>Ga0208361_1000016_pt1 | contig 73762 bp, 76 predicted proteins | sample LakMenEpi05Aug10_FD_150670 | JGI IMG/M metagenome (GOLD analysis project Ga0208361, IMG submission 150670) | Freshwater microbial communities from Lake Mendota, WI - 05AUG2010 deep hole epilimnion (SPAdes) | ecosystem: Environmental > Aquatic > Freshwater > Lake > Epilimnion/Euphotic zone ... | reverse complement strand
CAACAGCTCGAATCTCTGGATTCATCTTTCCTTTTAATTTTTCTCTAATAAATGGGAAAGATAATCCAGCAAAGTTAGAGCCACCACCTGTGCAACCAACTAATAGGTCTGGGGTTTCACCAACCTTTGCAAGTTGTTTTAACGCCTCTTCACCAATAATTGTTTGGTGCATGAGCACATGGTTTAAAACAGAGCCAAGTGCATAAGCCACAGTTGGATCTGCAACCGCTGCCTCGACCGCTTCAGAGATTGCTATACCTAATGAGCCAGAGTGATTCTTTGGATCCAAAGCTAGTTTTCTTCCAGCCTCAGTTAGTTGCGATGGGGAGCGATGAACATTTGCTCCAAAAACTTCCATCATTAATCTGCGGTATGGCTTGGCATCATATGAGCCACCTACTTGCCAAACCTCACACTCCAAATCAAATAATGCACAGGCAAATGCCAACGCAGTTCCCCACTGGCCAGCACCAGTTTCAGTTGTAATTTTCTTAATGCCAGCTTTTTTGTTGTAGTAAGCCTGAGGCACAGAGGTATTAGTTTTGTGTGAGCCTGCTGGTGAGACACCCTCATACTTGTAATAAATACGAGCTGGTGTATCGAGAAGTTTTTCTAATCTTCTTGCTCTAAATAATGGTGATGGCCGCCAAGTGCGGTAAACATCTAAAACTTCACCTGGAATATCAATATATGAATCAGTGGAAACCTCTTGCAAAATTAAATCCATTGGAAACAGTGGAGCAAGATCAGCCGGCCCTACTGGTTGATGTGTACCAGGATGCAATGGTGGTGGCGGTGGCGATGGAAGATCAGGAATTATGTTGTACCACTGGGTGGGCATTTCACTTTCATCCAAAGTAATCTTGGTAAAGCTCTTAGCGTCCTTGTTTAATCCCATTTTTTCCTCCAGCAGTTATTTCGGGTAAGGCTAGGGGCTCAGGTCAATCGGTGGCAAGTAGTTTAAAGACACTTTTTCTTTATAATTATTAAAGAGTAATCAAGATGGTTAATATCCCCTTATGGCAATTGCAAAATACTCACTCACCGCTTTAGATTGTCCTGATCCTGTGGCGTTAGCCAATTTCTATGCCAAGATCACAGGGTTTGAAGTTGTGGTGGCCCACCTATCTAAAAACGGTGATCCACTTTGGGTTGAGTTAGTTGATAATGGTGTTACAAAAATTGCTTTTCAGCGAGTTAAAAACTATGTAAAACCAACTTGGCCAGAAGGGCCGATTCCGCAACAAGCTCACTTAGATTTTGATGTTCCTAATTTAGATATCGCCGAGGAGAAATTGCTTCAAATCGGAGCCGTAAAATCACCAATTCAAACCTCATCTGATCCCGCTGATAATTTCAGAGTTTATTTTGATCCGGCTGGTCACCCATTTTGTTTAGTAAGCAACACCTCAATAACTGATCTTTAAAAGTTTTTTCATCAGTTAAGATTGCCTTATGAATGATGCAGTGACCATTTCGGCCTTAACATTTGGCGCTCAGGCCTTTGTAACCTTATTTGTTATTTTAGATCCGCCAGGTGCTGCCCCAATCTTTTTAGGTCTAGCTTCAGGCAAAACAATTAAGCAACAACGACGGCTGGCTTGGCAGGCTGCTGCGGTATCACTTTTTGTAATTGTCTCCTTTGCGCTCTTTGGAAATGCAATCCTTGATTACTTAAATATCTCACTCGCCGCACTTCAAGGCGCTGGTGGAATCCTGCTGCTTATCACTGGACTTGGATTACTAACAGGATCTTTGACCGATAGTGATTCAGCAGCCACACAAAATATTGCACTAGTTCCACTTGGCACACCACTACTAGCTGGGCCTGGCGCGATTGTGACCACCATGCTTTATGTTCAAAAAGCAGATGGCAATGATCAACTAACCGCTTTGGCAATTGCAATTTTTGCCGTTCACTTCCTTATTGGTTTGACCTTTATGTTCTCAACCAAGATATTGGCAGTGATTAAAGATTCTGGCGTGGACTTACTTGCAAGAATTGCAGGATTACTCCTTTCAGCAATTGCTGTAGAGATGATTGTTAGCGCAATCAAGGCTTTTTTTAATCTCTAACGCAAAGTAATACCATTGTCATATCTGGCTAGTATCTTTTAGCCATGAGCACATTACTTCAAGAAACCACCTTTGTAGTTGTTGATCTTGAAACTACCGGTGCCTCTCCCAAAAAAGGTGCTGCGATCACCGAAATTGGGGCGGTGAAAGTTAAAGGTGGTGAGATTATTGGAGAGTTCAAATCATTTGTAAATCCTCTTTCACCAATTCCTGAGTACATAACCGCAATGACTGGCATCAATGATTTGATGTTGGCACATGCTCCAGTAATTGATGAAATATTTCCTACCTTTTTAGAGTTTGCCGGAAGCCATAATGAGTCGGTTTTGGTAGCACATAACGCTCCCTTTGACTTAAGTTTTCTTAAAAGCGCGGCCAAAGAATTAGATTATGAGTGGCCAAAGTACAAGACGTTAGACACTGTCACTATTGCCAGGCAGCTGTTAACAAAAGAAGATGTTAGAGATTGCAAATTAGGAACTCTTGCGCAATTTTTTGGAACAAAAACAGAGCCAAATCACCGTGCCCTAGATGATGCCAAGGCAACCACAGAGATCTTGCATGGATTATTTGAACGGCTTGGTTCCCTAGAGATTACAACCCTGGATCAATTACTTGAGTTTGCAAAAACTGCCGCTCATATTCAACGTCAAAATTACTGGGGCTTAACCTCTATCTAGCTGAAACAATCTCATTACTTAATTCCACCCATTTCTTAAGCACTGATTGGGCAGCACCAGAATCAATTGCCTTATTGGCTAATACAAATCCATTAGCAATTTGAGTTTGCAGCGGTAAATCAAAATCAGCTTTAAATGCTGCGATAGCAAAGGCTGCATTTAAAGTAACCGCATCCCGCATTGGCCCGGATTTGCCGGCAAATATTTGTTGGGTCATCTGTGCGTTGTATTTGGCATCACCGCCAGCAAGGGCCGTAATTGGCGCGGTTGCGATTCCTAATTCAGCCGGATTGAAGAGCTCTTGCTTTAACTTGCCCTTACTGATTTGGATTACGGTGGTGGTTGTTGAAAGTGAGACCTCATCTAATCCATCATCGCCACGGAAAATAAATCCCTCTTTACCTTGATCTAGTAAAACCTGCGCCATTAATGGCAATAGCTCGGCCCGGGCAACTCCAATAGCTGCTGCAATTGGTTTAGCTGGATTTGCTAGCGGCCCTAAAATATTAAAAACCGTTGGCACGCCAAGCTCTTTTCTAGCGGCAACTGCATGCTTCATCGATGAATGAAAAATTGGCGCAAAACAAAATCCAATCCCAATTTTGTGAACAGTTTGTTCAACCTCTTTGCCAGTTAAATCAATCTTTACACCCAGCGCCTCAAGTAGATCAGCTGAGCCTGATTTTGAAGAGGCTGCTCGATTACCATGCTTGACCACTCGGGCTCCAGCTGCATTGGTGACAATCGCTGCAGTTGTTGAAATATTTATTGTGTTAGCACCATCTCCTCCAGTGCCTACTGTGTCTACCGCTCGTTCTGAAATATTGATTGGGGCGCTGTATTTATACATCTGAGCAACTAATGCCTCAACCTCTTCAGCACTTTCACCCTTTGCCTTTAGACCAGTTAGGAATGCCTTTATGTCCTCATTGCTGGCTACGCCCTCTAATATCTGCGACATACCCCAGGTGATTTGCTCATTGGATAAATCTTTTTTATCAGCAAGTGCGGCAAAGATTTGATCCCACTTCATTTGCACTACTTAATTATTTTGCGAGCGCAGAATTAGATTTCAACAAACCAGCACATTTAGCAGCAATAGTAAATGGATCAATCGGATGCATCACCGTTGCCTCAGCTCTTGACCAGGTGGCGAGCCAATTATCTGAAGTGCGGGCAGTGATGAGTAATACTGGTGGACAGTTAAAAACCTCATCCTTTAATTGCCGGCACACTCCCATGCCACCTTCGGGAACTGCTTCGGCATCTAAAATAAAAAGATCAACCTGCTTTTTGCTATCAACATAGAGCCGTAGTGCATCAGCGGTGGCAAACTCTTTAATCTCATGCAGTGGCAAATCCTTATCTAACTGCTTGCCCAGGGATGCGATAACAGAGCTACGAACTGTTGAATCATCTGAGTAAAGGGCGAGAATCAACTTTTGCATGTCGGTAATCCTACCTAGCCCGATATATAACTCGCCCATCACTTTTCTACCCGCTAGGTGATCAGTTTCACCAGATAGTAGGGCTAGTACCCCATCCTTAAATGAGGCTATTCCTACCTATTTCGGGAATAATCTGCCCTATGACCACCTACGCCAGCCCAGCAGTTAAGACCAATCGTCCTAACCTGGTTGCAGTTGGCACCATTGTCTGGCTCTCATCAGAGTTAATGTTTTTTGCCGCACTCTTTGCTATGTACTTCACTACCCGTGCGGTGCAGGGACCAACAATTTGGGCAGAGTCAACTGGATTATTAAATATTCCATTTGCTGCAACCAACACAACAATCTTGGTTCTCTCCTCAGTCACCTGCCAGTACGGTGTATTTGCCGCCGAGCGTTTTCAAGCTCGTCGAACTGGAAGTTTGTGGCAGATAAGTAAGTGGGGAATGCGCGAGTGGTTTTCCTTAACATTTTTAATGGGGGCTTTTTTCATCGCCGGCCAAGTTTATGAGTATGCAGTATTGGTAAGTGAGAATTTAACTCTTGCCTCAAATCCCTATGGCTCAGTTTTTTACATGACCACCGGCTTCCATGGCTTGCATGTAACTGGTGGTTTGATCGCTTTCCTAATTGTGCTGATCAGAGTATTTAGAGCGCAAAAATTTGGTCACTCCCAAGCAACCACAGCGATTGTGGTCTCCTACTACTGGCACTTTGTCGATATCGTCTGGATCGCATTGTTTGCTGCCATCTACCTGATTAAATAATTATGAAATTTATATCTAAATACCGCAGACACAAGTTTGCTACCCCATTGTTGCTGTTGTTCGCACTCTTTGGAATTGGCTTAACCTTCTCAGTTGCCAGTGCGACTGAAGCGCCAACAGCTGTTGATGCAGCAGCTCGTTCAACCTTAATTGCAGAGGGCCAACAAATATTTCTAAAAGGTTGCTCCTCATGCCACGGATTAAATGGTGAAGGTGCTGCAGTTGGTCCATCTCTAATTGGAGTTGGCGCAGCCTCAGTTGATTTTCAAGTAGCAACAGGTCGTATGCCAATGCAGGATATGAGTCAACAAGCAATGCGAAAGACTCCTGTCTATAACGATGAGCAGGTCGCAGCCCTTGCTGCCTATGTCGCATCATTAGCACCAGGACCACGTGCTTACACAAATGAGGAGATTAAATGGGAGCGAGATGGCAACACCGCAGATGGTGGTGAGTTATTTCGAAATAACTGCGCGATGTGTCACAACTTTGCGGGCCAGGGTGGAGCGTTAACTCAAGGTAAGTATGCGCCAACTGTGATGGGTGTTGAACCAAAGCATATTTATGAAGCGATGATTACCGGTCCGCAGGCGATGCCAGTCTTCTCCGACAAGATCATTACCCCACAAGAGAAGCTTTCAATTATTAAATGGATTAAGGCAGCAGAAAGTGAGCCAAATCTAGGTGGTGCTCCCCTTGGTCGAGTAGGCCCGGTAACCGAAGGGTTACTAGTTTGGACATTTGGACTTGGTTTATTAATTGCAATTGCTGTCTGGCTTACTGCAAAGGCGAGGTAGGTAAATGTCTAGAGAGTTAGAGCCATTAGCAGATCCAGGATTGCCTGAACATGTCCACCGAAAAGCAGATACTGATCCAATTGCAGCAAAGCGAGCAGAGCGACAGGTAGCGGTTTTATTCTCACTCTCTGGTGCTGGCACCTTGTTATTTATCTACTCATTCTTTTTTATTAGCGAGGAAACATTTATTTTCGTTCCAATTATGGGAACAACTAATGCCCATCAATTAGGAATTGGCATTGGTATGGCTGCTAGCTTGTTGTTTATTGGTTTTGGCGCAGTTCATTGGGCGAAAACATTGATGCCAGATCAAGAGGTAATCGCATACCGCCATGAGATGAAATCTGAGGAGCAGGATCGTCAAGATTTAGTTGCCACCGCTAAAGAGGGCGCAGCTATTGCAGGTCTTGGAAGACGTCCACTAATTAAGCGCACACTTGCTGCCGCAGCAGGTCTTGCAGGATTGCCTGCGGTAATTTTGCTTCGCGATCTAGGTCCGTTGCCAGGAAATGCTTTAAATGAAACTAATTGGGCAACTGGCACAAGGTTGGTGACTGATCCAGGTGATCGACCAATTAAACCAAGTGATTTAGAGGTTGGTGGCGTTGCTCAAGTTATGCCAGCGTTAGCGCCAGGTAAAAAGCGCTCATTAGAGGACATTGCTAAAGATGCCGTTTTGTTGATAAGAATTCGTCCATCTGAATTCCAATTAGATCCAGAGAGATTATCTTGGACACATGAGGGAATCATCGCCTTCTCAAAAATTTGCTCACACATGGGATGCGCAGTTGCGTTGTATGAACAAACTACAAAACATCTACTCTGCCCATGCCACCAGTCAACCTTTGATGTAACCAGAGCTGCCAAAGTTATATTTGGGCCATCAGCTCGTCCACTACCCCAACTTGCTATCACCGTAGATAGTGAAGGGTATTTAATTGCTAAACAACCATTTAGCGAGGCAGTAGGGCCTAGCTTCTGGGAGAGGAAATCATGACCGCACGTGAGAGAGTGGCAGGAACAGTTGCCAATTATGTAGATGAGCGCACTGGCGCTGCCAAGTGGATGAGAAAAAATCTACAAAAGGTATTTCCTGATCACTGGTCATTTATGCTGGGTGAGATTGCTCTTTACTCCTTTGTGATTCTTCTTCTTTCAGGAACCTTTTTAAGCTTTTGGTTTGATCCTTCGATGCAGCATGTGAAGTACGAGGGAAGTTATCAACCATTAAAGGATGTTGAGATGAGCGCGGCATACGCCTCGGCTCTTCATATCTCCTTTGATGTTCGCGGTGGCTTATTGATGCGACAAATCCATCACTGGGCAGCGCTGATTTTTATGGCTGCGATTGTGGTTCACTTAATGAGAGTTTTCTTTACCGGTGCGTTTCGTAAGCCACGTGAGTTCAACTGGATTTTAGGTATTGCTCTTTTAACACTTGGAATTGTTGAAGGCTTCCTTGGTTACTCACTGCCAGATGATTTGTTATCTGGAACTGGCGTAAGAATTGCTCATGCGATCATTCAATCTATTCCAGTAGTTGGCACCTACCTGTCATTCTTCGCCTTTGGCGGAGCATTCCCAGGTTATGTATTTATCCCGCGTATTTATATTGTCCACGTCCTATTGATTCCAGGAATTTTCTTAGCGTTAATTACCGTGCACTTAATGTTGGTTTGGTACCAGAAACACACTCAGTACCCAGGACCTGGTAGAACTGAGAAAAATGTAGTTGGCTATCCATTGATGCCTGTATATATGGCAAAGGCAGGTGGTTTCTTCTTTATCGTATTTGGAATTACCGCCTTCTTAGGAGCTGTGGCATCGATAAATCCAATTTGGCTCTATGGACCATATACGCCAGGACAAATTTCAGCAGGTTCACAACCAGATTGGTATATGGGTTGGCTAGATGGTTTGGTTCGAATGGCCCCGCCTCTTGAAACATATCTATTTGGCTACACCGTCTCGTGGAATATCTTGTTACCAGGATTAATAATTCCAGGAATTATCTTTACTGGTATGGCGCTCTATCCATTTATTGAAAGCTGGATGACCGGCGATAAGCGCGAACACCACATCTTGGATCGTCCACGCAATGTGCCAAACAGAACCGCCTTAGGTGTTATGTCATTAACCTTCATGATCGTAGCTTTAATCAATGGTGGAAATGATTTGATTGCCACTCACTTTGACCTAACAATTAATCAGATCATGTGGTTCTCTCGAATCGGCATCATCGTGCTGCCGCCATTGGCATTTGTAATTACCAAGCGCATCTGTCTTTCTCTACAAAGAGCAGATCGTGAAGCTGTGCTTCATGGCAAGGAGACTGGTCGACTAGTGATGCTGCCTCATGGTGAGTACATAGAAATTCACGAAGAGCTATCCCCAGAAAAGAAGTTCGCCTTAACTCAACATGAGCAACCAAAAGCAATTGCATTGGTGACTGAGGATAATCAAGGCGTTTTAAATCCAAAGGGCATTAGAGCAAAACTTCAAGCAAGATTTAGCGCAGCAAATGCTGAGAACATAGCTAAACCAACCGCCTCTGAGGTTAAAGAGCTAGAGAGCGGCAAGCACTAAAAATTCACTGCCCAAGTGATCTGATGGATTATTTCTAACTGGCCCCATGCGACTAACTATGGGGTCAGTTAGGTTTCTCGGTAATTTAATAGATGTGGAAAAAGATTATGTTAAGATTTTCGCAGTCGGTGTGATGTAGCACTTTACCTTGAGTTACAGCATTAATCCCCGCCTGTAATGGGCGGGGATTATTTATTTGTTTTATATTTTCATCCCAAACCTATACTTATAGGCGTGAATACCTCCCTTTGGCAGGGTAATCAAAAGATTACCTACCGCAAATCAATCAGTAGTAATGATTCCTTTGATGTGGCGATAATTGGCGCAGGCTTTAGTGGTTTGTGGAGTGCCTATCATCTTAAACAAATTCAACCTGAACTTAAGATTGCAATCTTTGAGGCGGAGTATGTGGGCTTTGGCGCAAGTGGCAGAAATGGTGGCTGGGCCTCCGCGGAGTATCCAACCTCAAGCCAAAGAGTAATTAGAGAGAATGGAATTGAAAGTTATCGTAATTTAAGAGGTGCCATCACCTCAGCTATTGATGAGATTGGGCAAATTGCAAAGCAACATGATTGGCAGATTGATTACGCAAAAGGTGGCTCACTTCTCTTCGCAAGAAATCTAGCTCAATTAAAGCGAATTTCATCTGCACAAGATGATGAGCATAAGTTTTTAGGTAAGGAGCAAACTCAAGAGGCAGTAAATATCCCTTCCGCCATTGGATCACTCTTCACCCCCCACTGCGCAGCACTTAATCCCTTTAAATTAGCTAGATCACTAGCTGAGCAACTTGAAAAGCTGGGGGTTGAAATCTTTGAGCAATCTAGAGTTGATGAGATTTTAGATAAGCGGTTACTTGTAAATGGATTTGAGGTTGATTGTCAGATATCGATTAGAGCAACTGAGGCCTTCACCCCAAGAAAGTGGATGGGAAATAAACAAATTCCTATCTACTCACTTATGGTTGCCACCAAGCCACTTACAGAATCTCTAATGAAGGAGATCAAAAACTCTAATCGCGTAACTCTGCAGGAGGCCTGTCATCTCATCACCTACGCCCAATTCACAGCTGATAATCGAATAGCTTTGGGTGGGCGCGGAGTTAGATATAAATTATTTTCCCGTCTTTCAGAGCGCAGTGAGCTTGATAATCGGATGCACAAAGCGCTAGAGCGCAGGGTCAAATCCTGGTTTCCTCAATTAAAAGATGCTGAGTTTGAGTACCGCTGGGGTGGTGCGGTGGCGTTAACTAGAAGGTGGCAAGCATTCCTAAATTATGACCAGGTAAAAGGCCAAGCCCAGATCGGTGGATATGTAGGAGATGGTGTCACCCTCTCCTACCTAGTGGCTAAAACTCTTGCGATGACAATTAGTAATCAAAAGATCCCCAATCTGCCATTTGTTAATCAAAGAATTGGCAATTGGGAGATTGAACCTATTAGATACCTTGCTGTAAATGCCGGCTTTAAAGCAACTGTGGCAGCAGATTATGAGGAGAGATTAACCGGCAGACCAAGCTTAATTGCTTCAATGGTTGACCCATTAATTAATCGTTAACTAAAACTTTAAACCAACACACTTCGGCTTTGGGCCAGCGTTGGTATTTCCATATCTATGTTGGGTAATTGAAACTGATTGCTCTAAAAACCATCTTGAGATCTCAATATCGCCACGAGAGGTAATTGGCCGACGATCACAGGTAATGCCATTTTTCATTAACTCATAAACTGGTGGCACCTCAGCTGATAACCATCGAGCCCGATCAAACTCCAGGGCATGGACTGCAAACTCCTCGGCAGTTTCAACCACCAGATTAGCAAGTCCTGGAATTAAAGTGTCACTGCTTAATCTAGTAATTATCCCTAAATCCTTCTTTAGCCAATTTAGAAAATCTAACTCATCTTTGCTTGTGCCGCTCTCTATGCGAACTAAAAATCCCTTTTTATATCTTCGATATCTTTGAATATTTTGCTCAACTGCTAATCCAGATCCATCAATTGCTTGCGAGATGGTTGATTTAAGCATCTTATTTGCCGCCTCTTTCATAGGCAGAAAATGCTTCATCTGATTCCAATTACGCAAAGTAGCCACATAATTACCACCGCCAGCCTTTGCAGTTGCCCCAACTGAGCTCTTTTTCCAGCCACCAAATGGTTGGCGATTAACAATTGCGCCAGTTACCCCGCGATTAACATATAAATTTCCTGCCTCAACATTTTCAATCCACTCTTGGCACTCATCTGGATCTAAAGATTGAATTCCAGCGGTTAATCCAAAATCTGTGGCATTTTGCCAGCTGATTGCGGTTTTTAAATCTGGTGCAACCATGATGGCAAGTACTGGTCCAAACCACTCATTTAGATGTGACCAGGAGCCAGGTTTAACACCAGATTTAACCCCTGGTGCCCACAGCAATCCAGCATCATCTAATTGCTTTGGCTCAATCAACCACTCCTCTCCCTCATCTAATCTAGTTAACGCTTTTTGCAAATTACTCTCTGCTGTTTTAATTATTGGGCCAACTGTGGTGGAGAGGTTATAGCCTGCGCCAATCTGAAGTGAGGTAACTGCATCAATTAACTGTTTTTTAAAGTTTGGATTCTCATAAATACTTTTTTCAACTATCGCCAATGAGGCTGCTGAGCATTTTTGTCCAGCATGACCAAATGCTGATTGAACGAGATCTTTAACTGCAACATCAATATCGCAGCAGGCGGTTAAAATCATCGCATTCTTTCCACTGGTCTCAGCCAAGAGATTTAATTCATTTTTCCAAGATGAGAATAAAAGCGCGGTGCTATAGCCACCAGTGAGAATTACCGTACTTACATCTTGGTGAGTAATTAAGGCCTTACCAATCTCATTATCCTCAGTTGATACAAATTGCAGCACATCCTTTGGTACACCAGCTCGCCATAACTGATTGACTAATTGCCAAGAGGTGGCAACAGTCTCAGGTGCTGATTTAAAGATAACTGAGTTTCCAGCAGCAAGAGCTGCACAAATTCCACCCGTTGGAATCGCATATGGGAAATTCCATGGCGGTACAACCACAACCACTCCAACAGGAGATGATTCTCTTTCTAGATCTAAAGAAATTGCAGAAAGTGCGTAGTAATTAGCAAAATCAATTGCCTCGGAAACCTCAGGATCTGCCTCAGCCACTGTCTTTCCGGCATCCCGCAACATAATTGCAATTGTCTCTTCCATTTCATCATGGGCAATCTGGCCAAACTCCTTTAAAACTTCAGCTCGCTTTTCTGCTCCCTTTAGATTCCACTCAGAACAAGATTTTTTGGCAACTTTAACCGCAGCATCGATATCTCCACTTTTGGCAACTGCGTACTTGTACCAAACTTCATCATTATCAGATGGATCATTGCCCTCTATTTGCGTACGGTCAAAGATTTGCTTTCCATCAATCACAATTGGTATCTCAGTCACATCTTGGCTTAAAACTCTCTTTATCTCTTTGCCAAGCTTTGAAACAAACAAATCCTTGGTTAGATCTGCATTTGGGGCATTTTCGAATTGATCTTCAACTACAAATTTAACTGTTTTATGACGAATGCTCTTGGTAGAAATGTCATGTCGCTCTGCAACACTTTGAAGAAATCTCTCTGATTGCTCAGCAAACTTGCTTGGATCAGAACCCATTTCAAATGAGGATCTTAGGTAGTTCTCTGGCGCAGTATTTTCATCCAGCCTTCGAACCAAATAGGCAACTGCGGATGCAAAATCATTTCCTCTAGTCACGGGTGCATAGAGCAGAATTCGCAAAGATCTTTTTGCAATTGCTAACGCCTCAGGATTTGCCATTCCCTCAAGCATCTCTAGATCTAACTGCTCCATTACATTCCGCTTTTTAGCAATCTCGAGTGCAAATGCGATATGAAATAGATTGTGGCTTGCTACGCCAATTCTGACCGCTTTAGCATTTTCAGGACGAAGGGCTGTATCTAACAACCTTGAATAACTAGCATCCACATCTGATTTTGATTGATACGGTGCTGCTACCCAGCCATGCAACTCTGCTTCAGCTTTTTCCATTGCAAGATTTGCACCCTTGACCAGCCTAATCTTTATTACCCCACCTGATTGCTTATTTCTGGCAACTGACCACTCAACCAACTCGGCAAAAACTTCGTGGGATTCGGGCAGATAAGCTTGTAAAACTAAACCTGCGTAAAGATTCTTAAACTCTCCTTCATCTAACACCAACTTAAACGCGTCAACCGTTAAACGAAGATCTCGAAACTCCTCCATATCCAGATTAACGAAGGTATTAGTTGCAATCGATTTTCGATAAATCTCACGCAACTTAACACTCACCCGCTCCAATGTGCCGACTCGATCAAGTGCAATAATTTGGCTGACCACTGAAGAGAGCTTTACCGATACGTAATTAACCTCATCACGCTCCATCATCCCTAGCACCCGCTCAAACCGTTCAGCTGCCTCGTTCTCACCCAATACCGCTTCACCTAAAACATTTATATTTAATCTAATTCCTTTTTTGGCTCTGCGCTTTATTTGCCTGGAAAGTTGCTTGCTTTCAGCTGGCAGAATTATTCCCTTTGACAAAAGTTTGACCTGGGTGTGAACTGCGAATAAAACAGGTTTAGGCAATAATTTTGATAGCAAAGCAATTAGTTTTAAACCAGTTGTGTTAAACAAACCAAAACCGGTAACTGTGGCATCTTTTGCCGCTTTCCTTAAGATTCGAACAGCATCCCGCGACGAAGAAATTCGCATCACTTCATCGGTAAGAGATACCGTTACAGAGATTGCTTTGGGATCTTTAAATAATCTTGTGAATCTCTTCCGACTGGCTCTGTCATATCTTTTTAGATTTGGTGCAGATTCTGCAATTAATTCTCGAGCATTCTCAACAGCAGATTTTGCTAACTGATCAATTTCAGAGTCGGTTGCAATGGTCGAGCTCATCCAGATATCAATCCTTTTAGCTTAACTAGCGTTCTAGCCATAGCTTTTGGTACCCACTTATAAGAATCATCGATCCACCATTTCCATATGGCCTTACGTCCATCCCAACTTTCAATCACAAGGCATTTATTTGCAGTCATTTCCACTATCTCATACCGCCAAACGTTATGCAGGAAATGCTGCCAGGCGATCGCTTTATTCTCTTGGTACTCAATAACTTGATTGGTAATAATGTATGGAATTCCATAGCGCATTTTCATGCCAAACTTTGCCCCCAAAAATAGACGATCTGGTCCTTTAATTTTGCCTCGAAGCATGGCAGAGCCATCCATAAGTAGATGGTTATTTGGATTAGATAAAAAATCAAAAATTTTCTTCGCCGGAGCTTCGATTTCTATCTGAACTTTGTAGAAAAGCGGAATGCCAGTATCTACTATCTCAGCTCGTTCTTTCATGATTAGTGAAGTGAGTTTGAAGGGCGCTCATACTGTAGGACTAGACCAAGTATTGAAATTATCAATGATCCAACTGCAATTAGAACCAACCACCAGCCAATCAAAAGACCTACACCAACTGCACATGCTGACAATGCAACTGGTAGCGGCCACCAAGAGTGTGGTGAGAAGAAACCAATTTCACCTGCTGAATCTGCAATCTCACCCTGCAAGTTATCTTCCGGTAAAACATTTCCCAGACGGCGAGCGGTAAACCAAAGATAAAAACCAACGATTAAAGACAAGCCACCACTTAGCAAAATTGCAGTGATACCTACTGGCTCACCACCGACCTGCCAGTAAATAATGGTCATGACAAAATAGAAAATTGCCAGACCAACAAATAAAACCCAGCTGGTTTTCATTAATGTTTTTCCTTCTGCGCCATGTGTGGATAGTGCAGATCAAAAGCTGGCCGCTCACTTCGAATTCGTGGAATGGAGGTGAAGTTATGTCGTGGTGGTGGACAAGATGTTGCCCACTCTAAAGATGAGCCATAACCCCATGGATCATCGGTATTAACCATTGGTGAATTCCGTGCTTGCCAGATATTTAGGAAGAATGGAATCATAGAGAGTGCTAGCAAGCCAGAACCTACTGTGGAAACCATATTCATAAAGGTAAAGCCATCAGATGCTAAATAATCTGCATATCGACGAGGAAAGCCTTTAATTCCAAGCCAGTGTTGAATTAAGAATGTCAGGTGGAAGCCAAAGAATAATGTCCAGAAGTGAATCTTGCCCAAGGTCTCATCCAACATTCTGCCGGTGAATTTTGGCCACCAGAAATAAAACCCTGCAAACATTGCAAATACCACAGTTCCAAACAAAACATAATGAAAGTGTGCAACTACGAAGTAGGAGGCAGAGACTGCAAAATCAAGTGGCGGACTTGCCAAAATAACACCGGTTAATCCACCAAATAAGAATGTAATTAAGAAGCCAAGTACAAACAACATTGGAGTTTCAAATGTGACAGATCCGCGCCACATCGTGCCGATCCAGTTAAAGAACTTAACTCCAGTTGGTACCGCAATCAAAAATGTCATAAAGGAGAAGAAGGGCAGTAGGACTTGTCCGCTGGCATACATATGGTGAGCCCATACCGCAACAGAAAGAGCAGCAATTGCAATGGTTGCCGCAATTAAGCCTTTGTAACCAAAGATAGGTTTGCGACTAAACACCGGCAAAATCTCAGTAGCAATACCGAAAAATGGTAGCGCCAAGATATAAACCTCAGGGTGGCCAAAAAACCAAAATAGATGTTGCCACAACATAGCTCCGCCATTTGCTGGATCAAATATATGTGAACCAAAGAGACGATCTGATTCCAAGGCTAAGAACGCTGCTGCAAGTGGTGGAAATGCAATCAATACCAAGATAGATGTTAAGAGCACATTCCAAGAGAAGATCGACATTCTAAACATCGTCATACCTGGTGCTCGCATCGTTAAAATTGTGGTCACGAAGTTAACGCCACCTAAAATTGTTCCTAAACCACCAATTGCTAAGCCCATCAACCAAAGATCTGCACCAATTCCTGGTGAGTATTGAGAGTTAGATAATGGTGCGTACGCGGTCCATCCAAATGATGCCGCTCCCCCTGGAGTGATAAATCCAATAAACGCCATGGTGCCGCCAAATAAATACAGCCAGTAAGAGAGCATGTTTAATCTTGGGAAAGCTACATCTGCTGCTCCAATTTGCAGCGGCATAATTACATTTGCAAAACCAACAAATAGTGGAGTTGCAAACATAAGCAACATAATGGTGCCGTGCATAGTAAAGATTTGGTTGTACTGCTCATTGCTTAAAAATTGCATTCCAGGTCTTGCTAATTCACCACGCAATAAGAGCGCAAGCAAGCCACCAATTAAAAACCAGGCGAATGATGTAATTAAGTATAGGTAACCAATTGTTTTATGATCAGTTGAGGTAAGCCATTTAACTAGTAATTTTCCCTTAGAGGTTGGCGCGGGTGCAGCAGATGATGAAAGAGCCGGGCGCTGAGCGTATGTGGTCATGAGGTTACTGCTTTCTCTTCGGCTACTAAATCTTCCAAATACTTTTGGTACTCAGCTTTGGTTACAACTTTGACTGAAAACAACATTTGAGCATGGTTTCGCCCGCATAAAATATTGCAACGTCCAGGATATGTTCCTAATTTGTTGGCGGTGAACTCCAACTGATTTGTCACCCCAGGCAAGTTCTGCATCTGAATCATGAATGCCGGAATCCAAAAACCATGGACTACATCATTAGCATCTAAGGTGAATCTAACTCGCTCACCCTGCGGCAAAACCAAGGTTGGTGGCTGGGCAGGAGTTCCCGTAATAGTTGCGCTCTTATACTCACCGGCACTTCGGTGCTTAAACTGCCAAGACCATTGGAAGCCAACTACATCAATAAAGTGTGAGATCTGGGCATCGGGAGAGATCTTTACAATTTTAGATTCTCGCTGAACAGTAAAGTAGAAAAGAACGGCCACGATTATCAATGGGATAACTGTGTAGGCAACCTCAACTGGAATGTTGTACTGGGTTTGCTTAGGGAAACTTTCATCCTTCTTGCGGTGAAAAAATACTGGCCATAAAATCAAAATTAAAGTAATTACACCAACTACACCTGCAGTGATCCAGGCACCTTGCCAAAGTGAAAGTGATTGATCATTTACGCTTGATATACCCTCTTCAAAACCCAGTCCTGATACTTCAGATTGCGCACATCCGGCTAACAGTGGGCTTAATGCCAACAGTGGAATCAGGGATTTTCGGTGAGCCATACGCATAGGGTTAAGGATAACCTTCTGCCCTAGCAATCTCATACGCAGCTGGTTGGAGGTAGATGGTGGTTCGCATCACAGCCGATTTTCAGCAGGAAAGAGTGCTACACCCTGCCGCAATGGCCCAATTAAATCAATCTTTTGCTAAGGGTTGGGCTGATCCAAATAAGTTAAATACCAATTCAAGAGAGCTTGCAATTTTACTCCAACAGGTCAGAGAAAATTTCGCAACTGCACTAAAGGTTCGCCCTGATGAAATTGAGTTCTTAGGTGAGAGTGATCTTGGATTTCAATTAGGAATTTCTGGGTTACTAAAATCTGAGAGCAAGTTGATTTATTCAAGTATCGATCGACAACGAATTTTTGCAGTTGCTGCCGATGAAGAAAATAAGGGACGCAAGGTTGATTGTTTATCGGTAAATCAAAATGGCGCCATCACTTCCTATGCAGCGCAAGAAAATGATGTTGTGGTTTGGCAGTTAGCAAATGGTGAAACTGGAAATCTGCAGCCAAATTCGCCAACTACTGGATTAGTTTTCACCGACTGCACAGCAAGTGGGGTGGACGCATTACCAAACTTTGATTACCAAACCGCCTTATTTGATAGCAGCTCATGGCAGGGACCAGCAGGAGTTGGCATTTTGGTTATTAAGGAGCCTGGTAAGTGGCGCAATCCCCTGCCCCATAATGATTTAACAAGAGTTCCAGGCAGCTACTCAATTCCACTTGTAATTGCTAGTTCAATCGCACTCACCGCATACCTTGCGCAGGAGGATTTAAGAGCCAATCTCAAGAAATACATCATTGAGTTTATTTCTTCGCAGATTTCTGAGGTTGATATCGCATCTAACTTAGATGGGCTATCAAAGTTTGTTTCATTTTCGGTAAGTAAGGTTGAGGCGGATCGATTACTTCTTGAGTTAGAAGCAGCTGGTTTTGCCGTGGACTCAGGATCAGCATGTAAGTCAGCTGATATGCAGCCAAGCCATGTCTTAGCTGCAATGAATCGGCCGATTACTGGAAATATCAGATTAACTCTTCACAAAGATATTACCGAGCAGATGGTGAAGGATTTTTGCCAGGCTTTAAAGATTGCTACTGAAAAGCTTCGGAAAAACTAACCAACCAATCGAACATTTAGATGTGGATTGATCTCATCAGCTGCAGCCTTGCCATAAGCGCCCTCAAATCTGGTTAGAAACTCCTCTTTAGTAAAGCGGTACTCCTGTGTGCCAGTTGTTTCGATGCAATATGTAGCAAGCAAAGATCCCAACTGTGCGCATCTTTCATGTCCTAACCCCCAGGAAAGACCGGCAATAAATCCAGATCTAAAGTTATCGCCAACACCAGTTGGATCTAACTTCTCTTTTTCTTTAGGAACCCCAACATAAATAGTCTCTTTGCCATGCTCTTCAATCTGAGCACCCTTTGAACCAAGTGTTACCACCCTCACCTGCACTCGATCAAATAATTGTCGATCTGTCCAACCAGTTTTTTGAATTGCAAGTGCTAATTCATACTCATTTAAAAACAAGTACTTTGCTCCTTCAATCAACTGCGCAATCTCTTTGCCATCCATTCGGGCCATTTGCTGAGATGGATCTGCAGCTACTGGAATCTTTAATGACCGAGCCATCTCTGAGTAGCGCATCATCGCCTCTGGATCATCGGGTGAGATAACTAATAAATCAAACTTGCCACTTTTTTCTATGATTGGTGTCAACTCAATATTTCTTGCCTCACTCATTGCTCCTGGAAAAAAGGATGCAATCTGATTTAACTCAGTATCGGTGGTAACCATAAATGTTGCGGTGTGTAATTTCTCTGAGACCAAAACATGTGAGGTATCAACACCATGTCGCTTAAGCCAAGCTTCGTAATCAACCCAATCTCGCCCAACAGCGGCGATTAATATTGGATTTAAACCTAGAGCTCCCATTCCAAATGCAATATTGGCACCGCAGCCACCACGTCTAATTTGTAAGGTGTCTACCAAAAATGAGAGAGAGACTTTGGCTAAGGAGCCGGCAACTAATGAGTCGGTGAATTTGCCACCAAAACTCATGATGTGGTCGCCACCGACTGAGCCGGCGACTGCCACCTTCATATTGTTAGGTAACTTAAATTAGTTAAATGAATCGCCGCAGGCGCATGAACCTTGGGCATTTGGATTATCAATTGTGAAGCCTTGCTTCTCAATTGTGTCAACAAAATCAATTGTGGCACCCATTAAATATGGAGTACTCATTTTGTCAGTTACAACCTTTACCTTCTCAGCACCAAACTCAGTAATAGTGTCACCCTCAAGTGCGCGATCATCAAAGTAAAGTTGGTAGCGAAGACCAGAACAACCTCCTGGTTGAACGGCAACACGAAGACTTAAATCATCTCGACCCTCTTGCTTTAACAAAGAAGCAACCTTTTGGGCTGCCACATCAGATAATGCAATGCTGGTACTTGTCGTCGTTGTTGTTGTCTCTGTGCTCATACTCACGTCTTCTCCAATATTGAACTTAGGCTCATAGGCTACTAGTTCTTGCCAGATATTTCCTCATCAAAACCTGTGAGCGTTTACACTTGCTCACATGGGAATAAGTGATCTATTGCTGCTTGGCAGTGCGGCAGATCTAGGTAGCGAGCGCGGTGTCTCCTGTGAGGGCGAACTGCCGGCTGCAAGTGATCCGCAATTAGTTGCCCGCGCAGTAGCAGCCCGCCAAAAGCTCGGTGATAAAGCCATGGTTTTGGGACACCACTACCAGCGAGATGAGGTAATTGCCTTTGCCGATATTCGAGGTGACTCATTTAAGTTAGCTCAAGCAGCTGCTGATAATAGTAAGGCGGAGTTTATATTTTTCTGTGGAGTTCACTTCATGGCAGAAAGTGCGGATATTTTAACTACAGCAAATCAAAAGGTGATCTTGCCCGATCTAGCAGCTGGCTGTTCGATGGCAGATATGGCAACTGCATCCCAGGTCGCCGATTGCTGGGCGGTATTAGAAAAAGTTGGTGTTGCAAAAGTTACTACCCCAATTACCTATATGAATTCATCAGCAGCTATTAAGGCATTTACTGGCAAGAATCATGGCGCAGTTTGCACCTCATCAAATGCAGCACGGGCTATGAAGTGGGCATTTGAAAAGGGTGAGAAGATTTTATTTTTACCAGATCAACATTTAGGTCGAAATACCGCCATTCTCTCACTTGGCTTATCCCTTGCAGATTGTGTGGTTTATAACCCATGGAAACCAAATGGTGGTTTAACTGATGATCAAATAAAAGCTGCCAAGGTAATTTTATGGCGGGGACATTGCTCAGTCCATGGCAGATTTACCATGCAAAACATTGTTGAGGTTAGGCAAAAACTTCCTGGGGTTAAGGTTTTGGTCCATCCTGAGTGCCAACATGATGTGGTTTCAAATGCTGATGTAGTCGGAAGCACTGAGATGATCATTAAAACAGTTACCCAATCACCTGCCGGCTCGAAATGGGCGATCGGCACTGAGTTAAATCTGGTGCAACGGTTAGCAAATGAGAATCCTGATAAGCAGGTAGTTTTCTTAGATAAAACTGTGTGTTATTGCTCAACTATGAACCGAATAGATCTGCCTCACCTGGTCTGGGCAATGGAATCACTGGTCAATGGCCGATTGGTTAACCAGATAAAGGTTAAAGATGAGGTGGCTAAGTATGCCAAAGTTGCATTAGATCAAATGTTGGCCCTACCTTAATCTCATGTCTGATAAAAAAGGTAAGCCAACTCCTAAGCGCAAAGAGGCTGAGGCAAAGTTAAAGGTCTCATCTCTTTCACCTGGTGCTAGTAAAGAGGCAAAACGAGCTCTTAAAGATCAAGCAAGAAAGCGGCGAATGGAATCACGGGCTGCTTATATGAGAGGTGAAGAGTCTGCTCTACCGCTTAGAGATCGCGGCGCAGCTAGAAGATTTGTTAGAACCTATATTGATGAACGCAAATCTGTTACTGAGTACTTCCTAATTATCATTATGGTGGTTTTATTTCTCACCATCATTCCAATTCCAGCAGTTCAACTTGCAGCTGTTGCGGTGATGTACTCATCAATGATCTTTATTACTTTAGATGGCATTTTTTTATCCCGCAGAATCAAGCGGCTGGTTAAAGAAAAATTCCCAGAGGAGCCAACTAGAGGAATTGGACTTTACGGCTGGATGAGAGCTACCCAGTTGCGAAGGTTACGAGCCCCTGCCCCACAGGTAGGACCGGTTAAGAAAAAGAAAAAGTAAGTATTAAGCCCTAGGTTTTGGGCTAATCGTCTTTGCTGGATCAGTTGTAATCACATCTTTTAACGCAGCATCAATCTCACTCATTATTGATTGATCTAGCTTTACTCCAGATGCCTTCACATTCTCTTTAATCTGAGCCGGTTTAGTTGCGCCAATAATTGCACTAGAAACATTTGGATTCTGTAGTACCCAAGCAATTGCAAGTTGAGCGAGTGTTAAATCAACCTTGGCTGCAATCGGTACTAGCTTTTGAACTGCTTCTAAGATTGGCTCCTTCATAAATCCAGAGATCATATTTGCACCGCCTTTTTTATCCGTGGCACGTGATCCAGCTGGAGCCTTCTTTCCTGGCAAGTACTTTCCAGTTAACACTCCTTGAGCAATTGGTGACCAGACAATCTGACCAATTCCCTCTTTTTCTGAAAGTGGCACAACCTGAGACTCAATAACCCGCCACAACATTGAGTACTGAGGTTGGCTAGAGATATAGCGGTAGTAACCCTTTTGATCTTGAATCTTTAGTGCGGCCGCAATCTGTTCAGCATTCCACTCAGAAAAGCCGATGTATAAAACTTTTCCGCTTCGAATCAAATCATCAAAGGCGCCCAGCGTCTCCTCCAGTGGAGTTTCATAATCAAATCGATGGGCTTGGTAGAGATCAACATAATCAGTTTTTAATCGTTTTAATGATGCGTTGCATGACTCCATGATGTGCTTTCGAGAAAGGCCACGATCATTTTTGCCAGTACCAGTTGGCCAATAGACCTTAGTAAATAACTCATAAGATTGCCGTCTAACACCCTTTAATGCTTTTCCTAAAACAGTTTCAGCTCTGGTGCCGGCATATACATCTGCGGTATCTAATGTGGTGATTCCATACTCCAAAGCGGCACGAACACACTTAGTTGCTGCCTCTGCCTCAACTTGGGAGCCATGGGTGATCCAATTTCCATAAGTTAGTTCAGATACATACATTCCAGTACTGCCCAGGCGACGATATTCCATTTGCCAACCATAACCGCACCGACTTATCTAGGCAATTGGCGTGGCGAGTTGCTTTACCTCACCGGTGGCAGCAAAATCCGCCTACAACTTAATACTGAAAGTTAAAGAGTGTGACTGGGGGAAGTCGGTGAAAATCCGACGCTGTCCCGCAACCGTGAGAAAGATTTTCTTTTCAAGTCGGATTACCCACCACATTTGATTTATTAACCACCCGTCGAGGATTGCGGGGCGGGAAATCTCATCTAGATGAGTTTTTTCGCTTACGTGAAACTCTCTATTTTGAGAGGAACTACATGTTCAGCAAGTTGTTTATAAAAGTTAAGAAATTTATACCTGGAGTTATCGCCGCAGCTGTAATTGTTGGCGGAATAACCTTCTACTCAGCCCAAACCACCGATAACTGCGTCAATGTGGTGATCGATTATGGCGTATTGGATGCACAAGCAAAGCCTTATGAAAAGTGTTTGGATGTAGAGGGTGAAACAACCGCATTAGAGTTAATGACAAATGCAAACTTTAAAATAGAAGGCACAGATAAATATGGCACCGCAGTGGTTTGCCGATTAAATAATCTGCCAAAACCAAATGAGCCAATTGGAATCAAGGGCCATGAGGAATACATTGAAAGTTGCAAGGATATGCCGGCCGAGTTTGCTTATTGGGCGGTATTAGAAAAACGAAAACAAGCCTTACCCAATCCAGCTGATTTAAATACCAAGTGGGCATGGGCCCAGGTGGGTGTGGCCGATCTGGCATTAAATCCAGGTGATTCACTAGCCTTTGTCTTTGCCGATAATGGTAATGTTAAGTTTCCTGAGTAGGAGTCGGAATGTTATCTAGTTATCAAGCACCAGCCATTGTCACAGTTAAGAGATCAACTGCTGGCAAATCACTGTTTGCAAAGATTTTAGGACTCACAGCTCACGTGGGAATTCTTTATGTAGGCACCAATATCGCTGAGTTCGCCTGGCGATTTTGGGGTGGTCACTAAAAATCTAGCTTAAGAGAACTGGCTTGGCCTTATCGAACTTTAGATGGCACAAAGGGAAGTGAAACAACCTTAAAGGTTGAATCAGTTCCTCGGATATCAATTAAAACCTGATCATCTTTTTTAACATCTGAGTTGATTAAAGCCAAGCCAATTCCTTTTTTCAAAGCTGGTGAGTAGGTGCCACTGGTTACAGATCCAATTACCTCACCTTTTAAATTCTTTACCTGCATATCTTTTCTAGGAATTCCTCGCTCAGTTGCCAGTATCGCCTTTAATCTCAACTTACTACCCTGCTCTTTTTGTTGGGTTAATACTTTTTTGCCGCGGAATTGATCCTTATTCCACCCAACTGCCCAACTTGCACCTGCCTCAACTGGTGTGATGGAAAGTGAGAGCTCATGGCCATGAAGTGGGTAACCCATTTCAGTTCGAAGTAGATCTCTGGCACCTAATCCACAAATTGCGCCATCAAACTCTTTAACAATTAACGCAATTTTGTCCCACACCTGCTCGGCATCATTCCAGCGAGGAATAATCTCAAATCCAAACTCACCGGTGTATCCAGTTCGGCAGAGAATCACAGGGAGGTTATCAATTTTTGCATTAATAAATGACATGTAATCAAGTGAGGCATCTATGCCTAATCTGCTTAAAACCTTTGCTGAATCTGCTCCTTGTAGCGCAAGTACTGCATACTCTTTATGCAGATTTTTAACAATTATTCCACTCGGTGCGCTCTGGGTAAGAATCTCAAAGACAGCTGCTGTATTTGAAGCATTTGGGATTAAAAACAAATCATCTTCACTGTTTAGGTAAACAATAAGATCATCAACCACCCCACCATCTTCATTGCAAAGTAATGTGTACTGGGCTTGTCCAGCAGCAATTTTGGTCAGATCATTTGTCACCATTTTGTTTAAGTAATCAATCGCACCTACCCCAATGATTGAAACTTTTCCTAAATGGGAGACATCAAATAATCCAACCCGTTGCCTAACAGCGGTGTATTCAGCTATTGCCCCAGTTGCCGGGTATTCAATCGGCATTAGCCAGCCACCAAAGTCAGCCATCTTTGCATTTTCAGCTAAATGTCTACCAGCCAATGGTGATTGATTCATAAGCCAAACCTACACGTCCTAAACCGCTATTTGCGCACCACTACTTGGGATAATTATCATCTTTTATCGGAATCCTTTAGGCTTACTCCATCGATTTCTAGCTGGTCTATAAAAATTATTGAAACAGGAGTGCGATGGCCAAGATTAAGTTAACAGCGAAAGTTGATAGTGAGATTTTAGTTGTTGGCCTCGGGCTTGCAAATAAGAAATTACAGATTGAATCAGGTGCTGCCCAACTAGATTCAGCCGCACTGCTGGCAACATTAAATGCCATGGGAGCAACTGCTAAGGCTGATGAGGTTATAAAGCTTCCTGGTAAAGCAACAAAGTTAGTTGTCTTCACCGGTTTAGGTGAGATCAAATCATCTTATGAGCCAGAGGTTTTAAGACGTGCTGCCGGTGCTGCTGCCAGACATTTAAATGGAAATAAGAACGCCACATTCTCTTTGCCGCATAAATCAGTTGTCGAGCTAGCAGCTATCGCTGAAGGTGCTGCCCTTGGTGCTTACACATTTGTTGAGTTCTTAGGTAGCAGCAAGCAGGAGCAGAAGGCGCCATTGGAATTGATATCTTTGATTTCAAAGTTTTCAGATACTGCTCAAGCCAAAGCAGCTATTAAGCGCGCTGAGATCCTTGCTGAACAGACCTATTTAGTGCGCGATTTAATTAATACGCCACCAAGCCATTTAACCCCTGACTCATTTTCACAAAAGATGAAAAAACTTGCTACTAAGTACGGAGTAAAGGCTGAGATCATTAATGATGCCACCCTTAAAAAATCTGGTTACGGCGGAATCATTGGCGTGGGACAAGGCTCTGCTAATCCCCCACGACTTCTTCATGTTTCTTACTCACCGGCTAAAGCAAAGAAGCGATTCGCCTTTGTTGGTAAAGGCATCACCTTTGATACCGGCGGCCTGGCATTAAAACCTGCCAATGGCATGGAGGCGATGAAGTCAGATATGTCAGGTGCTGCTGCGGTAATTGCAGCCGTCTTTGCAATTGCGCAATTAAAGCTTCCTATTGCTGTAGATGGTTGGGCACCACTTGCTGAAAATATGGTCAGCGATAATGCCACTAGGCCAAGTGATGTAATAACAATTTATGGTGGTAAAACTGTTGAAGTATTAAATCCAGATGCTGAAGGTCGATTAGTTTTAGCTGATGCATTAATTAAAGCAGCTGAGGTTGGCAAGAAGGCTGGCGGATTAGATGGAATTGTTGATGTGGCAACACTAACTGGTGCTCAGGTTGTGGCCCTTGGAACGAGAACCTCTGCAGTGATGACAAATAATGAAGAGTTTAGTAATCAATTCCTAAAGGCTGCTCAATTAGCTGGTGAAGCTTTTTGGCCAATGCCATTACCAGTTGAGTTACGAGCCTCACTTGATTCACCAGTTGCTGATATTGCAAATATTGGCGACCGAATGGGTGGCATGTTAGTAGCAGGATTATTTTTAAAGGAGTTTATTGATCCACAAACACCATGGCTACATTTAGATATTGCAGGGCCGGCATACAATGACAAACATCCACATGGCTACACCACAGTTGGTGGCACTGGAATCTCGCTACGCTCACTGGTGCAGTTAGCTGAGTTGGCTTCATCACAGGCATAGTGGCGCTTTTATTTCAGGTTTATCGGGTAGAAGAATTCGTGGCAGGATTACCTCATGGCCGATTTTGATCTAGTAATTCTTGGTGGCGGCAGCGGCGGTTACGCAGCAGCACTTCGTGCATCACAATTAGGTCAAAAGGTAGTTTTAATTGAGAAAGAAAAATTAGGCGGCACCTGCCTTCATAAAGGATGCATACCAACCAAAGCTTTATTACATGCCGGTGAGATCGCAGATAGCACCCGTCATGCCGGTGATTTTGGCGTCAAGGCTGATTTTCACTCGATGGATATGGCAGCGGTCAATACTTATAAAGATGGGGTTATTGCCAAGCTTCATAAAGGTTTAGAAGGATTAGTTAAATCTAGGAATGTTACCTATGTGCAGGGCAGCGGCAAATTAGTTTCTAGCAACACAGTTGAAGTAAATGGCGCCAAATACACCGGCAAGAATGTAATTCTGGCAACTGGTTCATATCCAAAAACTTTGCCAGGACTTGAGATTGATGGCAAACAGATAATTACTAGTGAACAGGCTATTAAGTTGGATTATGTTCCAAAATCTGTAATTGTCTTAGGCGGCGGTGTGATTGGCTGTGAGTTTGCCTCGGTTTGGAAATCATTTGGAGCAGAGGTAACAATCATTGAAGGTCTACCTCACCTAGTTGCACTAGAGGATGAGTCATCAAGCAAGCAATTAGAGCGGGCTTTCCGCAAGCGAGGAATCAATTTTGAGTTGGGCGTAAAGTTTAAATCTGCCGAACGTGGCAAGAAGGATGTAAAGATTACCTTGGAGGATGGCAAAGAATTCTCCGCAGAGATTTTGTTGGTCGCAGTTGGTCGCGGTCCAGTTTCAGCAGGTTTAGGTTATGAAGAGGCTGGCATCAAGATGGATCGTGGTTATGTTTTAGTAGATAACAAGTGCCGCACCAATGTGGCCGGTGTTTGGGCAGTTGGTGATCTAATTCCAACACTGCAATTAGCACATGTTGGATTTGCCGAGGGAATTATGGTGGCCGAGGAGATTGCAGGTTTAAATCCAAGAGCGATTAATTATGATGGCGTTCCACGTGTTACCTACTCAGAGCCTGAGGTTGCCTCCGTTGGATTAACAACTGCAGCCGCTAAAGCAGCTGGCCATGATGTGGTGGAGTTAAATTATGATTTGGCTGGAAATGGTAAGGCAAATATTTTAAAGACCGCAGGCTCGGTAAAATTGGTTGCCAAAAAGAATGGTCCAGTGATTGGCATACATATGGTTGGCTCTCGGGTTGGTGAATTACTAGCTGAGGCCCAACTGATCTATAACTGGGAGGCAGATGCCGCTGATGTTGCCCAACATATTCATGCTCATCCAACCTTGTCTGAGGCGATGGGTGAGGCACACTTAGCCCTGGCCGGTAAGCCACTTCATGCGCACGGTTAGAGTTAAAATGGTTAATAGAGAGGTTGAAATCTAAATGACTTTTTCAGTAACCATGCCAGCACTTGGCGAATCTGTAACTGAGGGAACAGTAACTCGTTGGTTAAAAAAAGAGGGCGATCAGATTGCAGTTGATGAGCCGTTACTAGAGGTTTCAACTGACAAAGTAGATACTGAAATTCCGTCCCCTGTAGCAGGGGTATTACAAAAAATTGTTGTGCAAGTAGATTCCACGGTTGCAGTTGGAGCAGAGTTAGCGATTATTGCCGAATCTAATGGTGCAACAAAAGCTGCTGCGCCAGCACCAACACCTGCGCCAGTTTCAACTCCAACACCAACTCCAGTTGCTACACCAGCACCAGTTGCCCAAGTTTCAACTCCTGCTCCAGTATCTGCTGCTGCGCCAGTAGCAAGTAGCGGGGCAACAATTGTTTCGATGCCAGCACTTGGTGAATCTGTAACTGAAGGAACTGTTACTAGATGGCTTAAGAAGGTTGGAGATGCAGTTGCAGCCGATGAGGCACTGCTTGAGGTTTCAACTGACAAAGTAGATACTGAGATTCCTTCTCCGGTTTCTGGAACTGTGTTAAGTATTGATGTGCCGGTAGATTCAACAGTTGCAGTCGGTGCACGTTTAGCATCAATTGGCGTTTCAGGATCTGCAGCACCTGCTGCAAAACCAGTAGCTGCCCCACCTGTTGCAGCTATGCCAACTCCACCTGCTCCCCCAGTTGTTACCCCACCAGTAGTTTCTGCGCCAGTAATTTCTACCCCAATTGTTTCTGCACCAGTAGTTAGCGCACCCGCTGCAACTTCACGAGCTGATGATGCTTATGTAACACCGATCGTTAGGAAATTAGCAGCTGAAGCTGGTGTAAACCTGGCAACCATTAAAGGTACTGGTGTTGGCGGACGTATTCGTAAAGAGGATATTTTGGCAGCCACACCTCGCGCAGCTGCAACGCCAACTGCAACAGTTATGGCCTCAACCGCGGTAGCACCACGTGGACCAATTGCAGTTTCACCACTTCGTGGCACAACTGTCAGCATGTCAAGATTGCGTAAAGTAATTGCCGATCGAATGGTTGAATCTTTAAAGATATCAGCGCAGTTAACAACTGTTGTCGAGGTCGATGTTACAAAGATTGACCGGCTCCGTAATGCGGCAAAAGCATCTTTTGAATCCCGTGAAGGTGTGAAATTAACCTTCCTGCCATTTTTTGCAGTTGCAGTATGTGAAGCATTAAAGCAACACCCGGTTTTAAACTCATCAGTTGAAGGTGATCAAATTACCTATCATGGCGCTGAGCATTTAGGTGTAGCAGTTGATACCGATCGTGGCTTACTAGTTCCTGTAGTTAAAGATGCCGGGGATCTAAACATGGGTGGGATTGCCCGAAAGATTTCTGATGTGGCCGCTAGAACTCGTGAAAACAAAATTACGCCAGATGAGTTAGGTGGTGGAACATTCACCATCACAAACACTGGATCACGTGGAGCATTGTTTGATACACCGATCATTAATCAGCCACAGGTTGCAATTTTGGGTCTTGGCGCAGTTGTTAAAAGACCAATGGTTGTTAAGGGTGCAGATGGTGGCGAGACCATTGCAATTAGATCCATGGTCTATCTAGCCCTCTCCTATGATCACCGTGTCGTTGATGGCGCTGATGCAGCACGTTTCTTAGTAACATTAAAAGAAAGATTAGAAGAGGGTCGATTCGAATCTGATTTAGGTTTGTAACTTGGCTAAACAGAAAAAAATCGCCGTAACTGGCGCATCTGGATTAATTGGTAGCGCCCTTTGTGCGCAACTAAAAAGTGATGGCCACCAGGTAATCAAAGTTGTTAGACGAGCTGCCCGAGTAGCTGATGAGGTAAGTTGGAATCCTCTTAAGGGCGAGATCGATTTAGCTGGGCTAGAGGGCGCAGATGCAGTATTTCATCTTGCAGGAGCTGGTGTTGGAGATAAACGTTGGTCTGCTGCTTATCGATCAGAAATTTTAAACTCAAGATTGCTCAGCACAACGACAATTGCCAATGCATGCGAGCAAATCCAACCAGAGGTCTTTATCTCTTCTAGTGCAATTGGTTATTACGGTGAAACTGGCGATAGATCAGTAACTGAAACAGATCGTGGTGGTGAGGACTTTTTATCTATTGTTTGCCGCGAGTGGGAGTTAGTTGCAAACCAAGCTCCTAGCGTTCGAACAGTTAAGTTAAGAACAGGTTTAGTTTTAGATCCAACCGGGGGTGCACTAGGCAGGATGTTGCCTATCTTTAAATTTGGTTTGGGCGGAAAGTTAGGCTCCGGAAAACAGTGGTGGTCATGGATTACTTTGCATGATCAGATTCGAGCGATGATTTTTTTAATGAATTCCAAAATCGAGGGCCCAGTTAATATCACCTCACCAAATCCAGTTACTAACCAACAGTTCACTGCAGCTCTAGCCAGAGCATTAAAGCGGCCGGCATTTTTCCCTGCACCTGCCTTTGCACTTCGTGCTGTGTTGGGTGGATTTTCAACTGAAATTTTAGGATCAAAGAAAGTAATTCCGAAGGTTTTACAAGACAATGATTTTGAGTTTGATTACCCGCACCTACTTGCTGCGCTTACTGAATTAGTTGATTAATCGCTCGCGCTGCTAAAAAGCCACTCTGCATAGCACCTTGCTGGGATGGCACAGCCATATGATCTCCGGCAAGATATATCTGATCTGAAAACTTTGCACTCTTTGTTTTACTCACCCCAGGCAGGTGAGCTGGAAGAGATTGCTTTATCTCATACCTTGCCACGTACTCCCAAGAGTGGGTATTCAGCTGCCAAATCTCTGCGAGCTCTTTACGAAAGACACTCTCAGTAATCGGTGAAAGTGAGGTTGCACTTACTAAGTGTTGGCCAATGGGTGCGTATTTACTAGAAACCTGGCTAATCACTATTGAGTTAACTAACTTTGATTTACTAGATACGACTAGATTCTTTGAATCAATCGGTAGTTGATCTGTCGCAAAGTAAGCGGTTGTACTAGAAAGCATCTTAGGCAACTGCACACCACTTAGTAGTTGAGCTGCGGTAGTCGGATCTGTTGCCACAATTACATATCGAGCTCGATAAGTATCTTGATTAGTTGTTACTTGACCATTTGATACAGATTGCACACTCTCATTTAAATTCAGGTTTTGGATCGGCTTTGCCAGGGCTCTGGAAAACTCCCCCACACCAGCTGCTGGAACCCCAGGCAAAGATTTTACAAAACTACGCAAGATCTGCTGTGCTACATCAGATGCGATCTCTTGTGGGTCTGTTAAAAAAACACCTGATAAAAATGGTTTTAATACCTTTTGATAGAGATCTGGAAACTCGGTTGCGTAGTGTCCAAAACTCTTCTCATTTTTAACCTTTGGGCTTGCAACAAATTTGAGAAACCTTAACTTTTGATTTATTGATCCTAACTTTGGTGAAAATGTTGAGAGGCTATAGCCGACCTTAATTTGTTCATCTGCCAACTTAATTTTTCCAGATATGTACTTAAAATCTAACTCTTTGATTACATTACTTTTTACTACTTGGGGATACTTAGGGTTAATCACTTGAAACCCACGATCGCAAATAAACCCATCAATTACATCACTTCTAACCCGGCCTCCAACTTGATCACTTGCTTCAAGTAGTAAAACTGAGTTACCCGCCTGCTGCACCGCACGTGCTGCGGTAAGGCCGGCAAGGCCTGCACCAACTACTATGCAATCAAAATTCATTCTTATCTAAAGCTAATTTCACGTGCTTGATCGATAATCTTTGCAACCGCTAACGCTTCATCGGTGGTAACTGGCCAAGGTGAACCAGATAATGCTGCTTTTACTAGCGAATAAAACTCGGTGTAATTTCCATCAATACTTGGGAAAGGGATCACCTCAGAGCCCTTGTGAATAAAAGCTTGTGACTTGGTGCTCTGTTGCCACTTACCATCTACTGGTTGTCCCCCTGCTTTAAGCAGGCTCTCTTGTGGATCTAGCTCTTGAATAATTAATGTTGCTTGATCACCAACTAATCTAATTCTTGGACCAGCTGCTCCCATAATCGCACTTGCTGATAAGTATGAATCAACTCCATTTTTATGTTTGAGTACTAAAACTATGTCATCATCTGATGCACCTCGAATTGATCTAACGGATGAGGAGATCAACTCCGCTGGGCCAAACCAATCAAGAGCAGTTGAGAGTAGATGTGGCTGTAAATCTAGAAGATTTCCCCCACCTTCAGCTGCGCTTTGATTTTCACGCCAAGAATCTCCCTTTAATCTTGGTTTAAAAACTTCAAACCTTGACTCCAACCGAAAGATTTTTCCCAAGACACCATCTGCTAAAACTTTCTTGATAGTCAAAGAATCTGAATCCCACTTACGATTGAAATAGGTTGTTACTGGTACGCCAGTTTGTTTTGACACATCAATTATCTCTTGTGTCTCTTTTAAAGTTCGCCCCATTGGCTTATCAACTACAACTGGCACTCCAGCTTTTAAACTGGCTATAGCTTGCGCTGCGTGAACATTATTTGTGGAGGCAACAACAAGTAGATCTAGTTTGCAATTTAGTAGATCATCAATATTTTTAACAATTTCTGCTTGTGGGAAATCAGTTTTGGCATTTGAGATACGTGCAGAATTAGTTGTAAGTATTGCCGCAACTTCAAAACCTGCTCCACGCAAAAGTGGTGCATGAAAGTACCGCCCCGCTAAACCGTATCCTGCGATACCAACGCGGGGAGCCATACTTAGATCCTACTTCTTACCCTCATATTGCAAATTTGATGGCCACCAAATCTTTGGTCCCATTACGTGAACCAGCGCTGGAACCAACAAGGATCGAACAACTATTGTGTCAAGCAATACACCAAAAGCGACTGCAAAGCCTAGTTGCGCTAAGAATACCAATGGCAAAATACCAAGAACAGCAAAGGTTGCAGCTAGAACGATTCCGGCTGAGGTAATAACCCCACCAGTTACTGTTAGACCCTTAATTACACCCTTACGAGTACCAATCTTAATTGCCTCTTCTCTAACTCTGGTCATTAGGAAGATGTTGTAATCAATACCAAGTGCAACCAAAAAGATGAAAGCAAAGAGTGGGAATGAAGCATCTGCGCCAGCAAAACCAAAGACGTGCTCAAATACTAGTTGGCAAACACCAAGGGTAGCCATGAATGAGAGCACTACTGTCAGCAAGAGAATACCGGCGGCTAAAATGCTGCGCAGCAACAAACCTAGAATAATTCCAATAATCACCAGCACGATTGGAATGATTAGTCGATTATCTTGGCGTGATGCCACATCGGTGTCATATTGAACTGCAGTACCACCGCCAACTAAAATTTCCTTATCCACAGCATGAACAGCTTCTCTGATCTGAGGAATTGTATTTCTAGCCTCAACCGAGTCAGGAGCAACCTTTAAAGTAGCATTTAGCAATACTTTGCCCTCTACCACTTTGATTGGTGGAATAGGTTGTCCTGGAATCTTTTGACCGGCGACAATTGGTTCGACAGATGCAACGTTAGCAACAGTAAGAAGAGCTGAGGTTGCAGCAGTAACATCATTTTCTTTCACGACTATCTCAACGGGAGATCCCTCGCCACTCGGGAAGTGCTCGCCCAATTTTTCAAGTCCAATTACAGAATCAGTTCTAGTGGTGAAAGCCTCAGTATTGGCTAAACCATCAGCCTTAAGGGTAAAGGAAAAACCAGCAAAAATCGTTAGTACTAATGCAGTTGAAATCCAAATTCGCTTTGGATTCTTTTCTACTGCAGCACCAATTTTTGCCCAGATACCACCTAATTGTTCATCAACATCATCAAAACGTGGAACCTTCGGCCAAAAAATCCAGCGACCAAAAACTACTAAAAGCGCTGGCAAAAATGTAAGGACGGTAATCATGGCTGAGGCAATTCCAATTGCACCTACTGGGCCTAAACCTCTGTTACCTGACAACTGACTTAGGAGTAGCACTAATAAACCGGCAATGACAGTTGATCCTGAGGCAAGTATTGGTTCAAACACGCCACGCAGTGAGACTTTCATCGCGTCATATCTTGACTCATGATGATGCAACTCTTCTCGATACCTGGCAATGAGCAGCAAGGCATAGTCAGTTGCAGCACCCAAAACCAATACCGAAAGAATTCCTTGCGACTGTCCATTCAAATCAATAGTCCCCGCCTTTGCAAGGAAATAAACCAAAGTTCCAGCTAATGACAATGCTGTAACCGCGGTAAACAACGGCAGAATCCAGAGTAATGGGGATCGATAAACAACAATCAAAATAATTGATACAACTATCAATGTTGTTAACAGCAAGGTTGTATCAATTGATCCAAAAGCACTAAACAAATCTGCAAAAATTCCACCAAATCCAGTTACATGCGTTGTCAGACTCTTCGCCTCAAAATTTTTCTTTAAATCCTCACGAATAAATTCAATGAGAATAGGTAAAGTTGGTTTCTCTTCAATATTTTCTTCACCAATCTTGGAATCAAGAGCTATATTCGCTAGCGCTGCTTTACCATCCTCTGAAGGAACCGCTTGTATAGGAAATCCTGGCACTATGTAAGAACTAATGGGCTTGCCTGATTCTGGCAAAATCTTCTCGCCTAATTTGTCTAAATAATTTTGAATTTCAATTAGTTTGGCAGGGTTTTTCTTGGGATCAACATCACCTAAAAAAACTAACAAAGTTGGGATTTGATCATTTGAGCTGTCGGTAAATTTAACCGTCACCTTGCCAGCCAGCGTTGACTCAGCGTTATCGGGCAAAAAAGCAGCGTTATCATTTTCTTGAACTGTTGAGAGTTTTCCAAATGTTGGTCCTGCAACAGATGAGATACCTAACCAGGCGATGATGGCCACAATCGCAATCCAAAGTGGTTTGCGACCCTTAACGGAGCCTTTTGATCTGATTTTGGTAGTCATGGAAAATTGAGCCCTTCAAGTTGTTTGGTGAGGGTGAAATCTATCATTCATGCCATTTTGCTCACACCAGCCCTGCGCTCTTAAGCAAACTTTCGCTAAAAATTAAGGAGCCAATTAGGCTAGGCATGTGAGTTCAACCATATCTATTGTTAAGAGCCTTAAGGTTGAAGAGCTTGGTGTGGTTGATTATTTAACTGCCTGGGAATTGCAAAAACAGTTACAAGAAAAAATTGCAAATAATCAAATTGAAAATAGATTACTTATGCTTCAACATCCGTCGGTTTATACCGCAGGGCGCAGAACTGAATTAGTCGACCGTCCTATTGATAACACGCCAGTGATAGATGTTGATCGTGGAGGAAAAATAACCTGGCACGGAATCGGACAAATTGTTGGTTACCCAATCTTGAGATTAAAGAATTCAGCTGATGTAGTCGGCTTTGTGCGAGAGTTAGAAACTTCATTAATTCAAGTATGTGAACTTTTTGGAGTCAAGGCTGATCGCTACTGCGAGCGAAGCGGTGTTTGGGTAAGAGATCAAATGGGAGATCGAAAAATTGCCGCAATCGGATTACGAGTTGCCAAAGGCGTAACCACGCATGGATTTGCCTTAAATGTGAATCCGGATCTTTCTGCTTACGCCAAAATTATTCCTTGTGGTATTGCCGATGCGCAGATCACATCTTTAGCTAAAGAACTTGATCGATCAGTAACTGTTGATGAAGTTATGCCAACTTTAATCAAGCAGTTAACCCCTGTTTTAGAGAGATTATCCCAATGAGCACCGCACCAAATGGTCGCAAGTTACTTCGAATTGAAGCTAGAAACTCCCAAACACCGATTGAGCGAAAACCGGAGTGGATTAAAACTCGAGCGCACATGGGACCTGAGTACACAAAGCTTCGTTCATTAGTTGCTAAAGAGGGTTTGCATACGGTGTGCCAAGAGGCAGCTTGTCCAAACATTTTTGAGTGCTGGGAGGACCGAGAGGCTACATTTTTAATTGGTGGTGAGGCCTGTACTAGAAGATGCGATTTTTGCAATATTGATACTGGCAAGCCACTGCCATTAGATAGAGATGAACCAAGAAGAGTTGCCGAATCGGTAAAGGTGATGAATTTAAAATATGCAACCATTACAGGCGTTGCCCGAGATGATCTAGATGATGAGGGTGCTTGGCTCTATGCCGAGACTATCTCCCAAGTTCACCATTTAAATCCTGGTGTTGGAGTTGAGATGTTGGCCCCTGATTTTAGTGGCCATGCTCATTTACTAAATCAGGTATTTGAAACCAGACCTGAAGTCTTTGCACATAACTTAGAGACGGTGCCAAGAATTTTTAAGCAGATCCGTCCAGCCTTTAGATATGAGAGATCATTAGAGGTCATCACCCAAGCTAGAGATTTTGGTTTGATTACCAAATCAAATTTAATTCTAGGAATGGGTGAAACTCGGGAGGAGATTTCCCAGGCATTAGTTGACCTACGTGGGGCTGGTTGTGATTTGATTACAATCACCCAGTACTTAAGGCCAACTGCCAAACACCATCCAGTGGTGAGATGGGTTAAGCCAAATGAGTTTGTGGAGTTGAGTAAAGAGGCGGAAGAAATAGGATTTCTTGGTGTTATGAGTGGTCCATTGGTACGTTCTAGCTATAGAGCAGGTCGCCTGTACAACCAAGCGATGGCTGCCCGGGCAGTTAAGTAAGGGAGAGAGATGTTTGGAAGAAAGAAAAAGAAGGAAGCAGCAGCTGCGGCTGGTAAGGCTGATGCGCCAAAAAAACAATCCCAATTAGCGGTTGTAAAGGATGCTTATCGATTAGTTAAAAAGGACTCTCCCCTATCAATTCTTTGGTGTGCCGTTGTTTTCATCTTAGTTTTAACCTTTGGAATTATTATTGGTAATAATTTAGGTCATCCAATTTATGCCGGCTTTTTATCACTGCCAATGGCATTCCTAGCAGCATTTTTTCTCTTCACTCGCTATGCAAACTCAGCTGCATTCTCATCAATTGAAGGTCAGGTCGGCGCTGGGGCAAGTGTTTTAATGTCCATTCGCAGAGGCTTTTTAACCACACCAGCAGTAAATGTTAACCGCGATCAAGATATGGTCCACCGAGTATCTGCTAAAGCTGGCATTATTTTAGTTGGCGAGGGTGGCTTTGGTGTTAAGTCATTAATGCAGGATGAAAGACGAAAGATGGAGAGATTTTTATCTGGAGTGCCAGTAACAGAGATTGTGGTTGGTAGCGCTCAAGGCCAAGTTTCAATTAGAAAATTGCAAAAACACTTAAAGAAATTGCCAAAGAAGCTAAATACTGTGCAACTTCGAGAGGTGCGAGCTAGATTGAAATCAGTTGGTGGCTTAAATCTGCCAATGCCTAAGGGTCCAATGCCAACAAATCTTAAGATGCCACGTAGGTAGGGTTTAGTAACGCTCTCTAACTGTTTGGCTATTTGTAAAGTGATCATGAAGTGCTCTGCCATTGTTGGTAAAGACTGCCGGTAGTACTAAACAGATCAGCAATGTGCGCAACAGAATTTTTGTTGGCCTAACCCGTCGTTGATCAGGATAGGTAACAACCTTAATCGCCATAATTCTCTGGCCAGCTGATGCTTGAAAAGTTATGGTGAATAAACAGACCTCAAGGTAGAAAATGATCAGGGTGGAGAAGGTGTTATCTGGAATCACCGACGGGCTAAGCAGGGCTGCAATTAATCGGCACATCGTCCAATCAATCACCAGGGCTAATAGCCGCCTACCCAGGGAGGCATCTGGCAACAAACTCGGGTTATTTTCCCAACTCATGCGGGCAACCCTAGCCCACCTGGGGTAAGCGAAACATAGATGTAACACGTGCTTTACGGACTTTTCATTAATTTCTACTAGGTTTTACCCATCTGAAGCGGAGCAATGTCGCCCTTCTTTCAGCAAAATTTATCCAAGGAGAATAGATGTTTAAGAATTCCACAGAGATCTTCGATTACATCAAAAAGAATGATGTGAAGTTGATTGATGTCAGATTTATCGATCTACCAGGTATTCAACATCACTTTAATGTGCCGGTGGAATCATTTGATGAGAGCGTTTTTAAAGATGGCTTAATGTTTGATGGCTCATCAATTAGAGGCTTCCAATCAATCCATGAATCAGATATGAAGTTATTACCAGTTCCATCATCTGCTTATCTTGATCCATTCCGTAAGGAAAAAACCTTAATCATTTTATTCTCAGTGCATAACCCAGATGACAACACCGCATACTCAAGAGATCCCCGCGGCATTGTTGCAAAAGCAGTTGAATTTATGCGCAGTACTGGAATTGCCGACACTGCTTTCTTTGCACCAGAGGCAGAGTTTTATGTCTTTGATCGCATCCGATTTTTAACTGGCATGAATCAGGCTTTCCATCACATCGATTCTTATGAGGGTGCTTGGAATACCGGTATTGAAGAGGATGCAGATGGCACACCAAACCGTGGCTATCGCACCAGAATTAAAGGCGGTTACTTCCCAGTTTCACCAACTGATCAATTTGCAGATCTTCGCGATGAGATGGTTATGAATCTTGGCAAGGTTGGTTTACTAGTTGAGCGAGCCCACCATGAGGTTGGCACAGCTGGCCAGATGGAGATTAACTACCGCTTCAGCGATATCTTGACAGCTGGGGACGAGTTAATGAAGTTTAAATACATCATTAAGAACACCGCTTGGGCAGCTGGTAAAACTGCAACCTTTATGCCAAAGCCATTGTTTGGCGATAACGGCAGCGGTATGCATGTTCACCAATCACTTTGGAAAGATGGCAAACCATTGTTCTGGGGAGATGGATATGCAAATCTTTCAGATATGGCTCGTTGGTATATCGGAGGATTGTTAAAGCACGCACCAAGTTTGCTTGCCTTTACTAATCCAACAGTTAACTCATATAAGCGCTTAGTTCCAGGGTATGAAGCCCCGGTAAATCTGGTCTACTCAGCTAGAAACCGATCAGCTTGTATTCGTATTCCAATTACTGGATCTAATCCAAAGGCCAAGCGAATTGAGTTCCGTTGTCCAGATCCATCATCTAATCCATATTTAGCATTCGCTGCGATGTTGATGGCTGGAATAGATGGAATTCAAAACAAGATTGAGCCACCAAAGCCAGTAGATAAAGATCTATATGAGTTGGAGGGGGATGAAGCAAAATCTATCCCACAGGTTCCTGGCTCACTTGATGCCGTACTTGATAACTTAGAGCGAGATAATGAGTTTTTAACTCGCGGTGGGGTATTTACTAAGGATCTAATTGATACCTGGATTGACTTCAAGCGCAAGCAAGAGGTGGATTACGTCAGATTGCGACCACATCCAGCTGAGTTTGAGCTTTACTACGATCTCTAAGAGATTACAGATAATGCCTCGGTTAACCACCGGGGCATTATTTTTTTAAATCCTACTTCTTCTGCGGTATGAGTAGATAGCAAAAAACAATCCAGAAACTATAAAGACAGCAGAAGCTAAATAAACTGCGATTGGGTACTCAGTTGTTTCCTCTTCAACTACTCCTTCAGCAGTTTCTACACCAATTCCATAAGTGAATGTGTACTCACCCTCTACTGGGTGACCGTCCCCTGACACCACTCGGTAGTAAACCAACACCGGACCTTGCACCTGATTTGGTGAGAGGGTCACAGTAATTGTGTTACCTAAAAGGGTTTCATCATTTTCACTAACCTGATCCCCTGCTGCGTTGTTTACAACTAGGAAATTAGCTTTCTCATCACCTAAATTTTGTAACTGCTCATCAAACTCCAAAGTAATCTGGGCGGGCCAGCTGGCAATTTGAGAATTAGCCTCAGGAGTTTGAGTTATGAGATTTGTGTGGGCAACAGCAGGTGTTAAACCAATTGCGACAGTTGCTAGCGCCCCGAATAAAGTGGCCACAAAACCGATTTTGAGTTTGGAATTCCTCACTAAGACACAGTAACAAATCTTTATGGGTATTAGTTGCAGATGCAAATCGTTTGCAATAACATAGGGTCGTGCATATCCCAGATGGCTTTATCGACCTGCCAACCTCAGCCGCCTTTGCTGCTGCCTCAGCCGTAGCCGTTGCCGGCGCAGTCAAAGGAGCTAGACGGCAGCTAAGTGAGCAAAGTGCTCCCCTTGCTGGATTAACTGCAGTGTTTATTTTCGCAGTTCAAATGCTTAATTTTCCAGTAGCTGCTGGAACTAGTGGCCATTTAATTGGCGCAGCACTTGCGATGGTCTTAGTCGGACCCTACGCAGCCACCTTGGCGCTTGTTGTTGTCTTAATAATTCAAGCATTTTTATTTGCCGATGGTGGATTAACTGCACTTGGCTTAAGTATTTTCAATATGGCAGTGATCAGTGTTTGGGTGAGTTTTGCAGTATTTATGCTTTTGAAAAAGATCCTTCCTAAAACTAAATCTTGGCTGGTGGTAGCAACCTTCATTTCAGCACTTATCTCAGTTCCAGCTGCTGCGGTTGGATTTGTAATTCAATATGCAATTGGTGCAAACGCTACCTTCTCTGTAGGGGCAGTTTTAAACGCAATGGTTGGAACCCACATTCTGATTGGTATTGGTGAGGCAATCATTACCGCACTTACCGTAAGTGCTGTGTTGGCAAGCAGATCTGACTTAGTTTTTGGTTGGGATAAGAAAAATACCACCCTGGAGATAAGGTCTTAGTAGATGAAGATTTCAAATCGTAAATTCTACGCATCAGCTTTACTAATTAGCGCTTTGCTAGCAGGTGGTGCCTCTTTCTACGCATCCTCATCCCCTGATGGTTTGGAAAAAGTTGCTGAAGATGTGGGGTTCATTGAGACTGCAGAAGATCACACCTTTGGTGATTTCACTTTATCTGATTACGGTATTGCCGGATTAGAAAATGCTCGTCTTTCAGTTGGCTTTGCAGGCCTAATCGGTGTTGTAGCTACTGCGCTGGTTGCTATGGGCTTATTTATGCTGATTCGAAAGAAAGCGCCAAGTAAAAATCAATAATTTAGCTCCTAAAGAGAAATCTGATCATCACCATGGTCATGATGTTGGCGAGCGACTTTATCTTCACCGGCATTCAATAGTTCATCAAATACCAGCACACATCAAAATTGTTGCTGGCCTGCTCTTTATAATTGTGGCGGTTTCAACCGATATCTCAAATTGGCCAGCATTTATCGCCTTCTTTTTAATAATTATTTCAGTTACTCAGATCGCTAAGTTACCCATAACTACAGTTGCAAAGAGATCCTTAATTGAGATTCCCTTTATATTTTTTGCCCTTTTGATGCCTTTTTTTGGCAGTGGTGAGCGGTTTGAGATTGGCTCATTAAATTTGTACCGAGATGGCTTACTAGCTGGAGCTAGCATCGTTGCTAAAGGCACGCTGGGTATCTTGGTAGCGATTAACCTCTCTGGAACTACTACTGCCCGAGAAATTTTGCGCGGACTTGAGATTTTGAAAATGCCAACTCCAATGGTGCAGATTGCATCCTTCATGCTTCGCTACATAAATGTAGTAAATGATGAGATGCAACGAATGGCAGTTGCCAGATCAGCTAGAGGATTTGAAGCAACTGGAATTAAGCAGTGGCCAGTACTTGCAACTGCTGCTGGAGCTCTTTTCATTCGATCCTATGAAAGAGGTGAGCGAGTTCATCTAGCGATGATTGCCCGCGGCTACCTGGGAGATCTGCCAAAGGAAGAGAGAGTGCCAAATTATCCAAAGCATTGGGTAGTTGCCCTTTCTATTCCAACTCTTGCCTTGGTGATCTCACTACTTAGTAGATGGTTAGGATAAATCAATGAGTAGTAATGACAACTCCTTAGTTATTGAAGAGTTAGCTTTTGCCTACCCAGATGGCAACCAAGCCTTATATGGAGTAAATCTAAAGATAAAGCGTGGTGAGAGAGTTGCACTCCTTGGGCCAAATGGTGCTGGTAAGACAACCTTAATTTTGCACCTAAATGGGATTTTATCCTCTGGTCATGGAAGAGTTTTTGTCGCTGGCAAATTAGTAGATAGCAGTGATAAGGCAGCGCTAAAGCAAATCAGATCAAAGGTTGGAATCGTTTTTCAAGATCCAGATGATCAATTATTTATGCCAACTGTTGGTCAAGATGTGGCATTTGGTCCCTACAACATGGGACTTCGAGATAGTGAGCTAAATAAAGTTGTTGAAGATTCACTCTCCTTAGTTGGAATGCTTGAGTACAAAGATCGTCCACCCCATCACTTATCATTTGGTCAACGAAGAAGAGTTGCAGTTGCAACTGTATTAGCGATGAAGCCTGAGATATTAGTCTTAGATGAGCCCTCATCAAATCTTGATCCAGCAAGTAGGCGTGAGTTAGCAAATATTTTAAGATCCCTAGATATCACAATGATCATGGTTACCCATGATCTGCCATATGCCAATGAGTTATGTGAGCGGGCTTTGATTCTTTCTGGCGGCGTAATTGCAGCAGATGGTAAAACATCTGATTTACTTAAAGATAGTGCGCTTCTAAAAAAACATAGATTAGAGCTACCAGTTGGATTTAGCCTCTAATCAACATATAAGTCTTTTATAAACTCTTTAGTGCCAGGAACTACCGCGTATTTATCTAAATCAACTATTCCTTCACTGGCCAACACCTCATCATCAATAAAGAAATTACCAGAGCACTCTTTTCCTGCTCGATTTAGAATTATGTAGGCTGAGTCAGAGATAATCTCAGTGGTTCGGCAAAATGCAGTATCTACCCCTGGAATCATTGCTAAAGCAGCGGTATCAATTGCAGTTCTTGGCCATAGCGCATTAACACCAATGCCATCTCGCTCTAACTCATCTGCTAATCCCAATACACACATACTCATTCCATACTTTGCCATTGTGTAAGCCAGATGGGGTTTAAACCATTTGCCCTTCATTGATAATGGTGGTGAGAGCATCAAAATATGTGGGTTTCTTCCCTCTTGCGCACTCTTTTTCAAATATGGCAGGCAAGCCTGTGAGGTTAAGAATGTACCTCGGGTATTTACACCCATCATCAAATCAAATCTCTTAGCTGGAGTGTTTTCAGTATTGGTTAAATTGATTGCAGATGCGTTATTAATCAAGATATCAATTCCACCAAATTCATTTGCTGCCTGCTCAACTGCTTGAGCTATTTGATTTTCATCTCGAATATCACATTGAATTGCCAAGGCTTTGCCACCAGCTGCCTCAATATCTTTTGCTGCAGTAAAAATTGTGCCAGGCAATTTTGGATGGGCTTCAGCAGTTTTAGCAGCGATGGCAATGAATGCACCATCTTTAGCAGCACGTAATGCGATGGCAAGTCCAATACCGCGTGAGCCACCAGTTACAAATATTCGCTTACCCGCTAATGTCATTACTTGACCTTACTCTTTTTAGCTAAGAAGTTCATAAATGCCATCTGTGCCTCTTCGGATTGAGTTGCCATCTTAAATAACTCCCCCTCTGCCAGTATCACCTGATTTAAAGCTTCATGAGATGAACTCTTTAACAATGCTTTGGTGTTAATAACAGCTGTTGGTGGCTGCTCAGCGATCTCGCGCGCAAATTCCATCGCAGCAGCTAATTCATCTTCGGCGATTGAATTAATCAATCCCATCTCTAGCGCCTCTTGCGCAGAAAATGTTCGGCCGGTAAAAAATATCTCAGCTGCCTTTGCATGGCCAACCAGCCTTGGAAATAGGTAACTTGAGCCACCCTCTGCAACTAGCCCGAGAGAAACAAATGGCATAGAGAATTTAGTATCTGGATTTGCTGTTACTAAATCACAATGCATCAACATAGTGGTGCCAATTCCAACAGCTCGACCCTTAACTGCTGCAATCAGCGGCTTTGGGAAGTTATGAATTGCAAATAAAAAACTAAAAACCGGTGATCCAGAATCCATTTGTGGATCATTAGCAAAATCATTTATGTCATTTCCAGCGGTAAATGAATCTCCGTTTGAGGCAATAACCACTGCTCGAATCCCAAAATCTGAGGCCGCTTCATTAATTTTGTTTGCCAAAGTTTGATACATCTCTTGCGTAATCGCATTTTTCTTCTCTGGTCGATCTAAGGTCAGGTGTAAAACTGCGCCAATCTGCTCTGATTTGATAAAACTCATGGCGTAATAGTAAGCCGAAATCGCCCTCTTTCCACCTTGTTGGAGAATGGCCAGTTTAAGGAGCACAATAGGGGTCAGATCATTGGAGAGTGACCTTGGATGTAAATATCCTGCTACGGGAGCTAACCCCGTTTGAGCAGTTGGTCTGTGAACATCTCTGTGATGGGCTAACCAACTCTGCAATCGCGAAAACAACCGCACACACTGAAAAGGTCATTGAGAACACAGTATCCAGGGTTGCTCACGCCTTTGGGATTAAATCAAATGGTGAGGTAAATGTACGAGTACTTCTAGCTTTGGCATACCGATCACACTTTGGCGATAAAGCATTTGATAAATTGGGAATTGCTTGCAGCCATTTAACTGTTGGACCTAATGGAGAACAAATTTGCGGAAAGCACGTGGATTAACACTTTTTTTTCATAATTTTGTGACTTATATCTAAGTGCTGCCACTCATTATTTCTGCCTAAGTGCCACCCCCACTAAAAACTCTCATACCTAATTTGATTCAGGAGTATCAATAGCAGTGAGAAGCACATGGCTTCTTAACAGCAGTACAACTGGAGAAAATAGGAGAAATTAATAATGAAACGTCGCACCTTCGATCGAATCGTCAGCTTTGTCGGTTTGGGCCTTTCTGTATTTTTATTTGTTGCAGCCGCTCTTCTTAACTGGGGCGCATCCTTTGCTGATGAATCTGTAGCAACTCAACTATCTCAGCAAAAAATTACAATGCCAGATCAAGATAGTGCTGGCTTTAAAGCATTATCTGAAGAGGCGCAATCAGCTCTTGCACCTTTTTCTAACATGCCACTTACTACTGGCAAACAAGCCCAGGTTTACGCTGATTTTTATATCGGCTCACACCTTAAGGCAATTGCCGGTGGCAAGGTTTACTCTGAGGTGAGCGGTATGGCATTGGCTGCATCTGCTAAATCAAAGGCTGAGCCAGCAAATATGCAACTTTCAACTGAAGCGGCAACATTAATGGGTCAACGCACATCCTTGTTTATGGGCGAGACATTACGTGGCCTTTTACTTTATTCATTTGCATTTTGGCAGATCGGCCAAATTGCACTGTATGCCGCATGGGCTGCTGCAACCAGTGGCGTGTTGATGCTGGTTCTATCCCTACTTGGCTTTGCGCACATTCGTCGCGTAGAAGCTGACGCGACGATTTAAGGCCCTCACTCTCCAAGAGGGCAAAAACCCCTAAGGCTTAAAACACCTTAGGGGTTTTTACTTGCTAACTTATTTTTATCTTTCGATATTTCCTTCAATGAACTGTTCTACTTTTTGGTAGGCCTGCTCATCGGTGTATTGAATAGGTGGTGATTTCATAAAGTAGCTAGATGGTGAAAGTAGTGGTCCACCAATCTTGCGATCTAAGGCGATCTTGGCGCAACGAAGTGCATCAATGATTACGCCAGCTGAGTTTGGTGAATCCCATACCTCAAGCTTGTACTCAAGATTTAATGGCACATCTCCAAATGCTCGACCCTCAAGCCGAACATATGCCCATTTACGATCATCTAGCCATGGAATGTAATCAGATGGTCCGATGTGCACATTCTTATCACCTAAGTCGTAATCTAATTGTGAGGTAACAGATTGAGTTTTAGAGATCTTCTTAGACTCTAAGCGATCTCGCTCCAACATGTTTTTGAAGTCCATATTTCCACCAACATTTAATTGGTAGGTGCGATCTAGATGAACACCGCGATCTTGGAATAGTTTTGCCATGATTCGGTGAGTAATGGTTGCACCAACCTGGGATTTAATATCATCGCCAACAATTGGAATTCCAGCCTTAGTGAACTTATCAGCCCAAACTGGATCAGAGGCGATAAAGACTGGTAGGGCGTTAACAAAGGCGCAGCCAGCATCAATTGAGCACTGGGCATAAAACTTTGCTGCCTCTTCAGAGCCTACTGGCAAATAGCAGATTAAAACATCAACCTTATTCGCCTTTAGTTCAGCTACCACATCAACTGGAGCTGCATCTGATTCTTTAATCGTCTCTTTATAGTAACGGCCAAGACCATCGAGTGTGGTTCCTCGTTTTACCACAACCCCAGTCTTAGCAACTGTTGCAAACTTAATTGTGTTGTTCTCACTTGCCCAAATCGCATCTGCTAGATCTAAGCCCACTTTTTTGGCATCAACATCTAGGGCTAGGACAAAGTTAATATTCTTAATGTGATAGCCACCAAGAACAGGGTGCATCAAACCAGGAATCTCGGTTTCGTTAGTAGCATCCTTGTAGTAGGTAATTCCTTGGATCAATGAATTGGCGCAGTTTCCTACTCCAACTATTGCTACCCGGATCTCCCCTTTATTTTCTACGCTCACGAGCTCTTCCTTTCGGTTTTTATCATCTCTTCCAGCCAAGCGATCTCTCGCTCTGCTGATTCCAATGAGTGACGGCGCCACTCAACTAAATAGGTATCAATACCCTCTGGAATTTTTCCTAAGTCCTTTCGCACAATTTCAGCCTTCTCAACTAATCTGCGATGGCGTCCTTCTAAAATTCTTACCCGGTTATTTCGTGGCGTTGGTCCAAAAAATGCGAAGCGCACCTCAAACCCCTCATCCTCAAAGGAGTCTGGGCTGGCACTTTGCATAAGGGATGAAAAACGCTCTCTGCCTTTTGTAGTTAAGTCATAAACAATTCGAGATCTTCTAGATAAGCCACCAGCATCTGCAAATGACTCCTCAATTAAATTTGCCTCCAGCATTTTGCGAAGCTGCGGATATAAAACAGAGAAACTTAAAGCTCGAAATGGTCCATAGATAGCGCTCATTCGCTTTCGTAACTCATACCCATGTAATGGGCCTTGTGAGAGCAGGCCAAGGAGAGCAAACTCCAAGGACTCAGAACGAGATCTCACAGGCTTCCTATCTACTGGATATATCGAATCGATACTATCGAGTATTTAAACCCATTCCCCTCAGATTGGCAACCCTTAGGATTAAGGCGTGTTCCTCTCAGATGCCATCCCATCGCGGCTCTGGGAGTACTTAATAGCCACCATTTTGATCATTCTCGCTCCTGGCCCCTCAGTGCTCTTCACCATCGCCCGGGCGATCGCTTGGGGCAGGGTGGCTGCAATTGCAACGGTTATTGGCAATGCCGCTGGAATGTTTTTAATCTCAGTATTAGTCGCCCTGGGTCTTGGCCCAATCTTGCAAAGCTCAAAACTTTTCTACCACGGCATTCAGTGGGCTGGTGGTGGCTATCTGATCTACCTAGGTTATGCCGCAATTGCTGCAAGCAAATCCCACGCTGAAGATCTGCAAAATACAGATGGGGCCAAACCATCTTTTTTCACATCAATTAAAAATGGCTTTTGGGTTGGCGCATTAAATCCAAAATCAATTGTTTTCTTCGCTGCAATCTTGCCGCAATTTGTTGATCAAGAGAAAAACAATGTCACCGCTCAATTACTTCTACTGGGCGGGATTTTTGCCCTAGTTGCTCTGATCTCAGATGGCGCCTATGGCGTATTGGCTGGCACCATCAGAATTTGGTTGTCAGGAGATGTTAGAAGATTGATATTTATGCGCAGATTTGGTGGGGTGGTAATGATTGGCCTTGGTGTATTTACCATTTTTTCAGCAGTAATCATTGGCTAACCACAGCTGTTAATTCGTGGCGATCTAGCCTTTTGTCGGTGGTAAAGGGCAGACTTGTACTACTTAACAAACCAAAATCAGGCACTTACTTTATAAAGTGCGAAACGGAAAAGAGAGATCATGGCTTCATCAAATGCAGTTGGAAATGCTCGCGAATTTATCTCACCATCAGATTTAACATTCTCTTGGGGATCATGCCACCGCTGTCTGTGGCTTAATTACAACCACGGTCTTCGCACCCCCGGCTTTATGCCGCTGGTGGGAGATCTTGCAAATATGCAGGAAAATTACTTTGCTGGAAAAAGTTGCGCCGATATTGCACCAGTTTTACCTGAAGGCAAGGTGGCAGATCTAGGTGGTTGGGTTAAATCATCTCTGATTGATGTAAATGGTGCTGCCAGCAAGTATGCAATCCGTGGTAAGTACGACCTGTTAATTGAGTTCGCTGATGGCACATTTGGCATTATTGATTGCAAATTTCAAGCAAAAGACTCAGACAAAACTGGTCTATACCAACCACAACTTGAGGCCTATGCATTTGCGCTAGAAAATCCAGCAAGTGGAGCACCTAGAAAGGTTTCACTAATGGGTCTATTGGTTTGGTCATTAATTGAACCAGCAGGGGATGTAAATAAAGGTTTTGGTTTGAAGTTAAAACACACCTGGCGGCCGATTGAGCGAAACCCACAAGCTCTTGCTGAACGATTAACTGATTTCATTACCGTGGTCAGCTCTGATATGCCGGCTGCTAAAGACAACTGCGATATGTGTAATTATTTAACTCAGCGGCGCCAATTTATTGGTGCTCAGTAACTAGGCGTCATCCTCATCAAAGTCGGTTCGCTCTCTTAAACTCTTTTTGATGGCATCTTTTGCATCAGATGCGTACATGTGCGGGACATAATCTTGCTTGGAAAGCTCAGCAATCTTTTCCATCAATTGATTGGTAGCAGCTCTTAAAACTGTTTGATCAGATGAGTCCCCGGTGAAATACATTGGTTCACCAAATACCATCTCAACTCGTTGCACCTTTGGTACTACCTGACCGGTGGGCTGAATCTCGGCGGTATTAAACATGGCAACTGGCACAACTGGTGCACCAGATTCAATCGCCATACGAGCAATGCCTGTGCGTCCCTTATAAAGACGGCCATCTGGTGATCTAGTTCCCTCTGGATAAATTCCAACACAATGATCCTCTCGCAGTAAGCGAAGACCGGTAAGGATTGCTGCCTCACTTCTCTTGCCACCAGATCGATCAATAGGCACCTGACCAAGTGCGATGAAGGTAAGTTTTTTAATTAAGCCCTTTAAACCAGGAGATGTGAAGTACTCACTCTTGGCTAAAAATGTGACCTTACGTGGCACAACCAGTGGCATAAAGATTGAATCGCTAAAGGATAGGTGGTTAGAGGCGATGATCACTGGGCCTGAGCTTGGTACATGTCGTAATCCAGTCACCTTGGGCCGGAAAATAAACATCAAGAGTGGAATCAGAAATGACTTCAATATCTTGTAAGGCATAGGGATAATTTAGTGGCTAAGCCAATCTATGACACCATTCGAGCGTGAATTCCATTCCAAACTCAGCTGGATTTACCCTGCCGGGTGGAAAAATCGGAGTTCTTGTAATCCATGGTTTTACCAGCACACCAATCAGCATCGCACCCTGGGCAAAGTTTTTAAATAACTCTGGCTACACAGTTATCGCACCCTTACTTCCTGGACATGGCACAACTTGGCAGCAGATGAATCAAACAACTTGGCAGCAGTGGTATGACGAGGTTGAGAAATCATTTCTGCAGTTAAAACAAAGTTGTGACCGAGTCTTTATCGCCGGCTTCTCCATGGGTGCGACATTGGCCTTAAGACTGTGTCAAATCAGGGGCTCAGAGGTAGAGGGCTTAATTGTTTTAAATCCATCAGTGCATGACAGAAGATGGTTTATGAAATTACTGCCGGTATTAAAGTTTTTAATTGGTTCAGTTGCAAAAGGACCAACTGATGTTGCAGCGCCAAATCCACCACTTCACTCCTATGCAAGAACCCCGCTTAAGGCACTTGATTCACTTCGCAATCTATGGAAGCTGGTAGAACGTGATCTTTACCTAATTGATCTACCCATAATGGTCGCCTACTCAGTAAATGATCATGCGGTTGATCCAGAGAATTCAATGACGGTAATTGATAATGTCTTTTCAGTTGATATTAGAGAGGTAGCTTTTGAAAACTCATTTCACAATGTGGCACTTGATTTTGATGTTGAGCAGTTAAATATCGAAAGTAAGATATTTATCGAAGATGTTTTATCTGGCGCAGTAAAACGTGGGTCAGATTTTAATGAGAATGATTTAGTAGATGCTGAATTTGAATCAATTGTCTCTGGCCTTTCCTTGGATCAATCCTCACCCACTACCTATTTAGATGAGCTAGATCGAATTGATCAATCAAATAGATTTATTCCACCAAATCCTGGCAAAATTAATCTCGATCAAATGCAACGAAGCTCTGCTGTGGCTTTCTTAGGATCTGCTGCCTACCTGCTGCTGTATTGGTTTACTGATTTTGAATTTATTGGAGTCTGGCCTGCAGTATTGGGTTTTCTATCCTCTGTTGCAATAATTATTTGGCGAACCGCCCGAAAAGAGGATGACTTTGAAGATGGGGCTAGCCTCTAACTAAATCTGCCGCTCCAATTAACCCAGCATCATTGCCATGTTTGGCAGCGATTATTTTTGGCAACAAATGCGTTCCAGCAAATGGCATGTATTTTTCCATCGCACTTCTTACTGGAGTTAAAAATAACTCACCAGCCTCCACCACTCCACCACCAACCACAATTGCCTGCGGATCAAGTAATAATGTGTATGAGGCACAGGCACTTCCTAACCAATCTGCTTGTTTATTAAATGCTGATATCGCTAACTGATTTCCATTTTTAGCAGCCTGAGTTAATACCGTGCCAGTTAACTGAGCAAGATCGCCATCGCAAAGTGAGAGCAGCTCCTTACCCTGGCTTGGATCTGCAGCGATCCCCTCTTTTGCATAACGCATCAGTGCACTGCCTGATGCATATTGCTCAATACAACCAAAAGCCCCACAACCACATTGCAATCCATTTGGGTGCACAATCATGTGACCAAACTCTGCGCCAATTCCATTAGCACCTCTAAATAGCTTGCCATCAACTACCAAACCACCACCCATGCCGGTGCCAATAATAAAAAAGATAACTGGATTTAAGCCTTGGGCGTTACCAAATTTGTACTCAGCCCACATCGCGGCATTTGCATCATTTTCGGCAATTACTGGCAGATTAAAAACTTTCTTTAACTCGGCAACAAAGTTCAATTTACTTAAATTAGCGATATTTGGCGCGCCAACAATTGTGCCCTGATCTTTAGAGATTAAAGCAGCCACACTGATTCCGATACCGGCAATCTGATGTTTTACTTGAAACTCTTTTATTAGATCAATAATTGTGGCAACTAACTCTTGGCCACCATTTGCAGGTGTTGGCCGCCTAGCGGAGTCGATTATCTTGCCGTTGCTATCTACTACCCCACCTAGAACCTTGGTGCCACCAATATCAATGCCAATTGTTAACGCAGAAGTTGGGATATTGATGCTCAATTAATTTTCCAGTTTTTCCTTTAACTGTTTCAAGGTTAAATCAATGGTTGCTTTCTCAGCTTTGGTGCGCATCATCTCTGGCACTGGCATAGAAAGTGCAACTGTTAATTCAAAGGTTACTTCAGTTTCATCACCATTGTCTTTAACAATATAGGCACCACTCATATCAGTTAATAAGTCAGCATCCTCAAGTGAGTAATCGACTCGATCTGGGTATGCAGACCAATCAAAATTTAATGTTGGCTTATCCTTCAAAGCTCCAGCATCAACTGTAAGTTTTGCCTGAGTTGGCCGGCCATCACCGTTTGAGGCAAGAACAGTCACTGCCTTAAATGAGGTGGACCAGGTTGGAAAGTTTGCGATATCAAATAGCACCGCCCGGACATCATCTGCGGTAGCTGCGATTGTTACTGTTGAGGTGGTTGGGTTAGACATGGCGCTAGGTTACCCTGAAGTAGCATGCCTTTTTAGCCCCCTTCCTGAGAGTTATCGCTAGGTTCTAGCGCAAATAAGTGCGAGCCAGTAGCGTGGGGCTATGAACGAGATAACTATTCCAGCATTAATTCCAGCCCCAGTTGCGGGTAACTTAACAAATCTAATTTCAGAAAGAGCTCATTTTGAGCCTGAACGGGTAATCGTCTCTCGCCCACTTGGTGATGGTTGGCAAGCGGTTACCGCTAAAGAGTATGAAGAGGAGATCAAAGCGGTTGCAAAGGGATTAATTGCAGCTGGTATCTCAGTCGGTGATCGAGTGGCGATCATGGCAAAGACTCGTTATGAGTGGACTGTTTTAGATTTTGCAATTTGGTATGCCGGCGCAGTTCCAGTTCCAATTTATGAAACTTCAAGTGCTGAGCAAGTGGAGTGGATTTTAACCGACTCATCTGCAGTTGCAATTATTGTTGAAACACCTGCACTGGCAGAGTTAGTTCAACCAGTATTGCCTGCAACTTGTAAACATGTTTGGAATATTACCTACAACGCACTTGCTACCTTAACTCATGAAGGAAAAGATGTCAGTGATGATGAAATCACAAAGCGTCGTGAACAATTAAAGCCAGAGACCTTGGCAACATTGATTTACACATCAGGTACAACTGGTAAGCCAAAAGGTGTGCAGTTAACACATGGAAACTTCTTATCTGAGTGTGGAAATGTCGTAAATGGTGCAAGTGATCTATTCCTAAAGCCTGGCGGCTCAACACTTTTATTCTTGCCAGTTGCTCACGTCTTTGGTCGAATGGTTCAAATTGGTTCAATTACTGCAGGCTTACATCTTGCTCATTGCAGTGATCTAACTAAATTACCAACCGACTTAGCCTCATTTAAACCAACCTTCATATTGGCAGTGCCACGTATATTTGAAAAGGTTTTTAATGGTGCTGAGGCCAAGGCTCAAGCAGCAGGTAAAGGAAAGATTTTCCACAAAGCTGCCGAGGTTGCAATTGCATACAGCAAAGCTTTAGATACCAATAAGATTTCACCACTTCTAAAACTGCAGCATGGATTATTTGATAAGTTGGTTTATGCAAAGATCCGTACCGGTCTAGGCGGCAGAGTAGAGGCAGCAATCTCAGGTGGTGCTCCACTTGGTGAACGCCTTGGTCACTTCTATCGTGGTGCTGGTATCAGAGTGTTAGAAGGCTACGGTTTAACTGAAACTACAGCTGGTGCAACTTTGAACTTAACAAAGTCACACAGAGTTGGATCAGTTGGTAAGCCAATTCCAGGAACTACTATCAAGATCGCCGAAGATGGCGAGGTTTTGATCAAGGGTGCAATTGTTATGCAAGGTTATTGGCAAAACGATGCCGCCAACAAAGAGGTATTTACCTCAGATGGTTACTTTAAATCAGGAGATCTTGGAAAGATTGATGATGAAGGTTACCTATCAATTGTTGGCCGTAAGAAAGAGTTAATTGTTACCGCAGGCGGTAAGAATGTTGCGCCAGCAGTTTTGGAAGATCGTTTGCGATCACATCCACTTATTAGCCAATGCATGGTAGTTGGCGACAACAAACCATTTATTGCAGCTTTGATCACTATTGATCCAGATGCAATTAAGCCATGGGCGGTTGCAAATAAAAAAGAGGGTGCTTCAATTGCTGATTTAGCTAAGGATCCAACCCTGCAAGCTGTTATTCAAACTGCAGTGGATGAAACCAATAAAGCAGTAAGTAGAGCTGAATCAATTAGAAAGTTCACAATTTTGCCGGTTGATTTCACAATTCCTGGTGGGCAATTAACCGCCAAGTTATCAGTGAAGCGACATGTAGTTTCGCAGCAATTTGCTCGCGAGATTGATGAACTCTTCGCCTAATTCAGAACGTACTCGACTTGCTCGAGAGCTTCATGATGGTTTGGCTCAGGAGTTAGCTGCATTTGGCTATCGCCTGGATGCGGTAATTGGCGATGATAACTTAGGTAATAAAAATCGATCCACCCTGCGTGAACTTCGCCTCTCACTTTCGTCAATCATTAATCAGGTAAGAGATGAAATCTATGAATTAAGAAGTGAGAACCTTAAGAGTTTTAACCAACAATTACTTGATCAAATTCAAGCCCTGCTTGCTGACACAGATATTACCTATGAAGTAATTGGTGAGATCTCTATCGAATCCACCCATAAGTTTGAGCTGCTTCGAGCAATTCGTGAGTTAGTTCTAAATGCAAAACGTCATTCCAATTGCAAAACAATAAAAATCTCATTATCACCCTCAGAGATCACCGTCGTAGATGATGGTGATGGCGGTGTGTTAGATAAAGAGAACTCCTTTGGTCTAACAGGTGTTTCTGAGCGGCTCTTGTTAATTGGTGCAAAGATGAAAATTACTTCCTCCTCTGCTGGCACCTTGATAGCCATTTCTTTTTAAAATGAAGGTACTGCTTGTTGATGACCATGCCTTAATCAGATCTGGCGTTGCAGCCGCACTTGCTCAAAAAAACTTTGAAGTAGTTGCTGAAGCCTCAAGTGTTAGCCAGGGGCTTGCGATGCTAAACACCCACAAACCTGAGATCACATTAATTGATATAAATCTGGGAAGTGGCAGCGGAATTGATTTAATCAAGCAAGCAAAAAAAGATGGCACAAGTAGCAAATTTGTTGTACTGACCATGCATGATGATAATCAAACACTTGAATTGGCAAAGGCAGCTGGTGCTGTTGCTTTCATAACAAAATCAGCACCCACTGATCGCTTGCTTGAGGTAGTTCAAAGTGTGGCAGCGGGTGTAGATCGTTTTCTAAAAGCAGGTGAGATAAACACACTGCCTGAGCGGAGGGATTTTGATTTAACCCCTAGAGAGTTAGAGGTACTCTCACTTTTGCCATCTGGTGCAACTGCAAATGCAATTGGAGGCCTACTTTTTCTAACTGAGGCGACAATCAAAACTCATTTAGCTAATCTTTATCGAAAATTAGGGGCGGCAAATCGTGCCCAAGCTGTTTCAATTGGTATTGAAAATAAATTAATCACTAATCAATAGCGAATTAAACTTCTCTGACCAACTACTCAACTGCCAATTCTCAATTACCCAACCACGACCGGCTTGGCCCATCTGCTTTGCTGCCTGCGGATTTGCAAGTAATTCACAGATCTTCTCAGCGATCTCATCAGCATTGCTGCCATTGACTAAAACTCCAGTGACTTTATCTAGTACCGCGTCCACCGCTCCCCCTGAGTTTCCAACCACAACTGGTAAGCCACAAGCACTTGCTTCTAGGTAAACAATTCCAAGACCTTCCACCTCTAATCCAGAAAATCTAGATCGCACCGGCATCGCAAAGATTTCGCCAAGGCATATGTAATCTGGCAGATCTTGATGGGAAACTCTTCCGGCAAAGACTACTTTGGTTAAGACACCTAACTGTTTTGCGGAATTAAAAAGCATCTGTTTAATTGGGCCTTCACCAACTAATAGCAAAATAGCATCTGGAAAGCTCTCCAGTATTTTTGGCATTGCTTTTACTAACTCATCTTGTCCTTTTCGATGAACCAATCTGCCAACTGAGACAATAACTCGTCTGCCATCTAATTGATACTTTTGAATCAAATCAGCTCTTGGCTGTTTGGGAGTGAAATGATTTGTATCAATTCCTGGAGCAATCTGCACAAACTTTTCAGGTTGATCGCTGACCTTGCTAATTTCACTCTTGGTGAATTCACCTAAATAACCAAGGTAATCAACATCTTTAATAATCTTCTTAAGCAAGCCTTTAAGAAGTGGAATCTTGGCCCACCACACCTCATGGCCATGCGATAGTGCCAAAATGTTTGTGGCACCGGCTGCTCGAAGTGTGCCAGCCATTAATCCAAGTGGTGCAGCAGCGCCAAACCAGAGATTTTTAGCCCCAGTTGATTTAAGAATCTTTACCGCCCGACGAGTAACTCTTGGAGTTGGTAACAAAATCTTTGCTCGATCTCTGATTACCACTGCACCAAATTTTTCAAGTAGCTGCTTATCAAACTCTTTATCACCCTTTTGACTTGATGTGTAAACAATCAAAGAGTTTTTAGGCAATCCTTCAATTAAACCAAGTACAAATGTCTCTATGCCACCAGTCCTAGGACCTAAGTCATTGGTGACCAGTAATACCTTTTGTTGATTAGAGACGGCGTGCTCCAATGTAAGGTTTCTTTCCCATATTCATATTGGCAATTTTTACTCGGCTTCCCGACCTTGGCGCATGTAACATTCGATCTGGTCCTAGATAGATACCAACATGTGAAATTGGTTTACCAAAAAATACTAAATCACCCGGCTGTAAATCCTTTTTTGCAATTGCTTTACCGTACCGATATTGCGCTCTAGATGAGTGAGGTAGTGAAACACCGGCCGCACCAAAGGCTCGCATAGTTAAACCAGAGCAATCCCAATAGGTAAGTCCATCTGCGCCGAATACATACTTATCACCAATTTGGGCGAGCGCATATTTGATGGCAACGCCTCCCCGCCCGGAAACGCCAGAGTACTTACCAGCATCACCTAAAGATCTCTTTTGATCAGCATCCTCTTCATCCTCAGTTAACTTAGCAAGCCGCTCTCGTTCTGCAGCGGTTAACTTTGCAAGAAGTGCCTCTGCCTCTTTTAATTTTGAGTTAGCCAGTGCTAATTGCCTAGTAAATTTTGCTTCAGCAGCCTTAACCATTGCTAACTTATCTGCAACGGTTAGTGAGGTGGCTGTTAATCGTTGAGTTGCCACTGAGAATTTCTTTAGGTCCTCTGTCTTTTGTCTAGTAACCGCCTCTAAGGAGCCAGCTGCTGATAGGTAAAGGCTTGGATCGGTAGAGAACAACAGCTCAAGTGATTGGCTAAGTGGGCCAGATTTATAACGTTCATTTGCAATCGCGCCAATTGATTTATTAAGTGCGGTAACTGAGGCACCTTGTTGGCTTGCCTGTTGCTGGACTGAATCTAAGGTCTTTTTTAACTTTGCCAACTGCACCTTTGCCTCTTGGGCACCTTCGGCTGCAGTTGTCGCCTGCTCTTGCAGATCCCGTACCCGCCCTTGCACCTCTATTAAATTGGGAGCCGCATTTGCTGAGATTGGAAAAAGTAAGCCAGAAGCGATTACTAAAGCAAAAATTGATCGCAGGAGGTAACGCATCGAGAAAGGCTAACTGCCTAAAGCAGGCAAACTCAACCCATTACAAGCGTGCTCGGCTGAGAATTCTCTAAAATTACTGAGATATTGCACCCATTTAGCCTGTTTTCTTACTCCCCCTATGGCTCTTGCCAGCGGGAGTAAATCTCAAGGGTGGAACTAATCCAACCAAGGCGAGATTATTTATGGCAGCCGCATGAGAGTTACTTAACTCAGCTTTTTTATCAGTAGCAGGGGTAATTTGAAGCAGCACTGATACAACACAATCGCCACAGGCGATATCGCGCATTACACAACTATCACAATCGATGATCATTGCTAAAGGTTAGAGGGGGGCACTGACACTGGGTAACCTTAAGCACTATGCCAAAAGTGATCACCACCGCAAACCTGATTGTGGGCAAAGATGGCTCCACCACCAAATCAGGCTCCTCAATTGGCCTATCAACAGATGAGGATCGCACCCGCTTTAAAGCGCTGCGGGATAAGAGTGATCTGATATTAATTGGTGGAAATACCGCACGGCGAGAGCCCTACAAACGCACCCCAATTCCGCTTTATATTCTCACCCATACCAAGGTTAGGTTGCAACCTAAAAATCAGTTAGCAAAACAATTTGCATTAACACCTTTACAAATGATTGAGGAGATTTCTACAAATTTTAATAACACACAAATATCCCCGATTAACCTATTGATTGAGGCAGGGCCAAACCTCTTACTACAAATGGTTAAACAAGGATTGGTTGATCACCTATATCTAACTATTAATCAACAGGCAGTTGGTGAAAACTCGATATCTATCTCTGAATTAACAGATAGTTTTGAGTTGATCAGTAGTGAAGAGCTCCCACCTTGCCAATTTAATTACTACAAAAGGCTAACTAAGTGAGATTACCGCAACACCAGTAATTGCAAAGGCAATCCCCAAATATTGAATTTTGTGTAATCGCTCATGCAGCAGTTTGAAGGCAAGTAAGGCGGTAACAATTGGATATAACGAGCCTAAGACAACAGCTAGTGAGACCAATCCCTTAGTAGTTGCCACTCCTAACAACAAATTTGCAATAAAGTCCGCGCCGCCAATTGCGATTAAAATTGGTAGATCTTTTTTAGTAAAGCCCCCGATTGTTCGATAACGAGCAAATAATAAAAGTGCAACCATAAAGGTAGCAAAGCGCATGGTAGTCATAGTCATGATCGCACTGCTCTCTGAACCCTTGGCGATAAATGTCACCGCACCACCAAATCCAAATGCGGCAATTACTGCAAAAACAATTGGCTTGATTGCTAAGCCACCTTTTATCTCTGGTCCACTTGCAAAGAAAGCGCCAGTTAAGGCAATACCCATTCCAATCAACTGTCCGGTATTTGGCTTCTCGCCATTAATAAAGGCAATAGTTAGCGGAATAGTTACACTCAAAGCACTAATTGGTGCAACTACGCCCATTCGTCCAGTTGCTAGCCCTGTATAAAAAGCTACCAAGCCAATAAATCCAAGTAATCCAGCAATCACACCTGATAGGAAGTAGTTATCCCAAGATAGTGTTGGTCGAAACCATGAGGAGCTAATTAATACAATCAAAATTCCAATTGCCAAACCAATTGCTTGTGAGACTGCTGTTACTGCAATTGCTTGATAGCGCTTAGACAATTTTCCGCCCAAGAAATCAGCTCCACCCCAAAGAATTGAGGAGAGAAGTGCTAGTAAGGTGGCCATTGGTGGAGCCTACTAGGTTGCATTAGAGCTTATCTGTCTGAGTTTGCTCGTGCCTGCCCATACTTATTCAATTAGCAATTTATCCTTAGGTAGTGAGCAAAACATTTGATCAACTTATTCAACCTATCTTGGCATTAAAGCCGCGAGGTGAAGTTTTGCTTGAAACAGTACCGGCGCCACAAAAACTTGCACCTCATGCATTAGCGATGACTGCCGATGTTTTAGAGGATGCAGCCACCGGCAGATTTGTATTACTTCATGATCCAGCTGGCCAAGAGGGTTGGGGCGGTCAATGGCGATGCGTAACATTTGCCAGAGCTGCAATTGATTTAGAGATGGCATCAGATCCATTATTGCCAGAGATTGGCTGGGCTTGGTTATTGGAATCTTTGAAAAAACATGGCTGTGAATTTATTAATCCAAGTGGCACGGTAACAAGAGTGGCTAGCGCCTCATTTGGTGAATTGGTAGAGCGAGATGAGGATTCTGAGATTGAAGTTCGCGCATCCTGGACGCCAACAAATGCAGATAATTTAGTTGAGCATGTAAATGCCTGGCTAGAGTTGTTGGCAATCAGCGCAGGACTTGAGCCAATTCCTCATGGAGTTAGCTCAATTGCTCGCAACAACTAGAATCACCTAAGTAATGCTGACACCACTTTTATCGCCACGTGCTGGCACCCCTGAAATTTCTGCCGATGAGAGTAGCTTTGAAAAAGTAATTAACTCTTTATTAGCTGGCAGTGGGCCAATTGCAATTGATGCCGAACGGGCTTCGGGTTATCGCTACAGTCAGCGGGCTTATTTAATCCAGATATTTCGCAAAGATGGTGGTTTACATTTAATTGATCCAATTCCACTTAAGGGATCAAAACTTTGGCAGGAGTTTAATGATCACTTTGCAAATATCGAGTGGGTAATTCATGCAAGCACTCAAGATTTACCTTGTTTAATTGAGGTTGGCCTCTCCCCCAAACTCCTCTTTGATACTGAATTAGGAGCAAGAATTGCTGGCTGCCCAAAGGTTGGTTTAGGAGCACTTGCTGAAAGTTTGCTTGAACTTCAATTAGCAAAGGAGCACTCAGCAGTTGATTGGTCAATCCGGCCACTGCGCCCTGAGTGGATTACTTACGCCGCTCTTGATGTTGATATCTTGCTTGAGATTAGAGACAAGGTTGAGCAGATGCTCACTGAACAAAACAAACTCAAGTGGGCTGTGCAAGATTTCGCCTCCATTTTAAATAACTACCAAGATTATGAGTTCACAGATACTCCAAAATCTGATCGATGGCGCAAAACCTCAGGTATGCATAAGGTGCGAGATCGCCTGACTCTGACAATTGTTAGAGATTTATGGATTAGCCGAGACCAATTAGCACGTGAGATAGATCTTGCTCCTGGTCGAGTACTAAATGATGAGGCAATTGTGGAGCTGGCAACTAAACGACCAGAGACATTAGAGGATGTTGCAAAGGTAATTGGCTGGCGAACCAGATTAGAGTCGCCACCATTTAACCGTTGGTTAAAGGTTTTAACCGCCTCCCTTAAGACACCAATAGGTGAGCAACCAGAATTACGAGTGGCATCTCAAAATATGCCACCACTAAAAATCTGGAAAGAGAAAAATCCAATTGGTTATGCCAGGTTAACTCATGTCCGAGCTGCTTTATTGGAATTATCAGCACAACTTCAAATTCCAACTGAGAATTTAGTTACCCCAGAGCTTATTAAACGCATCTGCTGGCAGGAGCCACCACTTGTTTCAAGTGAGTATGAAGATTTTGTAAATACTGAGTTGGTGCGCTTAGGTGCCAGGCCCTGGCAGGTAGAACAAGTTGCACACTTAGTTGCGGCGCATCTTGGGGCAACTGAGCCTTTGATAATTCCCGAACCAGTTGAAACTGAGAGTCAAAATTCTCCAGAGGAGATCGCCTAAAACCGCTGCCCTTACTCACTATCCAATTTCTCTACTGGCGAGTAACCTACTCTCATACCGATAGATCGATAGCTAGGGGTGAATATGAGCAAAACCGCAACAGCCAAAACCAATGTGGTCTTAGTAGATGCAGTGCGAACCCCATTTGGAAAAGCAGGCTCCCTTTATGCTCAAACTAGAGCCGATGACATTATGGTTCGTTGTATTCGCGGCTTGTTAGAGCGAAATCCAAATCTGCCACTTGATCAAATTGATGATGTTGCAATTGCAGCTGCTACACAAACTGGTGACCAAGGAATGAATATTGGTAGATCTGTTTCAATCTTGGCCGGAATTCCAAAATCTGTACCAGGTTATTCGATTGATCGATGGTGTGCTGGCGCGCTAACTGCAGTTACCACAATTGCTGGTGGCATAAATATGGGTGCTTATGATTTAGCTATCGCTGGTGGTGTTGAACATATGGGAAATCATCCAATGGGTGATGGTATGGATCCAAACCCTCGTTATCTAGCTGAAAAGATTGTTGAAACCGATGCCTTGCAAATGGGCATGACAGCTGAGAGATTGCATGACAAATTTCCGCAACTAACTAAAGAGCGGGCTGATAAGTACGCATTAGCTTCACAACAAAAAACTGCAGCAGCATATGCAGCAAATAAAATTCAGCCAGATTTGATTCCAGTTGCAACTAGAAATGTTGAACTAGGTTGGGGTATTGCAACCGTAGATGAACCACCACGACCACAAACCACATTAGAGGCATTAGCTGCACTTAAAACTCCATTTAGGCCAGCAGGTCGAGTAACAGCTGGAAATGCTGCTGGATTAAATGATGGCGCAACCGCTGCAATTTTGGCTTCCGAAGAAAAAGCCAAAGAGTTAAATCTAACGATCAAAGCAAAGATGGTCTCCTTTGCCTTTGCAGGTGTAGAGCCTGAGATTATGGGTTATGGACCAGTTCCTAGCACGATCAAGGCGCTTAAAAAAGCAGGTTTAGATATAACAGATATTGGTTTGTTTGAAGTTAATGAAGCTTTTGCAATTCAAGTTCTCTCATTTTTAGATCACTTTGGAATTGCCGATGATGATAAGCGGGTAAATATCTATGGTGGTGCGATTGCAGTTGGCCATCCCCTGGCTTCATCTGGTGTTCGCTTAATCCTTAATCTTGCTAATGGATTTAAAGAAAATCCTGATGTGCGATATGGAATTACAACTATGTGTATTGGTTTAGGTATGGGCGGCACCATTATCTGGGAGAACCCAAATTTCAAAGGAAGTAAATAATGGCTGAAGTTTTAGCAGGAGCACCTGATGAAGTAGTCACAAATGCAGTTGTGCAAATGGTTTCACTTACCCCATTTGGCCATACCGGTAATTTAGCTTTAATCACCTTAGACAACGGTGCAGACCACAATCGCCCAAATACATTTGGACCAGCATCTCTTGCCGCTCTATCTAATGCAATTGATGAAGCACAGAAATCAGATGCAGTGGCAATTGCTGTAACTGGTAAACCATTTATTTTTGCCGCTGGCGCTGATCTATCAGCTATGAGTTTCTTAAAGGATAAATCACAGGCAATTGCAATTGGCGACCTGGGCCATGATGTATTTCTTAAACTTCATGAAAGCAAGAAGCCAACCTTTGCATTTATAAATGGTTTGGCACTCGGTGGTGGACTTGAGGTTGGTCTTAATTGTCACTATCGCACCTTGGCATCAACTGCCTTTACTGGATTACCTGAGTGCTTCCTAGGATTAGTCCCAGGCTGGGGCGGGGCAACACTATTACCAAAACTAGTAGGGCCAGAGAACGCAGTTCAGGTAATTATTGTTAATGCTCTAAATAACAACACGATGATGAAGTCAAAGGATGCACTCTCGCTCGGTGTTGTTGATGCAGTTTTTGAACCATCTGATTTTCTGGAGAACTCAGTTAAGTTTGCTGCAAATGTATTAAGTGGGAAAAACAAGATTGAGCGTAAAGACTTCAGTAAAGATTCTGCTGGATTTGAAAAAGCTATTGCAACTGGAAAAGCTGCGGTTGCTAAGAAATATAGTGGGGCTCAAATTCCATCTCCTCTAGCTGCGCTGGATCTTATAAAAGCGGCGCAAAGCAATTCAGTTAGGGATGGTTTTGCAGCTGAAACTAAGGTGTTGGCTGATTTAGTAATGAGTGATTCATTGCGTGCATCTTTGTACTCATTTAATTTGATTCAGAAAAAACGTAAGAAAGTTGAAGGAGCACCTAAACCTGCTTTAGCTCGTAAAGTCACCAAGGTTGGAGTAGTTGGCGCCGGTTTGATGGCCTCTCAACTTGCACTGTTAATGCTGAGAAACTTAAAGGTTCCAGTAGTTATTACCGATATTGATCAAGAGCGGGTTGATAAAGGCCTAACTTGGATTAAATCTGAAATTCAAAAATTAGTTGATAAGAAGCGACTAGGCAGTGAGGCTGCAACTCGATTGCTTTCTAATATCTCCGGCTCAGTAGATAAGAAAGTGTTTGCTAACTGTGATTTTATTATAGAAGCAATCTTTGAAGAGTTGGCTTTAAAGCAAAAGCTATTTAAGGAGCTTGAGGCGATCATCACCCCTGAGTGTGTGTTGGCAACCAATACCTCCTCACTTTCAGTTGAAGCAATGAGTGAAGGATTGAAAAATCCAGAGCGAGTTGTTGGGTTTCACTTCTTTAATCCAGTTGCGGTAATGCCTCTGCTTGAGGTGGCACGAACTACTAAAACTGATGATGCCACAACTGCCACCGCAATTAATGTTGGTAAAGAGTTGAAGAAGACCATGGTGATCGTGAAGGATGCACCAGCATTTGTAGTTAATCGCTTACTAACTAGATTTATGGGCGAGGTCACCGATGCAATAGATGAGGGCACCCCATATGAGGTAGCTGATGCAGCTATGGCCCCACTTGGCTTCCCAATGTCTTCACTTGAATTACTTGGTCTAGTTGGACCAGGGGTGGCATTGCATGTCTCAGAGACATTAAATAAGAATCTTGGACCACGTTATAAAGTTTCGCCAACCATGCAAAGATTTGTTAAAGATGGCGTTAAAACTTTCTACGTTAAAGATGCAAATGGTTTAAACACAGTAAATCCAGCAGCATTGGCAGCTCTTGAAAAAGGTAACTCAGCATCAACTGCAGAGCAGGTTAGAAAGCGTGCGCTTGAGGCGTTAGCAACTGAGGCAAAGATGATGCTTGATGAAGGTGTGGTCGCAACACCACAGGAGATTGATATTTGCATGCTACTTGGTTCTGGTTGGCCGATGCACTTAGGTGGCATCTTGCCTTATCTAGATCGAGAAGGAATTAGCGAAGCGGTTTGCGGCGTTCGCTTTCATCCAAAGGGAGTGGCATCTCTTCCTTAGCATCAACTGGAAACTGACTGCTGTTCCAAGAAACTAATGATCGCGTAATGTTTTGAACAGTTATGCCAAGATCTTCCAGAATCTGTGCCCGTTTAGCGTGCTCTAAGAATGTCAGAGGCAAACCAATTGAGTGAACTGGGATATTCAACTGCTCTTCTCTAAATAATTCAGAGATTGTGCTGGCAATACCGCCATGTTTAATTCCATCTTCTAGGACCACTACATTTTTATAGCGCTGAGCCATTGTTATCAAGGCTTTAGGTAGCGGTTTCACCCATCTTGGATCAATAACTGTGACACCAACACCTTCACGATAGGCCTGAGCAGCAGACTCAACAGCTATCGATGCAAAGGCGCCAATGCTAACTAGTAATACATCTGCGCTCTCACCACGATATAAAACATCAATTCCATCTCGACGTTCAAATGCTGGAATATCTGGATTTATCACACCCTTTGGAAATCTAATCAGTGATGGCGCATCCGAGATATCTAATGCCTCGCGCAATGTTTCCTTAAGCCGCTGCCCATCGCGAGGTGCTGCTACATGCAAGGTTGGAACAATGCCAGTTAAAGCTAAATCCCACATGCCATTATGTGATGGCCCATCATCACCGGTGACACCAGCTCTATCTAATACAAATGTCACTCCAGCTTTATGCAGGGCAACATCTAGTAATAATTGATCAAAGGCGCGATTTAAGAAGGTTGAATAAACAGCAACTACCGGGTGTAATCCAGCAAATGCCATTCCAGCAGCAGCGGTTGTGGCATGTTGTTCGGCAATACCAACATCAAAGGTGCGATCTGGATAGGCCTTTTCAAATTTATCCAACCCAGTTGGCCCCATCATCGCCGCAGTAATTGCAACAACATCACTTCGCTCAGCACCAATCTTGACTAGCTCATCGGAAAATACACTTGTCCAACTCTTGCCACCCTTGCTTAATGGTTGACCAGTCTCTGCATCGACAACTCCAACTGCATGAAACTTCTCTGCCTCATCATTAACAGCAGGTGCATGTCCCCTGCCTTTTTCGGTGATGACATGTACTAAAACTGGCTGTCCAAACTCTTTAGCAATTTTTAAACTTTTCTCCATTGCCAATACATCATGACCATCAATTGGCCCTAAATACTTCAAACCTAAATCCTCAAACATGCCTTGCGGAGCAACAATGTCTTTAATGCCTTTTTTTACACCGTGCAAGGTTTCATAAATTGGATGACCAACTACTGGGGTTCGCTCTAATACACCCTTGCCCCAATCTAGGAACTTCTCATATCCACTAGTTGCTCTAAGTGTTGAGAGATAGGTAGCTAAGCCTCCGATTGTTGGCGAGTAGGAACGTTCATTGTCATTAACAATAATTACTAATCTCTCATTTTTGCTAGTTGAGATGTTATTCAATGCCTCCCAGCTCATACCGCCAGTTAATGCACCATCACCGACCACGCAAACTACTACCCGATCTTTTTGACCAGTTAGCGAAAATCCTTTGGCAATACCATCACTCCAAGAAAGGGCTGTTGAAGCATGAGAGTTTTCAACTACATCATGTTCGCTTTCACTGCGATTTGGATAACCAGCTAAGCCACCGCGTTGACGTAATTTATCAAAACCGGCAATTCTTCCAGTTAACAACTTGTGCACATAACTTTGATGTCCGGTGTCAAAAACTACAACATCCTTTGGTGAATCAAAGGTGCGATGAATGGCGATTGTTAACTCAACAACACCCAAATTTGGCCCTAAGTGGCCACCAGATTTTGAAACTTGTTCAATCAAAAAACTTCTAATCTCACTAGCTAATTGCGCGACTTCACCATCATTTAAGCGTTTAACATCAGCTGGAGAATTGATCTGGTTAAGCATCCTCATAGTTTAAAGGGAAGTTAGCGAGAATGCGATTTATTTGGCTAGTAATGAACGTAACACGTACTGCATGATGCCACCGTGGCGGTAGTAATCCGCCTCACCTGGTGTATCAATCCTAAGTCTTGCCTTAAATTTCTTATCCCCTGCTACTACCTCAACCTCTTTTGGTGTTACTCCTTCATTTAACTTCTCAACGCCAGAGATTGAAAACACTTCACTACCATCAAGGCCAAGTGATGCAGCACTTTGACCATCAAGGAATTGAAGTGGCAATACGCCCATGCCAATTAGATTTGATCTATGAATTCTTTCAAAAGATTCTGCAATCACAGCACGAACTCCCAATAAAGCTGTTCCCTTTGCAGCCCAGTCTCTAGATGAACCAGAGCCGTACTCCTTACCAGCCAAAATTACTAAGGGGACGCCAGCGGCAATATATGCAGTTGATGCTTCGTAAATTGTTGTTTGCTCACCATTTGCTAAGAAATTTTTCGTAAAGCCACCCTCTACGCCATTTAGAAGTAGATTCTTTAAACGAATATTTGCAAATGTTCCTCTGATCATTACCTCATGATTGCCTCGACGTGAGCCATAAGAATTAAAATCTGCTCTTTCGATTCCATGCTCAGCTAAATACTTACCAGCTGGTGAATCAACCTTGATATTTCCTGCTGGTGAGATGTGATCGGTTGTGACTGAATCTCCTAGCACCGCTAAAACTCTTGCACCAGATATGTTGGTTACTGGAATTGGATCCCTTGGCATTTTTTCAAAATAAGGTGGTTTTCTTACATAAGTTGACTTCAAATCCCATTCAAAGGTTTTTCCAGTTGGTGTATCTAGGGATTTCCATCTCTTATCTCCTTCAAATACAGATGCATAATCTTTAGTAAACATATCTGATGAAATTGATGATGCAATTACTGAATCAATCTCTTCAGTAGTTGGCCAAATATCCTTTAGAAATACCGGATTTCCATCACTGCCGGTACCAATTGGATCTTTCTGAAAATCATGATTCATAGATCCAGTTAGTGCATAAGCAACAACCAAAGGTGGTGAGGCTAGGTAGTTCATCTTTACATCTGGTGAGATTCTTCCTTCAAAGTTACGATTTCCAGACAACACAGCAGATACCGCTAAATCATTCTCATTTATAGCTTTACTAATCTCAACTGGTAGCGGACCTGAGTTTCCAATACAGGTAACGCAACCATATCCAACTAGATTAAAACCCAACTTATCCATATAGGCAGTTAAACCAGCGCGATCGTAATAATCAGTTACTACCTTTGATCCTGGAGCCAATGTTGTTTTTACCCAAGGCTTACTAGTTAAGCCTTTTTCAACCGCTTTTTTAGCAAGTAGAGCAGCTCCGATCATTACCGATGGATTTGAAGTATTAGTACAAGAGGTTATGGATGCAATCACAACATCGCCATTTGAAACAGTAGTTGCTTTTCCATTTACTTTTACATCAATCTTATTTTTACTTGTCTTATCACTGAAGTAGGAAGGTGCCACCTCTTGATATGAACTCTTTGCATCATTTAAAGAGATTCGATCCTGTGGTCGCTTAGGTCCAGCGATTGAAGGCACAATTGTTGCAAGATCTAATTCAAGTTTTTCAGAAAATCTAGGTGATGCAGCTGGATCATGCCAAAGTCCATTAACTTTTGCATATCGCTCAACTAACTCTAATTGCTCAGCAGCTCGGCCGGTGAGTTTTAAATACTTAATAGTCTCTTCATCAATAGGAAAGATTGCGCAGGTAGAGCCATACTCTGGGGACATATTGCCAATCGTGGCTCGATTAGCCATAGGCAGCGCTGATACGCCAGGGCCATAAAACTCTACAAACTTTCCAACCACACCATGTTTTCTTAACATCTGGGTAATGGTTAGTACTAAATCTGTTGCAGTGGTGCCAATTGGTAATTTTCCATTTAACTTAAAGCCAACAACCTTAGGAATCAACATTGAAACTGGCTGACCTAGCAACGCCGCCTCTGCTTCAATTCCGCCAACGCCCCAACCTAGAACTCCCAAGCCATTAACCATGGTGGTGTGTGAATCAGTTCCAACGACAGTGTCTGGATAGGCTCTAAGCACCCCATCAACCTTGCGATTCATTACTACCCGAGCTAAGTACTCAATATTTACTTGGTGAACAATTCCAGTACCTGGTGGCACAACTTTAAACTCATCAAATGCTGTCTGGCCCCATCTTAAGAAGCGATATCTTTCTTTATTTCTCTGATACTCAATATCCACATTTTGTTCAAATGAATCTTTTGTACCAAATAAATCAGCGATTACAGAGTGATCAATAACTAATTCAGCCGGTGAAAGTGGATTTACTCGAGATGGATCACCACCTAAATCTGCAATTGCCTCTCGCATTGTTGCCAGATCGACAATACAAGGCACTCCAGTGAAGTCCTGCATAATTACTCGAGCTGGCGTAAATTGAATCTCAGTATCTGGCTCTACCGTTGGATCCCAATTAGCTAATTTCTTAATCTGTTCAGCGGTGATATTGGCGCCATCTTCGGTGCGCAGTAAGTTCTCTAGCAGAATCTTTAAGCTAAATGGAAGATCTTTTGCCTCTGGAAAACCAGTGATATCAAAAATTTCGTAGCTTTTACCAGCTACCTCAAGTGTGGTCTTGGACTTAAATGAGTTCTTACTCAATGCCCCACACCTCTTTCCTGTGTATTTCTGGACTAATCCTATCTCTTTGCTGGTGAAAATCCAGCCACGCACTCTATGTGCTGGGTCATTGGGAAAAGATCAAAGGCTTCAATGTGATCCAACTTATAACCAGCATCTGCCAATATTTTTGCATCACGTGCCAAAGCTGCTGGATCACAAGCGACATAAACAATTTTACGTGGTTTGAATTTAATCATTTGTTTAATTGCAACATCTCCGGCACCGGTTCTAGGTGGATCCAATAAAATTAAATCTGCTTTCTTAACAATTGGCAGCTGCTGCGCTACTAAACCTTGCAAAATCTTGACATTCTCTTTACCGGAGAAAATTCTTCTTGCATCTGCAACCGCAGTTTTATCGCTCTCTATTAAGGTAACAAATCCTCGTTCACCAACCTCTTTAAGCAATGCTGCGGCAAACAATCCAACTCCGGAGTAGAGATCCAAAACATGATCGCCTGGTTTTACTCCGATTTGAAGTAAACATGCTTTTACCAATTCAACTGGTGCTGCTTTATGACTTTGCCAAAATGCTGATGGCGAAATCTTGAGTGAGTTCGGGCCTACCTGTTCAACCAGTTGGGTTGGACCACTAATGCTTCGGCCAGATCTAGTAATCGATACCTCATTAGTGCTTGATACCGCTACCTCAACCCTTGGATCTGACTTCCACTCTCTTGTAGCTAATTCACTTACATTCATCCGCGCATCGGCAATCAGACAATCCTTTATCTCTACAACCTCATTACTTCGAGCACCAAATAATCCAATTCGCCCTTTGTTTGAAACTGCAAAATCCATACGGGTTCGCCAATGTAATCCATCCGCAGGTTCAACAGCTTTCACACTCAAATCAAATCCAAGGGCGGCCAGATCAATTTTTCCAATTCTTAAGAATTGTTCTTTAACGATCTCCGACTTAAATTTTCGCTGTGTAAGCAAATTGATATGCTGAAAATCGCAGCCACCGCAAATGCCGGCGTACTGACACGGTGGTGTAACACGATCTGGACTGGTTTGTACTACCTCAATAACATCAGCGTGAGCAATTTTAGAGCTGACTGCAGTAATTTTTATATTTGAAACTTCACCAGTAATGCCATGTCTAACAAAAATAACTTGTCCGTTATATCTTGCAACAAAATGTCCACCATGTGCGACAGGACCAATCTCAACCTGAACAACCTGACCTACTTTTAACCGCTCCTGAGCGTTTGATTCCATAGAGCGGAGCCTATGGGTGTAAGTTGTGCTTTGTGCACGTGGTAATAATGGGTTGCGGTCGAGTCGGATCTACCCTTGCCGTTGATCTTGAGAAATCTGGTCACACCGTGGCAGTTATTGACCAAAATCGGGAAGCATTTCGTCGCCTAGGAGCCAACTTCAATGGTCGAACTGTTGCTGGCGTAGGTTTTGATCGAGACACACTTTTAGAGGCTGGTATCGAAAAGGCTGATGCATTTGCCGCTGTTTCAAATGGTGATAACTCAAATATTTTAGCTGCCAGAGTAGCTAGAGAAAATTTCGGAGTGAAAAATGTTGTCGCTCGAATTTACGATCCAGGCCGAGCCGAGATTTACCAGCGTTTAGGAATTCCAACAGTTGCCACTGTGCTTTGGACGACAGACCAAATCATGCGACGACTTACGCCAGATGGCGCAAAATCTGAGTGGCGGGATGCAACTGGAACTGTGCAATTAGTCGAAGTTAGCTTGCATAAAGATTGGTATGGCGAATCAGTTTTGTTAATTGAAAAGAACACTGAGGCAAGAGTGGCGTTTATTACCAGATTAGGTGAGGCGGTCCTGCCTAATGAACACACAGTTTTGCAAGAGGGTGATTTAGTGCACTTGTTGATAAGTGAGAAACAAGTTTCACTCGTTGAAAAAACATTAGCTAAATCTCCGGCAGGTGCGTAATGAGAATTGCTATTGCAGGAGCTGGAAATGTCGGTAGAGCGATCGCTCGCGAACTACTAGGAAATGGTCACCAAGTTCTTTTAATTGATAAAGACCCAAAGGCGTTAAAAATGGATTCTGTACCAACTGCTGAGTGGTTGCTTGCCGATGCCTGTGAGATCGCTGCATTAGATCAAGCAAAATTAGATGGCTGCCAAGTATTAGTTGCTGCAACCGGTGATGACAAGGTCAATTTAGTTGCCTCATTGCTGGGAAAGACTGAGTATGGAGTTCCAAGAGTTGTTGCTCGTGTTAATCATCCAAAAAATGAATGGATGTTTGATTCATCTTGGGGTGTTGATGTTGCAGTTTCTACGCCAAGAATTATCTCAGCACTAGTAGAGGAGGCGGTAAGTGTTGGTGATGTGGTTCGCTTGTTTTCAATTCGAAAGGGTGAAGCAAATTTAGTTGAGATAACACTTCCTGATACTGCAACCTGTTGCGGTAAAACTGTTGGTGAAGTAGAACTTCCAGAAGATGCCAGCATTGCAGCAATTGTCCGAGATGGTCATGTAATTACACCAAAAGATCATGATGTATTTGCAGCAGGAGATGAATTAATCTTTGTCGCCTCAGCCAAGGCTGAAGAGCTGTTAAAGGCTTGTTTTATTTAATTAATCTTTGTAGTTGGTGTTTTTCTAAGGATCTGCCAAGTACCCCAAGCAGTCAAAATAAATAGCGGATAACCCATGATTAATCTTGCTGTGCCAAGTGCGTTGACATTTCCACTGGCATAAAGTGGATATTGAATTACAAGTCGGGCGGTAAACATTGCTACCCATAGCCAACCTGCTCTTATATATGCCTGTAATCTCGCTGGATCTTTTCGCCACATCATGTTTTCACCCAAAATTGGTCCCAGTACAACTCCCAAAATTGGCCACTTAACTAAATTTGTTATGGTGTACAAAAGTGCATATCCAGCATTTATCCATAGACCAGGTAAGTAAAAATCTGCTGCATTTCCACTGCGCCGAGAGATAAGGGCACAAATTCCAACACCAACTAAGCCAGAGAAAGCATGTTGCAGTGTTTCTCGCTTAATTAGTCGAAGTAAGGTTAAAACAATTGAGAGTGTGAGCGCTGCCCAAATAGCAGTATTGATATTTTTATCAGATAGATTGAAAACTACTAAGAAAACAAGTGAGGGAAGTCCTGAATCAATTAACCCTTTTTTGCCTCCTAAGGCATTAACAACCTTGTCTTTATCAGCACTCTCACCCTGGTAACTCATTTTCCGGTTGATCCAAATCCATCAGCTGATCTTTCAGATCCTGGCAAGTTTTCTACCTCAACAAATTGTGCTCGCTCAACTTTTTGAATTACTAGCTGAGCAATTCGATCTCCTTTTTTAAAGGAAACTGGTTGCGTTAAATCATGATTGATTAAAATAACCTGTAGCTCACCACGATACCCAGCATCAACAGTTCCTGGGGTATTTACCATTGAGATTCCATGCTTAATTGCTAATCCAGATCTTGGATGCACTAACGCCACATAACCATTTGGAAGTGCAATGCTGATCCCAGTTGGAACTAGCATTCGCTCACCTGGCTGAATTGTGAAATCAATTCGGGTCGCTAAATCAGCGCCAGCATCACCAGCCTTTGCATATGATGGCAGCGGCACGCTCTCATCAAGTCTTTTTATTAAGACATCCATTATGGATTTATATCAAAATCTGGATCGACAAATGCCATTAATTCCGGGTGCTCAACTAAGTGATCCTTATATTGTTCAGTTAAATTCTTTATGAAATGCTCCATTGGTACTGCGATAAACAATGCTGCAGCTTTGACTGCGATTTCACCCGTTGGTGAATCTAATCTTCCCTCTGCTTGGGTGTATATCTTTCGTCCGGCTTGTCCAGTAATTTTTGCATCAATATAAAGGGTGCGCCCCATGGGAACTGGCATAAGAAAATCTGTCTCTAATCGGCCAGTTACCGCCGGAGTTCTAATCAGCCACATTAACTTTCCAAGTGCTTCATCAAAGGCAAGTGATAACAATCCTCCATGGGCTAACCCAGGTGCTCCTTGATGATTTTCGGTAACTGTAAATTTCCCAGTTAAATCTAATCCAGTTCCAGCTATTGCAACCAAATGCAATCCAGTTTTATGTAACTCACCACATCCAAAACAGTATCCAAAGTGAGATGGAATTTGTGAGCCAATGGCTGGTGCCTTGGGATGTCTTGATGGCATTACCGCATCTTCGGGTGGAGTGGTGGATGCAATACGTGCCATGGGTCAAGCGTATCCTTTATGCCATGGCAAGATCTAATTCCAAATCTGAGTTTGCTGAGCGAATAGTTTGGCCGCTTTGGTTATGGCTGTTTCTGGCGATGATGGTGGGTTCGATCTACTTAACTTTTTGGGCACCCTTCGGCCATCTAGCAGCGTTCATGATTACTGCACTCATTACCGGAGCATTGCTCTATAGCAACAATAAATTTGCATTAGAGACGGTGGTAATTAATGACTGGCTCTATGTTGGAAATGCCAAGATTGAAAGTAAGTATCTTAAGAAAGCAACACCATTAAACAAGTCAGATTTCTTAAAACTTCGTGGTCGTAATGCAGATCCGGCCGCATTTAATGGCACAAGATTTTGGGTTTCAACGGGAGTTAAGGTTGAGATTAATGATAAAAAAGATCCAACACCTTATTGGTTAATTTCAAGTAGAAAAGCGAAGTTGCTAGCTAGTAAATTGAATTAATTACAATCCTGGCAAACTGCCTTCAGGCCTTCACCGCGAGCGCGCTGACCAATATGTTTAACCAAGAAGCAACGGCTACAGGTGAACTCATCTTCTTGTTTAGGAACTACCTTTACCGTCAACTCTTCACCAGATAAATCTGCGCCAGGAAGTTCAAGACTTTCTGCTGCCTCTGCCTCATCAATATCTACCTGACCTGATTGTGCATCAGCACGACGAGCCTTTAACTCTTCTAATGATTCCTCATGTAACTCTTCATCGGTTTTTCTGGGGGTGTCATAATCTGTAGCCATCATCCACCTCCTTTAAAAATTTAAGTAAAACTCTCGTTAATATCTTTGGCGTAAGGATTACCCCAACTGGGCGGATAATCCCCTATTAGAGATCGATGTACCTAATCAACGCTAGGCGTGTCGGGATTATTCCTGATTAAGTTGATTTGTACGACGCTCAGCCTGCTCCAGCCGCCACTTAGCAATCTGCCCATGATTTCCTGAGAGCAAAACCTCTGGCACATCTAGCCCTCGCCAATTAGCCGGCTTTGTGTAATTTGGATACTCAACCAATATCAAATCATCTGATGAAATTGAGTGCGATTCCTCTTTTAATGATTCAGGATTTCCTAAGACACCTGGAATTAATCTGGTGCTAGCTTCAATTATCACCATTGCCGCTACCTCACCACCACCTAAAACATAATCACCAATTGAAACCTCATGAACCTTGAAATTATCTTTACCAGCATAATATTGACCAACTCTGGCATCGATTCCTTCATACCTGCCGCAGGCAAAAACAAGATGTGATTTTCTAGAAAACTCCATCGCCATCTGTTGATTAAATTTCTTTCCAGCTGGAGTTAAAATAATTAGATCAACCTGATCTTTCTCATTAGTAATCGCATCAATTGCCTTACCCCATGGCTCAGGTGACATAACCATTCCTGCTCCGCCGCCATATGGGGTGTCATCTACTGAATGGTGCACATCTTTGGTCTGATCCCTTAAATCATGGATTGCAATTTTTATTAAGGATCTCTCCTGCGCCTTGCCAAGTAAGGATAGATTTAATGGAGTTAGGTAATCTGGAAAGATTGAGATTAGATCAATTTGTAACATCTAATAACCCTTCCGGTGGATTTACGACAATTTTTTTCTCTAAAACATCAATGCTGATAATAATCTGCTTGACCATTGGAATCAGCACCTGGCTACCATTTTTATCAACTGATAGCAGATCCTGCCCAGGCAGCTTTACTACCTCACTAACCTGACCCACCAACTCATTGTTTTGCAGATAAACCTGGCAGCCGATTAATTGTTGATAGTGGTACTCACCAGGGGCAAGTGCTGACAGATCAACTTGGGATGAGATTAATTGATCACGTAAGGCTTCAATTTGATTGCGATCATTAACTCCTTCAAAACCAAGTAGGAGTATCTGGTTATGCCAGCGTGATGATTTGATTGTTAACTCTTGGCCTG
>Ga0208361_1000014_pt1 | contig 74771 bp, 74 predicted proteins | sample LakMenEpi05Aug10_FD_150670 | JGI IMG/M metagenome (GOLD analysis project Ga0208361, IMG submission 150670) | Freshwater microbial communities from Lake Mendota, WI - 05AUG2010 deep hole epilimnion (SPAdes) | ecosystem: Environmental > Aquatic > Freshwater > Lake > Epilimnion/Euphotic zone ... | reverse complement strand
CCGAAGAGCGGGATTCGGCGAGCGACGGTCTTGGGGTTGCAGCCGAGGTTGCGGGCGATCTGGCGCTGCGAGACCTTGGAGATCAGCTGATCGACGATCCCGACGTTGAGGTTGGGCTTGTGGTGGCGGTAGTCGTTGCGGAAGGTCTGCGAGGAAAAGCGCCGTCCGCAGGTGAGGCACTGAAAGCGCGGGATGCGCTCAGCACCGCACAAGCGCTTGTAGTACCCGCGGCGGCGGTAGAGAAAGGGGCTTTTGGGACAGGCAGGGTAGGGGCAGTGCGGCGGGATGAACTTCTGCATCGGTGTCTCCAGTGCCGGGGGAGAAGATGTGTCCCGGCACCCGTAGGGACGGCTCGGCCGACGGCGGCTCGCGCGGAAAATCCGCTTCCCAGTATCGATAATGTCCCCGCTCGGGGAGCAGTGTCGGCCTTGGTGCTGGGGCTCACCGCCGATCTCGGTGCCCCGTGTGGCGGGCTTCCCCCCCTCCTGGTCTCGCTGGGGGAGGAGGGGTACGGACGGCCACGGATCAAGAACTTGCGTCCGGGCCATTGACGCGCCCTCCGGGGAAGGGTATCTTCCTCGCCCCTTTACCCCAAGGCCCCCGAACGAGGCCCGGCCCTACGGCCACAGGCGCCTCTCATCAGGGTGAGTCCTTGAGGGTGAAGAAGCATTCTCATCCGAATCCAGCCAGACACCCCCCCAGCAGCACATGAAGGACAAGATCCAGATCCGCATGGAGGCCTACGACCACGAGGCGCTCGACCAGTCGTGCCTCGAGATCGTGGAAACCGCCAAGCGCACCGGCGCCCGCGTGGCCGGCCCGATCCCGCTCCCCACCCGGGTCGAGCGCTACACCGTGCTGCGCTCTCCGTTCATCGACAAGAAGTCGCGCGAGCAGTTCGAGATCCGCACCCACAAGCGGTTGATCTACATCTCGGAGCCGACCTCCCAGACGGTCGACTCGCTCTCGAGCCTCAACATGCCGGCGGGTGTCGACATCCGCATCAAGGCCTGATTTCGAAAACATCCACTGCCGCCAGCGCTCCGGATCGGGCGCGGGCCGGCAGCTCTCCCCACCGATCCAAGACAACTCGAAGTTCCCTCTCGATGCCGCGTGGCCAGGCGTTATCCGCACCTCACTGTGAGGCTGCGGCTGGTCGAACCGGCGCGGAACAAAGGTTCAAGGAATCATGACGCTGATCCTAGGACGAAAGCGCGGAATGACTCAGCTCTTCGCTGAGGACGGCACGGTCACGGGTGTGACCGTGGTCGAGGCCGGTCCGTGCGTGGTCACGCAGGTCCGCACCGCGGAGCGTGACGGTTACGACGCCGTGCAGCTGGGCTTTGGTGACAAGGCCGACAAGCGCACCGCCAAGCCGCAACTCGGCCAATTCAAGAAGGCGGGCATCGCCCCGAAGTCGTACTTGCGCGAGGAACGCCTCAGCGCACCGGCCAGCTGCAAGGTGGGGGAGACCGTCACCGCCAGCGCCTTCGCGGTCGGCCAGTACGTCGATGTCGTCGGCACCATGAAGGGCCGCGGCTTCGCCGGCACGATCAAGCGCCACGGCTTCAGCCGCGGCCCGGAAACGCACGGCTGTATGAACGTGCGCGATCCCGGTTCGATGGCCTCCAAGCGCATCGGCAAGGTCATCCGCGGCAAGCGCCTCGGCGGCCACTACGGCGCCTCGCGTCACACCTCCAAGAACCTGCTCGTCGTGCGCGTGGACGCCGAACGCAACCTGCTCTTCCTCAAGGGCTCGGTCGCCGGTCCCAACGATGGCTACCTCCAGATCTCGACGGCCAAGACGGCCCGCGTGAGAAAGGGCTGAGCGAAGTCATGAAGATCAAGAGCCTTACGGCCGGCAAGCTCGGCACCGCCGAGTTCGACACGGCACCCTTTGGCGAGAAGGTCCTGTTCCGCACCTTGAAGGATGCGGCGGACATGTACGCCAGCAACCGTCGCCAAGGCACGGTCAAGACCAAGACCCGCAGCGAAATCGCCTACTCGCGCAAGAAGCTGTGGAAGCAGAAGCACACGGGCCGGGCCCGCGCGGGTGACCGCAAGAACCCGGTCTGGCGCGGTGGTGGAACGATCTTCGGGCCGCTGCCCCGCGACTGGAGCTACGCGATGCCGATCAAGGCGCGCCGCGTGGCCCTGCGCACCGCGTTGTGCGGCAAGTTCCAAGACGGCGAGGTGGTGGTCATGGATGCTCCCAAGCTCGACAAGCCGAGCGCCAAGAGCGTGCGTGCGATCCTTGCCGCGCTGCAGAATCCCCGCCGCGTGACCTTTGTGCTCGCCGCGGCCAACGAGAACTTCCTCAAGTCGGCGCGCAACTTCCCGGGCGTTACCGTGTGCACGGCTCAGGATCTCAACGCTATGCACGTGCTGGAGGCCAACCTGATCGTCGCGGAAACCGCGGCTCTGAAGAGCGTCGCCGAGCGCGTGCAGAAGACCAAGCGAGGTGTCGCGTGACCGATATCAACCGCCTTTACACCGTGATCCAGGAGCCCTTGCTGACCGAGAAGGGCACCGATGACCGCGGCCGTCGCAACGCGTACCACTTCCGCGTGCCGATCGACGCCAACAAGGTCGAAATCCGTCAGGCCGTCGAGAAGCTGTTCAACGTCAAGGTGCTGCGCGTCAACACCCTGCGCGCGCAGCAGAAGGTGCGCCGACGCGGCTGGACCGCGGGTCTGACTCCCGCATTCAAGAAGGCCATGGTCGTCCTCAAGGACGGCGACACCATCGAGGTCATCTGAGGCACGCCGACTAGGAAACCACCATGGGCATCAAGTTTTATCGTCCCACGTCTCCAGGCCGCCGCGGCGGCAGCGTGCTCGACTACGCGGAGATCACCAAGACCGAGCCGGAAAAGAGCCTGCTCGAGTCCTACCCGCGCAATGGCGGCCGCAACAACCACGGCCACCTGACGCGCCGCCACTACGGCGGCGGCAACAAGATCAAGTACCGCAAGGTCGACTTCAAGCGCGACAAGGACGGCATTCCGGCCAAGGTCGCGGCCATCGAGTACGACCCGTGCCGCTCGGCCTTCATCGCGCTGCTGCACTACGCTGACGGCGAAAAGCGCTACATGCTGGCGCCGCTGGGCTGCGCCGTCGGACAGACGGTGATTTCCGGCGTGAACGTCGAGCCCGAAGTCGGCAATTGCATGCCGCTGGCGAACATCCCCGTCGGTCTGGAAATCCACAACATCGAGTTGTGGGCCGGCCGCGGCGGGCAGATCGTCCGCAGCGCTGGCGGTTGGGCGCAGTTGCAGGCCAAGGAAGGCGATCACGCCGTCGTGATGCTGCCCTCCTCGGAACTGCGCAAGGTGCACCTCACCTGCCGCGCCACGATCGGCCGTCTTTCGAACACCGATCACCAGAACGTCAAGCTGGGCAAGGCCGGCCGCAAGCGTCACATGGGGGTTCGTCCCTCGGTGCGCGGCACCGCGCAGAACCCTGTCGACCACCCGATGGGTGGTGGTGAAGGCCGAACGGCCGGTGGACGTCACCCGTGCTCTCCGAGCGGGGTGCTGGCAAAGGGCGGCAAGACGCGCCGCAGGAAAAATCCGACCAACTCCCTGATCCTCCGTCGCCGGAAGAAGGGATCGCACTGATCTATGGGCCGTAGCACAAAGAAGGGTCCGTTCATCGACGGCCACCTGCTCGAGAAGGTGGAGCGCGAGAACAAGGCTGGAACCCGCAATCCAATCACCACTTGGTCACGCCGCAGCACGATTCCGCCGGAATTCGTGGGCCACGTGTTCATGGTTCACAACGGCAAGGCGCACGTGAAGGTGCAGATCACCGAGGACATGGTGGGCCACAAGCTCGGGGAGTTCGCTCCCACGCGCGTGTTCCGCGGCCACACCAACAAGAAGGAAGCCTCTAAGGTCGAAGGCGGTGCCGCATGAGTTCGACGGAAAACACTCCGGAATTCGTGGCCAAGCACCGCTACGCGCGCATCACGGCCCGCAAGGCCCGTCGCATCGCCGACCTGATCCGCGGCCGGAGCGTCAACGAGGCGCTCGAAATGCTGGAGTTCGCTCCCCAGCGCGGCGCGGGCTTCTATCTCAAGGTGCTGAAGAGCGCTGTCGCCAACGCCAGCCTCAACGAGAACATCAACGTCAACCGGCTCGTGATCAGCGAGTGCAAGGCCGACGACGGCCCGCTGCTGAACAACCGCTTGCGCTTCCGCCCCGGTCCGCAAGGTCGCGCGATGCCTTTCGCCAAGCGCCTGTCGCACATCACCGTGCGCGTGCGCGAAGCGAGTGACGCAGAGCCCAGGAAGGATATGGAGGGTCGCAAGTCCTGACCGGACACGCGTAGCAACATGGGACAAAAAATCCACCCGACAGGCTTCCGCATCCCGGTCATCGAGCCCTGGCGCTCGCGCTGGTATGCCGGCAAGAAGGACTTCAAGAAGTTCCTGCTGCAGGATCGCAAGATCCGTGAGCACGTCTCCAAGGAATTCGGCTCGGCGGGCATCCCGCGGATCGAGATCGAGCGCACCTCGGAGGCCGTCAACGTGATCATCCACACCTCCAAGCCCGGCGTGCTCGTCGGCCGCAAGGGCGTGCGGGTGGACGAGCTCAAGAAGGAGCTACAGAAGATCACCGAGGGCGTCACCTGCCACCTCACGCTGCACGAAGTGAAGCGCCCTGAGCTGGAGGCGAAGCTCGTCGCCGAGACGATCTCCGAAGCTCTCGAGAAGCGCATGGCTTTCCGCCGTGCGATCAAGCGCGCGATCCAGACCACGATTCAGGCCGGCGCCAAGGGCGTCAAGGTCGAACTCAACGGCCGTCTGGGCGGCGCGGAAATGGCGCGTCAGGCCAAGGAGCGCGAAGGTCGCGTTCCGCTCTCCACGCTTCAAGCCAACGTGGAATACGGCACGGCCACCGCCAAGACGACCTACGGCACCCTGGGTGTCAAGGTCTGGATCTACAAGGGCGACATCGAGCGCGGCAAGATGATCGACTTCCGCGCCTCGAGCGGCAGTGGCCCGCGCACCCCGCGTCCGCCGCGTCGCGAGCGCCCGGCCCCGAGCGCCCCCGATGCGACCCAAGCCAAGCCCGCGACGGGCGTGAAGGAGTCCTGATATGTCTTTGATGCCCAAGCGGACGAAATTCCGCAAGGTCCACCGAGGCCGCATGGCCGGCCTCGCTACGCGCGGAAACCGCGTGGAGTTCGGTGATTACGGCCTGATGTCGATGGACTACTGCTGGCTGACCGCGCGTCAGCTGGAAGCCGGTCGTATCGCCGCTAGCCGCGCCACCGGCGGCGAAGCCCGCATCTTCATCCGCGTCTTCCCGCACAAGCCGATCAGCGCCAAGCCGGCGGAAGTGCGCATGGGAACCGGCAAGGGTGACGTCGAGTACTGGGCCTGCGAAATCAAGCCCGGCACCGTGCTCTACGAACTCGGCGGCATCAACGAAGACAAGGCCAAGACCGCCTTCAAGCGCGTCGCCCACAAGCTGCCCATCAAGGTCAAGATGGTGAAGCGCCTGCCCACCACCTGATCGGAAGCGAGGAACCCCATCGATGAAGATCCAAGAGATCCGCGGCAAGACCGACTTCGAGCTGACGAACGAGTGCAAGAAACTCGCCCGCGAGCTGTTCGACATGCGTTTCCGCGCGCCCACCCAGGGCCTGCAGAATTCCGCGCACATGACCCAATCGCGCCGCACGCTGGCGCGCATCCAGACCATCCTCCGCGAGCGAAAGCTCGGACTTCGCGGCCAGTCCACACGCTGATCGGGAGCCACTGAAACGACTATGACAGCCACTCGTAACAACCGGCGCACCCTTGAGGGCATCGTCACCAGCGACAAGATGGCGAAGACCATCACCGTCTCGGTGAACCGCACCTACAAGCACGCCAAGTACAAGAAGATCATGCGCGAGCAGAAGAAGTATCACGCGCATGACGAGCAGGGCGAAGCCCATGTCGGCGATCGCGTCGAGATCATGTCCTGCCGCCCGATGTCCCGCCTCAAGCGCTGGCGCCTCGTGCGCGTCGTCGAGAAGGCAAGCGCGGTCAACCAGATCCAGCTTCAGGACGCGAACGGAGGTGCCTCTTGATTCAGATGCAAACCTTCCTCGATGTCGCCGACAACACCGGGGCGAAGCTTGTCCAGTGCATCAAGGTGCTGGGTGGCACGCACCGTCGCTACGCGACACTCGGTGACGTCGTCGTCGTCTCGGTCAAGAAGGCCCTGCCGACTTCCGAGATCCGCGCCGGATCGGTGGCGAAGGGCGTGATCGTCCGCGTTCGCAAGCACACGCGCCGGCCGGACGGCTCCTACGTGCGCTTCGACCACAACGCCATCGTGCTGATCGATGCCGACGGCAACCCCAAGGGCACGCGCATCTTCGGTGCCGTCGCCCGCGAGCTGCGCGAGCGCAACTACATGAAGATCATCTCGCTGGCAACGGAGGTGGTGTGATGAAGCTCAGAAAGGGCGACAACGTGATCGTGATCGCCGGAAACGACAAGGGCAAGCAAGGCGAGATCCTCGCCGTCCACACGGCGGAAAGCCGCATCACGGTGCAGGGCGTCAACTTGCGCTGGAAGCACAGGAAGCCCACCCAGAAGGAACCCAAGGGCGAGCGTATCCAGCTGGAGTGCCCGATCCACTCCAGCAACGTGATGCTCGTTGACCCCAAGACCGGCAAGGGCACGCGCAAGCGTCCCGCGAGTGCCAAGGCCTGATCGGCTGGCGCCAGAACGGAAGCAACAACATGGCTGCACGCCTCAAGCAGAAGTACCTCAAGGAAATCAAGCCGAAGCTGAAGTCTCAGTTCGGCCTGACGAACGACCTCGAGATCCCGCGCCTCACGAAGATCGTGATCAACATGGGCGTCGGTTCGGCGGTCGAGAACAAGACCCGCGTCGACGCGGCTGTCAAGAACCTTACCCAGATCTCGGGCCAGAAGCCGGTGGTGCGCAAGGCCCGCAAGGCGATTTCGACCTTCAAGCTGCGCGAGGGCATGCCGATCGGCTGCTCGGTGACGCTGCGACAGGAACGCATGTGGGAGTTCGCCGATCGCCTGATCAGCATCGTCCTGCCGCGTATCCGCGACTTCCGCGGGGTCAAGGACAAGCTCGATGGCCGCGGCAACTACTCGCTCGGCCTCTCGGAGCAGTCCGTGTTTCCCGAGATCAAGTTCGATGACATCGAGTTCCAGCAGGGCATGGACATCACCTTCGTGACGACCGCCGGCACGGACGAGCGTGGTCTCGCCCTGCTGCGCGAGCTGGGAATGCCCTTCCAGCGCAAGGAAGAAACCAAGAAGAAGAGCTAAGCAATGGCCAAGCTGACCTGGATCCTGAAGTCGCAACGTCCGCCGAAGTTTTCGACGCGGCAGTACACCCGTTGCACCATGTGCGGCCGCCAGCGCGCCGTTTACCGCAAGTTCGGCATCTGCCGCATCTGCCTGCGCGAGGCCGCCCACAAGGGCGAGATTCCCGGCATGCGCAAGGCCTCTTGGTGATCGAGGAGATCTGACCCCATGATGACCGACCCGATCGCAGACTTCTGCACTCGCCTTCGCAACGCGAACACCATCAAGCAAAAGCAGTTCACCGTCCCGGCTTCGACCGTGAAGGTGGGCATCGCCCAGGTCCTGAAGGACGAGGGCTTCATCACTGACTACCGCGTCGAGCCCAACCAGCCGCGTTCCACGCTGGTCGTTTCGCTGAAGTACGGCGAAGACGGCCAGGCGATCATCCGCCGCATCGCGCGCGTGTCCAAGCCGGGCCGCCGTGTGTACGCCGGATCGCGCGAACTGCGTCCGGTTCTGCGCGGCATGGGCATCCGCGTGATGTCCACTCCCGCCGGAATCATCTCTGATCGCGCCGCCCGCACCCAAAAGCTCGGCGGCGAGATCCTCTGCGAGGTTTACTGAGAGCCATGTCCCGTATCGGCAAGAAGATTGTCAGCGTGCCCGCGGGCGTCACGGTCGAGAAGACCGGCGCGCGCGAGCTCGTGGTCAAGGGCCCCAAGGGCGAGTTGCGCATGAAGCTGCGCCCCGAGGTCGACATCGCCCTCGACAAGGGCGCGGTCACCGTCAACCAGGTTGATGCTGTGGGGGAGCTGCGCGCGCGCAAGGCCTTCCATGGCATGACCCGCGCGATGGTCGCCAACATGGTTGTCGGCGTCACCAAGGGCTACGAGAAGCAGCTCCAGGTGGAGGGCGTCGGCTGGAACGCCGCCGCGCAAGGCAACAAGGTCGTGCTGAACATCGGCTTCAACAAGCCGGTCACGGTCGAGATGCCCGCGGGCGTCAAGGTCGCGACTCCCAGTCCGACCAACATCGTGATCACGGGCGTCGACAAGCAGGCCGTTGGCCACATCGCCGCCGTGATCCGCAAGCGTCGTCCGCCGGAGCCCTACAAGGGCAAGGGCATCCGTTACCTCGGCGAAACCGTGCGCCGCAAGCAAGGCAAGACCTTCGGAAGCTGAGGCTGACTGGCTCCTATGCGCTCCACTCAAATCAAGAATGTCCGTCGCGAACGCCGCGAGTTGCGCGTTCGTTCCAAGCTGCGCCGCACGGCCAGCGTTCCCCGTCTCTCGGTGTTCCGCTCCCTGAAGCACATTCAGGCTCAGATCATCGACGACATCAGCGGCAAGACCCTCGCGCACGCCACGACGACCTCAAAGTCGCTCGTCGGCGATCTCAAGGGCAAGAACAAGTCCCAGCGTGCTGCCCTGATCGGCGGCCTGGTCGCCAAGCAGGCGATCGCGGCCGGCATCACGGCCGTGGTCTTCGACCGCGGTTCGGCGCGCTTCCACGGTCGCATCAAGGCGCTGGCCGACGCGGCGCGCGAAGCTGGCCTCAAGTTCTGATCTCGAAACCCCTGTCGAAGCATCCTCTGACATGAAACCCAAGATTCGCTATCTCGACGGTCTCGAGGTCGACGGTCTCGATCTGGAACCCGAGACCCTGATCCGCGTCAACCGCTCCGCCGCCACGGTCAAGGGCGGACGCAGCTTCTCCTTCGGTGCCCTGTCGATCAGCGGCAACAAGAAAGGCATCGTCGGCTACGGCTACGGCAAGTCCCGTCAGGTCCCCGGTGCGATCGAGAAGGCGGCCCGCGACGGCCGCAAGCACCTGCAGCGCGTTCCGCTGACGCAAGCCAACTCGATCCCGCACGAAGTGGAGGCTTGGTACGGCGGTTCGATGGTGCGCCTGATCCCGGCCTCAGCCGGTACGGGCATCATCGCCGCTCCTCCGGTTCGCGCTGTCTGCGAGATGGCGGGCATCAAGAACATCCTGTCCAAGTGCTACGGCTCGACCAACCAGATCAACATCGTCAAGGCCTCGCTGGCTGCTCTGGCCCAGTTGCGCACGCCGGATCAGGTCGCGCAGGGTCGCGGTGTAAACCTCTGAGCTATCCACGAGCCAGACCAAGGAAACCAACATGGATCTTCAATCAATCGGCAAGAAGGGCATGGCCCACGAGGCGCGCAAGCGCATCGCCCGCGGCCCGGGTTCGGGCTTGGGCAAGACCGCCGGCCGCGGCCACAAGGGCTGGGGCCAGCGCTCCGGTACCAGCCGCCGCCCAGGCTATGAAGGCGGTCAGATGCCGATCTACCGTCGAGTGCCCAAGCGTGGTTTCACCAACGCTTCCTTCCGCACGGACTACACGATCATCAACGTCGAAGCCCTCAACGCCTTCGAGAACGGCGCGACCGTGGATCTCGAAGCGGTTCTGAACCGGGCCCTGACCTCCAAGGTGACACCCTTGTTCAAGGTTCTGGGCAACGGCAAGCTCGACAAGCAGCTGACGGTGCGCGCGCAGCGCTTCACCAAGTCGGCGAGCGACAAGATCACCGCCGCGGGCGGTTCGGTCGTGTTGCTGGACGCACAGGGACGCGAAGTCACCCCCGGCTAATCCTCCGCACCGGAACACTCGGTCGTGCAAAACAACTTCTTCCAGCTCTTCAAGATCCCCGAGACGCGCCAGCGCATCATCCTGACGCTGTTGCTCTTGATCGTGTTCCGGCTGGGGCACCACATCCCGATACCCGGGATGGATCCGAGTTTCCTCCAGCGCGGGCAGGACCAGGGGTCGCTGTTCGGCCTGATGAGCGCCTTCTCCGGCGGTGCTTTGGGTCAGGCGACCCTCTTCTCGCTGGGGATCATGCCCTACATCTCGGCCTCGATCATCTTCTCGATGCTCACGAAGATCTCGCCCGCGATGGAGCGGGTGGCGAAGGAAGGGGCCGCCGGTCAGAAGAAGATCAACCAGTGGACGCGTCTGGCGACCGTTCCGATCGCCGTGATCCAGGCACTGCTGGTCTACACCGGCTTGTTCCTGCAGCAGCCCGGCCTGCTGACGCCCGCGATGCAGGACAACAAGGTCGTGCTGGGAGTCGTGGTGGTCTTCTCGCTGCTCGCGGGTGCCATGATCTGCATGTGGCTGGGTGAGATCATCACCGAGCAGGGTGTCGGCAACGGCGCTTCGCTGATCATCATGGCCGGCATCGTGGCCGCGATTCCCAACGGCATGCAGATCCTGTGGGGTGGGCCGGATTTCTGGCAGACCCTGCTGTTCCTGCTGGCGATCTGGGCCGTGACCATCCTGTGCGTCGTGTTCATCCACAAGGGCACGCGCAATGTGCCCATCCAGCACCACCGCCTGATGGTGCGCGGCCAGACCGTCTACGGCGGCCAGCGCCACTTCCTCCCGCTCAAGATCAACATGGCCGGCGTGATGCCGATCATCTTCGCCTCGGTGATTTTCATCGTCCCGGCCGTGCTCTTCGACTGGATCGGGCTTTCCGACCTCAAGGACGTCTTCAGCACCCCGACGGGCTTTGTCCACGTCGCCAGTTATGCGGCGCTGATCTTCTTCTTCTGTTTCTTCTGGAACCGCCTGATGTTCCAGCCCAACGAGATCGCCGACAATCTGCGCGAGCAAGGGGCTTTCGTACCCGGTCTGCGTCCCGGCGCCAAGACGGCGGAGTACCTGACCAACGTGCTGACCCGCATCACGCTGGCGGGCGCCGCCTTCCTGACGATCATCGCCGTCGCCCCGGCCTTCATCACCAGCGGCTCACCCATTCCGCAGGATCTGCTCTACTTCCTCGGCGGCACCTCGATCCTGATCGTCGTCTCCGTCGCGCTGGAAGTGGTCGACAAGCTCAACGCCCAGCTCGTGATGCGCAACTACGAGGGCTTCATGAAGGAATCGGGCCCCAACTGGGCCCAGATGCGCCAGGCTGCTCAGGTGATGGACGACAAGAACAAGAAGCGCGAAGAGAAGCGAGGCAACGCCTGAGATGAGTCAGCGCGTCGTCATCCTGCTCGGCCCTCCGGGTGCGGGCAAGGGCACTCAGGCGGCACGCCTGGGTGCTGCGCTGGGCTTGGCGCATGTCTCGACCGGCGATCTGTTCCGCGAGAATCTCAGCAAGGGCACCGCGCTGGGCCAGAAGGCGCGCGGCTACATGGATGCCGGCCAGCTGGTGCCCGACCAACTCGTGCTCGACATGCTCTTCGACCGGGTTTCCAAGGGCGACTGCGCCCGAGGCTACCTGCTCGACGGCTTCCCGCGGACCATCCCGCAGGCCGAAGCGCTGGAGAAGAGCCTCCAAGCCGGCGGAGCTCAGGTCTGCGTGCTCAACCTGCGCGTGCCCGACTCGCTGCTGCTCGAGCGCATCACCGGTCGACGCACCTGCAAGAGCTGCGGTCAGGCCCACCACCTCAAGTACTCGGCCCCCCGCCTGGCGGGCCGCTGCGACAAGTGCGGCGGCGAATTGACCCAGCGCTCGGACGACAGCGCCGAGGTCTTCGGTAAGCGCCTTCTGGTCTACCGCGAACAAACCCAGCCGCTCGAAGCCTTCTACGAGGCCCGCGGTCTGGTGCGCTCCGTCGATGGAGCCCGTACCCCCGACCAGGTCTTTCAGGACCTCCAGAGCCACGCCAGGGAGGCTGCCTGATGGCCAAGGAAGAACCGATCACAGTGGAAGCGATCGTCACCGAATCGCTCCCCAACGCCCGTTTCCGCGCCAAGCTGGAATCGGGACACGAGATCCTCGCCCATGTCAGCGGCAAGATGCGCATGCACTACATCCGCATCCTGCCCGGAGACAAGATCACGGTCGAGATGTCGCCCTACGATCTCACCAAGGGCCGGATCATCTGCCGCGGCGAACGTCGGCAGCCTCAAGCACCCAACTCCAACAACAGGAATCGGCGATGAAAGTTCGTTCCAGCGTCCGGCGCATGTGCGCCTCTTGCAAGATCGTCCGTCGGCGGGGGACGGTTCGCGTGATCTGTACCGACCCCCGTCACAAGCAGCGTCAGGGTTGATGCCCTCTCCCTGCCTCACCCCAACCACCCCTAGCCAAGAGTAACCAGTCCATGCCGCGTGTCATCGGTGTCGACATTCCCCCGAACAAGCGCCTCGAAATCGCCCTGACCTACATCTACGGGATCGGGAAGAGCACGGCGCACGAGATTTGCGACGCCCTCGGGCTCGATCGCGGCATGAAGGCTCGCGACCTCAACGAAGAGCAGATCGCCTCCATCGCCAACTACGCCCAGAAGGAGTACCCCGTCGAGGGCGTGCTCCGTCGGCAGGTGGCGGCTTCGATCACGCGCCTGCGCGAGATCGGCTGCTACCGTGGCACCCGTCACCGCCGTGGCCTGCCCGTGCGCGGCCAGCGCACGCGCACCAACTCGCGCACCCGCAAGGGACCGCGCAAGACGGTCGCCGGCAAGAAGTCCGTCAAGGGCATGAAGTGAGCTAGAACCTATGGCAGCAGACAAGAAGCAAGACGAGAAGAAGGGCGCCGATGGCGCACCGGTCAAGGCGCCCAAGGTCAAGAAGGGCAAGAAGGTCGACGCTCGCGGAGTCGCGCACGTCAATGCGACCTTCAACAACACGCTGGTCACCATGACCACCATTCGCGGCGAGGTGATCTCGATCGGCTCCGCCGGAGTGGTGGGCTTCAAGGGAACCCGCAAGAGCACGCCCTTTGCCGCCCAGCGCGCCGCCGAGCAGGCCTCTCAGGTCGCTCAGCGTCTCGGTTTGCGCGAGGTCGATGTCAAGGTCAAGGGCGCCGGTTCGGGCCGCGAGTCCGCCGTGCGCGCCATCTCCAACTCCGGGCTGAAGGTGCTCACGATCGAAGACGTGACCCCCCTCCCGCACAACGGCTGCCGCGCCCGCAAGCGTCGCCGCGTCTAACTCCCCGGTAGCACCTACAAAGAATCGAATCCATGGCCCGTTGCATCCAAAACAAGTGCAAGATCTGCCGCCGCGAGGGGATGAAGCTTTTCCTCAAGGGGCAGCGTTGCTTCACCGATAAGTGCGCCGTCTCCCGTCGCGACTATCCGCCCGGCGTCCACGCCCAGAAGCGCGCCAAAGTGACCGAGTACGGTGTGCGCCTGCGTGAGAAGCAGAAGCTCAAGCGCATCTACGGCGTGCAGGAGCGCCAGTTCAAACTCTACTTCGCCGAGGCCGAGCGCCTGCGCGGGAACACGGGCGAGAACCTGATGACCTTGCTCGAGCGCCGTCTCGACAACGTCGTGCTGGCCTCGGGCATGGCTCTGTCGCGCAACCATGCGCGCCAGCTGGTCAACCACGGCCACTTCCGCGTCAACGGACGCCGCGTCGACATCGCCTCCTACCAGGTGCGCGCCGGCGATGAAGTCACGCCCGGCACCTCGGAGAACACCCGCAAGATCGTCAGCGAGGCGCTCGAGGTCAACAAGAGCCAGACGGTGCCCGCCTGGCTGCATGTCACTGCTGACACGCTGACCGCCAAGGTCGTCGGCCTGCCGCGTCGTGAAGACGTCCCGCACCCGATCCAGGAACAGCTCATCATCGAACTCTGCTCGAAGTAACCCGATCGGGGCCGTACACCTCCGGCTCGGTTCCCTGCGTACGGTTCGCAGGGAGCGCGAGCTGGCTGCAGAGGGCCCCCGGAACCAACCTTCAGTCAGACAACCGGAGAAGACCCCCATGCGTATTCGTTGGCGCAATTTCGAATTGCCGAGCAAGGTGACGCCCGACACGGCCACCCTGAGCTCGACCTATGGCCGTTTTTCCATCGAGCCCTTCGAGCGTGGCTTTGGCCACACGATTGGCAATGGCTTACGCCGCGTCCTGCTCTCTTCCATCGAGGGCACCGCGGTCGCCACCGTCAAGATCGAGGGTGCGAACCACGAGTTCGACACGCTCGAAGGCGTGATGGAGGACGTCACCGACATCATCCTGAACATCAAGCGCCTGCGCGTGCAGTACGAAGGCTTCAATGAAGTCGTCTGCCGCATTCAGAAGAAGGGCAAGGGCCCGGTCACCGGCGCCGATGTCACTTGTGAGGGAGACGCGCACATCGCGAATCCTGAACTGCACATCTGCACGCTGACCAAGGACCGCGCGATCAACATCGAACTCCTGGTCAAGCGCGGACGCGGTTATGTTCCGAGCGAGGACAATTCCAGCGAGACGATGCCTCTGGGCACGATCCCGGTCGACTCGATCTTCTCGCCCGTGCACCGCGTGCGCTACTCGATCGAGGCCACGCGCGTGGGCAAGCTGACGAACTACGACCGTCTGGTGCTCGAGATTTGGACGGACGGAACGATCACGCCCGAGCTGGCGCTGGTCGAGGCAGCCAAGATCTATCGCCGGCACCTCAACCCCTTCGTGCTCTACGGCACGAGCCGCGACGAGTTCCCGGCCATTTCCGAGCCCTCGACCTCGGAGTACAACGAGCGCAACCGCGAGGTCAGCCAGATGTCGCAGGTGCTCAACATGCCGATCTCCGATCTGGAGCTCTCGGTGCGCGCCCGCAACTGCCTGGATGGAGCGAACATCCGCACGCTGCGCGATCTGGTCGTGATGACCGAGACCGAAGTGATGAGCCTCAAGAATCTGGGCAAGACCAGCCTCACCGAGATCAAGGCCAAGCTCCAAGAGCGCGGCCTGATGCTGGGCATGCAGGTGGTCTGAGCGGAATACAGGCTATACTTACGCTGCTGAACAGAAAGACAGGACTCCCATGAGACATCGTTGTGCAGGCAATCGTCTGGGCCGGACCACCGAGCACCGGATCGCCATGACCCGCAATCTTGCGAACTCGCTCGTCGTCCACGAGCGGGTGGTCACCACTCTGGCCAAGGCCAAGGCCATCAAGCCCTTCATCGAGCGCGTCGTCACCATGTCGAAGACGGACAACATGGCCAATCGCCGTCGCGTCTTCGCCGAGTTGAACGACAAGGAGTCGGTCAAGAAGCTCTTCGCCACGCTGGGCCCGCGCTTTGCCAACCGCCCCGGCGGTTACTGCCGGATCCTGCGCCTGTCGCGCCGCCGTCTGGGTGATCGGGGCGAGCAGGCGATCCTCGAGTTCGTCGAGCGCACGCCCAAGGCCAAGGCCGAGGCGAGCTGAACCCAAACCTGTCACCTGGCGTGCCGCCACGGGCGTCCCGCCGGGGTCTGACCGGTGGATTTCTTGTTCGGGCGTGTCCTCCGCTATCAGCGGTTGGATGCGCCCGGATCATTGGTGTAGTGCTGCTAGACGCGAGCAAGGCGCACGCGACCCCGACCGAGCAACTGATCGACCTCGCGCGCAAAGCCCTCGGAGATCGCCACGCCCCAGTTCTTGTCGGCGCGCACGCGCCGGAGCACGCCGTCCGTCCCGCGGACCGAGAAGAACAGCGGCGAGCGGCCCTTGTGGCGCGAGATCAGGATCTGCAGTTCCGCCAGCGCATGGCGGTCGGTCTCCTCCAGCGTGATCACGATGCCGCCCGAGAAGCGCGCCACGGCTTCTTCCACGGTCAGGACTTCCTCGAGCAGCATGGCGGGCTCCTCGGAGTTCTCCTCGAGCTTGCCCCGGCAGACGACGATCCGGCCATCTTCGATGCGCTCGCGCTGCTCTTCGAAAGTGCGCGGGAAAACGGTCACGGGAACGAAGCCGCGCAGATCCTCGAGCCGAAAGCGCGCCATCTTCTTGCCGGCCCACTTGCCCGACTTCACCACCAGCTCACTCCGGCTCAGGATCAGGCCCGCGAGCGTCACTTCACTGCCGCCCTTGGCCTCCGACAGCTCCTCCATGCGCACGCTGGAGAGCAGCGACAGCAGACCTGCGCGCTCTTCGAGCGGGTGGCCGGATAGGTAGAAGCCCAGTGTCTCGTATTCGGCGCGCAGGGTGTCCTGCTTGTTCCAGGCCTTCGCAGCGTCGATGCCGTCTCCACGCGCGGCGCCGGAGGCCGGTGAATCGCCGCCACCGAGCTCGAAAAGCCCCTTCTGTCCCGCCTTGCGGTCGGCGGCCGAGCGTGCGGCATCCACCAGCGCCGAATCGAGCGCGGCCAGCACCGCTCCGCGATTGTGTCCCGTGCAGTCAAAGGCGCCGCCTCGGATGAGCGCCTCGAGATTGGTGCGGCCCACCTCGTGCGGATCGATCTCGCCGGTCAGCTCGTGGAGGCTCACGCGTGCGCCCTTGGCCCTCACCCGCTCCCGCGCCGCCACCAGCGCCTCGATCGCCTTCTGCCCGGTGCCCTTGATCGCGCCGAAGCCATAGCGGATTCCCTCACCCTCAAGTTCGAATTCCCATGCACTGCGCTCCACGTGCGGGGGGAGGATCGGAATGCGCGCCTTGCGGGCGTCGTCGACGAAGGCCTTGACCTTGTCCGAGTCGCTCATTTCGCAGGACAGGTTGGCGGCCAGGAAGGCGGCGCGGTGGTTGGCCTTGAGATAGGCCGTCTGGTAGGTCAGCACCGCATAGGCGGTCGAGTGCGACTTGTTGAAGCCGTAGCCGCCGAACTTGATGATATTGTCCCAGGTCTCCTTGGCGACGTTCTCTGCGCAGCCGCTCTTGACCGCGCCTTCGACGAACTTCGCGGCGAATTTCTCCATGATCTCGGGCTTCTTCTTGCCCATCGCCTTGCGCAGGTTGTCGGCTTCGTTGAGCGAGAAGCTGCTGAGCACGTTGGAGATCAGCATCACCTGCTCCTGGTAGACGATGCAGCCGTAGGTGTCGCGCAGGATCGATTCGATCGAGGGGTGGGGGTAGCTGATGGCCTCTTCGCCGTGCTTGCGGCGGGTGAACATCTCGACCATCCCCGACTCCAGCGGGCCGGGGCGGTAGAGCGCGAGGATCGCGATCAGGTCCTCGAAGCAGTCGGGCTTGATGCGCGAAAGCAGCTTGCGCATGCCCTCGGATTCCAGTTGGAATACGCCCTCCGTGTCGCCGCTCGCCAGCAGCGCATAGGTCGGCTTGTCGCCCTCGGGCAGCTGATCCAGATCGGGCGCCGTGAGACCCTGCTTGCGGATGTTGGCTAGCGTCTTGGCGAGGATCGTCAGAGTCCTCAGGCCCAGATAGTCCATCTTCAGCAGGCCGAGTTCCTCGAGCTGCGGAGCGGGCCATTGCGTGCAGATGTCGTCTCCGTTCTTCGCCAGCGGAACGTAGTGACGAATGGGCTTGTCGGCGATCACCACGCCGGCGGCGTGGGTCGAAATGTGGCGCGCCAGCCCCTCTAGCGGCACCGAAAGCCGGAAAAGCTCCTCGAATTCGGGCTTCTCGGACCGGATCGCCTTGAGGTCCGCGTCATTCGCCAGCGCCTCCTCGAGGCTGGGCGCGTTGGGCCCGGCGGGGATCTTCTTGGCGATGCGGTCGACATCCTTGAGCGGCAGATCCATCACGCGGCCGATGTCGCGCACGACGGTGCGCGAGGCCATGGTTCCGAAGGTCACGATCTGCGCGACATGCTCGCTGCCGTAGCGCCGCCGCGTGTAGTCGAGCACCTTTTCCCGGCCGTCCTTGCAGAAGTCGATGTCGATATCCGGCATCGAGACGCGCTGACTGTTGAGAAAACGCTCGAAGAGCAGATCGTAGCGCAGCGGATCGACCTTGGTGATCTCCAGCAAGTAGGCGACCATCGACCCCGCGGCCGAGCCGCGGCCGGGGCCGACCGGCACGCCGTTGCCGCGCGCCCAGCGGATCAGATCCCAGACGATCAGGAAATAGGAGACGAAGCCCAGCGAGCGGATGACCTCCTTCTCGTAGTCCAGCCGCTTGCGCGCGGCCTCGTGGCCGGAGCCGTAGAAGCGGCGGAGTCCCTCCTCGAGCAGCCGGTCGAAGAGCGCATCGGCGCTCTCCTCTCCTTCCGGCACGAAGATCGGCAGGTGGTACTTGCCGAACTCGATCTTGAGATCGACCTGGCTGGCGATGTCCATCGTCGCCGAGAGCGAGTGGGGGAGATCGCGGAACATCTCGCCCATCTGCTCGCGTGTCTTGAAGTAGAGCGTGTCGGTCTCGAACTTGAAGCGCTTCTCGTCCGAGCGCTTGGCGCCGGTGTTGATGCACAGCAGCATGTCCTGAGCCTGACAGTCCTCGTGGCGCAGGTAGTGAATGTCGTTGGTCGCCGCCAGCGGCATGCCCGTGCGCTGGGCGATGCGCACGAGCGTCTCGTTGACCTTGGTCTGCAGGTCGATGCCGTTGCGCTGCAGTTCAAGCCAGAAATGCTCGCGTCCGAAGATGTCACGGAATCCGCTGGCGAGCTCCTCGGCTTCCTTCTCCTTGTCCATCAGCGACAATTGCGAGACCTCGCCCGCGAGGCAGCCCGAAAGGCACGTCAGGCCTTCGGCGTGCCGGGCGAGCACTTCGCGGTCGATGCGCGGACGGAAGTGGTAGCCCTCGAGATACGCGATCGAGGCCAGCTCCAGCAGATTTTGATAGCCCTGCTGGTTGCGCGCGAGCAGCGTCAGGTGGTGGTAGCCGTTGCCCTTGGCCTTGTTGTGCGGCTCATGGCGCGAGTTCCGCGCGATGTAAACTTCGCAGCCGACGATCGGCTTGATGCCGCCCTTCTGGGCGCTCTGGTACAGCTCGATCGCGCCGAACATGTTGCCGTGGTCGGTCAGTGCGAGCGCGCCCTGTCCGTCGGCCACGCAGGCCTTGACCAGATCGCCGATCCGATTCGCGCCGTCAAGCAGCGAATACTCGGAGTGCACGTGGAGGTGGACGAAATCGGGGCGACTCATCGGAGGCTTCTAGCCGCGGAGCAGGCGAGCGAGCAGGGCCTTTTGGGAGTGCAGCCGGTTCTCGGCCTGCTCGTAGACCAGGCTGCGCGGACCGTCGAGCACGGCATCGCTGACCTCGACGTTGCGGCGCACGGGCATGGCGTGCAGCAGGCGCGCCTGCTCGGATCGCCGCATCAACGCCTCGTCGATCATCCAGCCGGACAGTCGCGCGCGCCGGCTGGCGGCCAGCGTGGGATTGCCGTAGTCGCGGATCGAGGCCCACGAGCGCGCGTAAACCACATGCGCGCCCTGCACGGCGTCTTCCTGAGTGAGCCCCGTGGCAAAGCGCGCGGTGTCGCCGCCCGATAGCTCACGGGCTCGCCGCAGGATCTCGTCGTCGAGGTCATAGCCCTCGGGGTGGGCGATCTGCACCCGCATGCCGGCGCGCAGCGCCGAGAGCAACAGCGAATTGGTCACGGCGGCGGAGGAGGGCTGCGGCGAGCGCGTCCAGGAGATGCACAGCCGCTTGTCCGCCAGCGAGCCGAGCGCCTCGCGCATGGTCATCAGGTCCGCCAGCGCCTGCAACGGGTGGTACAAGGCGCTTTCCATGTTGATCACCGGCACGCTCGCATGCCTCGCCCAGGCGCGAATCGTCGCGTCCTGTCGGTCGATCTCCCAGGACTGTCCGCCGAGCGCCGGGCGGATCGCCAGCGCGTGCACGTAGCGCGACAGCACGCCCGCCGCATCGCGCACGTGCTCCGGCGCTCGGCCGTCCATCACCGCGCCCTCCTGCACTTCCAGATCCCAGAAGTCCGAGGCCGCCGTGAGGTGGATCGTCTCCCCGCCGAGCTGCTGCATGGCGGATTCGAAGGAGATGCGGGTGCGCAGCGAGGCCCGGAAAAACAAGAGTCCCACGCTGCGGCCGTGGAGCGTGTCGTTGGCGGCCCGCTTCTTGAGCCGCACCGACAGATCGAGCAGGTCTTCGACCGCCTGCTCGCTCCAGTCGTTGAGGTCGATCAGGTGGGGCGGCGGACTCGCTTGGCTCATGGGGGATGAGGGTACGCGAAAAAGGGCCGCTTTCCAGCCGCTCCCGTCCCGCACCGGGCGGCCGGAAAGGGAGTTCTTGACAGCCCCGCCTCCGGCTCGTTACAACCTTCCGCCTCACACGCACCCGTAGCTCAATTGGATAGAGCATCTGACTACGGATCAGAAGGTTAGTGGTTCGAGTCCACTCGGGTGTACCAGCTCTCGGCTGGGGGAGGTCGGCGGCCCGCCGGCAGGCTCCAGCTGCTTTCACAACCCAATCCCCAGACCCTGACCGCTCTCAGGCCCCGTGAACCCGCTCGACGATCCGCTCGACCACCTGCTCGACGCCGACGAGCGCTTCATGGCGCTCGCGCTGGCGCAGGCCCGCGCGGCCGAGCGTCTCGACGAGGTTCCGATCGGTGCGGTGCTGGTGTGGAACGGCGAGGTTCTCGCCGAGGCCCACAACCGCACCCGCACGCTGGTCGACCCCACGGCCCACGCCGAGTTGCTCGTGCTGCAGGCCGCCGCCCGCGCCCGAGCCGAGAATCGCCTGACGCAGGCCGTCGTCTACACCACGGTGGAGCCCTGCTTCATGTGCGCGGGCGCGCTGCTGCATGCGCGCGTGGCGCGGGTCGTGTGGGCGGTCCGGGACCCCAAGTTCGGGGGCTGCGCTTCACTGGGACAGGTGCTCAGCGATCCGCGCCTCAACCACCGGGCCATGATCAAGGAAGGCGTGCTGGCCGACGAGGCCCGCGCGCTGCTCCAGGAGTTCTTTCGCAAGAAACGCGCACGAGGCGCCGATACGTAGTCCGCTCAGCTCCCGCAAGGAGGCCGAGCCGGATCGCGCATGCGGCCCGTCGGGTAGGAGAGATGCCAGAGCGGCTGAATGGGCCGGTTTCGAAAACCGGTGTGCCCTTTTGGGGTACCGGGGGTTCGAATCCCTCTCTCTCCGCCAATCCCGACCTCCTGCGGAGAGGTGTCTGAGCGGCTTAAGGTACACGCTTGGAAAGCGTGTGTGTCGGAAACGGCACCGGGGGTTCGAATCCCCCCCTCTCCGCCATCTTGCGCGCGTCCTGTGAACGTGCAGTTCTGGTCAAGTGGGAACCCAGCAGTGGGCTCGGTCAGCGGCGATGAGGGCGGTTCGAACCGGGTCAGGCCGGGAACGGAGCAGCCCTAAGGACAGGCTCCTCAGGCGCTGTTTGCCCGGGCCCTCTGCTGGGCTCCTGCTAGACTCCCTTCGACCCGCGATGTCCTACCTCGTACTCGCCCGCAAATACCGCCCCAAGACCTTCGGGGATGTCGTCGGTCAGGAGATCGTGACCGCCACGCTCCGCGGTGCGATCCAGGAGAACCGTGTGGGGCACGCCTACCTGTTCACCGGTCCGCGCGGCACCGGCAAGACCACCACGGCGCGCATTCTCGCCAAGGCGATCAACTGCGAGCGCGCGCCGACGCTCGATCCCTGCCAGCAGTGCGAGCGGTGCCTGGCCGCCGACAGCGGCGCGGAAGTCGACATCGTCGAGATCGACGCCGCCAGCAACACGGGCGTCGACAGCGTACGCGAACTGCGCGACTCGGCCGCCTTCCTGCCGCTCAAGGCGCGCCACAAGATCTACATCATCGATGAGGTCCACATGCTCTCCAAGCCGGCCTTCAACGCACTGTTGAAGACGCTGGAAGAGCCGCCGGCGCACGTCAAGTTCCTGCTGGCGACCACCGACCTGCACAAGGTGCTGGAGACGGTCGTATCGCGCTGTCAGGTGCTGCGGCTGAGCCCGCTGCCGGAGCGCATCATCCGCGAGCGGCTCGACGAGATCTTCACGCGCGAATCGATCCGAGCCGAGCCCGGCGTCAGCGCGGAAATCGCGCGGCGCGCGCGCGGCGGCATGCGCGATGCGCTGTCCATCGCGGACCAGTTGCTGGCGCTGAGCGGGCTGGAGCCCAAGCTGGAGGACCTGCGCTCGCTCGCCAGCGATGCCGGCTCGGAGGCCTTCGAGGCGGTGCTCAACGCGATCGAGGCACACGACGCGGCCGCTGCACTCGGGGCCTTGCCCGCGGCCCAGGGCGGCGAAGGCGAATGGCTGGCCCTGTTTCTCGCCCATCTGCGCGCCAACCTGCTCGTCGCGGTGTGCGGGGAGAACTTCCCGCTGATCGAGTTGGGCGCGAATGAAAAGGCCAGCGCGATCGCGCGCGCGCGGCGACTGGGGGCCGAGAAGCTCTCGATCTGGCTGGAAGAACTGCTGATGGCGCGCGAGCGCATGCAACCCCTGCCTCAGCACGCGCGCAGCCTGCTGGAGGTGGCGCTGATCGATCTGTGCCGGCCGGAGAGTTCGCTGGGCATCGAGGAATTGATCCAGCGGCTGGAAGCGCTCGAAAACCGGTTTGAAACTGCGGCGAACCCGCCGGCGAGCGTGCGCACGGCGGCGGCTGCCGTCCCGCCGCTACCGCCCACAGCGATCGTCCCACCCGCAGGCAGTGCCCAACCCGCAGGCAGTGCCCAACCCGCGGGCAGTGCCCAACCCGCGGGCAGTGCCCCACCCGCGGGCAGTGCCCAACCCGCGGGCAGTGCCCCACCCGCAGGCAGTGCCCCACCCGCGGGCAGTGCAGCGATCCGCGATCCCAAGCAACTGTGGCCGCGCCTGCTGGAAGAGCTGGCGGCGAGCTCGCCCTCGCTGCACGCGCTCCTGCGCCAGCGCGGCCGGCTGGCGGACTGCTCGGCCGGCATCGTGCGCATCCAGATCGGCGGCGCCGCCGCCGAGGAACGCACGCTGCTCGACAGCCCACGCACGATCAAGCTGCTGCAGACGCTGCTCGCGAAGCTGCTCGGACGCGACTGCAGCGTGCAGTTCGACGAGCCTGCCCGCGCAGCGCCGCGCAAGGAGCCGGATCGCTTCACCACCGAGTTGAGCCAATTGTTCGGCGGTCGCATCGAGGAAGACAGATGAGCGGAACCTTCGGAGACATGGGCAACCTGCTGCGTCAGGCGCAGGAGATGCATCGCCAGATGGAGAAGGCGCGTGAGGAACTGCGCAAGACTCTGGTCGATGGCAGCTCGGGCGGAGGAGCCGTGCGCGTGCAGCTCAACGCCGAGGGCCTGCTGCTCAAGGTCGAGATCTCGAAGGAAGCCCACGCGGCACAGGACAAGGCGCTGCTCGAGGATCTCGTGCTGGCGGCGGTGCGCGACGGACTGGCCAAGGCCACGCAGCTGCGCGAGGAACGCATGGCCCGAATTTCCGGCGGGCTCTCGCTGCCCGGCATGAGCTGAAAGGAGCGCAAGTGGCCTACCCCGAGCCGCTGGAGGCGCTGATTCAGGCCTTTGAGCAGTTTCCCGGAGTCGGCCGGCGCACGGCCGAGCGGCTGGCCTTCCACGCGCTGCGTGACCCCAAGGCACGCGGCCTTGCGCCGGCGCTGGAACGCGCGGTGCGCGAAACGCAGCGCTGCTCGCAGTGTGCCAACGTCGCCGAGCGCAATCCCTGCGCGATCTGCGCCGACAGCCGCCGGGATCGGCAGCGGCTGTGCGTTGTCGAAGAACCGCGCCATGTCGAGACGATCGAGCGAGCCGGAGCCTGGAACGGGCTGTACCACGTGCTGCTGGGCGCTTTTCAGCCGGCCGAGGGCACCGAGGAGCGCCATCTGGGTCTGCCCCGACTGATCGAGCGCGTGCAGCGCGAGGGCGTGCGCGAGGTGGTGCTCGCGACCGATCCGGACGCCGAGGGCGAGGCCACGGCGGCGCTGCTGCTCGAACGGCTCGAGGCTCTGGGCCGCGGGGATCTAGTGGTCTCGCGGCTGGCGCGCGGCCTGCCCTCGGGTTCGGGCATCGAATACCTGCACAAGGGCATCCTCGAGGACGCCTTCGCCCATCGGCGGGAACTGCGCACGCACCGCGAGGGCCGGCCCGCTCAAGGATCCTGAAAATCCTTCCGATGCACGGGGGGTGAAGCCCTCTCCGCTGGCGCTGCGACAGAGCCAAGGTCTGCGACAGGAACTGCAGCTGCTGCCCCAGCTGCTGCAGTCGCTGGAACTCCTGACCCTGCCGGCAATGGAGTTGACCGAGTGGCTGGAACGGCAGGCCGAAGGCAATGAGGCGCTGGAGGTGCGCCGGGCCCAGCCGGCGACCGATCACGACTGGTGGCAAGACGAGCCCGCACGCGCCACGACGCTCGCCGAACACATCGAGGCGGAACTGGCGCTGTGCGAGCTGGAGCCGGCCGTGCTCCGCACCATTCGCTGGCTCGCGCTGCGCCTCGACGCGCGCGGCTGGCTGTGCGAACCCGAAGAGGAACTGCACGCCGAAGCGGTGCGCGAGGGCCTGCTGCGCGAGGACGAGTCGCTCGTCCTCCGCAAAGCCCTGCACCAGCTTCAGCAACTCGAGCCGCGCGGGCTGGGAGCGCGGGATCTCGCCGAAGCGCTGCTGCTGCAACTCGACCCGCGCGCGGCCGACTACGCGCTGCTGACGCGCCTGATCGAGTTTCATCTGGCGGATCTGGCCGCGCGAAGGCTGCACGTCGTGGCGCGCAAGCTCGAGGTCGAGCACCAGCGCCTCGAGCAGCTTTGCGGGCAGTTGCGCAGGCTCGATCCCTTCCCCGGCCTGCGCTTTGCCCAGGCCGCGGCGGCCATCCATCCGGAAGTGCTCGTCGAGCGCGAGGCTGACGGCAGCTTCGAGGTTCGCCTGGATTCACGCTGCTGGCCTTCCGCAAGGATCGATCCTGCAACGGAACAACTGGCACGCGCGCATGGTCCGCGCAGCGAACTGGGGCGCTACCTGCGGCCCAAGCTGGAGGCCGCGCGCTCGATCGCCAATGCGCTGGTCCAGCGCCAGCGCACCCTGGCGCGCGTCGCGGCCTGCGTCTTCGCGCGACAGTCGCGCTTCCTGAGCGAGGGAACGGCCGCGATCCGGCCGCTGTCGATGCAGGAAGTCGCTGGCGAACTGGGCTTGTCGCTCTCCACGATCAGCCGCGCCGTGCAGGGTAAGCACGCGCAGACGCCGCACGGCATCTTCCCACTGCGCCGCTTCTTCGCCGCCTCCGCGGGTGAGGCTCCCGATGCCACGCGCGAGGCCCTGGTGCGCGCCGTGCGCGAGGTCTGCTCCGCGGAGGATCCGGCCATGCCGCTTTCGGACGCAGAGCTGCTCGGGGAACTCAACCGGCGCGGGTACAAGCTCGCGCGCCGGACCCTGGCCAAGCTGCGCGCCGAGTCGGGGATCCCCTCGAGCTACGCCCGCCGGACGCTACGCTAGCAGCGCTTCGATGCGCAACGTCCGGATGCTCCTGTCCTACGACGGCTCCTGCTTCCATGGCTGGCAGCGGCAGGACGGATTCTGTTCGGTGCAGCAGGAACTCGAAGACGCCCTGCACGCGCTGTGTGGCGAGCGCGTCGTGGTGCACGGGGCGGGACGCACCGACACGGGCGTGCATGCGGTGGGGCAGGTGGCTCACAGCTTGCTGCCAAGCCTGCTCGAGGATGATCGACTACGCCATGCCCTAAATGCACACCTGCCGCCGTCCCTGCGCGTGCTGCGGCTGGAAAGCTGTTCCAGCGGCTTTCACGCGCGCTTCGATGCGCTCTCTAAGCGCTACGCGTACTTCACGGCCACCAGCCGCTTTCCGCCGCCCTTTGCGCCAGAGCTGCGTCACTGGGTGCACTGGCCGCTGGACCTCGATTCCATGCGCGCGGCCGCGCGCGAACTCGTGGGGCGCCACGATTTTCAGGCCTTCGGAAACACCGGCTCGCCGCGCGCCACGACCGTGCGCACGCTGCGCGGGCTCCGGCTCGTCGCGCGCCGGGAGGGCTTCGTGATCCTCGTCGAGGCCGATGGCTTTCTCTACAACATGGTGCGCACGATCGCCGGCACCCTGCTGGAGGTGGGGCGGGGCAAGATCAGCCCTGCGCAGGTGCGCGAGGCACTGCGCACGGGCGAACGCACGCTCGCGGGTCCCACGGCCCCGGCCTGTGGCCTGTACCTGTGGCGGGTGCGCTACCCCGAGACCGTTTTTTCCGGATCGGACCGGGGGCCGAGCGGTGTTCCGGGGATCTTTCAGCTTTGAGCCTGCGCTGACCGATCAAAGACCTTGGCAGGGCTCTTGACCAATCTGGACACTTGGTCCAGGCTAGAGCCAGACGCACAGGGCTTTCCTTTGGGTCTGATGTGCGGTTCCTGTGGCCCCCTTTTCAGATGGGAGTTGTCATGCAGACGCAGGTTTCGATCCTCCACCATGATTATCCCGCGCGCGTGCGCGACGAGGTGGAGCAGCGCCTCCAGGGTTTGAGCAAGTACTACGAGCGCATCGTCACTTCGCGTGCGCTGCTCGAACGACAGCACGATGATCACCGCGTGGAAATCGTCTGCGCGGTCGGCCATGGTGCCGTGCTGGTGGTCGATTCCCGCGAGAATGCTTTCTCGCAGGCGCTGGACGAGGCTTTCCACCGCATGCAGCAATTGCTGCGTCGCCACCGTGAAAAGCACGTCGATCTGCGTCGCCGCAAGGGGCGCGACGGCAAGAGCTGAACCCGCGCGCAGCGGTACTTCTGCGGAAACCCGCGGGCGCTTGGGTGCCCGTGAGGCCTGCCATGCACCATTACAAGCAGTTCAAGCCGAAGGCTTGCAGCGTCCATCTCGTCGCCGAGGACAAGGACGGAGTGCTGCGCGAGATCGTCGACAACCTCGTCAGCGGCGAGAGTCTCGACGAAAGCCTGCGCAGCGCCGCGCTCGCAGCCTTGCGTGAGCGCGAGAAACAGGGCTCCACGGGCGTGGGCAACCACGTCGCCATCCCGCACGTCAAGCTGCGCGGCCTCGAGCGCGCCGTGTGCACCCTAGCGGTGCACCACGGCGGTCTGGAGTGGAGCGCCGTCGACGGCGCTCCCGTCCACATCGTGTTCACCGTGCTGCGGCCGGACAAACCAGGACAGCACCACGACCCCGAACGCCATCTCGAACTGATGCAGTGGATCGCCAAGCTGGCGCGGGATGCGGACTTCCGGCGCTTCGCGCTGAAGGTCAAGACCAAGACCCAGCTGGTGGACCTCCTGAAGGAGATGTCGCTTTCCTGAAAGCCACTTTCCGGAAGCAGTCCAGCCGCATGGAAGCAGCAGCGGATGTCCGCATCGTGAACCCCACGGGCCTGCACGCGCGCCCCAGCCACGCGATCGTCAAATTGGCGCTCGCCCACAAGAGTGAGCTGCGCGTCCGCTGCGGGTCGACGGAGGTCAACGGGCGCAGCATCCTCGACCTGATGACCCTGGGGGCCCCCTGTGACGCCATTCTTTCCCTGTCCGCTCGCGGGGAGGATGCTCCGGAACTCATTTCTGCACTTGTGCACCTGATCGAGGGCGGTTTCGGAGAAGTGTCCTAAACCCCCTGCGCGGTTCGTTCCGATGGAGCCCCCGAAGCCGCTTCGGCCCGGGGGATGTCTCCGGCCCGAGAGCCTGCTTCTAGGCATCGAGCACAGGAAACGCGCGTGATCCGCAGGACCAAACGACTGATCGGTCTGGACGTGGGAAGCTCCTCCGTCAAGGCCCTTGAGCTGTCCCTCGAGGGCGGGGAGCCGATGGTGACGGGCTTCGCCAAGGCCGAGATTCCCAGCGGGGGGACGATCGCCGACGCGGTCAAGAACCTCCTCGGCCAGGGCAAGCTCCACACCAAGCGAGCCGTGGCCTCGCTCGCCGGACAGGATCTGGTGGTGCGCTTCGTGCCGATGATGCGCATGAGCGCGGAAGAGGCGCGCAACGCCATCCGCATCGACACGGACAAGTACGTCCCCTTCGATCTGGCGGAAACCCAGCTGGACTGCCAGATCCTCAAGCGGACCCCGCACGGCAGCAGCGAAGGCGCCGGCGAAAACCAGATGACCGTGCTCGTCGCTGCCTGCAAGTCCAGCGTCGTGGAGGAGCGTGTGTCGCTGATGACTGGCCAGGGCCTGCAGCCCGTGGCGATCGATCTCGATTTCTTCGCGCTCTCCAACGCCTATGAGTTCTCGCGACGCCTGCTCGGCATCCACGATGACCGGCCGCTCGCTCTGGTCGACATCGGCTCGGAGCGCACCGCGATCAGCGTGATGACCGGCGGCGAGATCTGCTTCAGCCGGGAAGTGCAGCTCGGCGGAGCCAACATGACGGATTCGATCGCCCGCCGGCTGGGGATCGACGCGGCCGAGGCCGAGTCGCTCAAGCGTGGTGGAGGCAAGCCCGAACTCGACGTGCAGTCGGCGATCGCGCCGGTGCTCGAGGATCTGGTGAGCGAACTCAACCTCAGCCTCGACTACGTGGAAAACCACGAAGGCATCGCGGTGGCGGAAATCCTGCTCTCGGGCGGCGCCGTGAAGGCCCCCGGAGTCGTGCAGTACATCGAACAATCCACGGGACGACCCGCACGGGTCTGGAATCCGCTGGAAGGTCTGCGAGTCGATGCCACTCAGGTCGATGCGGCTGAGCTGGAGGCCTGTGCCAGCCAGCTGGTCGTGGCCCTGGGACTCGCTTCACGCATGGAGCTCAAATGATCCAAATCAACCTGTTGCCCGAGCAGCACCGGCTGAAGACCCGGATGCCCCTCAAGCTGATGCTCGTCGTCTCCGGCGCCGTGGCGGTCAATGCAGGCCTGCTTGCTTGGCTTGGCTACGCGCACTTCGCCGTCCAGATGCGGGCTGACAACGAGAAGGAGATGGTCCAGAGCGAAATGGACGGACTCAAGCCCCAGCTGGGCTACGTGGCCGATCTCAAGGCCGAGTCCAAGCTGCACACCAGCCGCGAGGCGACGCTGCAGCAGATCACCCGGAGCCGGATCTCGTGGACGAAGAAGCTCGATGAGCTGATCGATGTCTGCAACAACGGCAGCGAGGGCGAGCGCCATCTGGTGTGGTTCGACGATCTGCAGGTCACCCAAAACCTCGATCCCAAGGCCAAGAGCCCCGGCACCGTGAAGGCCAGCGGTCACTCCGGATCGGACAACTTTGCGCAAGTCGCGAACTTCCTCGAGGATCTCGAGGCTTCCAACTTCCTGAGCGACTTCGAGCGCCCCGCGGCTCCCGAAGGCTCGGTTTCCAACGTGGATCCCGATCTGACGCCCTCGGCCTCCTTCTCGTTCCCGCTGGCGCTCACCATGAAGTCCACCGAAGCGCGGCACGGAGGCACCGGCACCGATGCCGGCAAGCCCAAGAAGGCCCCCTCCAAGGCCAAGGGCCGCAGCACCCCTGCTGAGGGAGGTGCCAAGTGAAGATCAGCCGTCGCACTCTGGGCATTTCCGCGGCGTTCCTCGCCTGCACGGGCCTGTTGTCCTACGCGATCTACTCCAAGTACGAGAGCATCGCGACCACTCACTCGGAAATCGAAGGCCTGCGCTCCGAGATTCAGACCGCGCGCAAGGAAATCGAAACCACCCGCAGCGTGGAGCGCGAGGTCATCGTGCTGCGCGAACTCGCCAGCGTGATGCGCAGCATCCTCCCGGACAACGAGGACGTCAACAACCTCGTCCGCGAACTGCAGCGCTTCTCCGAGATGAGCGGCGTGCGCATCTCCGGCCTCAAGAAGAAGGCCGCCGACTCGAAGGACAAAGGCGATTTCGACAAGGTCGGCTACACGCTCCAACTCGAGGGCGACGCCTTCCAGCTGCTCGATTTCCTCAACACGATCGAGAACCACGCACGCTTCATGCGCGTGCCGAACTTCAAGATCACCTCGACTCAGCGCAACCAGCTTGAGAAGCAGGGCGTCGCGGCGCACAAGATCGCGATGGACGTCGAGACCTTCGTCTACGAGCCCAGGAAGGACGTCAAGCAGGCTCGCATCGCGGACTTCGAGCGCAAGCGCGATCTGCTTCTGGGGGAGATTCAGCCTCGCAAGCAGGCCCTCACCGTCAGCAGCTACTCTTACCGCGGACCGCGTGGACGGCGCGATCCCTGGATCGATCCGCGCGTGCCGGTCCAGAGCGGAATTCAGGGCGGCTACACCGTCCAGGAGCAGATGGACATCGTCCAGGCCCTGTGCGACCGCGCCATCAAGGTTTCGGGCCTGTGGGGCCAGTCCAAGGCCGCGGAGAACGTCATCGAGCAGATGCTGCGGCGATCGCAGTTCGACAGCGAGTACTACGCGCTGACCAGCGAAGTGGCCCGCGTGGAGGAGGAACGGGCGATCACCTACGGACCTTCCCAGCGTCGCCTGCAGACCGAGGTGCGCGATGTGCTCGACGGCCTCGCCAAGGAATTCCTGGCCAACGTCGCCGTCCGCGGCCCCAGCGAAACTCAGCTGCTGCAGATCGAGCAGTCGATCCTCGTCTCGATGGAGCGGGGAGAGTGGAAGGGGGTCCTCGAGAACTTCAAGGCCGTCGAAAAGGACCTCAACATGGCTGCCTCCGATCCCGTGCGGGCCGCGATCGTCGCGCGTCTGCGGGCACTCGAGGCGGATGCGCGCGTCGTGATGGAGTTTGAGAAAGTCAAGCTCGACTTCGGCGTGCGCGCCATCGTGCGCGAGGAAGCCGTGGCCGTCGTCAACGGCAAGAGCGTCCGGGTCGGCGACGCTGTCGCGAAGGACCTGGTGGTTCATGCCATCGGCAAAGAGGAGATCGAGTTCCTCTACAAGGGCATCGTGTTTGCGAAACGCTACTAGGACTGAGGTCTGGCGGGACCGGCGTCTGAAAAGCAGCAGCCAATCAGAAGACAGAAAGAATCGAACATGAAACAGGCATTCTTGACCATTGCATCCGTGCTGGCGCTTTGCGTCGGCTCCGCGCTCGCCCAAGTCCCCAGTCTGGACGCGCGCATGACGCTGAACGTGGCCGACAGGCCGCTGGATGAGCTCGTGCGCGGTGTTCGGGAGCGGACCGGGGCGAACATCGTGATCGTCGATCCGCTCGATGCGGAGAAGAAGATCTCGACCGCTCCCATCTCCATCGAACTCTTCGACGTGCACTGGCGCGATGCGCTGGAATTGCTCGCTGAAAAGGCCGGAGCCGTCGTCGAGGAGCGCGCCGGAGGCGTTCTGGTGGTCGCGCGGCCCTATCCGGTCTCGATCGACGCCGAAAACCGCGACATTCGCGAAGTGATCACCACGATCGCGAAGGCCAGCGGCGCCTCGATCGCGCTGGGCAAGGAGGTCAGCGGCAACGTCACGGTGAGCTTCAACAACGTTCCCTGGCGGCTGGCGCTGGAGTCGACGGCCAAGTCGCTGGGCTTCGTCGTGGTCGAGGAGCAGCGCGGCGTGCTACGCGTGGTCTCGCCCGAGACCCTGCGCGACCAACTCGAGACTCGTACGTACCAGCTGCGCTATCTGCGGCCGAAGAGCAGCTACAAGCCGGTCCTCAAGTCCGAGTTCGTGCAGGCGGCTCAGGGTCAGCAGAAGGCCTCCGGGAGTGAAGCGGGCAAGAACTTCAGCATCCTTCAGGCGCTGGAGAAGACCCTGTCCGCGCAGGGCAAGCTCGACTACATCGACATTTCCAACGTGATCATCGTGCGTGACACCACGCACGTGCACAACTCGATCAAGGACATGCTCACTCGTCTGGACATCGAGCCTGCTCAGGTGTTCTGCGACGTCAAGTTCGTCGCGACCACCAACCAGGACCTGCTCAACCTGGGCGTCGACTACGGCGACTCGGGCCCCAAGGTCTCCTTCACCGGCGGCCAGATCCCGATCACGTTCCCCTTTGACGTCGGCCGCGGTGGCTGGGATGACTCGGTGATCGCCAGCCCGGACGGCGCTGGTCCTTACATCGACCCCCTGCTCAACGCGGGCGGCACCGTCGTCCCCGACACGGTCTACGGCTCGCTCTCCTTCCTCGAAGTGGCGGGCACGCTGCGGCTCTTGCAGCGAGACTCCAAGAGCGAAGTGATCCAGTCGCCGAAGATCATTGCGCTCGACGGCGTCGAGTCGACCATCTTCGTGGGCGAGACGATCCGCTACGCGGAAGCCAAGTCCGAACAGGGGCAGGCGGGCGGCTTGCAGCTCTCGGTGTCCGAGGCTTCCGGCTCGCCCGTGGAGGTCGGCTTCCAGCTGCTGATCCGTCCTAACGTCATTCCCGGTACCGACCGCATGGTGATGGAAGTCATCCCCAAGGAGACCAACCTCTCCGGCACGGGCAACTCGAGCCTCGCGCCTCCGGGATTCGACGTCTTCACGATCGGCGCCTCGGGCCTCGAGGGCTCGATCGCCCTGCCGCGCACGCGCACCTCGACCATGGTCACCACGATGATGCTCGACAGCGGTCAAACCGCGATGATCGGCGGCCTTTCCAGCGACAGCGACCAGGAGATTCGCACCAAGATCCCGCTGCTGGGGGATATCCCGCTGCTGGGCGAGTTGTTCAAGCACAAGAACAAGAGCCGTGACCGGCGCAGCCTGCTGGTGTTCCTGACGCCGACGATTCTGCGCTCGAGCGAGGACACCCAGCTGCTCCTGCAGCAGGAGATGAAGCGCCGCCGCACGGCGCTGCGCACGGAACTCGACAAGGTGCTGCAGGCCGAACTCACGGGCGGCGAAGCCAAGCAGTAGCCTCCGCGGCATGACCGACGCCACCCCGCACAGGGCCCCCGAGGGGCGTCGGTGCGGGGTGGTGTGATTTTTTTTGAAAATTCCGCACTTGGGGTTCGACTCGGGCGCGTCGATAGGCAACCATGACTTCCGCTGAGGCGTGCTCTTCTCACGGGGCACGTCTCGCGACCGATCAGGCTTGTCCGCCCTTCGTGGGCAAGCATCCCGTTCTCTGACCCGCTCGCACTTTCGTGCGGGCCTCCCTCGAACCCGGCAGTCTTGGCCTCGTGCCGCGCTGCCACAGTCTCCTGCGCGCACTGGTTGCCGCTGCGGGAGCGGAGCTTTTTGACATGACCACATCCGATTCGTCGGATTCCGAGCGCTCACGCCGCGCTCCTCGTTTCGATTCCCAACACAGTCATTTGCCGGCCGAATTGGGCTGGATCCCCGCCGAGAGCGGTATGGGGGCCTCGCCGCCCGCCCGCTTCGGTGAGACGGGCGCGCCCTCGGGCGGCGATGATGAGGCCGCCGATGAGCGTGCCGACCCGGTTTCGGGCTCGGATCTGCCTCTGGAAGGTGGCGAGGCGCCCGCGACCGAAGGTCCGCGCAAGCGCCGCCGCGGTTCCCGCGGCGGACGTCGCCGCAACAAGGGCAAGGTTCGGGGCGCGCTCGCTCCGGCGGAAGGCGAAAGCCCCGACGAGCCGCAGTCAGAGGCTGCACTCGAAGCCCCGACGCTGTTCGCAGATGCTCCGGGCGCGCCGACCGCGGCTTTGGAGCCGCTTGTCGGCGCCGATGAGCCCCTGAGCGCCCCGCCAGCCGACGGCGAGCGTCGCAAGAAGCGTCGGCGTCGGCGCGGTCGCGGCCGCAACCGCGAGTCGGAGGGCTCGGAGACCGTCGGCATCGACCTGATTCCGGGCGAAGATCCGGAACTCGATCTCGAGGAGGCGGGCCTCGCGGCCCCCGTGGAGTTGGAGACCGCGCAGGCGGAAGAGTCGGCCACGAGCGAGACCCCCGAAGGCAAGAAGAAGCGCCGTCGGCGCGGTTCCCGCGGAGGCCGTCGCCGCCGCGATGCACAGCCGCGCGAGGGCGCTGACAGGGAGGCTGGCCGGGGTGCCGGTCGTGGCGCAGGTCGGGATGCCGGTCTGGGCGTCGACCTGATTCCCGGCGAGGAAGACGACCTCGCCGATCTGCCGCCGCTCCCCGGCGCCAGAACCGCCGCTTCGGAACAGGCCCCAGAGGAGCAAGCGGGCCCCGGGCGCCGCGACAAGCGCCGCCGGCGTCGCGGCCGCGGCCGCGACGCCGGCGTGGAGGGCGAGGCCGGTCCGGAAACGGAAACGGAGACGGAGGCAGAACTCGAGGAGGTCGAGGCGGCGCCGGTGCCGCGTAAGCAGCGCATCCTGGTCAATGCCTCCGACCCCGAGGAGCAGCGCGTCGCGGTTGTGGAGGACGGCGAGATCGTCGACTTCCAGATGACGGTGCGCACCGAGAACTCGGTGGTCAACGACATCTACCGCGGCCGGGTGGTCAATCTGGAGCCCGCCATCGGCGCGGCCTTCGTCGACTTCGGTCAGGGCCGCAACGGCTTTCTCCACACCTCGGATGTGCTCTCCGTCTACGGCGATCCCAACTGGAGTCTCGACAACCTGCTCTCCACGCGCATCGATCCCGACGAATGGGACGAGAACTCCAGCCAGCCCCGCGTGGGGGATGAACTGGGCGAAGGCAAAGATGCGGCCAAGCCGGGCGGCAAGTCCGATCGTCGCGACGGCCGCCGCTTCCGCGCGCGCCCGCGGCTGCCGATCACGGATCTGCTCAAGAAGGGGCAGATGGTCGCCGTTCAGGTCACCAAGGACGCCATCGGCGACAAGGGCCCGACGCTCACGACGTACATCTCGATCCCCGGGCGCTATCTGGTGCTGATGCCCTCGATGTCGCGCACCGGCGTGTCGCGCAAGATCGAGGACGAGAAGGAGCGCCGTCGCCTCAAGAAGATCCTGGGACAGTTGGAACTGCCCGAAGGCATGGGTGTCATCGTGCGCACGGCGGGAGTCGGCCGCACCAAGGCCGACCTCAAGCGCGACCTAGACTACCTCAAGGGCGTCTTCGAGACCTTCGCCAAGCGACTGCGCACGGGCCACGGCCCGGCCCCGCTGTACCAGGAGTCCGACATCGCCATCCGCACGGTGCGCGATCTCGCCACCCCCGCCACGGAGGCGATCATCGTCGATGACGTGGAAGTGCACCGCCAGATCGTCGACTTCGCGCACAAGCTGATGCCCGAAGACGAAGGCCGCGTGCAACTGCACACCGGACCCAAGCCGCTGTTCCACAACTACTCGATCGAGCCTGATTTCGAGCGCATCTTCTCGCGGCGGATCGAACTGCCCTCGGGCGGTTCCGTGGTGTTCGATCAGGCCGAGGCTCTGGTCGCGATCGACATCAACTCCGGCCGCACGCGCACCGACGGCTTCGACTTCGAGCAAATCGCGCTCAAGACCAACCTCGAGGCGGCGCCGGAGATCGCCCGCCAGATCCGCCTGCGGGATCTGGGCGGCATCATCGTGGTCGACTTCATCGACATGATGAAGTCAAGCCACATGCGGCAGGTCGAGCGCCTGTTCCGCGAGCACCTCGCCAAGGACCGCGCGCGCTTCAAGATCGGGCGCATCTCGCAGTTCGGCCTGCTGGAGCTGACGCGCCAGCGGCTGGGCCCGGGCATGAACAAGAAGGTGTTCCACACCTGCCCGGCCTGCCGCGGCCTGGGCCGCGTGCGCACCGTGGAGTCGCGCGCCGCGGCGATCCTGCGCCGGCTGGGCTCGGCGCTGACGCTCAAGGGTTTCGCCACGGTCGAGGTCAAGGCGCACCCGGAGGTGATCGGCTACCTCAAGCACTCCTGCATGGAGTACCTGCGGGCGCTCGAATACCGCACCGAGCGCCAGATCCGGCTGATCGAGGTGCGCGACCAGGCCGAGGATTCGGTCCTGCGCTACCTGCGGGCCGACGGCAAGGAAGTCCGCCCCGGCGGACGCCGCAAGCGCTAGGGCCGGGGCCCTCTCCGCCGGGCCGACCCGCCTTGGCGCCGCGGCAAGGGGGGCCTTCCCAAGCCCCCCGGCCCTCGCTAGACTGTTGCGCCTCAATGTCTGCGTGCGGGTCCCGATGGATCCGTGCGGAGCCACTCAGGGCTCGGCTCGTGCGAGCCCACCGCGGGAGGGTATCCACCGCGGCAACCACAAGGAAACGACCGTGTACGCCATCATCAACGACCGAGGCTGCCAGAAGACCGTCCGCGAGGGCGAGATCGTCAACCTCGACCTCATGGGCAAGGCCCAACCCGGTGACAAGATCACCATCGACTCCGTGCTGCTGATCGGCAACGAAGGCAGCGTGCGCATCGGCAAGCCGACCGTTCCCGGCGCCAAGGTGACCGCCACGGTCATCGGCGAGGACCTCGGCCCCAAGCTGATCGCCTTCCGCTTCAAGCGCCGCAAGAACGTGCGCCGCAAGCGCGGCCACCGCCAGCACTTCACTCAAGTCAAGATCGAGAAGATCACGGGTTGATCCCAAAGGAGACAAGCACACATGGCACACAAGAAGGGACAAGGTTCCACCCAGAACGGCCGCGACTCCAATCCGCAGTTCCGCGGCATCAAGCGCTATGGCGGCCAGCAGGTCAGCGCCGGCACGATCCTCGTGCGTCAATGCGGCTCGGTGTTCCACGCCGGCCGCAATGTCGGCATCGGCAAGGACTGGACGCTGTTTGCTCTCGTCGACGGCACGGTGCGCTACCAGCCCAACGGCAAGGTGCACATCGACTCGCCCGCCAAGAGCTGATTCGCGGCATCACTTGATTCCAGACTCCCGCCGGGCGCATCCTGAGCGTCGGCGGGAGCATTTTTTCCACCGCACATGTTTCGCGACGAAGCCCATATCGAAGTGATCGCCGGCAAGGGTGGCGACGGATGCGTCGCTTTCCGCCGCGAAAAGTACGTGCCTTTCGGGGGCCCTGAAGGCGGCGATGGCGGCGATGGCGGCAGCATCGTGCTGGTCGCGGATCTCGGCCTCAATTCCCTGCTTCCGATCGGACGTCAGTTCCGCTACAAGGCGCTCGACGGCGAGAAGGGGCTGGGTTCCAACAAGGCCGGCCGCAGCGCCGAGGATCTGGTGCTGATGGTGCCCGTCGGCACGCAGATCTTCGATGAGGAGCGCGGCAACCTGCTGCGCGACCTCAAGCGCGAGGGCGATCGCGTCGTCGTGGCGCAGGGCGGCAAGGGCGGTTTCGGCAATTCGCACTTCGCCACCGCCGTGCGCCAGACCCCGCGCTTTGCCAAGCCCGGTCTGCCCGGCGAGAAGCGTCGTCTGCGCCTCGAGCTCAAGCTTCTGGCGCAGGTGGGCCTGGTCGGCATGCCCAACGCGGGCAAGTCGACCTTCCTCGCCTCCGTCACGGCCGCGACGCCCAAGATCGCGGACTATCCGTTCACCACGCTGGTGCCGCAGGTCGGCATCGCTTCGCTCTCGCCCGTCGACACGCTGGTGCTGGCAGATCTGCCCGGTCTGATCGAAGGCGCCGCCGAAGGCCACGGTCTGGGGCACAAGTTCCTGAAGCACGTCGAGCGCTGCGAGACCGTGCTGCAACTCGTCGACTGCTCGCCCGAGGCCGACACCGACCCCGAGCAGGCCTTCCGCGTGATCGACGCGGAGCTGGCGCGCTTCTCGCCGGAGCTGGCGCAAAAGCCGCGCGTCGTCGCCGCGACCAAGTGCGAAAGCGAGGAGTCCGAGCTGCGCGCGGCGGAGCTCGAGCGCCGCATCGCGCGCAAGGTCCACCGCATCTCCTCGGCCCAGAAGAAGGGTCTCAAGGAAGTGCTGACCGAGTGTCACCGCATCGTGAAGGCGGCGCTACCACTCGACGCGCAGCGCTGATCCGGCGCGGTGCTCGAAGCTTCGCGGCCGTCAGGCTTGCGGCGAGGCGAGCGTCCGTTCCCCGCGCGGGATCCATTCTCGGCAGAGCGAGCGAAGCACAACCGCGGGGGGGGGCAGGTGCAGTCGGACGCGGCGCTTCGTACCATGGTTCTCGTCCATGAACGCCACGCTGCCCACGGCCAGGGGTTCCACCATCGCCACGCTCGGCATCGTCGGCGGCGGGCAACTGGCTCAGATGACGGCGCAGGCGGCCAGCGCGCTGGGCGTCGAGGTGGCGATCCTCGAGCGCGCGGCGGACTTCCCGGCCCGCCCGCTGGCGGCGCGCTGCCTGCAGGGCGACTGGAATGATCCGCGCGAGCTGGTGCGCCTTGCCGAGGGGTGCGATGTCGTCACGCTCGAAAACGAGTTCGTGGACGCGGACGCGCTCGCCGAGCTCGAAGCGAGCGGCGCGCGCCTGCATCCGGGTGCCCACACCATCCGCACCGTGCAGGACAAGCTCACGCAGAAGCGCACCTTCGCCAAAGCCGGCCTGCCGCTGCCGCGCTTTGCAGCCGTGGAGAGCCCGGCCGAGCTGGGGCGGCTGGCGCGCGAGTGGGGCTATCCGCTGGTGCTGAAGAAGCGCCGCAACGGCTACGACGGCAAGGGCAACGCGACGGTGCGCTCGGAGGGCGAGATCGAGCGTGCCTGGCAGCAGCTGGGCACAGGCGCGCACGCGCTGTACGCCGAGGCTTTCTGTCCCTTCGTCGCGGAGCTCGCGATCATCGTGACGCGCGGGCTGGATGGGGCGCTCGCTGTCTATCCGGTGGTCGAGACGATTCAGAAGGACCACATCTGTCATGTGGTGCGCGTGCCCTCGCCGGCCGTCGGCGGACATGCTGCGGCGGTGGAGCGCATCGCGCGCACTGCGGTCGAGTCCGTGCAGGGTGTCGGGAGCTTCGGCCTCGAGCTATTCCTGCTGGCCGATGGGGAACTGCTCGTCAACGAGATCGCTCCGCGCGTGCACAACAGCGGCCACTACACGATCGAGGCCTGCGAGACCTCGCAGTTCGAAAACCACGCGCGCGCCGTGCTCGGCTGGCCGCTGGGATCGACGCGCATGCTCGCGCCGGCGGCGGTGATGATCAATCTGCTCGGCGCCGGGCCCGGGCCGGGCCGTCCGGCGGGGCTCGAGCGCGCGCTCGCCGTCGAGGGCGCGCATCTGCATCTTTACGGCAAGCGCGAGAGCGTGCGCGGCCGCAAGCTGGGACATGTCACGGCGCTGGGCCAGACGCTCGAGGAAGCACAGACGCGCGCAAGCCTGGCCGCCGAGGCTCTGCGATTCGGAGCATCCGCATGAAGAAGCAAGCACAAGCGCCGCTGGTCGGCATCATCATGGGCAGCGATTCGGATTGGAGCACGATGGAGGCGGCTGCCGAAGCGCTCGCGGAACTGGGCATTGCGCATGAAGTGCGCGTGGTCAGCGCGCACCGCACGCCGGAGGACATGGCCGAGTACGCCCGCACGGCCCGCTCGCGCGGGCTCAAGGCGATCATCGCCGGCGCGGGCGGCGCCGCGCACCTGCCCGGCATGGTGGCGAGCTACACGACGCTGCCAGTGATCGGCGTGCCGGTCAACATCACGCCGCTGGCGGGCGTCGATGCCCTGCACTCGATCGTGCAGATGCCCGCCGGCGTGCCCGTCGCGACGGTAGGCATCGGCAATGCGCGCAACGCGGGCCTGCTCGCGGCGCGCATGCTGGGTGCGCACGATGCCGCGCTGGCGCTGCGGCTCGACACCTTGCGCGAGTCGATGGCGGCGGCTTCGCGCGCGAAGAACGACAAGCTGGCGAGCGAGCGCGCCCGGCCGCGCTGAGCGGCGAGCGGGGAAAAAACTTCCTCCAGCCGCATCCGGCCGCCGGCCGATCTCCTCCTCATGGAATCCTCGGGAGTCGAGGGAGAGTCCTCCTTTGCGGATCTGGGGGCGAAGATGCGCAAGCAATGGCTCGATGCCATCCCGTCCGCGCTGCCCTCGTCGACGCTGTCGCCGCGCCACCAGCTCGAGGCCTGGCTCGCCGACATGGTGCGCGAGGGGGCCAGCGACCTGATCCTGCGTGCCAACGGACGGCCGAGCATGCGGCGCGACTCGAAGATCAGCTTCCTGCCGGGCAGCGTGCCCGCCGCCGGCCCGATGATCGAGATCCTGACCGGCATTCTCGGCAAGGATCGACTGGAGCAATGGCGCGCGCGCGGCTCGGCGGATGCTGCGCTGGCTTTCGACGGACTTGGCCGCTTCCGGCTGAATGCCTACCGCCAGATGGGCGAGCCCGCGATCGTGCTGCGCCGCATCAACGAGCAGGCGCCCAGACTGGAGGCGCTGGAGCTGCCGATGGAGAGCCTTGCCAAGCTGGCGCTCAAGAAGCGCGGTCTGATCCTTGTGACGGGGATCGCGGGTTCTGGCAAATCGACCACGCTGGCCGGCCTGATCGAGCACATGAACCAGAATGTCGAGCGCCACGTGGTCACGCTCGAGGATCCGGTCGAACTGATCTACAAGGAGTCGCGCTGCGTGATCAGCCAGCGCGAGGTGGGCACGGATTGCCCGAGTTTTCAGGATGGGCTGCGCCACGCGCTGCGCCAGAGCCCGGATGTGATCCTGATCGGCGAGATGCGCGACGCCGAGACGGTGACCTCCGCGCTGGATGCCACTGAGACGGGTCACCTCGTGCTTTCGACGCTGCACACGGTCAACGCGCCCCAGACGCTCGAGCGCATCCTGTCTTTCTATCCGCCGGAGCAGCACGCGCAGATGCGCCAGCGGCTGTCGGACAATCTCGTCGGCGTGCTGAGCCAGCGCCTCCTGCCGCGGCTTTCGGGCAAGGGCCTGATCCCGGCCTACGAACTGATCGTCTCCACCCCTCACGTGCGCGAACTGATCGCGCTGGGCAAGACGGCCGAACTGGCGAAGGTCATCGAACTGGGCAGCGAGAGCGGGCTGATTTCCTTCAACCAATGCCTGCGTGGGCTGGTCAAGGAGCGCAAGGTGGAGCTTGAGGATGCCCTGGCGGCGAGCGACCGTCCGGAGGAACTGGTGCTGGCCCTGCGCGGCATCACTTCGGGCTCCCAGCGCGCCGAGGTCCGGGAGAACACCCCCCTTCCGCCGGGGTCCGAGGGTCTGCGGATCAACCGCCAGCACCCCTGAGGTCGGCGATTCCTCCCGACTGGGAAGAAATCCCGTGCTCCGGCGTCAGGACTTGGAGAACCTTGGGCATAAGCCCTGTCCTCGTCTAGGATTGCGGGCCGGACCACCACCATGAACATCGGGCAGATCAAGCTCCTCTCCTGGGCAACCACCGGCACCCTGACGCTGGGCCTGTCCTACTACATCTTCGACTACGTCCGCACGATGGAGATCCGCCACGCGATGCCTGACGGGGCCAAGGCCAAGCTGGTGCTGGAGGACATCGAGCAGATCAAGGTCAAGACGGATGATGTCGTCGGCTACCCGGACATCAAGCGCCTGTTCCACGTGACCTGCTCCGATTGCACGAGCAACCTCAACTGGACGGGCAAGGAGAAGGTGGTCGAGAAGCCGGTGGAGAACGCGGCCCCGACCGAGGCGCCCAAAGTGCGCGTCGCCGACGTGCTCTCGATCGTGATGGTCAAGGCCGACACGCGCGACCCCCGTCAGTCGGCGGTCTACTTGCGTTACAAGACAAGTTCGCGCGTACAAGGTGCGCCGCCGATGGGCGTGCTGGTCAAGGTGGGGGAGCACCTGATGCCGCCGCTCAACAAGATTCGCCTCGATGAGGTGGTGCCCGAGGGCGGCTGGTTCGTCTTCGAGGGCGAAGACCGCGAGCGCGAACTGCTCGGGCCCGCGCGCTTCGATGTTTCGAACTTCGTAGTCGAGGTCGGGCCGGAAGGCGTGCGCCTGCCGCCCACGACTCTGGTTCCGCGCGCCAAGCTAGAGGCCTTCAACCCCAACCGCACGGCTCGGCTGGGCTCCAATGCCTTCCAGATCGGACTCGAGGATGCGCGCTACTTCGAGGAAAACTACCAAGAGATCTTCGCGCGCGATGTGCGCACGGTCCGCTACCAGGACCCCAAGACGGGGCGCTACGCCGGCATTCAGATCACGAGCGTGACCCCCGGTTCGATCGCCTCGCAGCACGGCGCGCAGGAAGGTGACGTGATCAAGAGCATCAACGGTCATCCCGTGACGAGCACGCAGGAGGCGATTCACTTCGTGAAGAGCAACGCCAACAAGTACTCGACCTGGGAAGTGGTGGTGGAAAACAAGGGGCAGTCGCGCACCGTGACCTACCACTCGCCCAACAAGTGATGCGCGTCGAGTGAAGCTGGCGCTGACGGTCGATCTGGGCAACTCGGCGGCCAAGCTGGTCGCCTGGTCGCTGGCCGATCGGCCCCGGCTGCAGTCCGCTTTGCGCATCGACAGCGGCGACAACGCGGATCCCAAGGCCGCTCAGCGGATCGCCGAGTGGCTGCCCGAGGCGCGCTTCGAGGCCGCCTGGATCTGCTCGGTTGCCGAAGAGCCGAAGCTGCAGCGGCTGCTCGCGGCGCTGCGCGCGCGCCCTTCGCCGGTGGAGCCGCGACAGCCCGAGCATGGTCTGAGTGTCGATCTGCCACACCCGGAGAAGATCGGTCGTGATCGCCTGTTCGCGGCGCGCGGCGCCCTTGAACTCGGCGGCGTGAGCGCGCTCGTGCTCGATGCGGGCACGGCGCTGACCGTGGATGCGCTGGAGGTGCGTGCGGGCCGCGCGCGCTTCCTCGGCGGAGCGATTGCGCCGGGGCCCCGGCTGCTGTCGAGCGCGCTGGCGCAGGGCGCCGCGGCGCTGTTCGAGGTCCAGCCCCGCATCGGGGCTCCCGCATTGGGCCGCGACACGCGCTCGGCCCTCGAATCGGGCGTGACGCACGGCTTTCGAGGCGCTGCGCGCGAGCTGGTCCATCGGCTGGGAGCGGAGTGCGGATTGGAGCGCGCGCCGATCTGGCTGTGCGGCGGCGCGCGCGCGCTGCTGGAAGACCCGGAACTGTTTCCCGGCCACAAGTTGCGCGTCGAGCCGGATCTGGTGCACTGCGGCCTGCTGGCGGCCGGAGCGTGCCGCGCATGAATGTGGAGCTTCGTGAACTCACCGCCCCGCGGCGTGGCGCGGTCGCCGTCGTGGAAGTGCGCGGAAGCGACGCGGCCGACTTCACCGAGCGCCACACCGGCCATCCGCCGCCCGCCGCCGGCAGCTTCAGGCTGAGGCGTCTTTCCGGGAACGGCGAGTGGATCGACGAAGCACTGGTGCTGACGCGGCCCGACGGCGTGATCGAGTGGCACCTGCACGGGGGCGCGTCGGTGCTCCAGCAGGTGCTGGCGCTGGTGCCGCCCGAGCGCCGGCTGCAGCCCGCCGCCGATCCGCTGGTGCAGGCCCGCACGCGCGCCGCCGCGCGCATCGTGCTGGATCAACGCGAGGGCGCGGCCGCGCGCGAGCGCCAGCTGCTGGTCGGGCTCGCCCCGGAACAGCGCGAGCAGCGCGCCGAGCTGCTGCGCCTGCGCATGCGCATGTGGCAGCACCTCGAGCGGCCGACCCGCGTGCTGCTGCTGGGCCCGGTCAATGCCGGCAAGTCCACGCTGTTCAACGCACTGTGTTCCGCCGAGCGCGCGCTGGTCAGCCCGGTTGCGGGAACCACCCGCGATCTGCTGCTCGAGGAAGTGCAACTGGGACCCTGGCCGATCCTGCTGATCGACAGTGCCGGCCTGCGTGCGGGGAGTGACGCACTCGAGGCCGAGGGTCAGCGGCGTGCCGAGGCCGAGCGCGCGCAGGCGGACTGGGTGCTGTGGGTCGACCCGCGCGCCGACGGCGAGCGCCATGCGCCTCCCGGCAGCCTGTGGATCCGCTCCCGGTGCGGGCTGGAACTCGAGCATGCCGTGCAGGCCTTGGAAGATCCGGTCACGGCGCGCCAGCGCCTCCGCGCCCTGTTCGAGCGCGAGCGCTCGCTGCCGCACGAACCCTGGCAGCCGGGCGAGTGCGTGCCGCTGAGCGAGTCCGATTTGCGCTTCGTGCTCGGCTAGGGTAGGGTGCTCGCTCGAGCATGAGTACGCGCCACCTCGTCTCGATCGACGACCTCTCCCTGGCTCAGATTCGTGAACTGTTCGTTTTCGCGCGCGACTTCGCGGCCGATCTGCGCGCCCACGCGCATCTGTGCCGCGGGATGATTTCCGCGAGCCTGTTCTTCGAACCCTCGACCCGCACGCGGCTGTCCTTCGAATCCGCGATGCTGCGCCTTGGCGGCGGTGTGATCACGGCGGCGGACATCCGCACGATGAGCTCATCGAAGGGCGAGTCGTTGGCGGACACGATTCGGGTGGTGGGCGGAGGCTATGCCGATGCGATCGTGTTGCGCCACTCCAGCGAGGGCGCGGCGCGCCTTGCCGCGCAGTATTCTCCCGTGCCCGTGGTCAATGCCGGAGATGGCAGCCACGAGCATCCCACCCAGACGCTGTGCGATCTCTACAATCTGTGGCTGGAGCGCGGCGAGATCGAGGGGCTCGATATCGTGCTGTCGGGCGACCTGCGCTACAGCCGCACGATCCACAGCTTCGCGTACGCACTCGCGCGCTTCGGGGCCAACGTGATCTGCTGCCCGCAGCCGGGTTTCGAGATGCCGGACTACGTGCTGCAGCGGCTGCGCGAAGAGTTCGGTGTCGAACCGCAGCGCGCCGATGTCTCGCGCCTCGGCGACATCGCCTCGCAGTCGGACGCGCTGTACCTCACCCCTCAGAAACCGCACCAACTCTCGCTGTTCACCGACACGCGCGGTCGCGACATCGAGCGCGTCGACGCCCTGTACATGACTCGCCCGCAGACGGAGCGGCATCCCGACGGGGGGCGCGGCCTCGAGAACTACCTGCAGATCGGCAAGCGCCAACTGTCGGCCGAACCGCTGCGCCAGGCTGTCGTGATGCACCCCCTGCCGCGGCGCGACGAGTTGTCCGAGGACCTCGACAGCGATCCGCGCAGCATCTACTTCAAGCAGGCCGCGCGCGGCGTGCCGATCCGCATGGCGATCCTCGCCTATCTCACCGGCGCGATCACGCTCAAGGCTGACAAGCCCGTGCGCGAGCCCCAGCCCTACCCGGTCTCGCTGGGCCCCAATCCCTGCCCCAATCCGACCTGCATCTCTCGCACCGAGGCGCGCCACGTGCTGCCGCGCTACCGGCTGGCCGCGCGGCATCCACTACGCGCGCACTGCGCCTACTGCTCGCAGGAGCTGCAGTTTCAGCTGGTGGGGGATGCACCCAGCCGGGAATGGCACCCGCGCGACTCGGTCGACGCCCGCAAGCTGGCACCGGAATCGCTCGTCTTCTTCAGCACGCTCGCCGAGGCGCACGCGCTGGGTTTTGCCCCGGCCGCCACGCCGACGCGCGCCACTTAGAACGGCCAGAACAGCGGAATCACCGCGAGCGCCACCAGCATCACCACCAGATCGAGCGCCGTGCCCGCGCGCACGAAGTCCGTGAAACGGTAGCCGCCGGGCGCGAAGACCATCAGATTGGTCTGGTATCCGATCGGCGTGGCGAAGCCGCAGGACGCCGCCACGAGGATTGCCATCAGGAACGGCATCGGAGAGACACCCAGGCTCGCGGCGCTCGCCATCGCGATCGGGAACATCAGCGCCGCGGTGGCATTGTTGGAGAGCAACTCGGTCAGCAGCATGGTCGCCGCGTACAGCGCCAGCAGCGCGAGCATCGGGGAGTCGCCTCCCACCGCACCGGCGATCTGTGCCGCGAGGCCGCTTGTGTGCACGGCGCTGCCCAATCCGATGCCGGCTGCGATCGTGATCAGCACCTGCCAGTCGATCGAGGCGCGAGCCTTGGCGATGCTGGTGCAGCCGCTCAGCAGCATCAGCGCGCTGGCGAGCAGGCCGGCGTGCAGCATCGTCAGCCATTCCATCCCGGCGGCGAGCACCATCGCGACGAGGATCGCCAGCGCCAGCGGCGCCTTCTCGTGTCCCGGCGGCGTGGAGTCCTCCAGACGCGAGACGAGGTGAAAGTCGCGTGCGTCGCGCATGCGCTCGTACCAGTTCGGGTGGGCTTCCAGCAGCAGCTGATCCCCGGGTTCGAGCACGATGTCGCCGAGTTTGCCCTCCAGTCGCACCCCCGAGCGCGCGACGGCGATCACGGCCGCTTCGTAGACGCTGCGAAAGCGCCCCTCGCGGATCGAGCGGCCCACCAGCGGGCATTGCGGTGAAACGACAGCCTCGATCCAGCAGCGCTCGAGCTGGGGCGTGTCGAGCTTGCGCGTCTGTCCGTCCGGCGCGACCAGCCCGCGGATGCGGGTGAGATCGCGTACGGAATCCAGTGCGCCGACAAAGGACAGCCGATCACGGCCGCGCAAGAGCTCGGTGGATCCGACGGCGGGGAGGATCCGCCCCTCCCGCTCGATCTGCGCCAGATAGACGCCGGGCAATCCGCGCAGCCCCGCTTCCTCAATCGTTCTGCCGACGAGGCTTGAGTCCGGCAGCAGTTCCAGTTCGGTCTGGTACTCGCGCGGATCGCCGGCGGCGCTGACCAGCGGTCGGCGCTCGGGCAGCAGCCAGCGTGAAGCGAGCAGCAGGAACAGGATGCCGGCGAGCGCGCAGGGCACACCGACCAGCGCAGGCTCCAGCAACGACAAGTCGGTGCGCGGATCGCCATCGGCCTTGGCGAGACCGTACAGGATCATGTTGGTGCTGGTTCCGATCAGCGTGCACAGCCCGCCGAGAATGGTGGCGTACGAAAGCGGGATGTAGAGCTTCGAGGCGGCAATGCCCGTGCGCCGGCACAGATCGCGCACCACCGGCAGGAACAGCGCCACGATGGGGGTGTTGTTGAGCACGGTGGAAAGCCCCGCGCTCATCGACATCAACCGCAGCTGGGCCGCGCGCTCGCCGCGCACCCGGGCGAAGACTCGTCGGGAGAGCGACTCGAGCGCGGCGGTGTGGCTGACTCCCGAGGCCACGATGTACAGCACGCCCACGGTCAGGACCGCATCGTTGGCGAAGCCGCCCCACAGGACCTCGGGCTTAGGCAGTCCCTCGACGAACAGCGCGGCACTCTGCAACGCAAGCAGCGCGCCGAGCAGCACCACATCTGTGGGCTGGTTGCGCCAGAGCGCGAACAGCATCGCGCCGATGACCGCCACGGTGATCCAGGCTTGGGGGGACATGTCCGTTCGCTTTATCGGCTCCAAGCCGGCCCCGAGAGTTTTGGGAAAAACGGGCTCGAGTGTGCGTTTGCGCACGCTGGGGGCGGGGAAGGCTCGTCCGGGGCGCAGGAACGCGCCGGGGGGTGGATTCACAAATCTATTCCAGGCATGGCTTTAGGACGCTCACTCCGCGCCGAGGACGCGCTTGGCACATGCTTTGGAAGCTGCGGGCGGGCTTGGGCCCACCCCCGCCTTTTTCAAATGGCCGCCAACACACGCTTGACCCATGCTGCCCGGCAAGTTTTCATGCCAGGAGCGAAGCTGTCTGGGGTTGCCCGGGTAGTGCGCCTGCGACCCCCCTCGTTGGCCACGCCCCCGGCGCCTGTTCGGCCTGACCCCTCGTCCCATAACCTGATTCTCGGCGGTCCCGCACGGGCCGCCGTCCAGCGCCTGCTGCTGAAGAACGACCTGTAGAAAGCCATGCACAACTTCACCACCTCGGACCACCGCCCTGCCGCTCGCGGAAAGACTGCCGCGCTGTCAGCCCTCGGTCTTGGCTTCGTCCTGATGTTCTCTGCCTGTGGCGGCAGCTCGCAGGTGCCGACGCTCTCCGGCGCCAATCCCGGCGAGATCATCCTGCACCCCACCAATGCGTACGGATCCCTGCGCCTGCGGGTGGACGAGAGCAAGGGCGGCAGCGCGACCCAGACCAAGCTGCTCTCCGTGTCCTGGGGACGCATGGCGACCGTGCGCGACGCCAGCGGCGCGCTGCAGAACGTCAACATGGTGATCGGCGAGGACATCCGCTCCGACAACGTCAACTACGAGCTGACCAGCAACCCGGTGACCGAGGAAACCACCGTGCGCATCCTGCACGCCGTGGGTACCGCGGCCTACAACGCTGCCTTCGACCGGCTCGATCAGAACCTCATCCCGGTGGCCAGCAAGAGCCTCTCGGTCAACGAGCTGCCGCCCTTCCCGGTGCTGCCGCGCAACGCCGCGCTGCAACTGCGCTTCGATGACCTGCTCAACCCGACCACGATCAACGCCGAGACCATCAAGGTTGTCACGGGCTACCCGGCCGCGACTCCCTTCGGCTGCCGCGTGATCCTCGACCCCAACTTCGGAGACCTGCGCGATCGCGATGGAAACGGCCAGCCGGAGTTCTATCCCACGCGCATCATCCTCGACCCGACGGTGACGCAGATCGAAGCCGGACTGACGGATCCGCCGCTGGCGGTTAACAACATCGGTCTGCCCGCCAGCCTCAACCTCTCGCAGGCCAATGTCGGCATCCGCATCCCGACCCAGCGCGTTCCGCTGATCGGCCAGAACAACATCCTGACCAACCTCAATGGGGGGCCGGTCAACTTCACGGGCAGCGGCAGCAACGACGCCGGCACGCAGACCTTCGACGTCGTGCGCGCCCTGCGCTCGGGCGGCGCGACGGCCGTGACGGGTGACATCAACAACGGCTTCATCGTCGACGACATCCCGCCGCGCCTGGTCGGCGTTCAGGCCGTCCAGATCTCGACGCCCTCCGGCATCCCCGGCAATTTCGTCACGACGGTGGATTACGTGCTGGACGCGTGCAGCGCCCGCATCAAGGTTGGCGACGTGATCCAGCAGCCGGGCGTGTTCGCGGAAGTGATCCAGTTGACGGCCGCGCCCGCTGGCGGCACGGTCACGGATGTGCGCTACCGCATCGTCTACCCCGAAGGCGCCCAGCTCACTGCCGGTCCGGCGCAGATCTCGACCGTCTGGGATCCGGTGCTCAATTTCAACCAGCAGAACTGCTTCATCGGCTTCACCAGCGTGAATCCCTCGAGCACGACGCCGGGGACCGGTGTTTCGAGCGACTCGCGTCTGATCGTGCGCTTCAGCGAGCCGATGGATCCGGCCAGCCTGACGGCCTTCGACAACATGCCGATCACGCGCAACGATCCCGATGGCGCGACGCCTCCGACGGCGCGCGATTACATCGTGGGTTCGGTGATCGGATCCACCGACCTGAAGCAGTACAGCTTCAACCCGGTGATCAACTTCCAGCACACTTTCGGCAGCGCCAACGACGACTACTACATCAAGATCGGTAGCGGGGCCTCCGGGCCCGTGGATCTCGCGGGCAATCCGCTGGCCGTCCCGCTGCCGGCCGTGCGCTTCTTCATCGATGCCACGGATGCCTCCGAGAACAACCAGTCGGTCGTCTTCCGCTTCAACTCGATCGACGAGATCGGCAACGACACGTTCCCCGAACTGCGCGGCCAATTCCTCTCCGATCTCAGCCAGGGCATCATCAAACCGCGCCCGGTGACCCGTCAGGCTGCCACCTGCGACCGCACCGTGCCCGTGCCGGGCAACATGCCCGTTTTCGCTCTCGGGGTGCAGACGCCGCTGTCGAGCCTCGGCAGCAAGATGCAGACCCTGTGGCGCTACTGTGACGTCGGCTTCGGTCTCCAGGACGAAGCGAATTTCAACGTCGACATCGAGCACCTGTACTGGGCTCCGGTGGGCGGCAACGTGGTGGCCGACACCTTCGACCTGTTCGAAATGCGCCTGTGCCACTCCAACCGGCTGCCTGACGAAACGATCGACCCCAACAGCCTGCTGCCGATCTACCTCAACTCCGGACTGACCACGACTTACAGCTCCAACCTGCTCAACGCGACGGAAGACCCGCAGCGCACGGTGCACCCCCGCGCCAAGGGCTACGTGCTCAACCCCGCCGATCGCAAGATCTCGGCTACGGGCGCGACCACAATCATGCCTTGGCCGCTCAACCAGGAAGGCCCCGTTTCCGGTTACGAGTACTACACCTGGCGCGATACGGCGCTGCTCGCCAGGGGGGCGATCGCGGACTCACCCGGCGCGGAATTGCGCATCGTCTGTTCGGTGGTCTTCGGTCTGGGCGCCGGGTGCTTCAGCTGCCCGTACACCAACTCCAACGTGCCGACGATCGGTCTGCCGATCCTGATGGAGTTCCGCTGCTTCCCCGATTCCGGTTCGCTGGGCCTCAACGCGCTGGACATCAACTTGGCCGTCAACAGCTCGGCCCGACCCAACTTCCGCGCGTTCTCGACCGGTGGAGTCAACTCCTCGGGCGCGGCCGTGCCGGTCAACCCGGATCTCGCGGAGGTCGCCACCGGTGGCTTCAACCCGACCTCGACTCCTCCGGGAGCCGCCACGCTGGCCGTCGACAACACCGTGTACCTCGGCGAGATGGACATCGTGCTGCGCATCAGCCGTGCGCACTCGATCTGGTTCGACTCGACCATCGCGGCCCCGACCTATCTCGCTCCGGTGGTCGAGCCGCGCGATGTCGACCAGCCTGCGGGCACGCGCATCGATCTGGCCTTCCGCGGAGCGATCACCGTCACTCCCACGACCGCCAACATCCTGCGTGACGCCACCTTCATCAACCCGTACGGCGACCCGGCCTTCTGCCCCGTGGCCAACCCGCCGGCAGGTTCCTGCCCGGTCAATACCGGGACCTGCAACGGCACGGTGACCTTCTTCCAGAACAGCAGCACCTGGCGCAGCAGCCTCAGCCAGCTGAACGGTGCCAAGTTCTTTCAGTATCGCGTGACTTTCGTCTCCAACACGGAGACCGGTCTCACCCCGACTCTCTCAGCACTCGGCTTCGCCTTCCGTCAGTAATCACTGCTGATCCACACCATCCCCCAAGAAGACCATGAGCCGCGACATTCGATCGAACTTCCTTTTCCTGCCTGCCACGCTGCTGCTGGGGCTCGCGCTCTCCGGCTGCAGCGGAGGAGGCTCCTCCGGTTCCGGATCTGGTTCCGGCTTCCAGGTGGAAACGATCTCCGTGCAGAGCGGATCGATCTGGCAGATCAACCGGCCGATCGAAATCCGTTTCAATCAGCCGGTGGACTTCAGCACGGTCAACCTGAACACGATTCAGGTCTTCCGGGTCGGCGGGGGGACGGCCGCGGGTGAATTCCGCGTGGGCACGCTGCCCGGGACCACCACGCCCGATCCCAAGCGCATCGTCTTCTCCCCGCGCTGCCCCACGCTGTCCAACTACTCGGATGCCGGTTTCGCTCCCGGTGGCGTCGCCTATCGCATCAACATCGTCGGCGGCACGGGCTTCACAGTGGAGTCGCAGTCCGGTGGCGGGCTGAGCCTGGGACAGACGCGCGACTTCACCACCCCCAACTCGCTGGTGCCGACCGTGCTGTTCGTGGACACCGCCAGTGGTCCGCCGGCGGCCATCATCCGCACCAACGCATCCAACCTCAACGCGAGCTATCTGGAACTGGGCGGCTCGGATGCGACCGCGGACCGCGTCTACTTCCAGCCGCGCGCGCTGCCCGATGCCGCGCTGGGCGCGGATGTGCCGACGGGCTTCTTGGCACCGCTCAACCTCTACAGCAGTCAGTCCGAGCGCGTCAGTGTGCTGCTGACGATGAACCAGGCGCTGGACCCGGCCTCCAGCAACATCAACTCCGAGACGGTCCGCCTGGAGTACAAGAACGAAACCAGCAACACCTGGCTCCCGCTGGCCAACGAAACCACGCTGGTGGCGAACTGCACGGAGACAGGTTCCGTGCTGCGCCTCGATCCGATCGGCATCCTGCCGCAGGATCGGCAGATTCGGGTGGTGCTGTCCTCGAACCTGCGCGACCTCGTCGGCGATGTCAACCTGGTGGATGTCCCGGTGGCCGCCTTCCGCGTGAAGTCGATCGTTGGCGACACGGCGGACGAGCTGCTCGAGGAATTCAGCAGCGACTTCTTCGAAGACCAGACTTCCCAGCTCAGCGATCCCGCAGCACCCCGCGCCATCTGGGACGGAGGTGTGCTCAAGCCGAACTTCGATTTTGACGGCAACGGGGGCCCCGGCGGGGACTTCGACTGGGAAGTCGGCAGCGCGGTCGTCGGATCGGCTCCGGAGAATGTGATCCTCGACACGACCTTCACGCTGATCACCAACGCCAACCAGACGGCGACGCAGGCCGTGGTCAACGGCGTGGTCAACGTGCGCAACTTCACGATCTTCCAAGGCTCTTCGGTGACCGCCATCGGTCCCAATCCGCTGCGCATCCTCGCTTCGGGCAACGTGGTCATCGATGGTCGTCTGATTTGCAAGGGATCGAATAACCGCGGTGTCGCGACGCTCGACACCACCTGCATTCCGGAGATCGGTTCGGATGGCAACCTCGGCGGCGGCAAGGGTGGATCGGGCAGCTACCTGACCACCCAGTCGACTCCCAAGGGCCAGGACGGCTTCGGTGCCTTCAACCTCCCCGGGCTGGGAGGCGAGGGCGGCCACTCCTCGTTCAGGGCGGGTGGCGACAGCACCCGCCGTCCGGGCGGCGGCGGTGGAGGCGCGCTGGGTGCCAATGTGTTCGAAGTGGCTCGTCCGACCTGCTTCGATCAGACCGTGATCGGTCTCGATGCGGAACGGGGCTTCCCCGGCACGCCGGGTTCAGGCGATGCGCTGCTGGGCGCTGGCACCAAGCCTCAAGGCGGCATCGTGGGCACGCGCCCCTTCGCGGATAACGATTCCACGAACGACTTCCTCGGCCTGATGGTGACCACCACGGGTCAGGTCGTGCGCGGCGAACTGGCCCAGATCTGGGCCGGCGCGGGCGGTGGTGGTGGCGGCGACTCGTGCAACACGGCAGCATTCCCGACCACTCCGTTCTTGTGCAGCGGCGATGAAAAGGGCTGCGGGGGTGGCGGCGGCGGTGGTTCGGTCACGATCCTCGCACTGGGCGACATCCGCCTCGGTCAGCGTGGCGTGATCGACGCCGGCGGCGGCGTCGGCGGTGGCGGCGAGAACTCTGCCTCCGGCGGCATCACCCGCATCGGCGGCGGCTCCGGCGGCGGCTCGGGTGGTCATATCATCCTGCAGTCGGCCTCGCAGGTCGATCTGTCCAACTGCCAGACGGCGTTTGGCGCGGGCATCTTCGCTCGCGGCGGACAGGGTGGTGCCGGCAAGAACGACAAGGGCGGAGCCAAGGCTCCGGGCTTGGCGACGGGTCCTTCGCTGGATGCCCTGCCCGCCAACTCCTATCCCACGACGGCACCCACCACGACAGAGTGCGAGGTGGTCGCGGGCAGCTTCGGCTACACCTTCAGCAATACGGTGGGCAATGGTCCGACGGACAACGACAACGCTCTGGACAACGTGGTGACCTGTGCCGGCGGTGATGGCGGCCCGGGCATCATCCAGATCCACGTCCAGCGCCTCAGCACCGATCCCAACCAGAGCGACCTGAAGATCCCGACCAACAGCACGGTCAACCCCGTGCGCTCGATCATCAGCCCGCCCCCGGTGGGCTCGACGCCGGCCAACATCCAAACCCCCGGGCTGTGGAACCAGTTGCTGCCGCAGTTCGGCCGCTTCTCCACCGGTGTTTCGGCCTGGATTCCGCTTGGCGGGGCCAATGTCCAGCCGGGGTCCAGCGTGACCGCGCCGGTCGATTTCCTCTTCGGAGGGACCAGCACGACCACGGGTGTGATCAACTCGGCGGCCGGTGTGGTCACCCAGTTGCCCTCGATCTTCACCGGTACGATCGCCAACGAGCCTGCACTGCCCTACATCACGGCCGATGACCGTTCGGTCGTGTTCGACGGCACGGGCCTGGATGCGATCTACAAGCAAAACCCCAGCCTCCTGCGCCGCTTCCAGCTGCGCTTCCAGGTCGGTGCCGCGGTGAGCAAGTTTGAAGTCACCAGTGCCTCGTGGAACGCGACCAGCGGTCAGATGCGGGTCTCGGTGGCGAGCAGTGGAGCGCCCCTCGGCAGCTTCGTCGCAGGGGCGCAGGTGACGCTGATCCCGCGCTTCTTCGGGGTTTCCACCAACGGCACGTTGGACAGCCTGCCGGCTTCTTCCGCGATCCGCATCCGCTTCCAGGCCGCCAAGGCCAATGCCGCGGGCTTGCCGGACCTCACCAACCCCAGCGCCACTCCCGGTTCGGCGACCGCCACGGCGACCACCTTCCTGGACGACGCGGCCCTGATCCAGACCTACGCCAACGCCAAGGATTTCGTCTTCTTCCGCTTCCGCGTGGACTTCGACATCCTCAACGACGGCTCTTCGCTGAGCTTCCAGACCCCGCGCCCGGAGATCGACTTCCTGCGCGTGCCGTTCAAGTTCTGATCGTTCGGCATTCGGATCGCAGGCCAGGCCCGGGTACAGCCCGGGCCTGGCTGTATTTTGGGGGCCGGCCGCTCGCGGTGCGGCGAGAGGTCCCACCTTGCTTCTGCGACGGATCTTCGTTGGGATGCCCGCCTGTGCGCCGTTTCGTGCCCCTTCTGCTGGCCGCTCCGTTGCTCGCCTGTGGCCGCGAGGAACGCTCGCCCATGCCGCCGCCGCTGCTGCTGCAGCAGATATCCCCGCGCAACACGCAGGGCGTGTTCCTCAACGAGGAACTGATCTTCGAGTTCAATCAGGAACTCGATCGCTCCAGCGTCACCTCCGAGAGCGTCGCCATCCTGTCCTCCGATGGCACCCGCGCTCGCGGTGAATTCTCCACGCATGGTCACAAGCTGCACTTCAAACCGCTGCTGCCCTGCCAGGCCGATCTGTGCGACGGCGGCTTTCTGCCGGGTCAGGAGTACCGAGTGCTGCTGGGCGGCTTTCCGCGCCCCGACGCACTGCGCAGCACCAGCGGTGCGCACCTCGATCGCAGCCGGATCTGGGGCTTTCGCACCGTGGATCCCGACCAGCCGCGCCGCCAGCTGATCTTCTACGACGAGAATCTCGAGCGCATCGGTCCTCCCCATCTGTTCCCCAAAGGCTCAGGTTCCAGCAACTATCTGCTGGCCCCGGATGACTACCTCTATCTCGCCTGTGACAAACCGGTCGACCCCTCAAGCCTCCTGAGCCGCAACTTCTACCTCAGCGTCAGCGTGCCCGGTGGCGTGACTTCGCCGCGCAACTACCGGCGCGTCCAGGTGCAGGTGCGGCTGCTCGAGAACCATCCCGACAGCCAGCGCCGCGCCAAGCCCGTCGGCGTGCGCAGCGCGGCTGCCCCAGAGGCCTGGCTCTCGGATCCGCGAGCGGCCTTGATCGAGCTGGTGCCGCTGGAGGCTCTGCGCCCGGGTGAACGCGGAACGCTGCGCTTCCAGCCCGATGGGGGCCTGGACTCCTTTGCCATGCGCGACTTCAGCGCGCGTCCGCTGCTCGCCGTCGAATACACCTTTCCGCGCTCGCTGCAGGTCACCAGCAGCGTTCCGCAGTTCCACGTCGGCTCGCTCGTGGAAGAGTTCCTCGATCACAATCTGCGCACTTCGATCAGCGCCCCCTCCAGCGAGGGCACGGCCACCTGGAGCAACACGGGGCGCATCGAGATCAGCTACCCGCTGGCCGCCGGAAGCGGCGATGCGGGCGAAGTCGTGCTGGCGGCCGAGGAGTCGCGCCGCGATCTGCAGACGACCAGCCTCGTGCTGCCGCCAGGCACCGACTGCACGCTCAGCGGCGCAGACGGTCTGGTGGTGCTGCGCGCCCAGGGCCGGATGCATCTGCAAGGCACGCTGCGTCGCAAGGGCGCGCTGCGCGAGCCGCTGGTCTGCCCCGAGGGGCTGAGCCTGTCGGCCTGGCTGGAGAGCGCCCGGGCCCGCGAGCAGCAGGCGACGGTGCTGATCGCCGGCGCGGATCTCGTGATCGACGGCCGCATCGAGTGTGACACGCCGCTGCTGTTGGTCGCGGGCGGGCAAATCCGCGTGCGCGATCCGGAGTCCTGGTCGCTGCCCCAGGCGCGCAACAAGGAGGAGGCTGTGCTGTGGCTGCTCGGCGGGGCGGGTGCCCCGCTGATCGTGCACAGCGCACAGCGGTCGGCGGCCCTGTTTCTCGATCCGCCGCACGGGCGCAATCCGCTGCGCCAGCCTTTGACCTACTCCGTGCTCTCCGGACCGCTGCCGCCGACAGGCCGAGTCGGCTACTGGAGGTCGGCGAGCGCCACGGGCTGGCTCGCTGCGCTGGAGACGGGCACCCGGCGCTCTTCCGGCATCCCTTCCTCCTGGCGCGTGCGCTTCCTCCCGGACGGGGATCCCTCGCAGACGGATTTTTCCAAGGCCGTGCCCAACCCGATCCTGCTGGAAAAGCAGGGCTCCGTGCGCATGTGGGTGGAACTGACGGTCGGCACGACTGCGGAGTGGAATCCGCCCTTTGTCGATTCGGTCAGCCTCAGCTGGGAACAGGCCGAGGAATTGCGGTGAGCCCCTTCGACCTGCCGTCCGAGTTCCTGATCGTGTGGTGGAGCGCCATCGGGCTGATGGTGGGCTCCTTTCTCAACGTCGTCATCCATCGCTACCCCTACGACCAGGAAACGATCGGGCGTCCGCGTCGCTCCCGCTGTCCCAAGTGCCGCCACGAACTGCGCTGGTTCGAGAACATCCCGCTGTTCTCGTGGATGGCGCAACTCGGCCGCTGCCGGGCCTGCGGCTGGCCCATACCGGTGCGCTATCCCTTGGTCGAGGCGCTCAATGCCGGCCTGTGGGCCTACGTGGCTTGGCGCTGCCTGCCCGAGTCCTGGCCGATGGCGCTGGTCTGGAGCCTGGTGGCCTCCAGCCTGCTGGTGACGACCTTCGTCGACTTCGATCATCTGGAGATTCCCGACTGGGTCTCGATCGGCGGGATGTGGGCGGCGCCGCTGCTCAGCTGGCTGGTGCCGGAACTGCATCGAGGCGGACTGTGCGTCGGCTGGATCGATGGCGCGGTCGAGGGCGTACCCTCGCGTCTGGCGGCGGTGGTCAACTCGCTGGCAGGCATTGCCGTCGGCAGCGGCGTCCTGTGGGGGATCGGGTGGCTGGGCAGCAAGCTCTTTGGCAAGGACGCGATGGGCTTTGGGGATGTCAAGCTGCTGGGCGCCGGAGGCGGCCTGATCGGCCCCTTGGGAGCCTTGGCGGCGCTGATGCTGGCCTCCGTGGTCGGCAGCCTGATGGGAGTCGGCAATGTGCTGCGCTGGCTGTGCTTCCTGCGGCGCCGGGTCCATCGCCGCCGTGCCCGGCGCAGCTTCGGTGCTTCCTTCCAAGCCGCGCGCGTCGTCGGGCAGTACCTGCCCTTTGGCCCGGCCCTGGCGGCGGGCATCGCCATCGCTCTGTGCGAGTGGGACTGGTTGGCCGCCTGGTGGCCCGTGCGGTAGGGGGAAATCAAAAAAAGCGCGCGGCACGGGCTTGGAATCGCGTGCGGCAATTGTTGGGATCGCGCCAGCGAATCAGCCAGCGCGATGCGGCGAGGGGCCGCCCCGCTGGCTTGTCGGACACACCCTCTTCAAGCACATGAATCTCACCTCGACCCGCCTCCTGTTCACGACCCTGATCCTGCTCGCACCGGGCTTGACCTCCTGCGTCTCCAGTCGCCTGCACCAGCAAGCGATCACCGAAAAGGATTCGGAGATCGAGCGTCTGCGCGAAGAGCGAACCTCGCTCAAGTCCCAGATCCAAAAGCTCAAGGGCAGCCTGGAGCTCGCGCAAGGACAGCTGGCGGACGCCAGCGCCCGCGTGATCGAACCCACCGTCAAGGAGGAGCCGGCCCGCAGCAACCCCGAACTCGACGCGCTGGGCATCGGCGTCTCGAAGCGCGACGGCCACACCGTGATTTCGATTCCGGCCGCGATCACCTTTGCCTCCGGGCAGGCGGCGCTTTCCAAGGACGGCAAGGATGCGATCCAGAAGGTCTCCAAGCTGCTGCGCAAGGAGCATGCCGGCATGCGCTACGTCATCGAGGGACACACCGACGATGAGCCGATCAAGAAGTCGAAGTTCGAATCCAACCGTGACCTGTCCTACGCCCGCGCCAAGGCCGTCCTGGAGTACCTGGTGACGGATTGCAGCATCGAGGACGCGGACTGCGTGATTGCCGCTCACGGGCAGTACGAGCCGGTCGCCACCGGCAAGGCCGACAAGGACAAGGCCCGCAACCGCCGCGTCGAGATCGTCGTCATGAACCGCTGAGCGCGGGAGCGACCCAGCCAAGGGCCAGAGCCCCGGGCGCCGATCGGCGCCCGGGGCTCTGCCGTTTTTCGTCGCGGGTTCCCGCGGGCCGACGGAAAATCCTTCCGGTGGTTCAGTTTCTGCCGCTGATCCGTCGATCAGCGCGCAAGACAAGGACTCCCTCGCATGATCACCATGGAAGAACTGCTGTCGCTGATGGTGCGACAGGGCGGATCGGACTTGCATCTGTCCACCAACTCCCCGCCCCGCATACGCATCGACGGCGAGCTGCTGTCGGTCGATCATGCACCGCTCAGCTCGGAAGACACGCGCCGGCTGGCGACGAGCGTGCTGACCAGCGAACAGATCGCCAAGCTCGACCGCGACTGGGAACTGGACTGTTCGTTCGGTCTGGACGGCTTCGGCCGCTTCCGTGCGAATGTCTTCTACCAGCAGGGCGCGGTCGCCGCCGTGATGCGCTCGATCCCGCACAAGGTGCCGGATTTCGAGAAACTGGGCATGCCGCGCGCCGTCTGCGAGCGCATCTGCAACCTGCCCAGCGGTTTGGTCCTCGTCACCGGCGCCACGGGCTCGGGCAAGTCGACCTCGCTGGCCGCGATGATCGACCACATCAACAGGACCCAGGCCGGTCACATCATCACCATCGAGGATCCGATCGAATTCACGCACCAGCACAAGCGCTGCGCCGTCACGCAGCGCGAGGTCGGAGCGGATACCCGTGGTTTTCACAATGCGCTGAAGAGCGTGCTGCGCCAGGACCCGGATGTGGTGCTCGTCGGTGAACTGCGCGATCAGGAGACCATCGAGGCGGCCCTCACGCTGGCCGAGACCGGACACCTGACCTTCGCCACGCTGCACACCTCCGACTGCGTGCAGACGATCAACCGCATCATCGACGTCTTCCCAGCCCACCAGCAGACGCAGATCCGCACGCAGCTCTCCTTCTCGCTGGAAGCGGTCTTTTGTCAGCAGCTGCTGCCGCACGCCTCGGGGCGCGGTCGCGTGCTCAGCGCGGAGCTGATGATGGCGAATTCGGCCATCCGGGCCCTCATTCGCGATGCGAAAGGCCACCAGATCTACTCGCAGATCCAGACCGGCGGACGTCTGGGGATGCGCACCATGGCCCAATCGCTCTCGGAACTCGTCAAGAGCGGCCGCGTCACCATGCAGCATGCCGAACGCGCGCTGAGCGATCCCTCTGAACTGCGCACGCTGGTGCGCGGAGCCGCCTAGTGGTTCAGGCCTCGGTCAAGATCAAGCGCATCCTGATCGACTCGGGGCTCGTTTCCGAGGCCGACTGGAACAACTCTCGAGACAAGGGCGGCGGGGTGCTGAACGCCCTCGTTCAATCGGGAACTCTGCCCGAGGACAGCCTGCTGGAGGCCGTCGGCCGCGCCGCCGGCGTGGCTCCGATCGACATCGCCCGGGTGCAGCCCGATCCGCGCGCGCTCGAGGCGATTCCGCAGGAGTTGTGCCGCGAGCGCCAGATCCTGCCGCTGGTGCGCAACGGCGAGATCCTCACCGTGGCCGTCGTCGATCCCTTCGACGTGCTGCTGTTCGACGATCTGCGGCGACGCACCGGTTGCCAGATCCGGCAGCTGGTGACCCAGCCGGTGGCCCTGAATCGCGTCTTCGAGCGCGTCTTCAAGAGCGGAGCGCAGCAGGTCGAAACGCTGCTCGGAGAGGTCAACGCCAGCGCGGAACTCGAGGTCAAGGTCGAGACCGAGAGCCTGCAGGACATCGCCGAGGCCAATGCCCAGGCGAACACCGAAGATGCGCCGGCCGTGCGGCTCGTCAACGCGGTTCTGCTCGGCGCCCTCAAGGAGAAGGCCAGCGACATCCACGTCGAGCCCGGCGAGAAACACGTGCGCGTCCGCTATCGGGTCGACGGCAACATGCGGCAGGTGATGGAGCTGCCGAAGACGATCCTGAACGCGTTCATCTCGCGTCTCAAGATCATGTCGCAGCTCGACATCGCCGAGCGCTTCACGCCTCAGGACGGCAAGTTCCAGATCCGCTATGAAGGCCGCAACATCGACCTGCGACTCTCGATCCTGCCCGTCGTGGGGGGGGAGAAGGCGGTCATGCGTATTCTCGATGGCGGCAACCTCGCGCTGAAGCTCGAGACGATGGGCTATGAAGAGCGTTCGCTGCAGGAGATCCGCAACGCGATCAATGCGCCCTACGGAATGATGCTGGTGACGGGCCCCACGGGATCGGGCAAGTCGACAACGCTGTATTCCTGCGTGCATGAAGTGGCCACCCCGGATGTCAACGTGGTCACGGTCGAAGACCCGGTCGAATACCGGATGGACGGCATCAATCAGGTGCCCGTCAACCCCAAGCGCGGACTGACCTTCGCGGGGGCCCTGCGTTCGATCCTGCGTCAGGACCCCGACGTGGTGCTGGTCGGCGAAATCCGCGATACGGAAACCGCGGACATCGCCGTCAAGGCGGCGCTCACAGGCCACCTGGTGCTCTCGACGCTGCACACCAACGATGCCGCCAGCACCATCACGCGTCTGGTCGACATGGGCGTTGACCCCTTCATGGTGTCCAGCTCGCTCTTGTGCATCGGAGCCCAGCGTCTGGCGCGCAAGCTGTGCGAGGGCTGCCGCGAACCGCTGGAGCTGCCGGAGCAGGAACTGCTTTCCGTGGGCTTCCGGCCGGAAGAAATTCCCAGCTTGCGCCTGCACAAGGCGCACCCGGAAGGCTGTCCTCGTTGCAACAATGGGTACAAGGGCCGTTTTGCGATCCTGGAAACCCTGTATCTCGACGACACGCTCAAGCGGATGATCGTCGAACGCCGATCGGTTCTGGAGATGAAGGCCCATGCGCTTCAGGTGGGAATGCTCTCACTGCGGCGAGTAGGCCTCCTCAACGCCATGCGCGGCAGGACCTCGCTCGAGGAAGTGCTGCGCGTGACGCTCAACGACTGAGCGCGGCCGAACGCGGCCGCAAAGGACGGATCGGGATCGTGACCAGCTTCAAGTACGCGGCGAAGGCACCGGGCGGCAAGACCGTAGAAGGCACCATTCAGGCGGGCGACAAGAGCGAGGCGATCGCGGAGTTGCGGCGTCAGAATCTGGTCGTGACCATGGTCGAGGAGCAGTCCGGGCGTGGTCTCAAGCTCCCGCTGGGGGGCAAAGGGTCCTCGCTTTTCGAAAAAGGGCCCTCGGCCACCATGAACGAGCTGGTGATCTTCACGCGCCAGCTCGCGACGATGGTCGGAGCCGGTCTCGCGCTGCTGGAGTCGCTGGAAGTGCTGCACGATCAGGCCGAGACTCCGGGCATGAAGAAGGCCACGGGCATCCTGGTCGAGGAAGTGCGATCGGGCGTGGATCTTTCCATCGCGATGGAGAAGTGCCCGCGAGCCTTTGATCCACTGTACGTCAGCATGGTGCGTGCCGGTGAGGTCTCCGGCCAGATGGATGTGATCCTCGAGCGTCTCGCCGACTACCAGGAAGCCAGCGAGAACCTGCGCCGGGAGATCCGCTCCGCGATGACCTACCCGTGCATTTCGCTGGTGCTGGTGATCGGCATCACGTCGTTCCTGATGCTGGGCGTCGTGCCCGGATTCCGTTCGGTGTTCGACTCCATGGACACCAAGCTTCCGGCGATCACACAGCTGACGCTCGACACGGCCGACTTCATGAAGGCGAACTGGGCCCTGTGCTTCGGTGGCCTGTTCGCCCTGATCGCGGCTCCGTTCTTGTTCTCCAAGACGGAGGCCGGGGGCCTATTCTTCGACCACCTCTCGCTGCGCCTGCCCGTCTTTGGCCCGCTGGCGCGTAAGGTCTGCCTCGCGCGCTTCTCGCGTACGTTCGCGACTCTGATTCGATCCGGCGTCCCGATCATGTCGACGCTGGACATCGTGGCCGAGACCGCCGGCAATCGCGTGGTCGCAGGAGCCGTGCTCGCCAGCCGCGACAGCGTGCGCTCCGGCAATCTCCTGTCCGAGCCGCTGTCGAAGGCGAAGGTCTTCCCGCCGATGGTCGTGCGCATGATCGCGATCGGGGAGCGCACGGGCTCGCTGGAAGTCCTGCTGGAGAAGATCGCGGAGTTCTACGACGCCCAGGTCAAAGCGGCCGTCAAGTCGCTGACCAGCATGATCGAGCCGATCCTGATCACCCTGATGGGCGTGATCGTGGGCGGCGTGGTGCTGTCGGTGTTCCTGCCGATTCTGGACATCGTCGGCAAGCTCGGCTCCAACGGCGGCGGCTGAGCAGTTGTGCCTGATCCGGGAAAGTGAGCGGTTTCTCTCAAGCCCGGGATCCCGTCCATCCGAAGAGGTCTCCCGTCAACACACCCCCGGGCCGGACGAAGGAAGTCCGGACGGACCGACGGACTGAACCCGCAAGGGGCAGTCAGGGAGCAAACGAGCGGAGCCTTCAGGTGGCTTCACCAGGGTCTTCTACAAGGAATTAACACACATGATTCGCAGTCACAAGAATTCAGGTTTCACGCTGATCGAACTGATGATCGTTGTCGCGATCATCGCCATCATCGCTTCGATCGCCATTCCCAAGCTGATGGCGGCACGTCTCTCCGCGAACGAAGCGGCGGCCATCTCCACGCTGCGTTCGATCAGCTCGGCTCAGGCTCAGATCCAGAGCTCGGGCGCGATCGACACCGATGCCGACGGCTCGGGTGAGTACGGCTACTTCGCCGAACTCGCCGGCACCGTCCCGATGCGCGTCAGCAACGCTGGCGCCGCCGCTGCCGGCACCGCTGGCACCGACGAACTCAACCCGTCCGTGCTGCCGGCTGCTTTCGGCACCGTTGCGGACAGCGTCGTGACCCGCTCGGGCTACAACTTCCAGATGTGGCTGCCGGACGACACCTTCACGGGTGTGGCGGAAGACGCAACGGGCGGCAAGGCCGCGGCACCGTTCCCCAGCGCCAACCAGAACGAGATCATGTGGGCCTGCTATGCCTGGCCCGTGGACCTCAACGGCACGGGCAACCGCTGCTTCTTCGTCAACCAGGAAGGTGACGTGCTGCAGAGCCAGAACCGTCAGGCGACCCCGTACCAGGGCGACAACGGTCCTGACTTCGGCGAAGCCTACATCGACGTCGACGACATGAGCTCGGGTCTGCGCGTTGGGGCCGCTGGCGGCGCCGACGACACGATCTGGACGCCCATCCAGGGCTGATCAGGCCTCTTGGCGCTCGGCCGGAAACAAGCCGAGCGTCGTGAGGGCGCAGCAGGAAGAGCCTGCTGTGGATCGGGGCGCGCTTCCCAAGGGGGGCGCGCCTCGGCATTTTCCGGCTAGGTGCCCGCTCTGCAAGGTGCGGATGGCAGCGGCCTATTCGAGGCCGAACAGCACGCGCGCGTTCGCGCTCGTCTGCAGGGCTAGTTGCTCAAAGCCCGCTCCGCGAGCCCGCGCGATGCAGGCGAGCGTCTCGCGCACGTGTGCTGGCTCGTTGCGCTGCCCGCGCAGACCCTGCGGGGCCAGGAACGGGCAGTCGGTTTCGACCAGCAGGCGATCCGCGGGCACCGCACAGGCAGCCGCGCGGTTGGCCTCGTTGCGCGGGTAGGTGACGATTCCGGAAAAGGAGATGTAGAAGCCGCGCTCCAGATAAGGATCCAACTCCGCCGCGCCCATCGACCAGCAGTGCATCACGGCGCGCAGTTTCGGATGCGCGCCCAGCGCTGCCACGAGCGACTCATGCGCGTCGCGGCAGTGGATCACAAGGGGCTTGTCGAGCTCACAGGCGAGGCTGGCATGCCAGTGCAAGGCCTGCAGCTGCACGTCGCGCGGAGAGTGCTGCTTGAACCAGTCCAGTCCGCTTTCGCCCACGGCCACGCACTCTCGGCGCTGGCACAATTCGCGAAGGGTCGCGCGCGCCGCCGTATCGAGTTCGCTCGCGTCGTGCGGATGCATGCCGGCTGTGGGATGGACCCAGTCGCGGCCGCGCGCAAGCTCGAAGGCGGCCTTGGAACTCGCCACGTCCGTGCCCACCACGATCATGCGCGAAACGCCGGCGGCCTGTGCGCGCTCGAACACCGCCTCGCGATCCGCGTCGAAATCAGACCACCACAGATGCGCGTGCGTATCGGTGATCATCGGTTGCAGTTCTTGTCGAGCACGTCTCTCAGGAAGAACAGCATGTTGGTGTCGCCCTCGCGGTCGGCGACCTGCGTGAGGATGGTGCAGGCGTCCTCGCGCGGGACGAGCTTCAGCAGGCTCTGCGTCGCCATCCGCCGCAGGTAGCCGTCGCCCGTCGACTCGATCAGGATCGCGCTGACCGCCTGCTGGCTAAGGCGGTTCTCTGGGTGCTGGCCGAGTTCCTTGACCGCCATCACGCGCGCGGCTGGCTCCATGTACAGATTCGTGGCCACGTCGGCGAGCACCGGAACCGGATCGCGCCCAGCCTTGCCGCAAGCGATGATCCACGAGCGCACGAGGAACTCGGCCGGCGGCATGGTCGAGTCCTGCCGTCCCTTGCGGACGTAGGGTTCGAGCACCTCCAACGCGCGCTCGGGGTGCACCTCGGCGAAGGCCAGCGCCGCCTCCGTGCGCAGCGAGAGTTCGGCACCGTACTGCGTCACGAGGTTTTCGAGCAGGGTCTGGGTCCCCGCCGGATCGGCGTGCGCCGCGACCTGGATCAACACCCGCTCCACGTCCTTGGGCAGGTCCTCGCCCCGTTCCTGGCGCAGCCGCGCCAAAGCCGCCTGCCCGAGCGCCGGATCGGTGCTCGAGAGCTCGGCGAGCAGGGCCTGCGCCTCGATGAAGCGCCGGTCCGTGATGTCGCTGGTGACGGTCTCGGTCAGCGGCGTGGAGAGTTCGATCAGCCGCTCCAATTGGGCGAGGCGCTCGGGACGCACGCTGGTCGAGGCAGCCGGGCGGGGGGACTGCGGTCCGCAGCCCGCGAGCAAGGGCCCGAGGCAAGCGAGCGAGAGCAGGCGGACGCTGTGCAAAAACGCACACCGGGAAACTCGGGCCGGAGGAAGCGGGCGCGGGGAACGAGGGCTAGCCTTGGGCATGGAACTTGATACGCAGGGGACTCGGCAGGGTAACGGGGTGCCGAAGGTACCCCTCGACACCCCGAAAACCGTGCCGACTTCAAAAAATCTTGGCAACCTTCGGCGTGCGAACCCTATAGTGCCCACCCCCCGAACCTCGTCGGCGTCCGCCCGAGGTCGGTCCAGGGTCGGTCGGTCTGCGAGCAGGCCGTCGATCCTGCACCCGAAGAGCCTCCCCATACTCAACCTTCGCGTCCTCATGAGACACCTCGGACTGAGCGCCCTGGCCGCTTCCCTTGCCCTGTTCCTGCCCGCCTGCAGCGGCGGCGGCAGCGACTCCTCCTCGAGCGGTGGCACCAGCGATATGTACATCCTGACCTGCTCGCTGGGCTGCCCCAGCGGGGTCGGTGGTCAGGAGGTGCAGTGCACCCCCCTTAGCATCGCCCTCAATCAAGAGTTGTCGGTCACCTTCTCGCAGCCGGTGTCGCCCGCCTCGCTCAACACCGAGACCTTCCGCCTGATCAACACGCTGAGCGGCGCGGTTCCGATCGGAACGCGGCTGGTGGACCCCAGCAACCCCCGTCGGGTGATCTTCCGGCCGTCGCTGGGCTTTGACACCTCCGGCAACCCGATCTTCGGCTTCCAGCCCGGTGCCTCGTACTCGATCGAGATCCCCGGGACGGCTCAGGACCTCACGGGCCCGTACATCAAGGGCACCAACGGCAAGAGCAACCAAAGCCGCCTGTCCTGCCAGATCTCCACGACGAACACGCCGGTGGACTATGTGCCGGGCGCGCCCAGCTGCTCGGTCTTCGTCGATGTCTTCAATTCCGGCAACAACACGGTGGTGCCCAACCAGCCCGCCAACGGCGCCACCAATGTCTGGCGCAACTCGACGATTCGCTTCGAGTTCAACGACGTGATGAACCCGGTGACGCTGGCGAGCTCGCTGACCCAGCAAGCCACCAGCGCCACGGTCAAGGTCGACCTCGATGGCAACCTCGCCACCACTTCCGACCAGGCCACGCTGGCTGGCAGCTACATCGTCACGCTCGATCTTGCCAACCTCAAGACGGTGATGACCTTCACCTCGCCCACCGGCATGCCCTCGGCCGGCTCGCCGCTGATCAATCCGCAGCCGCGCAAGGTCATCGCGAGCTTCCCGGCCTCGATTCAGGACCTCGCAGGCAACGCGCTCGCCAATCCCGGTCAGGTCGCCTTCGTGCCCGAAGTGCTGACCCAAAGCCCGGTGACGTTGCCCGACAGCAACGGCGAGCAGTTCGACAACAGCGGCCTCCAGCAGACCGACCTCTCGTCCGCCATCTGGGGCAGCGGGCGCCTGACGCGCGGCTATGGCGGCGGCTCCGGTCGCCTCGGGAAGCTCTACTTGTCCACCGGCACGACGCTGACGCTCAGCACGACCAGCCAGTTGTTCCCGATCGCAGGCCAGGAGCGCAGCCTGCTCGACAACAGCAACACCTCCAGCTACACGCCCGCGGATCCGGCGACCTGGCCGACGATCACGGTCACCAACGGGCAGTTTGAGTTCACGTCGCTGACGGTCGAAGCCGGTGCGACGCTCGCGATCAGCGGTGCCAACCCGGCTCGGATCCTCGTCCGCGGCCCGGTGGACATTCAGGGCGCAGGCCTGATCGATATCTCGGGTGGGGACGGAGCGGTGCACTCCTCCAACAACGCCATCGGCGGCACCGGGGGCGCTGGCGGCCCCAATGCCGGTGCCGGCGGCAAGGGGGGCGACCGTTTCGACAATGCACCGTTCCCGCAACTGCTCAACCTGACCACGCCCACCTCGCCCTTCACCTGCGGCATCAGCAACCCGGGCTCGGACTACAACGGTCTCGCCGGAGGCGGCGTCGGTGCGATTCCGGGCGGCTTCGGTGCCGCGCCGGGTGCGCTGGTCCACCCCGGATCGAATTTCCCCAACTCAAACGCGGCACCGCTCTCCAGTGCCAGCGGACTGGCTTGGTCTGCCACCCTCGACTCGGGATGCGCCGTGCAGCAGCCGGGCCGCGCGGGCGGTGGAGGCAGCTTCTCGCTGCTCGGTCAAGCCGGTGTCTCCGACACCCCTGACCTCACCAGCGAAGCTCCTCCGGGCATCTCGAACGTGCCGACCAACGGCCTGCCGGGCACCCAGTATCCGCTGGAACCCCCCGATCCCGAATCCGGCCACGCCAAGCGCAAGCTGGATGCGGATCTCGGCTTCCTGGTCGGTGGTTCAGGTGGGGCCGGCGGCGGTGGTTGCCTGTTCGGCACCAAGTCCTCCTCGTTCCTACCCCCCTGCGGCGGGGGCAACACGGTGATCACGGACTACTGGGACCACAGCGGTGCAGCCGGCGGTGGTGGTGGCGGAGCCCTGCAACTGGTCTCGGGCACGCGCATCACGCTCTCCGGCTCGATCGATGCTCGCGGTGGCAACGGCGGTTCGGGCAACCCGGCGAGCATCAACATTCCGGCTCCCCCGACGGTCTCCCCCGACCGCGCCAAGTTCGCGGCGCCCGGTGGCGGTGGTTCGGGTGGCGCGGTGCGTCTGCAGGCTCCCGCGATCGATTTCGCCACGCTGGCAGGCCGCATCGACATCAGTGGAGGCAACGGCGGCGTTACCGACTACAACGTGCTCCCGGGCGCGGCCGTGGACAACGCGGTTGGTGGCGCCGGCAGCCCGGGCCTCGTGCGGGTCGAGACGGGTCCGCCCTCGGCCTACACTCGGGCGCTGCTGGCTCCGCTGGTGGCTCCCTTCAATGGAACGCTCGATCCGGAGTCCAAGGACATTATCTCGGTCGGATCTTGGCTGCTGCCGCGCAAGCGCCCGGAGAGCTACAGTGCCTCGGTCTCCTGCTGGCTCCAGCCCTCGGGCAACTTCTTCCTGCTGCGTTTCGACTCGGACGACACCAGCAATCCCAATCCGGCCCAGCACACTTTCGGCTGGAACATGGATGTGCTCTACGATTCGGGCAGCGGCGAACTGGCGATCAAGTACCGCGGCTTCGATGCCAATTTCCCGCTGTCGGGCTTCGACGATTTCGAAGAAGCCTTAGGCAACCAACTCAACCACGGTTTGCCCGTGCCGCAGGGATCCTATCTGTCCGTGCGCTTCCAAGGTGCCAAGTCGCTGTCCAACATCAGCACCCAGCCCTGCGATGTGACACTCAACGGGGTGGGTCAGGAAATCCAGAGCGGATCGCTGACGCCGTGGGTCAAGCACCCCTCGGAGCTGAACCAGTTCACCCCGCGCCCGAACATGATTCGCTACTGCATTGTGTTCGACAACGCGCTGGTGACCCCGAGCTCGGTGCCCTTCTTCATCAAGGGCGTCACCAACCTCAAGATCAGCGCGCTGCCGGATTGATTCCGCGGTTGCCGATCGCAAGCTGAGCGAGGGTCGCCCACCGCGGCCCTCGCTGTTTTTCGGACCATGGTTGTCGACTCCCAAGCACTCTTGCTGCGCGCGGGCTGGCTCGTCGAGCGCTCGGGACGCGCCTTTCGAGGCGGTGGAGTTCTGTTCCTCGGCCCGCGCGTGGTGGAGTTGTTGGCCGATGCGCGGGCCGTTGATGCCGCACAACGGCGGCATGGCCTGCAGGCGCGCGATCTTTCCGGCTGCGTTTTGGCACCGGCCTTCGTCAACGCGCATGCGCATCTGGAGTTGGGGGCCCTGCGGGAGCGGCTGCAGCCGGGCGGGGATTTCTCGGCGTGGATCCGGGCCTTGCTCGTCGAACGCGGGCATGTCTCGGCACCCGCGTGGCACCGCGGGCTGCAACAGGCGGCGCTCGAGCTGCTGCGCTCGGGCACGAGTCTGGTCGCGGACATCGACTCGCTGGGCCTGCCCGATCCCCGATTGCCGCTGCGGCGCCAGCGCTACGTCGAACTGCTCGACGCGCAGGATCCCACCCGCAGCGCGGCTGCGATCGAGCGCGCCCGGGGACAGCCGCGGCTCGCCCCGCATGCGCCCTACACGCTGTGCGAGGCCAGTCTGGCAGCCATCGGCGCCCTCGCCCGAGCGCAGCAAGCGCGTGTTTCGATCCACTGGGCCGAGACCGACGAGGAAGAGCTGTGTCTAGAGGCTCAGCAGGGACCCATGGCTGCGCTGCTGGCGTGCGGGCCGGGTGGCCGCGGTCTGGAACGCCTCGAGCGTGCGTGCCTCCTGGGTCCGCTCACGCTGCTCGTGCACGGCAACGCCGCGAGCTTGGCGGAGCGCGCGCGCGTGGCCCGGAGCGGGGCCGGATTGGTGCACTGTCCCGGCACGCACCGCTGGTTTGATCGCCCGCCATTCGACTGGTCCGGCTGGGCCCACAGCGGGGTGCGTCTGGCACTGGGAACCGATTCGCTGGCGAGCAATCGCGCCGCCTCGATGCGTCAGGAACTTGCCTGGCTGCTGGAGGACCAGCCCGGACTCGATCCCTGGGCAGCTCATGCGGCCGCGACGCATGTCGCTGCCGATCTTCTGGGGGAGCGCGGTCAGGCGGGCTGCCTGACGCCCGGCGCGCGGGCGGACGCGATCGCGCTCGCGGGAGTGCCCGCCGACCTCGCGGAACTCGGCCGCATGCTGTGCGAGCCTGCGCACACGCTGGTCGATCTTTGGATCGAGGGGAACTCCTGCAAGGAATTCCTGTGAGTCCCGCGCTAGTCTTTGCTTTGTGGAAGCCGGAACCATGAGCAGCCCCATGCCCGCATCGGATGATTCGCAGCGCGCGCAGGCCCTGGGGCTGATTCGCGCGGGCCGGCGCTTCCTGCTGACGGGCCACCAGCGCCCCGACGGCGATGTGCTGGGAGCGCAGGCCGCGCTCGGGAACTTGCTGCTCGCGCTGGGCCGCGAGGTCGTGATCGTGAACCCCGATCCCGCCGAAAGGCGTTTTGACTATCTCGAAGGGCCGCTGCGCTTCGGTGTCTGGGACGGCGTGGGGCTGCCGGATCATGATGTCTGCGTGCTGCTCGATTTCTCGGAGCTCTCGCGCACGGCGGGCATGGCGCCCCTGATCGCGGCTGCGCCATCCAAGAAGCTCGTGATCGACCACCACTTGCACCATGGCTCGGTTTGGTGGGACGCGGCCTACGTCGACCTGACGGCCAGCGCCACCGGCTTGTTGGTCTACCGGCTGGCGCGGCAGCTCGGCGTACCCTTGCCGCCGGCCGCGATGCGCGGTGTCTTCACTTCGCTCGTCACGGACACGGGCTGGTTCAAGTATTCGAATACGGATCCCGAAACGCTGCGCGTGGCTGCCGAGGCGCTCGCGAGCGGTGTCGACGCCACGCTGATCTACGATCGATTGTTCCAGCAACGCGGCATGGCGCACACGCGCTTTGTCGCGAACATTCTGGCGCGCACCGAGTACTTCGCCGGGGGCCGGTTGGCGGTGGTCGATCAACCGCTGAGCGAGCGCTTCGACAGCGATGAAGTTGATTCCGACGAGGTGTTGGACATCCTGCGCTCGGTGCGCAACGTGGAGGTCGTGCTTTTCATCCGCGAACTCAGCCCCTCGGCTTGCAAGGTTTCCGCGCGCTCCAAGACGGCCTACGACGTCAACCATCTGGCGCGACGCTTCGGTGGAGGCGGCCACCGCAAGGCTGCGGGCGCGACGCTTTCCCGGCCGCTGGCGGAAGGGCGTGAGGCCCTGATCCAGGCCGCGCTCGAGGGTCTGGATGGGGGAACTGCATGAAGGTCGCGGTCATTTCCGATCTGCATTCCAACCGCGAAGCGCTCGAAGCGGTCTACCAGCACATCCGCGCGCAGGGCATCGAGGAGATCTACTGCCTGGGCGACGTGGTCGGCTACGGACCCGACCCCGAATTCTGCGTCGACTTTGTGCGCGGCCACGCCCAGCTGTGCCTGATGGGTAACCACGACGAGGCGATGTTCGGCGATGCCTCGGACTTCAACCCGCATGCACGCGGCGCGATCGAGTACACCCGCAAGCGCATGCGGCCCAAGTGGTACCACGGAGCGGAGCGCAAGGCGCGCTGGGAGTACCTGCGCTCGCGCCCATTGCGCCATCAGGAAGGGCGCTTTCTGTTCGTGCACGGCAGCCCGCGGGATCCGGTGCGCGAGTACGTGCTCTCGACCGACGGCTTCCTCAATCCCGAGAAGCTGCGCGCGATCTTCGACTGCTTTGAGGGCGTGTGCCTGGCGGGCCACACCCACCACCCCGGTCTGCATGACGAGCATTTCGTGTTCCACGGCCTTGAGGGAAATGGAAAGCTGACGCTGCCGCTGCCTCCGAGCAAGCGGGCCTTCATCAATGTCGGCTCGACCGGACAGCCGCGAGACGGGGACAATCGGGCCTGTTATGCCGTGCTCGAGGAGGAGCGCGTCACCTGGCACCGAGTACCGTACGACTATCGCCAGACCGCTCAGCGCATCCGGGACACCGGCGAGTTGTCGGAAGTGCTGGCGCACCGGCTTTCCATGGGCAAGTGAGGAGACTGCTCCCCCTCCGGGGACATCGGCCCGGAAGCAAAGCCCCCGGGTTTCAAGGCTGAAACGTTCTTTTCATGGGGTCGCTCCGACCCTGCCGAGGGTTCTGGGCACGCGGCCCAGCGTGCTTGCGGTGCTGGTCCCGGTTGGTGCCCGGCCGGAAGTCATTCCTGGAGCCGATCTGGATCCAGGAGTGCTCCTGATGGCGGTCGATGCGCTCACTGGAGCCCCGGTTGGGCCGAATGAGGCGAGAGAGCCTGTCGCGCAACATCGCGAGCGGGTGGTGGATCGGTAACAGCGGGTGCCTGGTGTTGCGGGCGAGCCTGCTCGAGGCCTGCGCGTGGACGACCTTGTCACGGAGCGTCTTGTGGAGGATCGAGGGCTAGCGCTGCTTGAGGTCCCCGACCATGACCACCCGACCATGACCCAGAGGCTCTTTGGATCGCGGTGGCGTGCGAGAACTTCCACGCAGCGCATTACGATCTCGTGAGATGGGCTGACCCGCGTGGGGTCGCCGCGCTGCTGGTCGCGTGAGAGGAGCGTCCCGGTCTCCCTTTGGACGATCAAGCCGGTGCGCGCCTCGATCCGGACCGCCAGAGTCAGGGGGGGGCTCGATGCGGTTCCGCTCGAAGCTCCCGAGTTCATCGAAGACGAGGCTCCCGTTGCTGCCGAGGAGCATCTGATTCTCGGTGCGCACGCGCTCGTGGGCCCGCTGGAGGTGGGGATCGAAGCAGCGGCACTCGGCGAGCGACTGTCTTGGGGTTGCAGCCGAGGTTGCGGGCGATCTGGCGCTGCGAAACCTTGGAGATCAGCTGATCGACGATCCCGGGGTTGAGGTCGGGTTTGTGGTGACGGTAGTCCTTGCGGAAGGTCTGGGAGGAAAAGCGCCGCCCACAGGTGAGGCACTGAAAGCGCGGGATCGGTTGGCTGCCGCACAGGCGCTTGTAGTACCCGCGGCGGCGGTAGAGAAAGGGGCGGCGGAAGAGGAGGGTATGGCGGGGACAGGCGGGGTAGGGACATTCCGGCGGTACGAACTTCGGCATGGGGCGCTCCTGTGCCGGGGAGAACCTGTGCCCCGGTACCCGTAGGGACGGTTCGGCCGTTTACGGTTCGCGCGAAAAATTACATTCCCACCATCGATTCTGTCCCCGCTCGGGGAGCAGTATCACCTGCCGCTGAAACGGCCCTCAGGAGCGCGGTGTCGGTCGGAAGGCCGCCCGCATCACGTGCCCGAGGATCTGGGGGTTCTTGCGCATGCGGCGGATCGAATACGGTTTCCACTCCGGACCGTACGGCACGTAGATCCGCACACAGTGGCCCGCTTCGCGCCAGCGCTTCCACAATTCCTCGCGCACGCCCAGCAGCAACTGGAACTCGTACTCCTCGCGCCGGTAGTCGTGGCGCCGCAGCACTTCGAGGCAACGCTCGGCCAGACCCTCATCGTGCGTCGCCAGCGAAAGCCGTGCGCGTCGGCGGGCCAGCTTCTCCACGCACTCCACATACGCCTTGCGGATCGGCTCGGCTTCGGTATGGGCGATCGTCGCGGGCTCGAGGTAGATGCCCTTGACCATGCGCACGGACAGCGGACCGGGGGCGAGGCGGTCGATGTCCTCAAGCGTGCGGAACAGGCGCGATTGCAGCACGATGCCCACGTTGGCGTGAGCCTTGCGCAGGCGTTCGAAAACCGCCAGCGTGCCGTCGGTGGTGGGGGCGTCTTCCATCTCGACCCGCAACTCGATCCGGTTGCGGGCGACGTGGGCTGCGATGAGCGCATAGAGCTCGAAGCACAGCTCTGGGTCCATGGTCAAACCCACGTGGGTCGGCTTGACGGACACGTAGCAGTCGAGTCGCTCTCCTGCGAGTACGTCGGCCGCCTGCATGTAGGTCTGGGCGACGCTGCGCGCCTCCGCTTCGTCGCGCACATTCTCGCCGAGCACGTCGAGAATGCCCGGATGGCCGCGTCCGGCGAGTTCCTTGAGTCGGGCGATGGCCTCGCCGAGCTCCTCGCCGGCGATGTAGCGCGCCGCGAGGCGCCGCATGATCGGCTTGGGTATGTGGGGGAGCAGAGCCAGAACGGGCTTGGTGAAGATCGACATGGGGGGCTTTTCGTGCGCGAGTCTAGCGTTGGCGTCCGCGCTTGGCGCCACCTACCATGAGGGCGCATGGCAGACGCGAGCGCGCAGCCGCTGTTGGTCTTCTCCACGACCCCCGACATGGATGCGGCCGAAAGGCTCGCGACGGGGCTCGTCGAGGCGCATCTGGCGGCCTGCGTGAATTGCCTGCCGGGGGCGACCAGCATCTACCGCTGGGAGGGCCGGATCGAACGGGCCAGTGAGGTGCTGCTGGTGATCAAGACCACGGCTGCCTGCTGGGAAGAGCTGCAGGCCCATCTGGCGGCACACCATCCTTACAGCGTGCCGGAATGCGTGGCGCTGGCCCCCGCGGCGGTGGAGCGACGCTATCTTGCCTGGCTGCGTGAGGAAGTCAGCCGATGAGGCTGGTGCTGGTCTGGCTGCTGCTCGCGCTGAGCACGGCCTGCTCGCGCGAGCGCCCGGGGCTGCCGCCACGCCACCTGTTGCTGGTGACGATCGAGAACCTGCGCGCGGATCACCTCTCCGCCTACGGTTACGCCAAGCCGACCGGCATGCTCCCCAGCGATCCGACCGCACGGCTTGAGGGGCGGGTGTTTGCACTCGATGAACTCGCGGCACAAGGCGTTGTGTTCGCTCAGGCCTTTGCGCCCTCGGATCTGGCCCTGCCCTCGCTGGCAAGTCTGTTCACCGCGCGAGCGCCCTTGGCGCTGGGGGTCATGGACAACCATTCGCGGGTGGCGCGCAGCGTGCCCGTGCTCGGTGAACTGGCCGCGCGCTCCGGGATGCGCACGGCGGCCTTCGTCTCTTCATCCACGAACCATCTCGATGCCCTGGGACGCGGCTTCGAGACCGCGCACTGGGTCGCGAATGACGAGTTGGCCTGCACCCGCCTGCGCGAGTGGTTGCGCCAGGATTTCGGCGACCACAAGCCCACGCTGATCTGGCTGCATCTCTCGGATCTGGCGGGCTGCTCCGACGATCCAGCGCTCTACGACGAAGCGCTGCGGGCACTCAACCGGCGGTTGTCCGAGGCGTTGGCCTCGGCCTTCGACTACCAGACGCGCGGCACGGAGAGCACGGAGTTTCTGGCGCGCACCTGCATGGTGATTGCGGGCCTCAACGGACACGCGCTGGCTGGCGAGGGCACTGCGGCAAGCTTTGCCCATTCCGAGGGCGCTCTGCGCGTCCCCCTGATCCTGCGCCATCCCGACAGCTTGACCGGCGAGCGCGTGCTGGGCACTCCGGTGGAACTCGTCGACGTGCTGCCCACGCTGATGGATCTGTTCGCGTGGGAGCGCCCGGCCGTGATGGAGGGGCATTCGCTGCTCGGACTCACGGATGCGCGGAGGCTGGGCGAATATCCCGAGCGCGCCTTGATCACGCAGACCCGCGCCCGCGTGCTGACCGCTCGCACCCGAGCGTGGCGCATGGTCTGGAATCCGTACCGCGCTCGGTTACCCGAGAGCGATCCGCTGCGCCAGCGTCCGGAACTCGAGTTGTTTGCCGTGCTCGGCAATCAGGTCGCGGAGCAGGACACGGCGGGACTGCAACCGGCGGTCGTGGCTGACCTCAAGGCGCGCATGACGGCTTGGGTGCTGGCGCACCTGCCCCCGCCGACCTTGCCGCTGGAGGGCACCCGTCTGCGGGAAACCACTCCCTAGAGAAGATACTGATCCCCTTCCGGGGACATCGGATCTTGAATGCAATATCCTATGCCTTCACCGGAAAACGTCCTTTCCAGGCGATCGCTTCGGCCATGCTGAGGCGTCTTTGCACAAGCCCCAGCTTGCTGGCGGCGCTGGGGCGGTGGTCGCGGTTGGTGCG
>Ga0208361_1000013_pt1 | contig 78496 bp, 69 predicted proteins | sample LakMenEpi05Aug10_FD_150670 | JGI IMG/M metagenome (GOLD analysis project Ga0208361, IMG submission 150670) | Freshwater microbial communities from Lake Mendota, WI - 05AUG2010 deep hole epilimnion (SPAdes) | ecosystem: Environmental > Aquatic > Freshwater > Lake > Epilimnion/Euphotic zone ... | reverse complement strand
CTGCGACCCGGACTCGCTACTGGGGATTAGCTTCGCTGATCCCCAGTGGGGGGGGATGCAATAAAGAACAACAAAAAACCTTAGGCACTAGCGTGCCTGTTTTTTTATGCCCCTCTTCTCGCTTTGGCACACTTGTGCCAAGACTCGATTCGGGGCATAAAAAAACCTGACTCCGTCAGGTTTTTATTGTTCTTTTATTGCAGAGAGGAAGGGATTCGAACCCTCGATACGGTTTCCCGTATACACACTTTCCAGGCGTGCTCCTTCAACCACTCGGACACCTCTCTGTTTGATGCGACCTGTTTCGGTCGGGGGTGCAAATTTACGCCTTCCTACCCTATTTTCCGAATATTTCAAGGGCCCGCCGCGAAGTAAGTTCCACCACCTCGGTCAGTTCCAAACCCTTTACCTCCGCCAACCGCTGCGCTATCAAAGGCAAAAAAGATGGCTCATTTTTCTTTCCCCGATAGGGAACAGGTGCCAAATAGGGTGCATCGGTTTCCAACACCAATGCCTCTATCGGAATGTTCTGCATCACTTCCGCCAAGCCACTCTTCTTATACGTTAACACCCCACCAATGCCTAAATGAAACCCCATATCGATGATCTGTCGCGCGTCTTCTACCGTTCCTCCAAAACAATGAAATATACCCCGCAATCCGCGGGCAGCAAAAGGTCGAACAGCCTCTATGGTAGCTGCCATCGCCTCCCGCGTATGTATCACCACCGGTAACGCATATTGTAAAGCCCATTCCATCTGAACTTGAAATGCCTCCAATTGCTGGCTGTCATAACTACGATCCCAATATCGGTCTAACCCAATCTCTCCCACTGCAGCAAATCGACGCTTTCCCAACCAGGTTTCAACCAGCGCCAGCTCATCTTGAAAATTGTCTTTTACATAACAGGGATGCAGGCCCATCATGGCCAGGCAATATTCCGGATAGTGCTGTTCTGTTTCCAATAGGGAATCTATTTCTGAACTATCGATGGCCGGCATGTAGATGCGTTGAACCCCTGCGGCCTTTGCACGTTCTATCATGGCAGCCCGCTCCGGCTCAAGTTCCTTCAAATAAATATGGGCATGCGTGTCAATCATTATAGGGGCTATTGGTTCATTAATGCTGCATCAGGCAAGGCATGAAAAACATATCCTTCCCTGCTGAAGTGATCGAGCACTTGTGGCAAGGCAATTTCCAGCCGCTCCCAAGCCCTGGTGCTGTCGTGAAAAACCACTACCGAGCCGGGACCTGCATGATTGATTACATTATTTGCACAAGTATCTCCCTTCAGACGCTGATCAAAATCACCACTGAGCACATCCCACATCATCACACGTATCCCTGGCAGAACAGCTGACAACTTACGAAACTGACTGCGCCGAATACGACCATAGGGTGGACGAAACCATCCGGTAGGCAACAGTTCAGCAGCTGCCAACACATCTGACAAATAGTGCTCGTCATCTACCTTCCAGCCATTGACATGGTTCATCGTATGATTCGCCAGCCGATGCCCCTCGTCCCTGATTTGTTTGACCAGCTCGGGATATAACTTCACATTGTTCCCCACACAAAAAAAACTGGCTTTCGCCCCAAACCGTTTCAATTGCTGCAACACAAAGGGCGTAGCGAAAGGGTGCGGACCATCATCAAATGTCAGGTACATATTTTTTCCCTGCACCGGCATCTGCCAATAAAAATCAGCATACCATTTTCTGATTAGCCAGGGAATTTTTACAAGGTACATCTTGCAAAGATAAAGGACTATCAGCACCATTGCCCAGACAACCAAACCACAGTGCTATTAGACGAACATTGTATCTTTGCACCATGAGTAAAAAGGTTCGGGTTCGCTTTGCCCCCTCCCCCACCGGTGGTCTTCATCTCGGGGGCGTCAGAACAGTTCTGTTCAATTATCTCTTCACCCGCCAACAAGGTGGTGACTTTATTGTTCGCATCGAAGATACCGACCAGGGCAGGTTCGTACCTGGTGCCGAAGCATATATTCTCGATACACTGGAATGGTGTGGTCTGGTACCGGATGAAAGTCCGCGCCACGGTGGTAATTATGGACCATACCGCCAAAGTGAACGAAAAGCAATGTACCGCCCCTATGCAGAACAACTGATCAGCGCCGGCCATGCCTATTATGCCTTTGACACACCGGAAGAACTGGAGCAGATGCGGGAGAGAAATAAATCGGAGAGCAACCCTTCGCCACAATACGACAGGCATACTCGCCTGCAAATGAAGAATTCACTCACCCGCTCACCTGATGAAGTGAAGCAACTACTAGATGCAGGTACCCCCCATGTGATCCGTATCAAGATGCCCGAGAAAGAAACCCTTCACCTGACTGATATGATTCGGGGTGAGATTAGCTTCGATACCGGCAGTGTGGATGATAAAGTGTTGCTGAAAGCTGATGGCATGCCCACTTATCACCTGGCAGTTGTGGTAGATGACCGCCTGATGGAAATCACCCATGCATTTCGTGGCGAAGAATGGCTACCCTCAGCCCCCGTGCATGTGCTACTTTGGAAATACCTGGGCTGGGAAAATGAAATGCCGCAATGGGCGCACCTGCCACTAATATTGAAACCAGACGGACATGGCAAACTAAGTAAGCGCGATGGTGACCGACTGGGTTTCCCCGTATTTGCAATGGACTGGAAAGATCCAGCCAGCGGAGAGACCACCCGGGGCTTTAAAGAAATAGGTTTTCTGCCGCAGGCATTCGTCAACATGCTGGCATTATTAGGATGGAACGCCGGCAACGACCAGGAAATTTTTTCTATAGATGAACTGGTACAAGTATTTTCTATGAGCCGGGTGCACAAAGGAGGTGCCCGCTTCGATTTTGAAAAAGCCAAGTGGTTCAACCACGAATGGATCAAACAGCTGCCCGCATCAACTTTGCGACCCTACGTTGAAAAAATATTGGAACAACATGGTATTGGCATACAAGCAGCCAGCCAACTCGAGCTCATCATCGATCTCGTAAAAGACAGGTGCACCCTCCTGCCCGATTTTTGGGCACAAATGCAATTCTTTTTCCAACCACCCACGTCGATTGATACTTCATCACTATTGCCGAAATGGAACGAGCAAAAGAATTTGTTCTTCATTGAGGTAATAAGAAACTGGGAGTTAAATACCAACTGGACGACTGCTGCATTGACCACCTCTTTTCAGGAACTGGCTGCTGCCAATGACCTGAAACCGGGTGAACTGATGTTGCCATTGCGTATCATGCTGGTGGGTGGAAAATTTGGTCCGGGTGTTTTTGATATCGCTGCCATCATTGGTTATGAAGAGACACTGCGCAGAATCAAACATACGCTTTCGCTACTGCCACATCCGCATCCATAAAAAGATAGGCAACCTGCTATCCCAGCTTTTCCATCATTTCCATCACCGGCTGCCAGTCCTGACTGTACAGTTCGGCTAACAACTGCTTATCAGATTCCTCCAATGTCAAAAGGAATTTTGTATTCATCGCTACCTGCTCAGGTGTGCGTATTCCTGGAATGACCAAAGAGACCTCGGGATAACTAAGAATATAACTTAGTGCGAGTCCTGCCATGGTGGTCTGGTACTTCTCTGTCAGTGGCATGATTTTCTCCCTTAGTATTTCCTGCGTAGCAGTAAGCAATGGTGGCACCAATCGCTTGCTCCGATGGTCATCTGCGGGAAATTGTGCCGTTGCATCCATCTTACCACTTAGTAACCCAAACTGCAGCGGCATGCGTGCGATGACACCATAGCCGGCATCACCTGCCCGCAATACGATCGGTAAAGCCCGCTGGTTGATCAAGTTAAATACCAGTTGAAATCCATCCCCCAGGTTATGCTCAAAAATAAAATCAGCCTCAGGAAAGGGATTAAAAGTGATGAGTGAAATGCCCCAATACCTGATCTTACCCTGTTGCTGCAGCAGCTGCATCGCCTCGATGCACTCACCCTGTTGGAGATGTGCTAAGCGGGCTACGTGCAGCTGATGAAAATCAATGGTATCTCGCTTTAATCGCTGTAAACTCTTTTCACAAGCATCAATTATATACTGCTTGCTGTAATCAATTTCTATGCGCTCATTGTCGACAGATTTCTGTCCCACTTTTGAAGCGATGTACACCTGATCACTGTTGCCAAAAGTTTTACCCAACAGTGTTTCTGCATGACCTAACCCGTAAAAATCAGCTGTATCATAAAAATTGATGCCTGCATCTCTAGCTGTTGCAAGGGCTGTTACCGACACCTTATCATCAGTCACACCCCAGCCAATAGGTATATTGCCTACAAAGGCAGCCCCGCCAATGGCCCAGCAGCCAAAACCTACTTCGCTGACCTGAAGATCGGTATTACCAAATTTTCTGTATTTCATAGTTGTTCTACATTCCGGTTACCTGTAAACCTACGTACATTTTTACTAACTTTACTGTCGATTGCTTCACCTATTTTTCTGATATGAACAGACCTGTCAGGGTACTGATTGCCAAAGTGGGACTCGACGGACACGATCGGGGTGCCAAAGTAATTGCGGCCTCGCTGCGCGATGCGGGTATGGAAGTAATTTATACCGGTTTACGACAAACAGCAGAAATGGTGGTGAATGCTGCCCTGCAGGAAGATGTAGATGCCATTGGTATCAGTATCCTGAGCGGTGCACACATGACCGTATTTCCAAAAGTGATTGCCCTGATGAAAGAGAAGGGTATGAATGATGTACTGCTCACCGGCGGAGGCATCATTCCGGAGGATGACAGAAAAACGCTGCACAATCTGGGTGTGGGTGAACTATTCGCACCCGGAACCCCTACAACCGATATTGCCAATTATATCAAAGATTGGGTACAGACACACCGTAATTTTTAGTAAGGAAACCCCACCACATGAATCCCGTTTTACAAACCAGCCTATCCGATGGTATTTACACAATTACCATTAACCGCCCCGACAAATTAAATGCACTCAACCAAGATGTATTAAATGCGCTGGATGGTGAATTAGACAACATCTATAGCAACCCTGATATTCGCACGGTGATTATTACCGGTTCAGGTGCCAAAGCATTTGTTGCCGGTGCCGACATCAGTGAATTCAACCAAATGAGTGTAGAGCAGAGCAGACAAATGGCCAAGCGCGGACAAGATCTCTTCTTTCGCATTGAAAGATCACCTAAACCCATTGTAGCGTGTGTCAATGGGTTCGCGCTGGGAGGAGGCTGTGAACTGGCGATGAGTTGTCATTTCCGCATTGCGTCACCCAATGCACTCTTCGGCCAACCGGAGGTAAACCTCGGCATCCTGCCCGGATATGGTGGCACACAAAGGCTGGTGCAGTTAATCGGCAAAGGAAGAGCCATGGAATTACTCATGAGCGGTCAAACAATTGATGCTGAAAAAGCACTGCAATATGGACTGGTGAACTATGTAGTACCCCAGGAAGAACTTCTCGCAAAAGCAACTTCCATACTGGGAATCATACAAACCAAGGCCCCAATGGCTATTGCCGGTTGCATTACCTGTGCCAATGCAGTTTTTGATGAAGCACAGAATGGCTATGAAGTGGAAGTCAACACCTTTGGTGCCTGCTTTGATACACAAGATCGCTTTGAAGGCGTAACTGCATTTTTGGAAAAAAGAAAGCCTGCCTTCCAGGGAAAATAGTTTTTGTTCCCACCTGCTAACAAAACTTCCAGCCAGAGGTCACTTGAATTATTTCCCAACCGGTGCATGAAATAGCACAGCAGCATCTATTAGACGCTTGTTTTCACCAAAGGGCTGATAGCTGACTTTGAGTTCATTTCCCCCACCACTGTCAAAATACTGGAGGCGAAAGGAATGGTATCCTTTTTCAAGAATACACCGGCCGGATTTTTCTTCTGCCCCATGGTTGCCATCATTGTTTACCACTTCTTTTCCGTCAATGAAAAGTAGGCTGCCATCATCACTGCTGGTAAAAAATTCATACCCGCTTGTCTTTTCTACTTTTATCCATCCCTCAAAAACAAATCCAAATTTGTCTTTCCGTTGCTTGATAGCAATCGACGGAGTAGCAGTTACACCACTTGACTTAACCGGTGCCGTAGCAAGCACACCCATATCCATCTCATCGGCTTCAACATATTGATACCGCAAGCCTAATTGCATATTAGTGGGTGCCTTCATAGCTTTAAAAAGGGAGAGTCCTTTCACTGCTACTTCTGCCGTATCTGCAGGTAATAGTCCGGTTTCCGCCAGGGCAAAGGCCTTTATTGTTCCATCACCTTTTACAGCAAAGGGCTTTTCATAAGTGAGCACCTGCTCATTATTGCCAAGCTGGTACCCTAAAGCTATACCGGGCGCCGGCGGTTGCAGTGTCACCAATGCACCCGATAAGTCAGCCTGATAAGTAACATCGATTTTCGGCTTCTTGCGATAAGCACCATAACCGGCTATTTTTATTACATAGGCAGATGCAGTGCTGAATACATTCGGATCAAATGCCGGCAGCTGAATGACTACATCATTTCCCTGTAAAGTGGCAGGAAGCACCGCACCGGTTGCGAGCAATGTTATCTTTTTTAAAGGAACCGTTGGACCAAGGTTTTTCAAAACAATTTTTCCATCAGCTGGGTAACGAGGCAGTATCGCATAGAGCAGTTGCTGCGCAGATTTATAAGTATAAAATACTTCCTTCGTAGCATAACCAGGAGCCGCATCGACGGTGAGCTTCAGCATAAAATCTTCTCCCTTTTTCGCCTTATAATCACGCTTGCCCGCACTCCATTGACAAGTGTATTTCCACCGCTCCGTTCCGTAGATCGCTTCTCCATTTGCCGATAGCCACTTACCTATATCCAGCAACCTTTCCTGCATAATGGGAGGAATTTTTCCATGCGCATCGGGGCCGATATCAAGGAGGAAATTCCCACCCCGACTGACCTTATCGATAAGATGATAAATCAATGACTGTGCGGAATTATAATCCCAGGCATCTTCTTCCCGATTATAGCCATAAGAATAGCCCATGCCGCGGCTTTCCTCCCAATAATGCTGATCGAAATCGAGTTCGGGCTGATACTCCGGGGTAAAAACAGCACCCTGCTTAAACCGAATGCCGCTGCCCCAGCGATCGTAAGTGACCACTTTATCTTTCACCGGACTTTCATTATACATCCAGGCCAAAAACTCTTTCGATTTCCAGGTAGCATCGCTGGCATCCCAGTCGCCATCCGTCCAGAAAACATCCGGCTGATAATTATTAATCAGCTCCTTCATTTGCGGCCACACATGCGTTGAAACATATTTCTCCTGATCCGATTTCCATAGAGGATTGAACCATTCATACAGCGAATAATACATGCCTGCCCGCACAGAAGTTTTTCGAACTGCCCGGAACAGATCTCCCAGCAGATCGCGGCGCGGACCCGTAACCAACGAGTTCCAGCCTCTCCCCCAGGTACGACTAGCGTCATTGTTGGGCCAGAGTGCATACCCATCGTGGTGTTTGGAGGTAAGCACCATGTATTTAGCACCCGATTTTTCGAATAGGCGGGCCCATTCGTCAGGATTGTATAACTCAGCCTTAAACTGATCGGCAAGATCATAATACGTCAGATTACCAAACCGTTTACGATGGTATTCTTTCCTGGCACTGTCTCCAGTTTCCAGTCCATGTTGGTACCATTCTGCATAGCCGCCTTTGGTGGTGTAACCCGGAACTGCATAAACACCCCAGTGAATGAAAATACCAAACTTGGCATCGCGGAACCAGGCAGGAACCGGTCGGGTATTCAGCGATGACCACTCAGGTTGAAAGGGTTGTGCCATTGTTGTAATGGAAGCCACCAGGGCGAGAGATAACAGTATTTTTTTCATAGATAAATTCTTCCCGATGAAATTAAGAAAAACAGTTTGAATCCATCCTTGTTATTCCGCTACCGGGAACAGCAGAATTGAAAATAACGCCCGGATATTTCCGCTTCCCGTACCTTTGCGACTACTTTTATTTTGCAAAAAAACATTGATATGGAATACCGGATTGAAAAAGATACCATGGGAACCGTGCAGGTTCCGGCACATGTATACTGGGGTGCCCAAACACAGAGAAGCATTGAGAATTTTAAAATAGCACAAGACATCAACCGCATGCCGCGGGAAATCATTGAGGCCTTCGCTTATCTGAAAAAAGCAGCTGCCATCACCAATGCTGCTGCCGGCGTATTGCCGCAGGAAAAATGTGACCTGATCAGCCAGGTGTGTGATGAAATACTGAACGGACAACTCAACGACCAGTTTCCGCTGGTAGTTTGGCAAACCGGTAGTGGTACCCAGAGTAATATGAACGTGAATGAAGTGATCGCTTATCGCGGACATGTGATGAAGGGTGGAACACTCATAGATGCAGAAAAATTCCTGCACCCCAATGATGATGTCAATAAATCACAATCCTCTAATGACACCTTCCCTACTGCCATGCACATCGCTGCTTACAAGGTGTTGATAGAAAATACCCTACCGGGAATTCAGACATTGCGGGATACGCTCGCAGAAAAAAGCAGGGAATTCATGCACATCGTAAAGATTGGCAGAACCCATTTTATGGACGCCACGCCCCTCACATTGGGACAGGAGTTAAGCGGCTATGTAGCACAACTAGATCATGGCATGAAAGCCATCCGCAACACCCTGAGCCACCTGAGTGAGTTGGCATTAGGCGGAACTGCGGTAGGTACCGGTATCAATACACCGTCCGGCTATGATGTGAATGTTGCTGCACACATTGCCCGAATAACCGGATACCCTTTTATAACGGCCCCCAATAAATTTGAATCGCTGGCGGCACATGATGGCATAGTAGAGGCCCATGGAGCATTGAAAACCGTGGCAGTAAGTCTAATGAAAATTGCAAACGACATTCGCATGCTCTCCTCCGGACCGCGCAGTGGCATTGGAGAAATTTTTATCCCTGACAATGAGCCCGGCTCATCTATCATGCCGGGGAAAGTAAATCCCACCCAGTGTGAAGCCCTTACTATGATTGCTGCACAGGTGATGGGAAATGATGTGGCCATCAATATTGGTGGTGCTAATGGACATTTTGAGCTCAATGTATTTAAGCCGGTAATGATTTATAATTTTCTGCACAGTGCTCGTCTGATTGGCGAGGGATGTGTAAGTTTCAATGAAAAATGTGCGAAAGGACTGGCGCCGATTGAAGCCAATATTCAAAAGCATGTGAATAATAGTTTGATGCTGGTAACTGCACTGAACACCAAGATTGGTTATTACAAAGCTGCGGAGATTGCACAAAAAGCGCATAAGGAAGGAACCACACTCAAAGCGATGGCGGTGCAACTGGGCTACCTCACGGCGGAAGAATTCGATGAATGGGTAAAGCCAGAAAAGATGGTGGGTAACTTACCGGGTTAATTTGTTCGGTATACTTGTTGTCCGCCAATGTAAGTCGCTATTACTTTCGTCTTCAATACATCCTGTTCGCTTACTTTCATCAGGTCTTGAGAAAGCAATATAAAATCTGCCTTCTTGCCTGCTTCCAGACTACCGGTTTGCTTTTCCTGCATGGCTGCCTTGGCTCCCCAGATGGTCATGCCGCGAATCGTTTGCTCACGGGTAAGCGCGTTTTCCATCTGAAAACCACTGGCCGGAAATCCTTTGCTGTCTTTTCGGAAAACAGCCGCTAAAAAAGTTTTGTAGGGCGATATATCTTCCACCGGAAAATCGGTACCCAATGGGAGCCAGCGATTTTGTTCGAGCAGTTGTTTAAATGCATAACCGCCTTTTAATCGCTCGCTACCCAGCCGCTCTCCTGCCCAATACATATCGCTGGTAGCATGGGTGGGTTGCACGGAAGGAATGATATTATTATTGCCATAATAGGCAAAGTCATCGGGATGAATTACCTGTGCATGTTCGATGCGCCAGCGGCGATCGTTTTTGCCTTGGAGGTATTTTGCATAGATCTTCAATAAAGCGCGGTTGGCACTATCGCCGATGGCATGGGTACACATTTGGAAATTACTGTTGATCAAACGGGCAGCGACAGAGTCATAATGTGCAATGCTGCGCAAGAGAAATCCCCTCCAACCTGCCTGGTCGGTATAATCATGTATCAAACAGGCGCCGCGACTTCCCAGTGCACCATCACCATATACTTTAAAAGAGGCTACGCGCAAACGGTCGGTCTCATAGGGACCCCGCTTCAACCACACTGCATAATTTTCTTCCTGATCGCTGAGCATGATATTCAGCCGCATAGAAAGTTTTCCCTTTTGTTGTAAGGAGTCGATGAATTGAACCATTGCGTTGGGCAATCCACAGTCGGTAATGCTGGTGAGGCCCATCGCAAAACAATTTTCCTGCGCCTGCAGGAGCATTTTTTCCATAGCTGCGGGGGCAGGGGCTGGCATGGCTTTGTATACAGCATTGTCAGCATTATCGATCAATACCCCCGTCGGCACGCCTCCTTTGGTAAGAATGGCTCCGCCTTCAATGACCTGACCGGCTTGAATGCCTGCGCGTTTCAGTGCTTCAGCATTAGCAATCGAAGCATGACCATCGATGCGAGTGAGCACAACGGGGCGAGTAGGAAATGATTCATTCAGGAGTTGGTTATCGGGAAATTGTTTTCCGGGCCATTTATTCTGATCCCAGCCACGACCTTCTATCCATTCAAGGGCAGGGTGATCTGCAGCGAATTGCTGCACGCGCTCCACGGCTTCTTCCCAACTGGCAGCACCAAACAGATCTACGGTATTTAAGGATTGTCCGTAGCCCACAAAATGGGCATGGGCATCAATCCATCCCGGAAAGATGGCTGCGCCAGCAGCATCTACTTGCTGTTCAGAAGTATAGGATGCCAAAATGAGGTCATTGGTGCCTGTAGCAAGAATTTTACCATCCTTGATGGCCATCGCTTCAGCAACAGAAAAAGTACTATCAACGGTATAAATTACGCCGTGATGAACAACCAGATCTGCCTGCTTCTTACCGCAGGAAATGAAAAATAAACAAATCAGGAGTGGTAAAACTTGCTTCATGCCGTCATGTTTTTGTCGGCGATCAAAGCCGCTGTTACTGCAACAATTCGCAGGGTTTGATGCCGGTATGTTTTTTAAAAGCAGCGGAAAAATGGGAGATAGAAGAGTATCCTAATTGCGCAGACACATCAGTCACACTGAGACCTTTTTCATAGAGCAGGTACTTCGCGTGTTCCATACGCTGCTGCTGATAATAATCAAAGATGGTGGTGCCAAAAACTTCTTTGAACCCTTTTTTCACATAGCACTCATTCATAGCCACTTTACGGCTAAGGTCTTTGATGGTAATAGGATCTCCGATATGTTCGAGTAAGATGTCACGTGCCAGTAATATTCGTTCCCTGCCCGCTTCGTCGGCCAGGAATTTACAGGCGAACACCGCTTCTTGTTCAGCTTCGAGGTAATTCAGTGCGTAGAGTAACAATTCATGAATACGGGCATTCACATAGATGTTTTCGATGGAGCCGGTGTAGCTGTGGTTCAGCAACTGATCGAGCACATTCCTTTTGCGCGCAGAGAGCGGATATAATTGGGTAAAGGAAGCAGGATGGCGAAAAGCCAATACTTCATCACGTGTTCCCGATAACTTGACATTTTGTATAAACTGACCTAAAAAGTTGGCAGTAAAATGAAAGGTAAACAGGTCGATGGTGGCATGTTTTCCGAAACATCCATCGGTCGGCTGCTGGGCACAACTGGAACAGTTTTTTTCAGGGCAATACCGATTGCCGCTGATGCAGTAACGAAGTTCCAAATATTGCTCCTGGGGACGTGCAGGTTGGTAGTGGTACACCAGCATGCCGGTATCCTGAACAGCCATAGGAAAATTCGCCTTATATCGACGAATATCATACTGCACCGAGCCGGGTATATTCCGGTGGTTGTGGTACAGCAGATTCCCATCGTCGAGCAGCGCATGGTTGCCTTCCCAAGTCAGTATTTCCTGTTCAATTGTCATCAGTCTGCAAAGTTACGTCATTTCAGGCGAATCAAGGCTTTTGCCAATCGAAGATGAGCTGCCCCGCAAGGGGGTATAACAGGGCTGAAATTGGGGAAAAACAGGGGATTTTTCAGGACCTAAAGCGGGCATTTTTCAGTAGATTTGCCTACTTTATTTTTTAATCACTCACCTACCTCAACACAGATACATGCAGCAGGATCCGGCAGAACAATCCGCACAGGAAAAAGAGCAGAAAAAACAGGCATACGGAGCAGATAGTATTCAGGTCCTCGAAGGACTGGAAGCCGTTAGAAAAAGGCCGGCCATGTACATTGGCGATATCGGCATTAAAGGACTTCACCACCTGGTTTATGAAGTAGTCGACAACTCGATTGATGAAGCACTGGCAGGTTATTGTAAACACATTACCGTGACCATCCATCCGGATAACTCCGTGAGCGTGCAGGATGATGGAAGGGGTATTCCTACCGGCATCAATTCGAAGGAAAAGAAAAGCGCCCTTGAGATAGTAATGACCGTACTACACGCAGGTGGTAAATTCGATAAGGATACCTACAAGGTTTCCGGTGGATTGCATGGTGTGGGGGTAAGTTGCGTAAACGCATTGAGTACCCGCCTGAAAGTAACAGTTCAGCGGGAAGGAAAAATGTTCGAACAACAATACCATACCGGTATTCCCGACTATGAAGTGCGGGAAATTGGCGTCAGCGACAAAACCGGCACCCTGGTGCATTTCTGGCCCGATGCAACCATTTTTCAGGAGACAGTATACCGTAAAGAAATTCTGGAAGGTCGCCTGCGGGAACTTTCATACCTGAATCGCCGCATACACATTGCCCTGCATGACCTGCGGGAGATAGACGAAGCCGGTAAAACCTATGAACGTAATTTTTACAGCGAAGGGGGTATCACCGAATTCGTGCAAATGCTGGATAAGAGCGGAAACAGAAATCCCATCATACCGGCCCCCCTCTATGTAGAAGGTCTGGATACCAGCTCCAACATAGCTGTGGAGGTAGCACTTACTTACAATGATGATTTCAAAGAACATATTTTTTCCTACGTTAACAACATCAATACCATTGAAGGAGGAACCCATGTGACCGGCTTCAGAACAGCCCTGACACGTGTTTTCAAAACTTATGGTGATAAGCAGGGACTTTTTGAAAAAGCTAAAGTGAGCATCGAGGGAGATGATTTCCGTGAGGGTCTGAGTGCCATCATTTCCGTAAAAGTACCCGAGCCTCAGTTTGAGGGACAGACCAAAACAAAATTGGGTAATAGTGAGGTAAGTGGTATCGTTCAGACCACCGTAGCCAGAGCCCTTGAATCTTTTTTGGAAGAAAATCCACGCGAAGCTAAAAATGTCATTTCTAAAATCATATTGGCTGCGCAGGCAAGGGTAGCAGCGAAAAAAGCCCGCGACATGGTGCAGCGGAAATCGGTACTCAGTGGCGGCGGCTTACCCGGTAAACTGGCCGACTGCAGTGAGCGCGATCCGGAAAAATGCGAGCTCTTTCTGGTCGAGGGAGACTCTGCCGGTGGCACAGCCAAACAAGGTCGGGACAGAAGTTACCAGGCTATCTTGCCCCTGCGGGGAAAGATATTGAACGTAGAGAAAGCCATGGAGCATAAGATTTACGAAAATGAGGAGATACGAAATATGTATACGGCATTGGGCGTAACCGTTGGCACGCCGGATGACCCGAAAGCACTCAACATAGTTAAGCTGCGGTACCACAAGTTGGTGATCATGACCGATGCCGACGTCGATGGCTCTCACATCGCAACGTTGATTCTTACTTTCATTTTCAGGTATATGAAAGAGCTGGTAGAACAGGGTTATGTATACATTGCCCAACCACCCCTCTATCTGGTGAAGAAAGGAAAAGACCAGGCTTATGCCTACAATGAGGAGCAACGTAAGGCCCACATTGAAAGAATCGGCGGTGGAAAAGATGACAGTGTAACTGTACAGCGATACAAGGGTCTGGGCGAAATGAATGCCGATCAGTTATGGGAAACGACCATGGATCCTTCGCGCAGAACCCTGAAACAGGTAACCATTGAGAGTGCCGCTGAGGCCGATAGAATATTCAGCATGCTGATGGGGGATGAAGTAGCTCCTCGCAGAGAATTCATTGAAACCCATGCTCGCTATGCGAAAATAGATGCCTGATAGGGCCACACACGCTCCTAAGGGGTATATGTTGTGGATTAAATGTTACCCGGGGTCGGGGGGTAATTGCTCAAAAATGACTTATCTTGTATTCAGTAAAGAATTAAAATTATTATTCATACCAAAAAACAAATAACATGGACACTTCAAAAATGATCAAAGCATATTGCCTGAAAACCAAAGAAAAAAATGTTCCGATGCAGGATGCTGTAGTTACAAAAACAGCCCGCGGCGGTTATATGGCAGCCGGTCACGACGGAAAAGGTAACAAGATGGCAGCCATTCTGAGCGAAGCCAAGGCACTGAAGGCTATTGCTGATGGTGTTGCCAAGAAAGGATTCTAATGAATAAAAATTGCTTATAAAAAGCCATCCAGCGGCGCCCACAGGGCGCCGTTATTTTTTATCTGCCTGACCAGAAAGCTGACCTTTTTTAGGTTGCAGGTAGCCATGCATAGCACCCAGGAAATCTAGTACATCCTGCATCTGCTGGATATGCTCGACCACCATTAAGAACATACGGCCGGTTTGACGCAAACGTGCCTTATTGGTTCCCTCTTGCAGGTATTGTAAAATACGACGGAAGAGATCGGATTCAAAGTAGGGTGAGTCTGGACGATTAATAAAATAGCAACGAAGGGTAGTGTCTTTGAGGGTAATCTTCTCAAAACCGATTTCTACTGCCAGCCAGCGGCACATAATGGTAATCATCAGTTCCTTCACCTGTTCCGGCACCGGTCCGAAACGATCTTCCAGCTCTTGCCTTAACAGATCGATTTCTTCCTCTTTTTCACAATGATCAAGTCGGGTATAGAGGGAGAGGCGCTCTGTAATACTCTCTACATAATCATCAGGTATCAGAATTTCGCGATCGGTATCAATGGTACAATCACTTACATATTCATCCTGCCGCGTTATCTCTTCTTTGAATACATCGGCAAAATCAGAACGCTTGAGTTCGCGAATCGCTTCATCTAAAATCTTCTGGTACATTTCAAGTCCGATCTCGGCAATGAATCCGCTTTGCTCTCCTCCCAGCATATTACCAGCACCGCGGATGTCGAGATCGCGCATGGCAATCTGAAATCCACTACCGAGATCACTGAACTGCTCCAATATCTGGAGTCGCTTACGGCTATCGGGTGCCAGCGTTGCAATGGGTGCCAGCAGATAGCAGAAGGCCTTTTTATTGCTCCTACCTACCCTGCCGCGCAATTGATGCAGATCGCTCAGTCCGAACTGATGTGCATTGTTGACAATGATCGTATTTACGTTCGGAATATCTACGCCACTCTCCACAATATTGGTGCAGATGAGTACATCGTAGCGTCGCTCAATAAAATCTAATATCCGCTCTTCCAACTCGTGCCCTTCCAATTGTCCGTGAGCATAACCGACAGAAAGATCCGGACAGAGAGACTGAATCAATGCGGCCATTTCTGAAAGTCCCTGAATCCGGTTATGAATAAAAAAAACCTGTCCCCCCCGACCCGTTTCGAAATAAATGGCCTCACGAATGTAGTCGTCATTAAAAACATGTACTTCTGTTTGTATGGGCAGGCGATTGGGGGGCGGTGTATTGATGATGCTGAGGTCACGTGCCCCCATTAAACTGAATTGCAATGTTCGCGGAATAGGCGTGGCTGTGAGGGTCAGGCAATCAACATTAGCCCGGATGGTCTTCAGTTTTTCTTTGTGCGCCACACCGAATTTTTGCTCCTCATCGATCACAAGTAAGCCCAGGTTTTTAAAAGATACTTCTTTCCCAAGAATGCTGTGGGTACCAATGAGTATATCGATTTTTCCGGCGGCCAGTTTTTGCAGCGTCTCTTTTTTCTCTTTGGCCGATTTAAACCGGTTGACGAAATCAACGGTCACCGGAAAATCTTTCAGCCGCTCCTGAAAAGTTTTGTAGTGTTGAAATGCCAGGATGGTGGTGGGAACCAATACGGCTGCCTGCTTGCCATCGATACAGGTTTTAAAAGCTGCGCGAATGGCGATTTCAGTTTTACCAAAACCAACATCACCGCAAATCAGGCGATCCATCGGACTCTCATTCTCCATATCTTTCTTCACGTCGGCAGTTGCCTTACTCTGATCAGGGGTATCTTCAAAAAGAAAAGATGCTTCAAGTTCATGCTGCAGATAATTGTCCGGACTATGTGCAAAACCATGTAAGGTTTTTCTGCGTGCATATAGTTTAATCAGGTCGAAGGCTAGTTCCTTTACCTTGGTTTTCGTTTTTTCTTTTAGCTTTTGCCAGGCATCACTTCCCAACTTATTCACTTTAGGCAGCGTGCCGTCTTTCCCTGAAAACTTCGAAATTTTATGCAGGGAATTGATGTTCACATATAAGATATCAGCGTCTTTATAAATCAAGCGAACGGCTTCCTGCCATTTTCCATTTACCTCAATTTTTTGTAAGCCGCTGAAAACGCCTACACCATGATCGATGTGTGAAACAAAATCTCCCGGCTGCAGTTCCCGTAAGGTTTTGATGGTAAGGGCTTTGTTCTTATTGAATGCCTGCTTGACGCGGTATTTATGGTAGCGCTGAAAAATTTGGTGATCGGTGTAACAAACAACTTTCAACTGGTCATTAATAAAGCCTTCGTGTATAGCTGTATTCACAGGAATAAAATCTATGCTCGTCTGCAGGTCGGAGAAAATCTGCGATAACCGCTCCAGTTGCTTGACTTGTTCAGCGAATAAAAAAAGCTGATAGCCGGCTGCTTCCTTCTCTTTCCAGTCAGCAATCAGCCAGTCAAATCGCCGGTTAAAAGAGGGTTGTGGGCGGGTGGCGGCATCCAGTTCCAGGGTAGCATTTCCGGAGGGTGTGCCGATTTCTACTACATGCCGCATCTTCAGCCAATCATTCCACTCTGCTGAGCGGAAGAAATCCTGCTCCTGTAAGCTTTGCACCTGGTGGGCATCTTCTTCGTTCAAGTTTTCAGTGGCGGCAGCGGAAGCCGGTACTTGCTCAAAATACTGAAATGCTTCAAACTGCTCATCCAGCTTGGATGCCAAGAGGGATCGGTCTTTCAGCCAGATAACAGTTTCCTCCGGCATAAATGCCGGCAGCGGAATTTTATTTTCAGCAGTAAACTGCGTTTCAATGTGAGGAATGATATTTACCTGCAGTAGTTTTCTTTCACTTAACTGTGACTGCGGATCAAAGAGGCGGATGCTGTCGACTTCATTTCCAAAGAGTTCAATCCGATAGGGCTTTTCATTCCCGAATGAATAGATATCGAGAATACCACCCCGCAAGGCAAATTGTCCGGGCTCATAAACAAAATCGGTTCGATGAAACCCATAGCTGACGAGGCGTTCCATCAGCTCCTCCAGCTGCAGCGTATCATTGGTTTTTATGGCGATCAGGCGGCTATTCAATTTTTCTGGTACCACCACTTTCTCAAAAAGTGCTTCGGGATAAGTGATGACTACTTTTTTATTTCCACCCGCAGCCATTTTAGTCAATGCCTCTGTACGAAGCATCACATGTGAGTTATTGACCTGCTTGAAATCTTTCCTGTTTTTGAAGGAAGAGGGAAAATAAAACAGGTCGAGTGCCCCGGTAATATTTTCGAGTGAATTATGAAAATAGGCCGCTTCTTCGGCGTCATTCAGCACCACCAGATGATTCATAGTCGCTGTTTTTTCAGCGGTCATCAAGGCGGCCATTAAAAATTCAGGACTGCTCCCGTGCAGCTGGAGAAGGGCGATGGTCTGGGGATCGGCATAAGAAAGCCTGTCACCTACTTGTAAAAGGAGGGGGGAGTTACGGTACTTTTCCAGCAACAGGTTAATGTTGCTTACTTCCTGATCTGCCACCATTTGATTCAAACGAGCACAAAGGTACGATTTTGGGACTAGAATGTAGCTTCCGCACTAATGAGCAGCTTCAGTTTGGTCACTTTATTTTCGAGCACTTCCGCTGGGCCAATCTGGTTCTTTTCATTGAACCAATTGGCATAAAATCCATTTTCATACTGTACAAAAATAGAATACTGCCCGGGTGGAAGTTCAACGGCAAAATGACCGGTGGAATCTGTTTTTACGGTGGCAACCAGTGGGGTAGGTATAGAAGTGTACCAACCGGTCTTATCCGCTTTCCTGAGTTGGGATGCGGCTGTTAACTGATGAATGTATATAGTGGTGGCGTATCCGGCGGGTGCTGCCAGGGGCAAATCGGGAGATGGCATGCGGTCGCCCTTCACTATCTGCACGATGCCCTCTATTCCTTGTTGAATCTTTTGCCCAGTTAATTGTCTAGAATTGCTACAAGAAAGAGCGGAAAGCATACCAATAAAAAAAATAAAAAGAATCGGCTTCATACTGCAATTTAAGGGCTGGAACTATCTAATTTAGTAATTTTATGCACTTTCAATCATGAGCCGCCTCCATTAAAGGAAAAATTAACTTTTATGAGATTATTCAGACTGTCCATCGTTATTTTATTTTCTTTGTCTATTGCCTCTGTTTCAGCACAGATCACTACTGATTTACAGGGACTCAAGCGGGCAAGCGAAGGATATAAATTACAATATGATGCCAATTTCAGTAAGGCCCTGAACCTGGCCAAAGAGAAAGGCTGGCCGCTGACCATGAAGGAAAAAGATGGTGGACTGGCCATGCTGACGGGCGTAGATCAGTTTGGACTCCCTATTTATTATACAACTTATAGCAATGTTTTGGCAGCCACTACCACCCGTGCCAATCAATTATGGCCTGGTGGTGCCTCCGGATTTAATCTGACCGGCAGCAGTGCCTTCTTAAAAGATAAACTTGGTATCTGGGATGGGGGAAGACTTTTAGCCACACACGTGGAACTGGCAGGAAGAATTGTTCAGAAAGACAATCCTCCCAGTTCAGATGACCATGGAACACACGTTGCTGGAACCATGGTAGCCAGTGGGGTGAACCCGGTTGCCAAAGGAATGTCGTATGGCGCGCAGAATTTACTTGCTTATGATTTTGGGAATGACGCCGGTGAAATGTTCACTCAGGCAGCAGAATCGAGTTTGCTTTTGTCCAATCACTCATATGGAACGATTGCAGGTTGGCGTTTTAATTCTGGCCAGAACAGATGGGAATTTTGGGGCAGATTTGGCGATAATGAAGATGCCAACTTTGGATATTACAATTCACAAGCACAGGCATGGGATTCACTCGCTTATCTAACGCCCAACTACTTGATTGTAAAATCAGCGGGTAATAACAGAAGTCAAAATGGACCTGCTGTAGGTCAACCTTATTTTCGTTACAATGCCAGCAACCAGATGGCCTCCGCCGGAAATCGCCCGGAAGGCATCAGCAGCAATGATGGCTATGACATCATCTCTACTTCTGGTAATGCTAAAAATATTCTAACAGTGGGTGCTATAAGTGGAATCCCCGGTGGTTATTCCCGTCCTTCCGATGTTTTGATCAGTAATTTCAGTAGTTGGGGCCCTACAGACGATGGAAGAATCAAACCTGATATCGTGGCCCAGGGGGTTGATGTTATTTCTTCTATTGCCACGACCAATACAAGCTATGCCAGTTTTAACGGCACCTCCATGTCCAGTCCCAATGCTACCGGATCTTTGTTTTTGTTGCAGGAACTGTATGGCAAGTTGAAAAGCGGTGCTCCGATGCGCTCTGCAACGCTCAAGGGAATTGCAATTCACACCGCAGATGAAGCAGGAATAGCTCCCGGACCCGATTACATCCATGGCTGGGGATTGCTGAACGTAGAAAAAGGGGCGGCCCTCATCAACCAGGCAGTAACCAGCAACAACGCATCTACTAGCAACCATTTACTGTATGAAAATAACCTGACCAATGGTGGCAGCCTAACTTTGAATGTAGTTGCCTCAGGTAAGGGTCCTTTGAGTGCCACTATTTGCTGGACCGATCCTCGGGGCAGTGTTGAAACCGTTGATATTCTCAACAACCGTTCTAAAAAACTGGTGAATGACTTAGATATCCGCATTACCAAAACGAATGGCTTTGGCACTTATTTTCCCTGGACATTGAATCCTACTTTCCCTTCGGCCACTGCATTCCCAGCTGATAACAGCGTTGATAATGTTGAAAGAATTGATGTAGACAGTACAGTACCCGGACAATCCTACACCATCCGTATTTCACATAAAGGCATCCTGGTAAAGGACGCCCAGGCATATTCACTGCTGGTAAGTGGTGTGGGCGGCACAGCTTTCTGTAATTCAACTTCCGGTGGAGGTGGTGCAAGAATTGATTCAGTTATCTTCAGTAATCTGCAGATTGCCAACCCGGCCGGTTCAAGAACCTATACCGACAACACCCGTTTCACTGCCAACGTCGAGCCCCTGCAAACGCTTCCTATTTCCATTAAATTGAATACAGCCGATGCAAGTACGAATGCGCGGATAGTAAAAGTATTCATCGACTTTAATAGCAATGGTGTCTTTGATACTGGCGAATTAATGGCAACGAGTAGCGCCCTTACTTCCGCGGCACAAATTTATACTACCAACATCGCTATACCAGGAACAGTATCGGTAGGTGGCTTGTGTTTGATGAGAATTGTGGTACAGGAAACTTCTACTGCTGGTGATGTGCAAGCCTGCGGAACGTATGGACGCGGAGAAACACAGGATTATCGCCTGCGTGTGGTAAGTCCATCGAATGATATCATGCCCTTTGAAATTACTGCTCCGGCAAGTGGCGATTGTGAATCCGCACAAAATTATCTGACCATCAAGATTAAAAACAATGGTGCAGTCAGTCAATCGAACGTGCCCGTAAGTGGGATTGCTTTAGGACCAGGAGGGGCCATTGTCTCGACATTCTCATCTGTATACAGAGGCACCATCTCAGCGGGTTCGATTGCAACAGTTACTTTCCAGAATCCATTTGCGATGCAAGCCGGAACCACCTATAATATTCTTGCTACCACCTCATTGGGAAATGACCAAAATTTATCTAATAATTCACTGGTCTCTTCTTTTGCGACAGCGGCAAGACCTGCAGAGCCTCAGGGCACAGGCAGTATGTGCGGCAATACTGCCATTTTGCGGGTGAACAACCCAGTGCCTGGCAGCAATTATTTTTGGTACAATTCCGAATCGGCAACCGTCCCTGTCACTTCCGGTTCTACCACAAGTACAGCCAACGTACCCGCTAACAGAACATTTTATTTAGGTAAAGACATACAGGCATCTATCGGACCGGCAAATAAATTGGTCTATTCCAGTGGTGGCTATAACACCTTCGCTGGAAATTTCGTGCGTTTTAATAATTCCGTACCCTTGGTAATTGAAACCGCTCGCATGTACATAGGTAATCCCGGTAAAATAAGAATCATCTATGGTGACATTACGAATGAGACTTCTACCGGTTACTCTTATATTGCTCAATATTCAACAATAATTGATGCGCCTGCCACCAACCCCAATCCGCAACCGGGACTTGTTGTCGGAAATAATCCTTTGGACACAGGTGCCATTTTCCGATTAGACATTCCGGTGAGCCAGCCGGGTGACCACATTCTGATTCTGCAATGCATCAGTGGTGACGGCAGATCAGACAGTGCATCCATTTTCAGAAACAATGCTATAACAACGCCCAATACTTACCCCATGACAGTACCGGGCGTGATGTCAATTACGGGTAACAGTGTAACACCAGGCGCACAACAGCCTTGGCAATTTTATTATTTCTTCTACGACATGAAAATCAGTACCCTTGATTGTCCGAGTGCACGTGTAGCTGTAACGGCAGCGTCTCCGGTTGAACCCATTATCACCCGACAGGGCGACTCGCTGGTTTCTAACTATATTACCGCCAATCAATGGTATTATAATGATACCCTTATCATAGGTGCAAATAGCAAAACATATAAGCCAACAAAAACCGGAAACTATAAAGTTGTCGTTTTCGACTCGTTTGGTTGTCAGCTCACATCGAACACCATTAATGTTACGATAACTGCACTGACTGAACAAATGGCTGAAGAAATCAGATTACGTGTTTCTCCCAATCCGAATAAAGGCCGATTCAACCTCTCATTCACGGTAGATACCAGAGCCGATCTTTGGATCGATATCATTGACCCTGCCGGCAATAAAGCATTCTCTGCAAATCAACCGAATTTCATTGGAAGCTATTCGAAAGAAATAACACTGCCGCAGCTCTCCTCATCTATGTATCTGGTGAGAATACAGCACAACAAAAAGGTATATGTGAAGAAACTGATCATACAACGTTAGTGTGCCACAGCTGAAACATTGAGAAGGCCGGTAAACTTTTTACCGGCCTTTTTGTTGAAGTTAAATCTCCAATGAAATCTATGAGAATGGGGTAAAACCCTAAAAAATCGATTTAATTACCTTTACACGCGAAAAATAAATAAAAAAGTATGGCAGAGCCCTGGCGCACCGGCACGGTGATCAAAATAGAAAATGAGACGCCCAACTGCAGAAGATTCTGGATACAGGTATCGGAATTGGCATCTTTTGATTTCATCCCCGGACAATTCGTTACCCTGGATCTTCCGATACATGAGCAGAAAAACAAGCGCTGGAGAAGCTATTCTATCGCCTCTGCACCCGATGGTAGCAATGTGTTTGAACTCGTCATCGTTTACCTCGAAGGCGGACTCGGAACAACCTATTTATTTAATGAAGTAGCCGTTGGAACCGAAATCACGCTGCGCGGACCCCAAGGGAAATTTATTCTCCCGGAAGTGCTCGACCACGATATTTATCTGATCTGCACCGGCACAGGTATTGCACCTTTCCGTTCTATGGCACACTGGCTGCACCACCATAAAAAACCACACCAGGGCGTTCACCTGGTATTCGGGTGCAGGAAATTCGAAGATGGGCTATACATCAAGGAATTACAAGAACTGGCTGCCAATGAACCTGGATTTCATTTTCACCCTTGTTATTCCCGTGAAACAGATGTACCGGCCGGCTCTTACAAAGGTTATGTGCACCAGGTATATGAAGAACTTACCGGTAAAGGCACCATACCCGCAAAGTTTTATCTCTGTGGCTGGAAGAACATGATTGATGAAGCCAAGGAAAGAATCGTAGCCATGGGCTATGACAAGAAAGCCATCCATCTCGAGATTTACGGATAAAAATTGTTGCTACTTAGATTACATCAACTGTGCTGATACCATTTCACGCACCTTGCTCATCAGCACCCGCTCCTGAACCATACTGTCCCGATAACGAATGGTCACTGTCTTATCTTCCAATGTCTGATGATCAATCGTTACACAGAATGGTGTACCAATGGCATCCTGACGACGGTAGCGCTTCCCAATGGCATCTTTTTCCTCATAGAAACATTTGAAATAAGGCTTGCATTCATTCATCAGATCCCTGGCCACCTCGGGTAAGCCGTCTTTTTTCGTTAAGGGTAAAATCGCCAGCTTTACCGGGGCCAGCATGGGCGGAATATGCAATACAACACGACTATCGGTTGATCCATCTTCCTTTTTTATTTGCTCTTCTTCGTATGCATTTGATAAGATGAGCAGGAACATACGATCTAAACCAATAGAAGTCTCAATCACATAAGGCACATAATTCTGATTGATCTCATTATCGAAATACTGCAACTTCTTTTTACTGTGCAGCTGGTGCTGCGTCAAATCAAAATCGCTGCGGGAATGGATACCTTCTACTTCCCTGAAACCAAAAGGAAAGGCAAACTCAATATCACAGGCCTCCTTGGCATAATGCGCGAGCTTCACATGATCATGAAAGCGAAACTTTTCCTTCGGAATACCCAGGGCCAGGTGCCATTGTAACCTGGCTTCTTTCCAATACCGATACCACTCCCCTTCCGTTCCGGGACGAACAAAAAACTGCATCTCCATCTGCTCAAACTCCCGCATACGAAAAATGAACTGCCGAGCAACGATCTCATTCCTGAATGCTTTTCCCGTTTGCGCAATACCAAAGGGAATTTTCATGCGGGCTGTTTTCTGCACATTCAGAAAATTCACAAAAATGCCCTGTGCCGTCTCCGGTCGCAGATAGATGGTATCCGACTCTTCAGCTACAGACCCCAATTGGGTAGAGAACATAAGATTGAACTGACGAATATCTGTCCAGTTACCCGTTCCACTCACACTGCAAACAATTTTTTCGTCCGCCATCAATTGCTTCAGGCCGGCAAAATCTTCCGCTGCCAGCAGCGCATCCATTTTTGCTAACAAAGCTGTGGCTGCCGCCTCATCGCCCTGTTGGCTCAATGCCTCTGCCTTTGCCTCTATCAAATGATCAACCCGATAGCGCTTCTTGCTATCACGATTGTCGATCATTGGGTCGCTGAAATTATCTACGTGACCACTGGCCTTCCAGGTAGTAGGATGCATAAAGATGGCAGCATCAATGCCCACAATGTTCTCATGCAACTGGGTCATGCTCTTCCACCAATGGTCGCGAATGTTCTTCTTCAACTCACTCCCATAGGGACCATAATCATATACAGCCCCCAGTCCGTCATAAATTTCACTACTCGGAAAAACAAATCCATATTCCTTGGCATGGGCAATAATGGCCGGTAACAGCTGATCAGTATTGGTTGTCATAACGGAACAAAAATACAGTATTAGTGCTGGTTTACGAAACAGAACGGCAATTCACCGATTCAGCCGGCCGGTGATCCACTCCTTGTATTCCATGGGTGAGATCCTTTTTTTTCAGTACTTTTAAAAAAATCATTGCAATGTCACTCTATCGCTTGCTGTTACCCGCTTTGCTGTTCTCAAACTGGCTGACAGCTCAAACCACCTCCGAATATCCCGACGATTATCTGACCCCTGCCTTTCATGCAGGAAGAAGAGCTGCATTTCGTGAGAAAATGCCTGAGCGATCTGTGGCCCTTTTCTTTGCCTCACCACAGAAAGTGCGCAACAACGATGTGAATTATATCTATGCCCCCAGTAAAAATCTATACTACCTGACCGGACTAGAGGAGCCCAATGCTTTATTACTATTATTCAAACAGCCAGTTACCCTACTAGGAAAAACAGGCACCGAATTTATTTTCGTACAGCCCAGGAACCCACAGCGGGAAATGTGGACCGGAAAAATTTTGGGACCGGAAGGGGTTAAGAAGAAATATGCAATGGAACACGTTTTCGCTGCAGAGCAATTTTCCGGCAAACTACTCGACCTGTCGCAACTCGATACCATCATTACTTCTTTCCGCACAGAACAGATATTATTCAAATATCCCGGTCGCGGTGATTTGCTGGCGAATATGGCTGCCTCATTTGATACCGCCATACAACAAGCCGGCAAAACCCCCATGCCTACCTATGGCACAGCCATTTTGCACCAACTTCGTGGCATCAAACAACCGGAAGAGATTGCCCTGATGGAAAAAGTAATCAACATGAGTGTGGAGGGTCACAATCGCGTAATCAGAACCATACAACCCGGCATGCATGAATACGATGCCCAGGCACTCATGGAATATGAATTCAAAAGCCGCGGATCGGAATATGTAGGTTACCCCAGCATCAACGGCTCCGGCGCCAATTCCTGTATCCTTCATTACGAAACCAATCAGCGCACCTTACAGGATGGTGATTTATTACTCAACGATTGCGGAGCCGAGTACCACGGCTATAGTGCCGATGTAACCAGAACCATCCCCGTAAACGGTAAGTTTAGTCCGGAACAAAAAATCATTTATGAACTGGTACTGGCTGCACAGGATGCTGCTTTTGCCACCTGTCAGCCGGGCAAACAATTCACAGACCCCCACAATGCCGCACTGAAAGTGATAACAGCCGGATTAAAAGAACTGGGCATCATTCAAAGTGATAACCAGGCCAGAATGTATTTTCCACATGGCACTTCGCATCATCTCGGACTCGATGTGCACGATATGGGCAGTAGAACAACACTGGTACCGGGTATGATTTTTACCGTAGAGCCGGGTATTTATATTCCACCCGGCAGCAATTGTGATAAAAAATGGTGGTCCATCGGTGTGCGCATAGAAGACGACCTGCTCATCACAAACGATGGCTATCGCAATTTGTCTGCAGGATCACCCCGCACAGTAGAAGAGATTGAAAAAATGGCCCGAGCAGCGAGAAAAAAGAAGAAGCCACTCGAATAGCGCTACTATTGAAGCTTTTCATTTTGCCTGTGTCGATCGGTATCTCTTAGGGTCTTCTTCTCGAAATTTTTCTCCAACGCCTCTGTCAGATTCACGCCGGTCTGGTTGGCCAGGCAGATTACTACCCATAGCACATCTGCCAGCTCATCTGACAGCTCATGGCCTTTGTCGGACTCCTTCTCTGATTGCTCACCATAGCGTCGAACCATTAAACGACTCAGTTCCCCCACTTCCTCCATCAAAATACCCAGATTGGTTAATTCATTAAAATAGCGCACACCAAGGGTCTGAATCCAGTTATCGACTTTTTGCTGTGCTTCCTGTATGGTAAGACTCATGAGCGAAGATTTGATTGATTATTCTTTGTTTTTAGAATCTATCCAAATAGTCACCGGACCATCATTGGTCAGACTGACCTGCATATCGGCACCGAAGATGCCGGTTGCAATGGGTTTACCTAACATAGCAGCCAATCGCTGTATCAGTTGCTCATAAATAGGTATGGCTACTTCAGAACGGGCCGCGCGAATATAGGAAGGACGATTTCCCTTTTTGGTTAAAGCATGCAAGGTAAACTGACTCACCAGTAAGATCTCACCAGCAGATTCCAGGCAACTTCGGTTCATCACACCCTGTTCGTCGGGAAAAATACGCAGGTTGACAATCTTACCTGCTATCCACTCCACATCCTCCTGCTGATCTGCTTCCTCCATGCCTACCAACACCAGTAAACCCCTACCAATTTGGCCGGTAATTTGCTGCTCGACGGTAACTGAAGCGCTACTGACCCGCTGTACGACAATTCTCATATTGAATCACGCGATTTATGCGAACTTTACAGATATGAAGATAGTTATAACCCCCGAAATTCAGTTTCAAACTGCCCGCAGTGGCGGGAAGGGGGGACAAAACGTCAACAAGGTAGAAACGATGGTGGAAGGTCGATGGCACGTAGACACTTCTGCACGTGTTACTCCTGAACAGAAGGCATTGATTCACCAGCGACTGGCCAACCGCATTCACCGCGATGGATGCTTGCTGGTCAAATCACAAGCTGCCAGAAGTCAATGGATGAACAAACAAGAAGTGATAGAAAAAATGAACAGGATGGTCGCCAAGGCATTGCTGCAACAGGCCAGCAGAAAAGCTACCCAACCTACGGCCGCATCCCGGGAAAAAAGATTGGAAACAAAAAAGAGAACCGCATTGAATAAAGTACTCAGAAAAAAAATCAATCGCGACGAATGAAGTGGTGTTGTCTATTATTTTTTTACCTGGTGCAAGGGTGGCAAACTGTTTCGGCTCAAAAAGCAGGAAAGACTTCCCCCGCTCTAGTGTTGGAAGTGCGGGCAATGGTGGGAGGAAATACCTTTTCATTTGACAGCAGTTACCGAAATGCTTCCGGAGAGTCTTTTCAAGTCACCCGCTGTCTTTTTTATCTGTCGAATTTTTCCGTCACCTATACGGATGGCAATAAAAATCATTTGCCCCCATCTTATTTTCTGATCAACTTATCAGATAGCAGTACCTGGTCGATCCGGATTCCGGTTGACAATAAAAAAATACTATCCATTCATTTTTTAATTGGTATCGACAGTAGCAAAAATGTTGGCGGTATTCAGCGCGGGGTTTTAGATCCGGCCCGTGGTATGTTCTGGACCTGGAACACAGGTTACGTGATGGCCAAATTAGAAGGCACTTCAAGCTCTTCTAAACTGGCGGGACAAAAATTTTCCTATCACATAGGAGGATACGCCGGCAATCAAAACGTGGTGAAGGATGTTATGCTGGTGGTTCCGAAGCAACTAAATCAACAAAAACCGCTCACGCTGTTGGCAGATCTGTTGCATTGGTTCAATGGTTCGGCTCCTCTTTCCATAGCAAAGCATCCTTCCTGTCACTCACCGGGAAAATTAGCTTTGCAGATTGCCAATAATTATCAATCTATGTTCACCCTTCAGCAACAGCCCTAACCATGAAGCGAAAGCACATCATCCTGTTACTGATCGTAAGCACCTGCCTCGCCTGGGAGCAAACCAATCGCTGGCTGGCCCATACCCATCCGGTGCAACCCATCATTCCCAAAGGGTGGCCGGCACCGGTGTATGATTTCAAATCAAATCCACTGACAAAAGAAGGCATTGCCTTGGGTAAGGCCTTATTTTATGACCCGATATTAAGTAAAGATGGAACTGTCTCTTGTGGCAGCTGTCATCAATCTTTCAGTGGGTTTGCTACGTATGACCATCCCTTGAGCCATGGGATTGACAACGGCTTCACCCAACGCAATGCACCGGGTATTGTGAATATGGCCTGGCAGAAAAAATTTAATCAGGATGGTGGCATCTTACACCTCGATCTTCAACCCCTGGCACCCATCACCGCAGAAAATGAAATGGGTGAAACGATTACCGGTGTGGTAGAAAAACTCAACAAGAATGAAACTTACAGGAAAAAATTTCGGGAAGCATTCGGCGTGCAGACAATTGTTACTGCTGATCTCGGCAAAGCCCTTAGTCAGTTCGTTTTGACACTGGTAAGCTATAACAGCAAATATGACCGCGTGATGCGGGGAGAAACAAAATTTATCTTGCCGGAACAACTGGGCTACGAAATCTTTACAAAAAAATGCGTGTCCTGTCATCCCCCCCCTTTCTTCACTGATTTTAGTTTCAGAAATGCCGGACTTCCATTAGATGATATGCTGCAAGATAGAGGACGCATGCAGATCACCGGAAACGCAGCAGATTCACTGGCCTTTCGTGTACCCAGCCTCAGGAATGTGGCACTTAGCTTTCCCTATGGACATGATGGCCGGTTTGCTACCCTACAAAATGTATTTGAACAGTACAGAAGTACACAACCGCGTTCTGCCGGAACTGATCCGTTGTTACAAAAAGGCATTCCCCTGAGTAATTATGAAATCGGACAGCTAACCGCATTTTTACAAACATTGACTGATTCTACTTTGATCAACAACCCTGCTTTCCTGCCGGAGGAACAAAACCGCAGGCAAAAACAGGAGCGCGATATACACAGGAACAAAGGAGATTGATTACTTTCGATATGCATTCAATAAAGAAATTTAGAAAAGTCATCAGGTGAGTGGCATAAAAAAATTAGCGGGACAAACCATGTGGTATGGTGTCAGCACCATGGCAGGCAGACTCATCAACTACCTGCTGACGCCCTACCTTACCTATCAATTCAGCACTGCCCAATATGGGGAGATGTCGATGGTGTATGCTGTCATTCCCTTCATGAATGTATTATTCAGCTATGGGATGGAAACAGCCTACTTCCGGTTCACCAAAGACCATCCACGGCAGGTAGTGAATAATACAGCGGCCACCTCACTGCTGCTCACTACCACCCTGCTAACGGCTATAGTATTGTTGCTGTCGGGTCCGATGGCTGCAGTATTGAAGGTCCCTGCACATCCCGAATACATTTGGCTGGCGGCCGGTATCATTGCTACCGATGCAATCTGTATTGTTCCCTTTGCCCAACTGCGACAGGAGGGAAGACCGATTCGATTTGCCTTCATAAAAATCGGCGGAATTCTTGTCAATATCTTTTTTGTTGTCTTTTTTCTGTCGATCTGGCCTACCTGGCTGTCGTCGCATCCAGAACATTTTAGTGCAGGATGGTATAATTCCAAAGCAGCTGTGATGTATGTGCTTTTGGCCAATCTGATTCAAAATCTTATTGTCTTCCTATTACTCAGTAAAGAGTGGATGGGCTTTCAATGGAAATTAGATAAAGCGCTTTGGTGGCGAATGATGACCTACGGATGGCCGCTGATATTTGCGGGACTGGCAGGTATGGTTAATGAAACTTTTGACAGGATCATGCTGGGATGGTGGGCACCGGTTCAAGGAAGTGAAGCAGCACAAGCGGAAGTTGGTATCTATTCTGCATGTTATAAACTTTCTATTTTGATTACACTGGGTAGGCAAGCATTTAGTCTGGGAGCTGAGCCCTTCTTTTTTCGGCTTGCAGAAAAAGAAGATGCACCCCGCCAGTATGCCCGGGTGATGAAATTCTTTGTGATCACGCTTTGCCTGATGTACCTGGTTGTGATGTTATACCTCGACTACTGGAAATACTTTATTCAGAAACCCGACATGTGGGTGGGATTAAAAGTGGTGCCCCTGTTATTATTGGCGAATATTTTTTTGGGTATTTACTATAACCTCAGTGTCTGGTACAAACTGGCCGACAAAACCAGTGCAGGTGCCTGGATTACTTTCATAGGTGCCTTGATTACATTGGTCATTAATTATTGGGGCATTCCACTTTATAGTTACATGGCTTGTGCCTGGGCTACCCTTGCCTGTTATGGCAGCATGATGGCCATTAGTTATTATTGGGGACAAAAAGTGTATCCCATTCCCTATCGTGTTGGGCGATTGTTCGCTTATATAATAGGAGCTGTATTGTTGGCTCAGATTTTCAATTGGTTGATAGCCGGTCTTGAACTGAGCAACGGGCTTCGGTTACTTATTGCTACTTTCTTACTGGTTCTCTACATAGGAATCATTTTCTTTGCAGAAAGGGAAGAACTAAAAAATATTCCGGCAATCAAAAGCCGGTTCAAGATATAATGGCGGAAGATCTACACATATCAATCGGTTCCAAGCAAGAACAATATGAAGCATTGCTGCCTCAAATTAAAGCGCTCACGGCAGGGGAGTCCGATCTCATAGCCAATCTGGCGAATATCGCTGCTGCGCTGTTTCAGCAGTTTAGGTGGCTGTGGGTAGGCTTCTATCTGGTGAAAGGTGATGAGCTGGTGTTAGGTCCATTTCAGGGTCCCATTGCTTGTACGCGTATAAAAAAGGGAAGGGGTGTTTGCGGAACGAGTTGGGAGCGGGGAGAAACTTTGGTTGTTCCTGATGTAGAAAAATTTCCGGGACACATTGCTTGCAGTAGTTTATCGCGGTCAGAGATTGTAGTTCCGATCACATACGATGGTACTGTATGGGGGGTGTTAGATGTAGACAGCGATGCATTAGACCATTTTGATGCGATTGATAAAGAATATCTCGAGCGAATCATGCAATTCATATCACCCGTCAACAACTGATGTATCGGCAGACAGTTATTGAGCGAAAAGCCATTTCTTTTTTTTTCGTTACCTTTGTGTATTCATATAAGCTCTCTACAGGCTGATCACACTTCCGTGACAAAGTTTTTTCAGATCATTTACGGGTAGGTTATATAACAGTTGACACGATGTTAGCTGTTACTCACTTTATATTTTAAATAATGTCATTCAATTCATTACACATCATCCCTGCGATTCTGGAAGCATTGGAGCAGGAAGGTTATCATCAGCCCACACCCATTCAGGCACAGGCCATTCCGCCCGCACTCCAGGGTCGAGACGTGCTGGGCTGCGCACAAACAGGTACAGGCAAGACAGCTGCATTTTCTATACCTATTTTACAGATTTTACAACTGCAACAAACTTCAACTCCCCCAAAAAAAGGCATCAAAGCATTGGTAGTAACTCCTACACGTGAACTGGCGATTCAAATCAATGAAAGCCTGGCTGCCTATGGCAGAAATATCTCTTTACGACATGAAGTTATTTTTGGTGGGGTTTCACAAGTGCCCCAAACGCGCGCCCTACAAAGAGGTATAGATATCCTCGTTGCTACACCGGGACGTTTACTTGACCTGATGCAACAGGGCTTCATCTCATTACAATCCGTTCAACTACTGGTACTGGATGAAGCAGACCGTATGCTGGATATGGGATTCATTCATGATGTTAAAAAGATTCTCGCTAAGTTGCCGGCAAAAAAACAGACCTTATTTTTTTCGGCTACCATGCCACCGGAGATTGCCTCACTAGCAGCATCGCTTTTGCATGAGCCGGTTCGGGTAGAAGTTACACCGGTATCTTCTACTGCTGCCACCATCGGACAACAATTGTACCATGTAAACCGGGAGAATAAGAAACGCTTACTGGCACATTTATTAAAAGACGATGAAATTAAAACTGCGCTGGTATTTACCCGCACGAAACACGGGGCAGATAAGGTGGTAAAAGACCTGGTGCGGGATGGTTTTTCCGCAGAAGCTATCCATGGTAATAAATCACAAAATGCACGCCAGCGTGCACTCAGCAATTTCAAGAACGGTACTACCCGAGTATTGGTAGCAACCGATATTGCAGCCAGGGGAATTGATGTGGAATTATTATCCCATGTTATCAACTTTGAATTACCCAATGTGCCAGAGACCTATGTTCACCGAATTGGACGAACAGGTAGAGCCGGTGCCAGCGGAGTCGCCATATCTTTCTGCGATCAGGAAGAAAAAGAGTTCCTGCGCGATATTCAAAAATTAACAGGCATTCAGATTCCGGTCGTTTCAGAGCATCCTTTTCCTCCACAGGCCTTTTCAGGTATGCCAAGACCTTCCGGAACCAGGGAAAATGAGCAACGTAATCGCGGGCACCAACATCAACGTTCCTTCCGCCCTTCAGGCAGACGCAGCATGGAAAAAAGATAGTAGTGATTTTACGTCGACAATAAAAAGAAATCACTGAAAAATAGTAGTTTTGTGCCCCTGCGGATATGGCGAAATTGGCAGACGCACCAGACTTAGGATCTGGCGCCGCGAGGCGTGTAGGTTCGACTCCTATTATCCGCACAAAATGCTAGGTGAGTTTGAGTGAGCGCATGAAGTAAAATTATACGCCCACTCCAACTCACCCTTTTTTATGCTCCTCCCCTTTTGCGCCACTTCCGTCAGGCACAATGGATATATATCCCAATAACCTATTGGCAATGTGTTATGCTGGTTGCTCAATGAATGTTCATTTTTATGCCTTTGATGTAGCAACAGCTTGTTTCTAATGCGGATATACCTTATCTTCATCTAACAAATCTTTTCGCTGTTTTTTTGTATTCATATCATCATAAAGTCATTGTATGCAATCCCCAGTTAGACCCCTCATTTTATTGTTAGTGGGCATTTTTTTATCTGATGCCCTCTTTGCCTGTACCGGTATCACCCTCAAATCTAAAGATGGTGGTGTGGTTGTTTCCCGCACCGTTGAGTGGGCCTTGAACGATGCCCAACACAATAAAATACTCATCGTACCCCGCAATAAGACATTTACCGGACAAACGCCGAAGGGCTTCAATGGAAAAAAGTGGACCGGCAAATATGGCTTCGTGACGCTGACTGCTTACGATCAGCCCTATGGTCCGGATGGCATGAACGAAGAAGGATTGTATGTGGGAGTATATTACCTGCCGGGGTTTGCCGAATATGCAGTTTATGATAGCACCAAAGCTGCACAATCACTGAGTGTTGGCGATTTAATGCAATGGATGCTGTCGTCATTCAAAACAGTGAATGAGGCCATCGCCAACCTGAATAAAGTTCGGGTAGTGACCGTAGAAAACAAAGATTTTGGCGGAGCTGAACTGCCCTTCCATTTCAAAATCGTTGACCCCTCCGGGAACAGCAAGATTATTGAGATCGTGAACCACGGAGAAATCAAAGTATATGACCCCTACCTCGGAGTAATTACCAACTCCCCTACTTATGATTGGCACATCATCAATCAACGGAATTATCTGGCCCTCACCAATATTCCGAACAATCCAAAAGTTTTTGATAATTATGAGCTGAAGCCATTGGGTGGTGGTTCCGGATTAATCGGATTGCCCGGAGATTTTACTCCCCCCTCCCGTTTTGTCAGGGCGGCTGCGTTTACAGCCACCTGCCGGCCATTGTCTACCTCACAGGAAGCAGTATTTGAATCTTTCAGAATTCTAGACAATTTCAATATTCCGCTGGGAGCCCAGGTTCCTGCACAAAATTTGCCCAAAGACATTGTCAGTGCAACACAGGTAACCTCTGCCTCAGATCTAAAAGAAAGGGTTTATTACTATCATACTATGTGGAATAGGCAGGTGCGCAAAATCGATTTGAAGAAAATCAACTTTGCCACCATAAAAGAGACAGTAATTGACGATGATGCTTCGCAGCAAAATAATATCAAGGATGTAACTCCGAAGCAAGTGTGAGAGTGATTCTGCTCACAATCCCACTCTTGTGCCAGAGGCGGAGACTTTGCAGCTGGAGAGTGGGATACCCTTTTAATTTTTTAAGCCCGGATAAATATGAAACTAGCATAGCCTCCTTTAAAATAGAATACGCTTTAAATTAAAAAGCAGCGATAAAAATTCACCCATATTCATGCCCCTCTGTATCGAGAATTTTGGAATTTTATGGAATCTAATTCCAAATTAGGCCATGATAAATAACCTAATTGCATATTTCACCTTTAAGATTCCTTCTACACAGAGTACAATGCTTTCGTACACCGGTATAAACCTTACGAAAGAAACGTACGCAGAAAGCTTGAGTCCGAAGAAGATTCGCCGGTTAAGGTAGTGTACAGAAAGAATTAAAATGTGCCTGTTATCACCGGCAACTCAATCTTAGACCGGTGGTATAGCCGAATGTTGGATTTGATGAAATCTTCATCCTTTGCTTGATATATGTCCAGAAACTTCTGTGGATTCCTATCAACAATAGGGAACCAACTGCTTTGGAGTTGAATCATCAGTCGATGACCTTTTTTGAATGTATGTGCTACATCAGGCAAACTGAACTTTACCTGTGTGGGTTGATTGGGAACAAAAGGTGCCGGCTTTTCAAAACTATTGCGAAACTTGCCCCTCATCACCTCACCACGAACCAATTGTTGATAGCCACTCATCAGATAATCCACTTTCACATTTGTAGCAGAGGGTTGATCAGGATAAACATCAATGAGTTTTACTACAAAATCGGCATCTGTTGTTGAGATAGATACCCATAGATCAGCCACTACCGGACCACCCAAAGTCAGATCCTCAGTCAGTACCGGTGTCTGATATACTAAAACATCCGGTCTGCGGGATGCAAATTTCTGGTCCTCAACCATGTACTCGCGATAATGTCTGCTTGGCGTGGAGCGCAACATATAAACATCAGATATATACGGTACAGGTTTAGCTGGATCACTGACATACTCTTCAAATCCCTTCCCGGTAGATGAAGGTGACAGTAACCCTTTTGGACCAAGAAAATAATTAGTCATACGCATACCGGGCACAGGCCATTGTGACAATTGCTTCCACTCATTGGCTCCCGTAAAAAAAACATTGGCTTCCTTTATTGCATCTATACTACCCTTATTCCGAAGATGATAATCAAAGAAAGGTAACTCGATGTTCTTCCCATACCAGTCACTGGTATTCGATCCCCAATAAACATTGCCCAATTTAGTACCATCCATAGCACCCCATTGTCCGTGGTACCAGGGCCCCATGACAATGCGGTTGTCATTTTTTGCTTTTCCTTCAATTGCCTTGTATAAATTCCACGCGCCATAACAATCCTCTGCATCATAGAGTCCACCAACCACCAAAGTAGCGATCGAGGAGTTGATTTGGTCCACGTTTCTGCGGGCATCGCGTACCTGCCAAAAAGCATCATAGTTGGGATGTGCCATGAGGTCTTTCCAAAAAAGTATGCTGTCACCCATCAACTTAGTAAAATTGGTCAAGGCACCAGTCCGCAAATAAAAATCGAAATAGTCTTTCGTAGGAAACTCAAAACCCTTCGGGCCAATGGTGGTGGGTTTGGGTCGTGGTTTTCCAAAGCCGGAATAAAAAGCAAAGCCATCTGCCAGCATAAAAGCTCCGTTGTGGTGAAAATCATCGCCCAAAAACCATTCCGTAACAGGCGCCTGAGGACTCACAGCTTTAAGTGCCGGGTGATTGCTCAATGATGCCATGGTTGCATAAAATCCGGGATAGGAAGTTCCAAATACGCCGACTTTTCCATTGTTGCCGGAAATATTTTTAACCATCCATTCTATCGCATCATAGGTATCAGTAGATTCATCGTTTTGTCCGGCTGTTTTATTGGGAATGAAAGGACGGATATCTTCAAACACTCCCTCACTCATCCAGCGCCCACGAACATCCTGGATCACGTATATGTACTTTTCCTTAAAAAAATAATTCCGCGGACCCCGCCAAAAACCGGCATTGAAAATACCTTCTCCATACGGAGCACATGAATAGGGCGTTCGCGTCAATAAAATAGGGTGCTGTTCAGACCGGTCATTGGGAGCATAAATGGTAGTGAACAAACGAATACCGTCCCGCATAGGTATCATCACCTCAGTCTTGGTATAGTTGTTCACAATCCATGCAGAGTCTACCCCCTGTGCCAGGGTTGCCAACGGCAATAAAATAACCGCCAGCAAAAAATTTTTTCCCTTCATAATAGTAATTGTTAAAAATTGAGGTCGCCTATTCAGGTCTCCTAAAATAGTTGATTTTCAACACAAATTACTTCCTCCCTAAAAGAACAAGCTTCCTCCGCTGCCAGGCACCCATTGCCAAGGGTAAAAAAAGATATAAATATATATTTTTAATTTAATGTGGGGAGCAAAGATGCTCCCTCCAAGCGGTCATTTCCCCGAATAATCGTACCTTTGCACGCTCAAAATCAAGTATAATTTATATCTCCATGGCTACCATTACGCGTGAAAACATCAGTCTGCTCAACGACAAGCTTACCATAAAACTTTCCAAAGAAGATTACTTGGAAGGTTTTGAAAAAACATTGAAGAAGTACGCAAAAACAGCGAACATCCCCGGCTTCCGTAAAGGCATGGTGCCGGCTGGACTGGTAAAAAAAATGTATGGCCAAGGTGTATTCAGTGAGGAAGTTCTGAGAAAAGTGGAAGAAGAACTGAATAAATACCTCCAACAAGAGCAACTCGAGATTTTCGCTCAGCCACTACCTCTGACCGAGCAAGCACCCCAACTGGACATGCATCAGCCGGCCGATTATCAGTTTGAATTTGAAATCGGACTCAAGCCGCCTATTGAACTCAAGCCGGAGCAACTAAAAGTTACTCGCTATGTAGTTAACGTAACAGATGCAATGGTACAGGAAGAATTGGAGCGAACACAAAAAAGAAACGGCGAACGCACCGAACCCGAAGCCATCAACGATAAAGACAATGTTCTTCAAATCAGCCTGACCGAAACCGATGCAGCCGGACAAGAGGTTGAGAACGGATTTCAAAAAGAAACGAGTCTGTTGGTAAGCGATTTCTCTGATGCTTCCCAGTCGCAACTGATGGGCAAGAAAAAAGATGAGACACTCTCTATTACCCTGGCAAGTTCTTTCGCAGAGGAAGAATGTAAGGCAGTGATGTCAGAGCTCGGATTACAGGAAGGGCAAAAAGAACTCCCCCTGCTGATGACCATCAAAAAAATCACGCAGATCATTCCAGCCGCCCTGAATGAGGAATTATTTAAAAAAGTTTTTCCGGATCAGGAAATCACAACGGAGGAGACTTTCCGCGCTGCCATCAAAGAATCCATTGCAGCACATTTTGCTCAGCAGGCAAAAAGCCAGGTATATGACCAGATCTACCACGCACTGGTTGACCATACCCCCCTCTCCTTCCCGGAGAACTTCCTGAAACGCTGGATGCAACAGGGTGGTGAGCAACCCAAAACTGCCGAACAGGCCGAACAGGAGTACCCAACATTCGAAAAACAATTAAAATGGACCCTGTTCAGTAACCAACTCATTCAAGACAATAAAATTGAAGTAACCCCCGAAGATATCAGGAACTTTGCCAAAATGCAGTTGTTCAGTTATATGGGTGGCCAGATTAATTTAATGGGTGAAAACAGTCAGTGGGTGGAAGACTATGCCAACCGTATGATGCAGGATAAAAAATTTGTGGAAGAAAGCTACCACCGCATTAGCACCGATAAAATGTTTCAGTCACTGGAATCACAGGTATCCGCGGAGGAGCAACCCATCAGTAGTGAAGATTTTGCCAAGAAACAGCATCACCACCATTGATAGATCTCCGAAGAGTCGGAAATACTGACAATTCTTTGTAATATCGCCCGGACAAACTGACTTGTTGTCGGTATGAAGTCATAGCACAGTTTTTGACTTCCCAAAAACAGGCGAAATCGCTTATCTTCAAATTATAAAATTATACCTATGCATACGGGAAAAGAATTCGAGCAATATGCAATTAAACACCGGGGCATCAGCAGTGCTACCCTGCACAATTACCGCCAGCAGGGGTTTACCAACCTGACTCCCTATATTATTGAAGAGCGTCCACTGAATGTTGCCAGTATGGACGTGTTCAGCCGCCTGATGATGGACCGCATCATCTTCCTCGGTGAAGGCATTAATGATTATGTAGCCAATATCGTCACCGCTCAACTGTTGTTCCTGGAAAGTACCGATCGTTCCCGTGATATTCAGATGTATATCAATAGTCCGGGAGGAAGTGTTTATGCCGGCCTGGGCATCTATGATACGATGCAGTTTATCAGTCCGGATGTCGCTACAATCTGCACCGGTATGGCTGCCAGTATGGGACAGGTTCTGCTCTGCGCAGGCGTGGAAGGGAAAAGAACAGCCCTGAAGCATGCCCGCGTTATGATTCACCAGCCCAGTGGAGCCATTGGCGGACAGGCAACCGATATTGAGATCACGGCGCGTGAAATCAAAAAGGTAAAACATGAACTGTATAGCATCACGGCTTACCATACCGGAAAGACGGTTGACGCCATTGCAAATGACAGTGACCGTGATTTCTGGATGACTGCTCAGGAAGCTAAAGATTATGGTCTCATTGATGAGGTACTGCTGACCAATCCCCGTAAAGAAAAAAACAACAAATAATTTGCTGAACAGCTAAATAAAAGAATATGAATCTGAGCAATCTCGATACAAGATGGTCTGATATGGACGATGATGAGAATGAAAATAAGGAGGAAAAAAGTGAACAGCTGGGTGCCATGATGATGAAGAAGCTGGACAAGTTGTTCTTCGAAAAAAGAATGGTGTATCTCTGGGGTGTGGTGAATGATAAATCAGCCCGTGAGATCGTTACCAAACTCATGCTACTGGATGCCGACCATCCCGGTGAAGAAATTAAATTCTATATCAATAGTCCGGGTGGTGTTGTGACCAGCGGTATGGTGATTCATGATACCATGCAAATGATTAAAAGTCCGGTTACCACCATTTGTATGGGACTGGCTGCCAGTATGGGATCAATTTTATTGAGTGCGGGTACCAAGGGTAAACGTGCCATCTATCCGCATGGTGAAGTGATGATTCACCAACCCAGTCTGGGCGGTTATTATCAGGCCACCAGTGCTGACATAGAAATTCAGGCCAACCAGATTCGTAAAACCAAAGAAATTGGTGCCCGGATTTTGGCAGACAACTGCGGTAAAACCGTTGAACAAATCATGAAAGATTTTGATAGGGATTACTGGATGAATGCCAAGGAAGCCGTGGATTATGGCATCGTTGACACGATTCTTACAAAAATTTAAGTTTTTTTAGGGGTTTTTCGGCTAATACGCTGTCCCTCATCCAATAGAACGGCAGGTTTTTTCGTTATTTTACATCCGATCATTCGGATCCAACCCCTATAATCTGAACCAACATGGCAAAATCGCTGGCAAATCTTCACTGCTCTTTCTGTGGCCGTAGCCGGGATGAAGTAAAAATTCTGATCGCCGGACAAGATGGGCACATCTGTGAGAATTGCGTTGAGCATGCCCGCGAAATCATCGACCAGGAATTTACCAGCAAACAGGATACCAATCCACAAGGTTCACAATTTAAGCTGAAGATCAGAAAGCCCATTGAGATCAAGAAGTTCCTGGATGAATATGTGATAGGTCAGGATGAAGCAAAAAAGGTATTATCGGTTGCCGTATATAATCACTACAAAAGGGTGAACACCAAAACCCTGTCTACAGACGAAGTAGAGATCGAAAAGAGCAACATCATTATGGTAGGTGAAACCGGTACCGGAAAAACATTGCTGGCTAAAACCATTGCACGTCTATTAAATGTACCTTTTGCTATCGTTGACGCCACCGTATTTACCGAGGCCGGCTATGTAGGCGAAGATGTGGAAAGCATGCTGACCCGTTTGCTGCAAAACTGCAACTACGATGTAACTGCAGCAGAGAAGGGCATTGTATATGTCGATGAGCTGGATAAAATAGCCCGCAAGGGTGACAACCCCTCCATCACCCGTGATGTGAGCGGTGAAGGCGTACAGCAGGGACTGCTGAAAATGCTCGAAGGAACGGAAGTACTGGTTCCTCCGCAAGGTGGTCGGAAACATCCGGAACAGAAGATGGTGAAAGTAGATACCAAGAATATCCTCTTCATTTGTGGAGGTGCCTTTGATGGCATCGACAAAGTAATTGCCCGCCGGGTAAATACCAACGCTATCGGCTTCAGCGTAAATAAAGACGAGCAAGAGCAACAACGCAAAAACCTGCTGCAATTCGTAAATGCACAGGACCTGAAATCCTTTGGCCTGATCCCTGAATTGCTTGGACGACTTCCGGTAATCACCCACCTGAACCCGCTCGACAAGGAAACCCTGCGTAACATCCTGACCGAACCGAAGAATTCGCTCATCCGCCAGTTTAATCGCCTCTTTGAAATGGAGGGCATTCAACTGGAAATTGATGACGAAGTACTCGACTTTATGGTAGGTAAGGCACTGGAATATAAACTTGGCGCGCGGGGCTTGCGCAGTATTTGCGAGAGCATTCTCACCGATGCCATGTTTGAGTTACCCGGAACAGCAGCCAGACACCTGCACATTACCCTGCCCTATGCGCAGCAGATGTTCAGTAAGAGCAAGCTGAGTGCATTAAAAGTCGCTTAACATCTCTCCCCCTCCTTTGGGTATAACTTTCGTTTCTGCTTTCCTGCAGGTACGGTAATATTGCTACTCTATATATTACCGTTATGCAGGAATTAATCGATCGCCTCATGAAGGAGGCAGGCCTCAGTGCCGAACAGGCTTCCAAAGCTATTCAAACCATAGCCAGTTTTGTAAAGTCTAAATTTCCCATGCTGGAGGGAGCTGTTGACCAGATCTTCTCCGCAAGGAAACAAGATGAGGACCCACTCTGATTTACTGTGCTATCTTACCTGCCCGGCAAATCCGTTCATATAAAGAATCGGTCATTATGACTATTTTCTTTAGGTCTTCCAGCTTTTCAAAAGAACCATGTTCTTCACGAAAGGCAACCATCGCGCGGGCTACATCCGGCTGAATTGAAAATCGGGCCGTCAGCTGACGAGCCGATAAGGTATTCAGCATACCTACCTGCACCGGTATGGCAGATACCCGCAGGTAGGGTAAAAGAAGGGCATAAACAGAATCCTTAAGTCCATAAACTCTTTTTAAATCGTTCACAGATTGAAACCCGCCCGACATCTCTCTGAATCGAACAATACGACGTGCCAATACCGGTCCGATACCAGGCATTGCTTCCCAGGCAGCGGAATCGGCGTGATTGATATCAATTTTCGCAGGTAATAGAGATACGATATTCATTTCGTGCGACACATCATACACTGCTGGCGTTTGTGCGGACACTGTTGTGATGCGAACATAGGGTATTAACCGCTGCACCTCCTTTTGCTGCAGTCCCCAAATCTTTTTTAGATCTTCCGGAGAACGAAAACGACCTCCCTTATCTATATACCGCCGGATCGTGCGGGCCGTTCGTTGAGATATACCCATAGCTACCCACTCCGCTTCTTTCAGCTGATTGGGATCAAAGGGGCGTAGGTTAACAGTAGATTCCTTCTGCTGCACCGGCATCCCAACATCGCCTGTTGCCAATCTAGTTTCACCAAACGAACTGCTATCGGCCGGAATCTGCCGAAACATTTCTATCCATTCCTTTTCTTCCGTAGCTGTTGGATATAATTCATACATCAGCCGGGGTGCCAGCAGAAAAATACTTATCAGTAAAGTGAATACGGCAAGTCCGATTCTTTCCTGTTTACTGAAATCGAGGAAGCCACGCCAGTTCTTTTCCATAAAAGTTTGCCTTACATCCTGCCGCAGGCAGGAAACAAAAAATGGAGCGGAATAGGGCAGGTATCAATGGGAAAGCTGCAAACCGTCATAAGCCAGATAAAACCCATCGGGTAATTCCTGCGATATGGCAGCATGGGTACCCAACTGGTGACTGATGTGCGTAAAATAAACAGAAGGTACTTGAAGGGTTTGTCCCATCTGAATCGCTTCATCTAATGTAAAATGCGACAAGTGCTTTTCTTTTCGGAGTGCATTGAGAATAAGAATACCGGAGCCCCGAATCAGATTCATTTGGTCAGGCTCAATGCGATTGGCATCGGTGATATAGGTGATATCGCCAAATCGAAATCCTAATACGGGCATCCGATGATGCCATACTTCAATCGGCTGAATAGGTATATCCCCTATTACAAATGGTGCGCGATCGATGGGAACCATCCTAATCTCGGGAATACCCGGATAAGTAAGGTCATCAAAAGCATAATAATAGTCCCGCCGCAATGCCTCTTCCGTGAGTGAATTGGCATAAAGTGGCATCGCCTTCTTTTGAAAAAAATTATAAGCGCGGATATCATCGAGCCCTGCAAGGTGGTCTTTGTGCGGATGCGTATAAATCACCCCATCCAACTCTCTGGTGCCGGAACGAAGCATCTGATAGCGAAAATCAGGGGTAGTATCTACTACGATGGTGGTAGTAGCTGAACGAACCAGGATGCTGCTGCGCAGACGATTGTCGCGTGTATCGGTTGAACGACAAACCACACAGTCGCAACCAATCATTGGAACACCTGAACTGGTGCCCGTTCCAAGAAAACTGATTTGAAGGGGTGGAATGTTCACCCGACAAAACTAAAACAAATGAAAACGCAGTAAACAGGTATTTTCCGAAATCAAGCAGCGCGTTCTGCCTTATTAAGCAGGCTATCAAGTAACTTTTGTGATTCCAATGTGAGCTGATCGTAAGAAATAGGTATTTGAGAAATTATATCCTGTAAGGTATTGATTCGACCCTCCGTAGAAAGAAACCTATTCAGTACCACTATTTTCCTGGATTCCAGCAGACACCAGCCACTTTGAAATGTGCCCCGCTCATATCGTATGATATAGCCCGACTCAGTTAAAATGGCTGTGTATTTATCCAGTGTTGGTTGCGTATACTTCATTACCTGATTTTACCCTTCAAAATTACTCTTGTATTCCTTATTAAAGGCTTTTGTTTTATCCACATATCTGAAAAGAAAATGCTGCTAGAGGGCAATTAGAGGCGGCTTTCCATGCGAATCACCGGAATAATCATTTCTTCTAAGCTGATACCACCATGCTGAAAGGTATTCTTATAATATTGTGCGTATTGGTGATAGTTGTTGGGATAGCAGAGATAAGCATCTTCGCGGGCAAAAATATACGCTGAATGAACAGTAGGCACGGGCAATCCGGCAGCTTGCGGTTGCGTAAATGCCAGTACTTCCTTCTCACTGTATTGCAGGTTACGACCATGCTTGTAGCGCAAGTTGGCCGTCGTTTGTCGGTCGCCAACCACCTTTTGGGGATTTTTTACACGCACACTGCCATGGTCTGTAGCCAAAATAAGCGTAACCGGCTTGTCGGCTATTTTTTTCAATGCCTGGTGTAACGGACTATGTTCAAACCAACTCCGGGTTAAACTGCGGTAACTTGTTTCATCCGCTGCCAGCTCTTTTAGTATCTCCATCTCTGTGCGCGCATGACTCAAGGTGTCGACAAAATTGTAAACGATCACATTCAGGTCATTTTGCAGGAGATTGTGCATCTGCCCGGGTAATTGCTGACCTTCCTGGTATTGTGTGATTTTTTGATAACTGATCCGAAGATTTTCTTTTTTTAATCGCTGCAGGTGGTCTTGAAGAAACTCAAGCTCATGCAGGTTCTTCCCGCCTTCTTCTTCATCATTCTTCCAGCGGCCGGGAAAACGTTGTTGTATTTCAGCAGGCAACAAGCCGGCAAAAAGTGCATTACGGGCATATTGTGTCGCAGTGGGCAAAATAGAATAAAAAGTATCTTCTTCGTTGATACGGAATGATTCAGCCAACAGGGGTTCAATGGCTTTCCACTGATCAAAGCGGAGATTATCGATTAACACCAGAAACACCGGACGGCCGGGTGATACATGCGGCAACACTTTTAACGCCATCAGGTGATGACTCATGATCGGGGCTGACAAACTCCTTGGGTTCAGCCAGTTGGTATATTCCCGGCTGACAAATTTGGCAAAAGCCTGATTGGCTTCCTGCTTCTGTGCATAAAAGATATCGCGCATTTCCGGACTATCACTCTTCTCCATTTCAAGCTCCCAGTAAACAAGTTTTCGGTACAGCTCCATCCACTCCTGGTGTCCGGGATCATTTTGCAGCTCACTCAATAAGCCACCGAATTGCTGCTGGTATTGCGCAGTAGTTTTCTCACCCACCAGTCGGCGGTTGTCCATGATCTTTTTCAAACTCAACAACACCTGCTGCGGATTAACCGGCTTGATAAGGTAATCAGCTATCTCGCTTCCGATGGCTTCATCCATCAATGATTCTGTGTCATTACGGGTAATCAGAATAACCGGTAACAACTTATTGATCTCTTTCAACTTTAACATGGTCTGCAATCCGGAAATACCCGGCATCGACTCATCCATCAGCACAGCATCGATGTATTGCTGCTTAACCACCTCAATAGCATCAAAACCATTAGAAACCGGCAGTACTTCATACCCCTTGTTTTGCAAAAAGATGATCTGCGACTGCAGGCTCTCGATTTCATCATCTACCCAAAGTATTCTTGTCACTGGCATAGTACCCTAGTTGGTCGGAAATCAGGTGCAGACTGGCTTCCAGGGTATAAATCTATTTCATTATCCTTTTCCTTTATCTTCTTTGTACTTTTGTATGGTACGAAACAACTGATTTAACAATTCAAAAACAAGGGATGCCCGCCAGAAGAAAAATCATTAATGACCCCGTTTATGGATTCATCACCATCAACCACCCGCTGGTATTCTTCCTGTTGGAACATCCCTGCTATCAGCGACTGAGGCGGATACAACAAATGGCGATGGCATCTATGGTATATCCGGGTGCTGTTCATTCCCGCTTGCACCACTCCCTGGGCGCCTATCACCTGATGGGAAATGCCATTACTGAATTAAGAAGTAAGGGCATTGAAATTACAGCCGACGAAGAACTCGCTGTGAAATGTGCCATTCTGCTTCACGATATTGGCCATGGTCCATTTTCTCATGCACTGGAGGGAAGACTATTGACCAACGTTGACCACGAAGAAATGTCGCTGGCCATCATGCACCAACTGAACCAGGAGAGTGGCGGTCAACTCGATCTGGCCATCCGCATTTTTACCAATCAGTATCATCATCCCTTTCTTCACCAACTCATCAGTGGTCAACTCGATATGGATAGGATGGACTACCTCAGCCGCGATAGTTTTTTTTCCGGCGTAAGTGAAGGAGTAATCGGCTATGACCGTATTTTGAAAATGCTGACTGTCTGGAACGGACAACTGATGGTTGAGGAAAAAGGTATTTACAGCATAGAAAAGTTTCTGATTGCGCGACGACAGATGTACTGGCAGGTATACCTGCACAAAACAGTTTTAGCAGCAGAAAAAATGCTGGTAAAAATTTTAGAGCGCGTACGCGACATCTATTCGCCCAAGGATAAAGACCTGCCAACACTGACTGAACTGGATTTTTTTCTGGCACATCCTGCGACCGGACTGACGGAGGAAAACATACAACGCTTTTGCTCGCTCGATGATCACGATGTATTGCATGCTGTTAAAAGATGGAGTCAACACCCCGACCCACTGCTCTCCATGCTTTGCCAGCGTTTGCTGAGCCGAAGGTTCTTTAAGTGTCAGATACAATCTACCCCCTTCAGCGCAGCTTACGTGGAACAGAAAAAACTGGACCTAAAACAACAATATAACCTGCGAGAAGAAGACTTATCTTATGTGTGTTTTACCGGTGAAGCCAGCAATACCCTCTACCAAACCAGGGACGAAAGAATACAGGTGCTCTTCAAAGATGGATCCGTGAAGGACATCACCCGAATCGATAATGCCCTGATTCAGGAAAATCTTTCTACCCCCGTTAAAAAATTTTACATTTGCATGCTCACTTGATTGGGTTGCCTGACAGGCAATTTGGTTCAGCCGGGCTAATCTCAAATTAATCTATCCCCTCACCCATTCATTCAAACGCTATGCAATTTTCAGCAGCTCAAATCGCCCTGCTGGTTCAAGGCAAGGTAGAGGGAGATTCCCAGGTGACGGTGAACAGCTTCGGCAAAATCGAAGAAGCCGGTGCCGGTCAATTATCCTTCCTCGCAAATCCGAAATATGAACAGTTCCTTTATACAACCAAAGCATCCGTCATTTTAATCAATGAGCAACTGGAATTGCAGGAACCGATTCATGCCACACTCATTCGGGTGCCTGATGCCTATAGTGCTTTTGCCACCCTGCTGGCTAAATACCAGGAGTTATCGACGGCTGCTATGGAAGGCATTCAAGCACCTAGTTATATCAGCAACACTGCTCAGTTGGGTACAGGTGTTTTTGTAGGCGCTTTCGTTCATATCGGTGACCAAACCAAAATCGGTAATCAGGTGAAAATTTTTCCGGGTGTTTACATCGGAAAAAATGTGGTCATCGGTGATCAGGTGATGCTGCATCCTGGTGTAGTCATCTATAATGACTGTGTGATTGGCAATCAGGTAACCATTCATGCCGGTACCGTCATTGGCAGCGATGGCTTTGGCTATGCACCCCAAAGTGACGGAACGCTCAGCAAAGTGCCGCAAATAGGGAATGTAGTGATAGAAGATGGCGTAGAAATTGGTGCCAACACAACCATCGATCGGGCTACCATCGGCTCAACAGTTATTCGAAAAGGTGTTAAACTCGATAACCTCATACAGATTGCTCACAACGTTGAAATTGGAGAAAACACCGTGATTGCTGCACAAACCGGATTAAGTGGCAGCATCAAAGTCGGCCGACAGGTGATGATAGGTGGGCAAGTAGGTTCCGTTGGTCACATTCAAATTGCTGATAATACCAAAATAGGTGCGAAAGCAGGCATAACAAAAAGTCTGAAGGAGCCAAATAAAACCTATTCCGGATTCCCGGCAGTCGAATTCAGTGCCGACATGCGGAACCAGGCGAACATCCGTAAGTTGCCCGAACTAGAAAAGCGGGTAGCTGAACTGGAAAAACAACTCAGCGAGCTGCTGAATAAGGGTATAAAACCCTGAGAATGCCCTAAAATACCGCCTTTAATCGTACTTTTGAAGCAAGTTTTGTTTTGTTAGTCCAATTGGTAACCATTGTTGACCAAAGGATAACATTTCAAAAAGGTTACATGTATGAACAATCAATTTAATCCGGACAAGCAACATACCCTGTCCCAACCTATCCACATCAGCGGTACCGGTTTACATACCGGTATTCTGGTAGACATGACCTTAAAGCCGGCACATCCCGGCTTTGGTATACAGTTTCAACGCGTCGACCTGCCGAACCAACCCATCATAAAAGCTGACTGCGACCTGGTGACCGATACCAGCCGCGGAACCACTTTACAGGTGGGGGATGCCAAAGTAAGTACCGTAGAACACATACTCGCCTCCCTGGTAGGCATGGGCATCGATAACGTATTAATTGAATTAAATGGTCCGGAAGTACCCATCATGGATGGCAGTTCTTCCCCCTTCATAGCCCTGATCGAAGCTTCCGGAGTAGAAGAACAGGAAGCTGCTAAAGCCTGGTACAGCCTGGATGAAAACATCTATCACTACGATGATGAGAAAAGGGTTGAAATGGTGGCACTGCCCTCACTCGATTATCAACTGACCACCCTGATTGATTTTAATAGTCCCGTTCTCGGCACACAACATGCCGGATTGAAAACTATCAAGGACTTTAAAAGTGAGATTGCCCCCTGCCGCACCTTCTGCTTTTTGCACGAACTGGAAATGCTCATTGATAATGACCTCATTAAAGGTGGCGATATCAATAATGCAATTGTAGTAGTAGACAAAGCCGTTTCAGATGCTGAAATGACTCGGCTCGCCAAAATCTTCAACCGCGAAAAAATAGAAGTAAAGAGCGAGGGTTATCTGAATAACCTGGAACTCCGCTTCCCCAATGAACCGGCGCGGCACAAACTTCTTGATGTAATTGGTGACCTGGCGCTCATCGGTTACCCCATCAAAGCGCGCATCATCGCCAATCGTCCGGGGCACAGCACCAATATAGAGTTTGCTAAAAAGATCAAGCACTATATCCGTAAAAATAAGCACGTGAAGAATGTGCCGGTGTATGACCCCTCCGTTCCGCCGGTATATTCACTTGATCAGATTGAAAAAACACTTCCGCACCGCCACCCTTTTCTTTTTGTCGATAAAATTGTTGAGCTCAGCGATACCCATATTGTGGGCATTAAAAATGTCACCTTCAATGAATGGTTCTTCCCCGGCCATTTTCCCGGAAACCCGGTAATGCCGGGCGTTTTACAGATTGAAGCCCTTGCCCAAACCGGGGGGATACTCTGTATCAACTCCATGCCTGAAGGCAAGTATGACACTTATTTCTTGAAGATTGACAATTGCAAATTCAAGCAAATGGTGCGGCCAGGTGATACCATGGTATTGAAACTGGAAATGACAGGCCCCATCCGCCGGGGAATCTGTGAAATGAGAGGAACTGTTTTTGTGGGCGGCAAAATTGCTACTGAAGCCGACCTGGTAGCCCAGATCGTCAAGCGAAACTGATACCAACAATTTATTCAACCGCCGCAACATGACACATCCTTATACCTATATTGACCCCAACGCTTCGGTGGCACCGAATGTAAAAATTGACCCTTTTACAGTTATCCATGGGGATGTGAAAATTGGCGAGGGCACCTGGATTGGAAGCAATGTGACCATCATGGAAGGTACTCGTATCGGTAAGAATTGCCGCATATTCCCCGGGGCTGTTCTGGGTGCCATACCACAAGACCTGAAATACAACGGTGAGAAAACCACCGTAGAAATTGGCGATAATACCACCATACGTGAATTCGTTACAATCAATCGCGGTACCACCGACCGGGGAAAAACCGTGGTAGGAAATAATTGTCTGATTATGGCCTACAGCCACATCGCACACGATTGTATCATAGGAAATAATTGCATTCTCAGTAACAGTGTTCAGGTTGCTGGTCACGTAACCATCGGAGATTGGGCCGTTGTGGGTGGGGTAAGTGCCGTTCACCAGTTTGTACAAATCGGACAACATGCATTCGTTGCAGGAGGTAGTCTCGTTAGTAAAGATGTTCCACCCTATATCAAAGCTGTCCGCAACCCCCTAAGCTATGGTGGTGTAAACAGCGTTGGTCTGAAAAGACGTGGTTTCCCCCTGAACCAGATCAATCACATTCTCGATGTTTATCGAACTATTTATAACAAGGGATTGAATACATCCCAGGCCCTCGAATTCATTGAAGAAGAACTTCCTGCCACCGACGAACGCGACGAGATAGTGACATTTGTGAGAGAAAGCGGCAGGGGCATCATCAAACGCTATGTGAAAGGTGCTTCGGATGATGAATAATACAGACGCCTGCATAGGTTTTAACTGCCCGGCATGACATCACCCGCTATTCCATTGAATACTCCCAGCGAACAGACTGAAAAGAGCTGCTCCATCCTGCTTTCCCATGCAGGAAAAAAATACAACCGGGAGTGGATCTTTCGTCAACTAACCTTTCAGTTCAAATCGGGTAAATCTTATGCCATCACCGGTCCGAATGGTAGTGGTAAAAGCACCTTGCTGCAATGTATCGCCGGCGCCAGCTTGCTGAGCGATGGCACCTTGACTTATTCGGTAAAAACCAACGAGCCAATACCCGATGACCAGGTTCATACCTTTCTTTCTATGGCTGCACCCTACCTGGAATTAATTGAGGAAATGACACCACTGGAATTTCTGCATTTTCACCTGCAATTCAAACCCCTACTACCCGGAACTACCCCAACAGAAATGCTGCAAGTGGCAGGCTTAGCGGCAGCTGCAAAAAAACAGATTCGCTATTTCAGCAGCGGCATGAAACAAAGACTGAAATTATTGCAGGCCTTTTATTCTGATGTGCCGGTCATACTGCTCGATGAGCCCTGCACCAACCTCGACCGTAATGGATTCGAATTTTATAAAACATTGTGTGAGGGCCCGGGGAAAAACAGACTCACCATCATTGGCAGTAACGACCCGGTAGAAACAGAACACTGCACCGGTCGAATTCACCTACCCGATTATCGCTGATAACAGCGGCACTTACCTTCTGCTGGCAATCAATAAATTCAGATCAGTAAACTTCAAATCGAATTGTTCGCTGATATAAAAATCAGTCAGCGCACCACGGAATATATATACCCCTTCACGCACATGCAACTGGTGCCAGATCATTTCTTCCAAACCACCCTCATCACTGATTTCGAGTATCAAAGGCATCAGCACGTTGCTGATGGCCTGACTTGCAGTGCGGGCAAAACCACTGGGTATATTGGGCACCCCATAATGTATCACCCCATGCTTAATGCGAATCGGATTTTCATAACTCGTTAATTCACTGGTTTCAAAACATCCACCCCGGTCAATTGCCACGTCAATGATTATACTTCCCTCGCGCATGGCAGCCACCATGGCCTCGGTGACTACCACCGGTGCCCGACCTACCTCATTGCTTAACGCACCCACCGCCACTTCACAGGTTTTAAGTTGTTTGGCAAGTATCTTAGGTTCCAGCACACTGGTCCATATTCTTTGGCCTAAATTATTTTGTAATTGCTTCAGCCGATAGACATTGTTATCAAATACTTTTACAGAAGCACCCAAAGCCAGTGCATTGCGTGTTGCAAATTCACCCACAATGCCCGCACCTATGATCACTACTTTCGTGGGTGGAATACCACTAATACCACCTAATAAAACACCCTTGCCCTGGTTGAAGCTGCTGAGGTATTGTCCGGCAATCAACATCACCGCACTACCCGCTATCTCACTCATGCTGCGAACAATTGGGTAGGTGCCACTTTCATCCTTGAAATTTTCAAAACTCAAAGCAGTCACCCGCTTGTCCATCATCTGCGTTATCAGCTCTTTCTTCAATGCAGAAAAATGAACGGGTGAAATAATGGTCTGGTTCATTTGTATCAGCGGCATGTCTTCTTCTACCGGTGGTGCACTTTTCACCAGTATAGGGCAACGAAACACTTCCTGCCGGTCATAAACTATAGTAGCCCCGGCCTCAGCATAATCACGATCAGAGAAATGGCTCGACTCCCCGGCTTTATGTTCCACCGTTACCCGATTACCATTCATAACCAACACACCTACTGCATCCGGCGTAAGTGCTATACGGTTTTCCTGAAAAGCGGTTTCCTTAGGTATTCCTATGTGCAACTTTGTACCCTGGGGCTTTACATCCAATACCTCTTCCTGAGGTTCATATTGAAAAGAAGCGCGGACTGCAGATTTTGTTGCCATGAAAAATAGATTAGGTCAGGAACGTATAAATATAACTTTTTTGTAGCAGAATCATGAGCAATATAGGGCTATTCATCGAACATGCTCAGTCCGTTGACAGCCGGCGCGTGTTAGCATCCACTACGGTCAGGGAAATATGAAAAGTATCTGCAGGTAGCAGGTCTGCTGCTCGCTCAGGCCATTCAATCAGGCATCGCTCATCTCCCCATATCCGATCGTCGACCCCTGCCTGAATAGCTTCCTCCCGATCTTTTAGCCGGTACCAGTCCATATGACAGAGTATCCCTCCATCCGGCAACCGGTATTCATTGATGAGGGAAAATGTGGGACTACTAGCCGGATCTATGACAAACAAAAACCTGCACAGACGCGCAACAAGGGTGGTCTTTCCCGCCCCCATCTGTCCATGCAAAGCCCATACCCGATGCTGCTTCCCCTCGTCCCACAAACGGGCTACAGCCTGATCAAGTTCATCCAACGTAAAAACGATGTCCATACCTCAAAGATACACGCTGCCGGCGTTTTAACAGGTTTCCTTCATCCATACATCCCGCAGGGCGACATGAATATCGTAACTTTATCGCCACGATCGGGTCCAAACCGAAGTAAAATGATCTCATGGAAAAAGTGAACTGGAAAGTAGGTGGCATGAGCTGCACCAACTGTGCCCTTACCATACAACATTACCTGGAAAAAAAAGGATTGGAGGAGGTTCGGGTGAACTTCATCGGTGGCGAAGTAAGCTTTGACAATAACCAGCTGATTCCACCGGCAGAACTGGTGAGTGGCATTCAATCATTGGGTTACCAGGTACTGAATGGACCCCAAGATCAGGAGTCACCCCGGGGTTTCCGTTTAAACAATCACTTACATCGTTTTTTGTTTTGCCTTGTTTTCACGTTACCCTTACTGGTACACATGATACCCGGTGTGCACATACACTGGCTGATGGATCCGATTGTTCAATGTTTGCTGACACTTCCTGTATTGGTTGTCGGTATGAATTTCTTTGGCAAGAGTGCATGGAAATCAATGACGAAGGGCATTCCCAACATGAATGTGCTCATCACACTGGGAGCACTGGCCGCGTTTGGATATAGTCTTTATGGCACAATAGCCGGCAAGGGCCCTACCTTTCAATTTTATGAAACCACCGCAACCATTCTCACCCTGGTTTTTCTGGGGTATTGGCTGGAAGATAAATCGGTGGAATCTACCCAGCGGGCTCTGAAAGAACTGGCAAAAGAGGAGAAGATCATGGCAAATATGATCGCCTTCGATGACCAGCACCAGGAACATATATTCCCCGTTGAAAGCAGTCAGCTCAAAACGGGCGACCTGCTCCTCATTAAGTCGGGTGAAAAAGTTCCTGCCGATGCAAAAATTCTTTGGGGAGAAGCCGGCATTGATGAATCACTCATCAGCGGGGAAAGCTTACCGGTACAAAAGAAAATGAATGATTTACTGATTGGCGGAAGTGTGGTAGTCAATGGCACCCTAAAAGCTTATGTGACCGCAACCGGCAATGCCACTGTCTTGTCGCAAATTTTGCGGCTGGTGAAAGATGCCCAGACCAATAAACCACCTATACAATTGCTGGCAGATAAGATCAGCGCCGTTTTCGTTCCTCTCGTGATCATTATTGCATTGCTTACCTGGACCATCAACTTCTGGCTAGTAGACCTTAGCTTGGGGGCTTCCTTGTTGCGTGGTATTGCTGTGTTGGTGATCTCTTGTCCCTGTGCCATGGGACTGGCAACACCGGCAGCAGTGGCAGCAGGTTTGGGTAGGGCTGCCCGCAATGGGATACTCGTAAAAAATGCGGCCAGCATGGAATTGTTCCAACACCTTCGCCAGGTAGTTTTTGATAAAACAGGCACCCTCACCACAGGTGGATTTGTCATCAAAGAATTTCAGGCGCGCGAAGAAGGATTCCAGCAGCTTTTCGGAAATGATACCATGCCGGGAACAGAAGAAAGAAATAGCATGCTGAAAAAGTGGGCGTTTTCGCTGGAGAAATATTCCAATCATCCCCTGGCAGTGGCAGTGACCAGAGAATGGAAAGGGAAAGAGGAGCTGCGCTGGAACAACATCGAAGAACTAAAAGGCATTGGTATTCGCGGTATCGATAAGCAGGGAGATGAATACAGGGCGGGTTCCTACGAATTGGTGAAAGAACAGACCGCCGATGACACACATAACATCTACATAACCAGGAATGGTATTTGGGTGGGATGGATTGACCTGGCCGATGAGATCAGACCGGAAGCAGCGCAAGTTATCAATCAACTCAGGCAGGCAGGTTATAAAACCATCTTACTCAGCGGTGACCGGAAATTCAAATGCCAACAACTGGCAGAAGAACTGGGTATAGAAGAATGGTATGGCGAACAGCGTCCCGAACAAAAACTGGAACGCATAGAAGCGCTGAATGCCATTGCACCGGTAGCCATGGTCGGTGATGGCATCAATGATGCACCTGCTTTGGCCAAAGCCACCATTGGTATTTCTGTGGGTAATGCAGCACAGATTGCCATGCAGAGTGCCCATATTGTTTTAATGAACAATGGTCTAAAAAATCTTCCCCTGGCACTGGGTGTTGGAAAAGCCACCTACCAAACGATTCGGCAAAATCTTTTTTGGGCCTTTGCGTATAACATCATTGCTATTCCCATGGCTGCAGTGGGTATGTTGAGTCCGGCCCTCAGCGCCTTAGCCATGGGCCTCAGCGATGTGGTACTGGGTATCAATTCAGTTCGATTGCTGACACGAAAAATTACGTAAGTTACCGGTGTCAACCGACAGATGGAAGCCCATGAATACTCCGCAAACCCTGCTTACGCGCTTCTTTCATCACCAGCAATTCAGGCCTTCGCAACTGCCTATTATTGAATCGGTGTTGGAAGGAAATGACACACTCGCGTTGTTGCCTACCGGTGGCGGCAAATCCATCTGCTTTCAGATTCCTGCCCTACTCAAATCAGGGGTATGCCTTGTAATCAGTCCGTTAATCGCCCTAATGAATGACCAGGTTGCCCGCTTGCAGGAAAAAAAGATGGCAGCAGCAGCGCTGCACAGCGGCCAAAGCAGAGAGGAAATGGAAGAATTGCTGATGCAAGCCACAGCGGGTGAACTCAAATTTTTATACGTTTCACCGGAAAGAATCCACAGCGAATTGTTCCTGGTATACCTCGAACAGATGCAGGTCTGCCTCCTGGTTGTAGATGAAGCACATTGTGTATCACAATGGGGGTATGACTTCAGACCGGCTTACCTGCGCATTGCTGCGTTGCGTGCTTACCTGCCGGATGTGCCATTGATCGCCCTCACAGCTTCAGCCACCCCGGCGGTAAGGGAAGATATCCTGCTGCAACTGAAGATGCCAAAAGCAGCTCGGTTCATCAATTCTTTCTACAGAAGCAACCTGCATTACCAATGCCTGCCGGTAGAAGCCACCGACGGCATCCTGCTTACCCTGCTGAAAGAAAAGACGGGCAGTGCCATAGTTTATTGCAGCAGCAGAAAACAAACCCACCACATAGCGAACTGGTTACAACTGAATCAAATTAGTGCGGCTCCGTACCATGCCGGATTAAAGCAGGAAGAAAGAAATAAAAATCAGACGGACTGGATTAACAATCAGGTACGGGTAATGGCTGCCACCAATGCGTTTGGCATGGGCATCGACAAACCTGATGTAAGACTGGTCATACACCTTGCAGCACCGGAATGTGTTGAACACTATTACCAGGAAGCCGGACGAGCCGGCAGAGATGAACAACCTGCCGATGCCATCCTACTTGTGACACCGAACCAGGTTCAACGCTTGGAGGAACTTGCCGAACAAAAATTTCCTTCCATCGATACGATTAAAAATATCTACCGCGATCTGGCAGGCTTCTTACAAATACCGGCAGGAACCGGGGAAGGACAAACCTTTGATTTTGATCTGCAACTTTTCTGCACCCGTTTTCACCACGCCCCACTGCTGGTGATAAATGTACTGGACCTGCTCGAAAAAGAGGGTCATATAAGATACAATACCAGCATATACAAACCTGCTAAACTGGTTTTTACCACCGACCGGCTGACTGTACGTTCACTCGACCAATTGTACCCCGATTATTCGCCCCTGCTGCAGGCACTCCTGAGAACCTATCCCGGTATACTTGATTATAGGGTAACTATTTATGAAGAACAGTTGGCCAGACTGAGTGGGATGTCATCCACCCTTGTCAAAGAGCAACTCAAAAAGCTAACCGAACTGGGTATAGTTGCATACAGACCCTCCAATGAATCACCACAAATTCATTTCCTGCTCAACAGGGCCACGGCAGCATTTCTGTATATTGATCTTGACAGGTATTTTGCGCGAAAAAAAGCATTTACCGATCGAGTGCATTCGATGATTCAATACATCACCAACAAAGCAAGTTGTCGCAGTCGCATGCTTCAAAATTATTTTGGTGAAAGCACCGCAGCAGACTGCCAACAATGTGATGTATGTCTCAGAAAGCATAAAAAAGTACAGCGCGATTTATTCCCGGAGTTATTTCAAAAAATAAATGTGCTACTACAAAAACCTATGTCTGTTGAAGAACTGATGGAGCAGTTTGCAGGAGAAGAAAAAAAACAGGCCTTAGAGACCCTCCACCGGCTGTTACAGGAAGAGGTAATCATTCGAAATGAGCTAGGACTGCTTTGCCGAAAATAATGCAGCAACCTGCAATGCCTCATTACATTTCCTCTTCCCGCTCCAACAATAAAATGGCGCCCTGGGGAACGATGAAGTATTTCTCCCCCTCGTAAATAACTTCCGTGGCTCCACTCACCAAAAAGATGGCCAGGTCACCTTCCCTGGCTTGCAGAGGAACATATTTAACACTCTCCTCTTCCGTTTTCCAGGGCTCGTCTTCTACCGGCATGGGAATGGCATAGCCCGGACCGATTTTAATGATTTTTCCCTGCTGTACTTTTTCTTTTTCTTGTACCCCGGGTGGCAGGTATAAGCCGCTGGAAGTCTTCTCATCCGGACTGGAAGGACGTATCAGCACCCGGTCACCTATTACAATGAGTTTCTTGAACTTGTTATCGGAAGTAAGCAGCATAGCTTGATGATTTGAGGTTACAAAAATACGAGATTCATAGCTGGCCAAGGTCCTACCGGGGCGGGAAAGGAACGTACCGGGGCGGCACGATTTTTGTGTTTTTAACAAAACATTGGAATTGAGTGGGGGGTTTTGGCATTGTTTTATCTTTATTTCACGTTAAATAACATTTATATGGAAGCAAAAAAGACCAAGATCCTCCTTTGCGAAGACGATGCAAACCTGGGTATGGTATTAAAAACCAACCTGGAACTGAACGATTTTGATGTTACCCTGGAAAGGGATGGTCGTTTAGGACTGGCCGCTTTTCAGCGGGAGCGTTACGATCTGTGCCTCCTCGATGTGATGATGCCCAACATGGACGGATTCACTTTGGCTGAAGAGATCAGAAATGTTGACCCGGATATTCCGCTGTTCTTCCTTAGTGCTAAAACCATGAAAGAAGATATCATTCAAGGATACAACCTGGGTGCTGATGATTATATCACTAAGCCCTTTGATTTTGAAGTGTTGATGCTCAAAATCAAAGCGATTCTGAAAAGAAATGAGGAGCAGAATCGCGTGAATGAGAACATTGAGTTCGACATGGGTAAGTTTCATTTCAATCCCAAGCTGCGTGAACTGAAACACGATAGCCATACACAAACCCTGTCACCTAAGGAAAATGATTTACTGAAAATGCTGGCTGAGCATAAGAATGACTTATTGCCGCGCGAGAAAGCATTGAAAAAAATCTGGGGCAGCGATACTTATTTCAACGGACGGAGTATGGATGTATACATTGCGAAGCTCCGCAAGTATCTAAAAGATGATACCAACATTGAGATCGTGAATATCCATGGCAATGGATTCCGCCTCGTTGCGCCTTAGTATTTCTTAGGTAAAGAGATCGGGTTGTAAGCCGCCGGGTTGCGCCCTGCCAATATGGGTATAGGCCTTGGCAGTGGCTTCCCTTCCCCTGGGTGTGCGTTGCAGGAAACCTTCCTGTATTAAAAAGGGCTCGTACACTTCTTCAATCGTACCTGATTCCTCGCCGACAGCAGTGGCAATAGTGGTAATTCCCACCGGCCCCCCTTTGAATTTATCAATGATAACAGACAGTATACGGTTGTCCATTTCATCGAGACCATGTTCATCTACATTCAGTGCCTTGAGTGCGTGACGGGTAATACCGAGGTCGATGGTACCATCGTTCAGCACCTGCGCAAAATCGCGCACCCGACGAAGCAGACTATTAGCGATACGGGGTGTTCCCCTGCTTCTGCCGGCAATTTCAGCAGCAGCTTCCGGAGAGATACGCACTTGTAGAATATCTGCACTGCGGTGAATGATTTTTTGTAAAACAGGTGCCGGATAGTATTCCAGGCGCGACTTGATACCAAAACGGGATAGCAGAGGTGCGGTTAATAAGCCGCTCCTTGTTGTTGCGCCTACCAGTGTAAACGGATTCAGGTTGATTTGAATGCTGCGCGCATTGGGACCGGAGTCGATCATGATATCAATGCGAAAATCCTCCATGGCAGCGTAGAGATATTCCTCTACTACTGTGCTCAGGCGATGGATTTCATCGATGAACAATACATCATTGGGTTGCAGGTTGGTAAGCAATCCTGCCAGATCTCCGGGCTTTTCGATAACGGGACCGGAGGTCTCGCGGATGTTGACGCCGAGTTCATTGGCGACAATGCGACTCAGGGTAGTTTTTCCGAGTCCGGGAGGACCATGAAAAAGGATGTGGTCGAGTGCTTCACCACGTAATTTAGCGGCCTTGATGAAAATAATCAGGTTTTCGATGAGTTGCGGCTGACCGGAAAAATCGTCGAGTTCCCGCGGTCGGATAGCATTTTCGAATTCCTGCTCAGCGGGGTTCAATGAGGCGCCGGGTGTATGGAGAAGGTCAGACATTGATTCAAAACTACTAAATCCATTTCAACTACCTTTGGTAAAATTCAACAGGGATGAACAAAGTTGCGCTCATAGCGGGTTCCAGCGGATTGACCGGAGGTTTTTTATTAGAGATGTTGTTGGCAGCGCCGGAGTACCGGGAAGTAATAGCGTATGTAAGAAAGCGTTCAAGACTTCAGCATCCCAAGTTAAGGGAGGTAGTGATGGATTGGGATCAATTAGATGCGCCCGTGCCGGCGGATGATGTTTTTTGTTGTTTAGGAACTACCATCAAAAAGGCAGGTTCTCAGGAAGCTTTTCGAAAGGTTGATTATGATTATCCACTGCATTTGGCAGAGCTACAATTGCAGGGTGGCTCACAGCAGTTTTTATTGGTCTCGGCCATTGGTGCAGATGCCCAATCTTCCATCTTTTATAGTCGGGTGAAAGGGGAACTCGAAGAAGCATTACAAAAAACAGGGTACAAGTGTGTACAGATTTTCCGGCCCTCTTTTATTGCGGGGCATCGCAAGGAATCGAGGCCGGGTGAGCGGATCGGATTAGCCATTTTCTCCTTTCTATCACCGCTGTTTATCGGACCGCTGAAAAAATATGCGCCCATTCCGGCAGAACACATTGCTCGAGCTATGTACAGGGCAGCGCAGAAAAACAATGCAGGTAATTTTATGTATGATTCTGCGGAGATAGATGCAATGGGAAGGGCGTAATCTTTCCGCAGTTCTAAGGGGAAGTATGTCCATCTCTGGCAGAGAAAATAGGGCGACAAAAAGGGAAAGAGATAAACTTGTTCCTGTAAAATATATCCGCATCTTTCAGAAGTGTATTCCTTTTAATTAAGCCCACAGAAGCAAAAGCACCAAATCCGGATAATTTTACTTATCAGATAAATACAGCTTTTATCTAATTAATGTTGAATACTTCAAGTGTATTCTAAATAATAAAATCCAAATAATTATCCTGATCAATTTTTTGAAAACCTGCTTCCGGATAGGCTGACTTGAAAGCTAAAGGAATTTTAGCTTTGCTATCCTTGCTATATTTTATTTCATACGCATTCAAAAAATTATTTTTCAATTCGATTAAATCAATTTCTCGTTGTTGAAAATTTCGCCAGAAATACATCTTGCTACCTGCTTGATTATAGGAGTTATATTTAATCCTCTCGGAGATAATATAGTTTTCCCAAAGCATACCGATATCAGTTCTTATTGAAATTGGCCGAAAATCGTTGATAACTGCATTTCTTATTCCATTGTCATAAAAATACCATTTCACACCTTTTGAAATTTCCTTTCGGTGATTGGTACTATATGAGGGCAGCTTGAAAAGAATGAATACTTTTTGCAAAAGATCAAGATAATTTTCAACCGTAATTTTATTCATACTTAGTTGACTGGCAATTTCATTATAAGAAACCTCCGATCCAATCTGAAATGCTACTAATCGCAACAAATCCATCAACTTATACGACTGTCTGATACCAGAATAGGATAAAATATCTTTCAACAGATACGAGTTGATCAATTCTCTTAGATATTGTTCCTTTTCTTTCCTGGTTTGAATATGAAAAATTTCGGGGTAACTACCAATAACCAATCTTTCGTCTAAATCTGCTTGTGCCTGTAAAGGATTATTTCCCAACTCTAATTGAGCAATGGGATATAAATTATAGGAGTAGTTTCTTCCCGTTAAAGGCTCACCGGAAGCATTTACTAAGTCTAATGAGGAAGAACCAGTTGCTATAATTGTTAAATGGGGTTGACTATCAATCATTAACTTCATTATAGAACCGATTTCCGGAATCGCTTGTGCTTCATCAATCATCAACAAGTCCGTATCATTAATTAATTGCTTATAGTTGGCTACTGATCTCTTCTTCAGAATTTCCTGCACATCAAAATCTTCTCCGTTAAGGAGCATTTTTTTCCCCGTATATTTTTTACTTACGCTATTAATCAAATAGGTTTTTCCTACACGCCTTGTGCCTAAAATCAAGATTACTTTATTGGTTCCAATTTTGCTGATAACCGCATCTTCCAATTTCCTATGTATAAACATTTATATCTATGTTTACTTAAAAATACTAAATTTTGTCATTATAATGACATTATTATATATATTTTAGTCATTTTAATGACATTTTTACATAAAAATGATAAATAAAGCTTGATTCAGACAAAACGCAACATGCTAACTGTCTTAACCCCAAGGAAGCAAAAGTGCCGGGTCGGGACAATTTCGCAGATACTGTTCCCGCTCACTCCACTTGCAGACACCGGGATAATCACCCATATATCCCTCCATATCCACTATACATTGAAAATGTAGATGCGGTGGCCAACCACCATTCTCAGCAGGAATACCCAATGCACCGATCTTACTGCCGCCAGCTACCCGCTCACCCACTGCTATCCGGTGAACACTGTCCCAACTGAGGTGACCATACAATGAATGAAATAACTGCTCCCCATATTGATGCTGCAGAATAATTACTGCTCCATAATTACCTAACTCAGCATGTATCGCCTTGCTGTGAACAATCCCCTCATAAACCGCCAATACCGGCGTACCCGCTGCTCCCCAAACATCTACTCCCAAATGCAGGCGGCGGGGCTCTTCTTGCCTGCCCCCTTCACCAAAAACAGCACTTCTTGCATAGATATCCCTCAACTCATCATAGCCACCCCAACAAAAATCAGCACCTAATGCTTCGCGCTTCTGATCTATAAATCGACAAAAAATATCGGTATCGCCATATACTTCCTCTGTCAACTCCTTGCATTGAACTGAGAGATCCCAACGCACCAAACGCGTTTCACCTTGCTCCAAGGGTATCACCGAAGAACAACTCGTTGCCGGTGGCAATATGGCACCCTTATATTCCATGAATCTATAACTTGATATGTCAAACGACCAGGTTAATCATGCGACCCTTCACAAAAATGAATTTCTTGAGGGGCTTGCCTTCCATCCACTTTTGAATGACTTCCTGCTGCAATACCAGTTCCCTTACTTCTTCCTCAGTTGCATCGAGACTGATTAATAAATTAGTACGCACCTTCCCATTGATACTGATAGGATACTCCTTAGCCGTCTCCTGCACATACTTTGCTTCGAAGAGAGGATAAGCTGCATCTAAAATAGAATCAGTATGTCCGAGCCGGCTCCACAACTCCTCACTGATATGTGGGGCATAAGGAGTAAGTAAGATGAGAAAGGGTTCCAGAATAGCTCGTTGATGACACTGTAAATCGTGTAACTCATTCACCGCTATCATGAATGTACTCACTGCAGTATTGAAACTGAAGCGCTCCGTATCGTCTGCAATCTTCTTAATGGCCTTGTGCAATACCTTCCATTCCGCAGCACTCGGCTCTCCATCTTCTACGACAAAGCCCCTCTGCTCCTCATAAAACAATCGCCACAATTTTTTCAGGAACCGATGAACTCCCTCAATGCCCTTGGTATCCCAGGGCTTACTCTGATCTACCGGTCCCAAAAACATTTCATACATGCGAAAAGTATCCGCTCCATATTTCTCTACCAGCACATCAGGATTAACCGTGTTGAATTTCGATTTAGACATCTTTTCCACTTCCGCACCGCAGATGTATTTTCCGGATTCAAGCAACCAGATAGTAGTAGCATATTCCCCATTGCGCCACTGCTTCACCCTATCCAGATCCAGCTCTACTCCATCTACTATGTTTACATCAACATGGATGGCCTGAAAAATCAATCCGGTCGTTAACTTCATTTGCTCTTCATTCACCAAGCCCGGATGAAGTGAAGCAACTTCTTTCAGCAAATCCTGAACACTTATTTCGCCTGCCTCATATTGTTGCTTCCATCCGGCAGCTACCATCACATCATTGCTGAAATTCTCATCTTTCTTATCTCCCCGCGTCAACAACAAGCGATACATGAACCGACTGCTTCCCTGAATCATTCCCTGGTTCAATAATTTTCGGAATGGTTCCTGAAAGCCGATATGCCCCAGATCATACAACACTTTGGTCCAAAAACGACTGTAAAGCAAATGTCCTACCGCATGCTCGGTACCACCTATATACAGATCTACCTGGTTCCAGTAATCACTGGCAGAACGACTGCAAAATTCTTCCGTATTGTGCGGATCCATGTAGCGCAAAAAGTACCAACTACTGCCAGCATATCCGGGCATGGTATTCGTCTCCAGTCCCGCAGCAGTCCACTCAGCAATATTCGCCAACGGCCCCTCACCTTCCGGACCGGGTTCATACTTTTCCACTTCGGGCAATAACAGCGGAAGTTCTTTTTCCGACAAAGGTCGTGCAATGCCATTGTCCCATCGAATGGGGAATGGCTCGCCCCAGTATCGCTGACGACTGAAAGAAGCATCGCGCATTTTATAATTCACCTTGCGGCGACCAATACCCAGCTCTTCTATTCTTTGCATCATCACATCCATCGCTTCCCGCATCACCATGCCATTGAGAAAATCACTGTTCTCTAATAAGGCATCTTTGGTAGGATTGGCAACAGCTCCATCATAAGCTGCTCCGATGATATTGGTAATGGAGATATTAAAATGCTGCGCGAACCGATGGTCACGGTCATCACCGCAGGGAACACCCATGATGGCGCCGGTTCCATACCCCATCAACACATATTCTGCAATCCATACCGGAATCTTTTTTCCGGTAAATGGATGAACAGCATAGCCACCCGTGAAACAACCGCTGATTTTTTTCTCTGCCTGTCTTTCCCTGTCACTCCTGCTCTTTACATAAGCGAGGTAGTCATCAACCGAGGCCTTACACTCCGCGGTAGTCAGGGCATCAATGAGCGGATGCTCAGGCGCTACGACCATAAAATCAACACCATAGATGGTATCGGGTCGGGTGGTATAGACTGTCAGCGTTTCTTCAATTGCCTCAGTTCCTCTGTTTAGGGTAAAACGTATTTCTGCACCGTAAGACTTTCCAATCCAGTTGGTTTGCATCTCACGCATGGCTTCACTAAAATCGATGGTATCGAGTCCCTCAAGCAACCGATCGGCATATGCTGTGATGCGGAGGTACCACTGACGAAGGGTTTTCTTTACCACCGGATGACCGCCGCGTTCACTCACTCCATTCACCACTTCATCATTGGCCAGCACAGTACCCAGGGCCTCACACCAGTTCACTTCTCCCCACCCGCAGAAGGCCAGGCGATAATCCATGAGAATATCTTCTTGTTGCTTTTCTGTGTAGTTACTCCACTCAGCTGCCGTGAAGCGACAATTTTCATTGGCGGGACAAACATGGTGTGCATTCCCCTGTGAAGCAAATTCCTGTTTTAGCAGCTCGATCGATTCTGCCTTGCCATTTTTCCGGTTATAAAAACTTCCGAAAAGCTGTAAAAAAATCCATTGGGTAAAGCGATAATAAGATGCATCGCAAGTTCTCACTTCCCGTTCCCAGTCATAACAAAATCCGATGTTATCAAGTTGTGCTCGGAAAGTGGTGATATTTTGGGCAGTACTTTTAGCCGGATGGATGCCATGTTCAAGGGCATATTGTTCTGCCGGAAGGCCGAAGGCATCATACCCCATGGGATGTAATACATTGAAGCCCTGCAGGCGCTTATAGCGGCTGAATATGTCGGAAGCAATGTACCCTAATGGATGCCCGACATGAAGTCCGGCCCCACTGGGATAGGGAAACATATCCAACACATAATACTTGGGACGAGTACTGGAATTACTCACCCGATAGGCACCGGTGGCTTTCCAATGGTCTTGCCATTTTCTCTCAATGGATCTGAACTGATATTCCATAATGCAATTATTCTACCGGCGTTGCAATCGTTGTATGGGCTGATGAAGGTGCGTCTTCCTTACTGTTTCCCGCTGACAAGTGGGTGGGTTGAAAAAACTAACATTTTTTTAACCGGCACTGGCGTAAATTACAGTATCCCTCAGCACTTTTCGGGTGGAAGCAAATGTACGTCTTTCGTGCACAAAATGTACATTTGCAGCCTGATTAAACCACCCGTCTGGGGATGATTTTTTGAACGTTAATGAATAAAAGTATGCCTGCTGCCGGATCTTCCTCCCTGAAAAGAAGCAAACCCAATTTTATCTACTCCATCATCGGCGTAGCCCTGGTGCTCTTGATCATGGGTATAATGGGTTGGTTCTTTCTCAATATCCGCTCGGTAGGCAATGCATTCAAAGAAGATATTCGTATCAGCGCCTACCTGAGAACCCTGAACAAGGATACGATCGGTCAAATACAGGCCTATATCAGCAGCCAACCTTATTCGAAGAATGTTACATATGTGGACAAGGAATCTGCGAAACAAATATGGAATCGGGAGAACAATGAAGATTGGGCCAAGATCCTCGATGTCAATCCACTGCCGGAGAGCATTGATTTCTATGCCAAGGCCGAATACGTAAATGCTGATAGCCTGACAGTGATTTCAGCCCGGCTGATGCAACAATATGGTGACCAGATTACGGATATACAATACCCGCAAAGTCTGGTATCCAACCTGAATGAGCGTGCTTCCAAGATTGGACTTATCTTTCTGGTCATTGCCGTACTGCTTTGCATCATAGTAATTTTCAGTATCGACAATACGATACGGCTGGCCATGTTCAGCAACCGCTTTATCATTAAAACGATGCAAATGGTGGGGGCTACCCGAAGCTTTATTGCCCGCCCCCTGAATATCCGTGCCCTCATCAATGGATTGATCAGTTCAGGAATCGCCATTGTGCTGCTGCTGATTATCATTGGCTGGGCAGAGAGCCGTGTGCCTGAACTGAAAGCCATTCGTAGTATTGAGCTGAATTTGTTGCTTTTTGGCGGCCTCACCCTATTAGGGGTAGGAATTTCCGTTTTCAGCACCCATCGGAGCGTACTGAAATATTTGAAAATGAAACTCGACGATCTGTACTAATTCGTTGGGGAATATTTACATTTGTACCTACACAAACATCAGTTGTATGAGTAACCAGAAGTCTGAAATGCCGGCACCCTTGTTTACAAAAGAAAATTATACCTGGATGATCATAGGTGGCGTCGTTATTGCTGCCGGTATGTTCCTACTGGCGGGTGGAAAAAATACTGACCCCTCCAAATTCGATCCCAGTCTGGTTTATAGTAAAACACGCATCACTGTTGCACCCATAGTGATCATAGTGGGCATCCTCATAGAAATCTATGCCATCTTTAAAAAACCCAAACAAGCATAACAGCGATTCAAATAATTCAGAGCGGTGATTACACCGCTTTTTTTATGCCCACTTTCCGGACTTATTGTAATTTTCCTGCTTAACTTTCAGCCCAAATCATCACCATGACTTTATTTGAATGCATCCTGATTGCGATAGTGGAAGGACTGACTGAATTCATCCCCATTTCCTCCACCGGACACATGATCATTGTGAGCAGATTGCTCGGCATAGAATCAGATGAGTTCACCAAATTATTTGAGATCTGCATACAACTGGGAGCCATCCTTTCAGTCATTGTGCTGTACCGCAATAAATTCTTTCCCCTGAATCGCTGGAATTTTTATTTCAAGCTGCTGGTGGGGGTTATTCCTGCACTGGTATTAGGCTTTTTATTTTCTAAAAACATCGATGCTTTGCTGGAGAGTCCTTTGACCGTCGCGATTACTATGTTGTTAGGCGGAATATTTTTGCTCTTCATCGACAAGTTTTTCAATAGCTCCCATCCCATCACTGAGGAAAAAGATATAAGCTACCGTAGGGCATTCATGACGGGCATCTGGCAATGCCTGGCCATGATACCGGGTACCAGCCGAAGTGCTGCAAGTATCATCGGAGGCATGCAACAACAGATGACGCGGCAACTGGCTGCAGAATTTTCTTTTTTTCTGGCAGTACCCACCATGGCAGCTGCGACGGGATATAAATTATTAAAGGCCTGGAAAGACAATCCTTCTCTGCTCAGCGATGGACATAACCTTCAGTTATTGCTAATAGGTAACCTGGTGGCCTTCGTTGTGGCCATGCTGGCCATCCGCTTTTTTATTGGGTTCCTCCAAAAAACAGGCTTTCGGCTTTTTGGATGGTACCGGGTTATCGTAGGCTCGCTGCTGCTCGTACTGATTTTATTTCACTATATTTAAAGGGCAGAACCCCGGTTGGTGATGGCAGCAGTCATTCACCCTTGCTATGCCGTTGTTTCTGTCCTGTGTAAATGAAAACTCAGTAAATGGAAACAGCATCCAAAAAAGTAATCAATGGCTGGGCGATGTACGACTGGGCCAATAGTGTTTACAACCTAGTCATTACCTCTACCATCTTCCCCGCTTATTATGAAGCCATTACCGGCGATCACGACGATACTACGCCCGTTGATACGGTAGAACTATTTGGCAGGGAATATGTGAATACTTCCCTATACAATTATACCCTGGCCGTAGCGTTTATCATTGTCGCCATTTTATCTCCAATTCTCTCTTCTATTGCAGACTCCAGAGGGAACAAAAGACAGTTTCTGCGCTTTTTTTGTCTGATGGGAAGTTTGGGTTGCTGCTCCCTCTACTTTTATGATGCCTCAAACCTCGTCTATGGTTTGGCGGCGGTAATTGTTGCCTGCGTTGGATTTTGGAGCAGTTTTGTTTTTTATAACTCCTATCTCCCCGACATTGCAGCACCGGAGGATAGAGACAAAGTAAGTGCCCGTGGGTTTATGATGGGCTATATCGGAAGTGTGATCTTACAAATTTTCTGCTTTATACTCGTATTGCAGGGTGAACCCTACGGCATCAGCACCGGAAAAGGATCCCAACTCTCCTTTTTACTGGTAGGTATCTGGTGGTGGGGATTCGGACAACTAGCCATCAATCGATTACCGAAGGGTAAACCATTGGTAGATGTAGCGCATACCAGTGTGCTGACCGGCGGTTTCAAGGAGTTGAAGAAAGTATGGCACCAATTAAAAGAATTACCTGTATTGAAAAAATTTCTTCTCTCCTTTTTCTTCTATAATATGGGTGTGCAGACCGTTATGCTGGCAGCTACCCTCTACGGAAAAAGTGAGCTGAATATACCCACGACGAATCTGATCATTGCTATCCTGATTATACAGCTGGTAGCTATTCCGGGTGCCTGGGTAATAGCCCGCATCTCAAAAAAAATTGGCAACCTGCACACGCTGATGCTTACGGTAGCTTTTTGGATATTTCTTTGTTATCTGGGCTATCTCGTTCCAAAAAACGGTATCAATGAATTTTATGTTTTGGCCTGCCTGGTTGGTTTTGTGATGGGAGGTATCCAATCCATTAGCCGCAGTACCTATTCCAAACTAATGCCCGAAACAAAAGATACCACTTCCTTCTTCAGTTTTTATGATGTAACAGAAAAGATAGCCATCATCATTGGAATGTTTAGTTTTGGATATATCAATGAACAGACCGGCTCACAAAGAAATTCCGTCTTAATTTTGATGAGCTTTTTCATTGTCGGTCTCATCCTGTTGGTCATTACCCGGCGTGCAGAAAAGGCTGCCCTGAAACAATAATATTTATGAAAGTAATCAGTATCGAAACCGGTAATTTTAAACTGGATGGCGGCGCTATGTTCGGCGTTGTTCCCAAGTCAATGTGGCAATCACTGAACCCCGCTGATGAGAACAATATGTGCAGCTGGGCGCTGCGTTGCCTGCTGGTAGATGAAGGAGATCGCAAAATTCTTATTGATACCGGAATGGGCAATAAACAGGATGCCCGCTTTTTCTCCCATTATTACCTGCATGGTACTGATACATTGCAAACATCATTGGCAGCACACGGGTATACCCCGGATGACATTACCGATGTCATACTTACCCACCTGCATTTTGACCACTGCGGAGGCAGTATCATCCGAAAAGATGACCAACTGATCACGGCTTTTCCGAAAGCCACTTACTGGAGTAATCCCCTACACTGGGAATGGGCCATCCAACCCAATGAACGAGAGAAAGCATCTTTTTTGAAGGAAAATATTTTACCAATCAAGGAATCCGGACAACTCGATTTCATTGACGTACCCGAACCGGATATGCACCCAACCCATTACCTGGCAAACGTACCCTTTTCAAGACATATCTCACTGCGTATCGTACATGGCCATACCCGAGCCATGATGCTACCCCAGATTAGTATAGAGGGCAGAAACCTCGTGTATATGGCTGACCTGATTCCTTCAGCAAATCATATCGGACTTCCCTACATCATGTCATACGATCTGTTTCCCTATACAACGTTGCAGGAAAAAAAAGTTTTTCTGCGGGAAGCGATTGAAAATGATTATTGGCTGTTTTTTGAACACGATATCCATACCATGTGCTGCAATGTGCAACAAACGGAAAAGGGCATTCGAAAAAATAAACAGGGAACTATTGAAGACTGGTTACAGTCGATTGGTTAGTTGCGCAAACTGACCAGTGAACTCAGGGGATAACGCAGATTGCTATAACCCATCATGTCTGCCTTAATGCTGCCTACCACAATCGGACTTTCCACGCGAAGTGGAATATGGTTGTTATCATCACTTACCCATACTGTCATTTTCTCTCCCCCTTCAAAAAGGGTACCTTTTACCAACAGCGGCTTGAACTTTATGGCATTGAAAGTGCCGTACTTTGTTCGGATAACTTCTTTACCCAGGTACTTGATGTAGAGGTTGAACACCTCATTGTCGAGGAACATCGAAAAAGGAATTTTATCGCCCGGCTGATATTTGTTGAAGTTAATGTTGCGGGCATAGTAAATGGTGCTCAGCACATCCTGAATACAGTTCGGAATACTATATACTTTTTCAGTGGTAGTGGCTGTATGGTTCTGATGATTAAATGTTATGAACTCATATTTTTTAAAACTACCCTCCTCAATGTTGCGTATGAACTGCAGGGGTTGCAAAGAGCCGGTATCCACTATTGATTCATAGCGATCACGCACCTTAAAAATCCAATCATACCCGGAGTTACTGGTACCCGTACCAACAAACTGATAGGCAGGCCGCTGCTGGTGTGTTACCGACTTAACAGAAAAACTGGCATTACCGGCATGCACATAAATGCCAATCACGGTATAATAAATATGGAAGTCAACCTGCTCGCCATCCCTAAATGCAAAATTTCTGATGCCCCCGCAGAATTCATCCTGCGGAGAGGTAAAGGCAGAAGCCCCCATAACCAGGAAAAGAAGTAGCCATTTTTTCATAGGACATTACGCCGATTGCTTTGAAAAAATCTTTACACCCAACACCAGCAAACTTCCTGCCAAGGCAGGAATGATAAGGTTGATGAGCCAAATACCCGCGGCAGTAGCCACAATACCGGCAAAATTGGCACTTACCAACCCCAACAACCAGATGCTGATCTGCCCCCGAAAGCCAAGTTCCGCCAGTGCAATGGATGGTATCAAAGCCAGCACCATTAACATCACCGAAACCAGGGCTGCCCCCGTCAGCCAATCAACACTTACACCAAACAAATTCAGCAGCAGCAGATATTGGGTTGTATAGATTACAAATCTAAGTGTGGAAAGGACTAAAATAGTTGTTAAAGTCTGTCGGCCCAGATCGGTCAGTTTCTGTAGAAAAAAGGCATACTTCCTAATCAATTGAAAAGACATGAGCCATTTTACCATACCTGTAGGATGAAAATACAATACGGCAAGCATCAAAATAACGAAGGCAGTGAGCCCGGTCAGCCATTTCAGCCAGCTGGCGGAAATCACCCCTGAGAAAATAGCAAGCTGGGGTTGAAAGATTTGAAGAAAAAGGAGGGCCAACCAGCCGGCGGAAACAGTCACCAGCAATTGAGCCAATCCGCCCATCACCGAAACCACGGCACCCCGAATACGATTACCGTCAGAAAGAAAGAGTGCCCGACCTGCAGATTCCCCCAAACGGTTAATGGTAGAAAATGCCAGTGCCTGACCTGTAAACACGGCACGGATAGCGCGCGCCAGGGAAATGTTTTCCAGACAAGACATAAGTACCTTCCACTTATACGACTCAATACCCCAATTGAGCAACATAAGTGCAATCACGGTGAGCCAGGTGCCGGCTTTTGCAAACGTCAAGGCTTGTTCAATCATTGCCTTTGCATTCGACAGGTTCGGCTGCGCACGAATCTGTTCTGCAATGGCATAAACCATCCAGCAAAACAGGATCGGTCCTGCCAGGTAATTGATGGACTTTCTGGTAGCCGGCTTGATCTGAAACATAATACTGTGCAAAGAACGAGCATTCAACCCATACAGAAAAGCCGGGTGTTCTGATGCAGAAAGAGCGAAAGCATGTATTTTCATAGCTGAATGAAAGAACAAAACATCATATTGGGTATTGACCCCGGCAGCTTGCTGATGGGATATGCCCTCTTAAGGACTGATAACAATCAACCCAGGGTATTATTAATGGATGTATTAAAGCTTACCGGCGAGAAAGATATTTATGCCCGCCTGCATATGATCCATGAAAAAGTCAGTGAACTGATCCGATTGTATCGCCCGGGATCCTTCGCCATTGAGGCACCTTTTTTCGGAAAAAATGTGCAGAGTATGCTCAAACTGGGCAGAGCCCAGGGGGTCGCCATCGCCGCAGCCATGCAGGCAGGAATCAGCGTAACGGAGTATTCACCGAAAAAAGTAAAACAGTCGATCACCGGTAATGGCAATGCGAGCAAGGAACAGGTTTGGCATATGCTCAAAACAATGTTGCAGATAGATGAGCAACCTCGCTACTTTGATGCATCCGATGCCCTCTCGGTTGCGTTGTGCCATCATTTCAAAAACAATGCACCACAATCAACTATCAAGGGAAAAAAGATGTCGGGCTGGGAAGACTTCGCCCGTCAGTTTCCCAATAGGGTGATCAAAAAATAATTACAGCGATTTTTATTCCGCCATGGCTGCTAAAATCTTCTGTTGAATTTCCTGCAGTTTCCCATGGGTCACATTGGGTTTTGACCGATTGAAGTTCAGATCGGCAGCACTGTTCACCGGCAGCAGGTGCAGATGCGCATGCGGCACATCCAGTCCCAACACCATCATACCGCAGCGATTACAGGGAAAAGCTTTCTCAATGGCACGGGCAATGGGCTGTGCAAATAGAAGGATGGAAGAAAGATAATCTGCCTCCAGATCAAAAAACTTATCTGTTTCCACTTTCGGAACCACCAATACATGTCCTTCCCCATGCGGATAGATATCAAGAAAGGCAATGAAATGCTCATTCTCAGCAATGCGATAACAGGGGATGATGCCCGTGATGATCTTGGAAAAGATGGTCATGATGCTGGGGGGATTATTGGTGATTTACAGACATTAAATACTAATGTCATCAATTCTCAGTTTTAAAGTACCGGTTGGAACCTGTATCTCGGCAACCTCGCCTTTCGTTTTCCCCATTAAACCCTTTCCAATGGGAGAACCGGCATTGATCTTACCTTGTTTCAGATCTGCTTCCTTCTCGCCGACAATCTGATAAGTAAGCACTTTATTGGTCGCTAGGTTGGTGATTGTCACTTTGGTAAGGATGGTCACTTTGCTGGTATCAATCGTATTGGTATCGACTATTTTCGCATTGGCAATCATTCCTTCTAACTGCTTAATCTTAGCTTCCAGCATACCCTGGGCCTCTTTGGCCGCATCATATTCAGCATTCTCTTTCAGGTCGCCTTTCTCCCTGGCTTCTGCAATGGCCCTGGAAGATGCCGGGCGGTCAACAGATTTCATGCGCTGCAATTCTTCACGCATTTTATCAAATGTCTCTTTCGTAACATACATAGTAGCGTCTGCCATATGACTTCGTTTAGGTCAGGTAAAAAAAATACAACGCCACAGTCAGCGGCGTTGTAAGTATCAAAGTTAAAAATCTTTCTGCTTGTGTGTCGTTAAAACTAGTGAAATTTACGAATAAATATAATTAATATTTAATATATAGTATTTTTTAAGCTGCCCGGAAAAAAGACAACCGGGTTTTGGCATAAAGAATAGTTGAATCAGGGTGCCGTCCAGTCGATATCGGGAATCTCCGGGGGCTCAGGATCGCCAAGTTTGAGTTTACTTAAAATGACCTCTGACATTTTCTTGAATGACTGCTTACTGTACCCGGCGATGTGGGGTGTGATGAGTACCCGGGGATCGGAAAACAATTTGTCCATGCGTGCTTTTTCTGCAGCACTAAAAGTAGTGGGCTGCTCATTTTCGAGTACATCAAGTGCTGCTGCGGCAATTTGTTGCTGGGCCAGTGCATCGATGAGCGCATTTGTATCTACCAGTCCACCGCGACCCGTATTGATGAAATAAGGCTTTTTCTCCAGCGCACGGAAAAAAGCAGGGTCAGCATAGTGAAGTGTTTCTGCCGTGAGAGGTAAGTGCAGGCTGATCACCTGGGCATATTTTTGCAGTTCGGCCAGTGTAACTTCCCGAATATAGGGTGTGCTGAAACCAGTCTTGTATTTGTCATGTGCAAAAACAATGACACCAAAGGAGGCCAGCAAATGTGCAAAAGCGAGTCCGGTATTTCCTAACCCTATAATTCCAACCACTTTCTCAGTAAGTAATTCGCCGCGTTGCATATCGCGTATCCATATTCCCCGCTTAACTTCTTCGGCTGAGGCACTGATCTGCTTCATAAGGTTGAGCAACATGCCCACTGCGTGCTCAGCTACAGCACCGCTATTTCCTTCCGGACTGCTGATACAACGAATACCACGGCTCGTTGCATATTCCACATCTATATGCTCCATACCACTTCCGAGGCGGGCAATCCAGCGAAGTTCGATTGCCACATCCAGCAGATCGCGATCGATAACAGGACGAGAAGAAACGACAATACCTCTGAAGCGATAGAGATTAGCAGCCAGCCATTCGTTATCCGGCGCCAATTGAACAGTCACCTCATATCCGGCTTTCTCAAATCCCTCCTGCAAACAGGGATGTGCCGGTGCTGTAATTAATACTTGTCTGGCCTTCATACAATTCTATTCATTTCATTTGAAAGGTTAGAGCAGCAAACTGTTCTACCGATAACTGTTCTGCCCGTTTATCAAAAATCGGATTTTTTAAAACTTCTTCGGTAAAAAGACTCTTGACTGCGTTGCGCATCATTTTTCTACGCTGGTTAAAAGCAGTTTTCACCAGTACCCAGAGCGCACGTTCTGATTTCGCTTCCACATCTGCTGTCTTCCGCCGCAGCCGGATCACCCCACTCATCACCTGTGGGGGCGGATCGAAAGAAGCAGGTGGCACATCAAAAAGATATTCCGCCTCATAATATGCCTGTACCAATACACTCAAGATTCCATAGACACGACTGCCGGGTGCGGAAACAATGCGCTCAGCTACTTCCTTTTGAAACATACCAATCATTACCGGTACCCGATCTTTCCATTCCAACACCCGGAATACGATTTGTGTGGAAATATTGTAGGGGAAGTTTCCCATCAGCGTAAATGGCACATCGAACGGACAGCCAATATCAAGAATACTCCCGTGTATCAATTTGCCCTGGAGCTCAGGATACTTCTTGTGCAAATAAGTCACTTTTTCTTCATCCAGCTCCACCGCTTTGAAAGAGATCCCTTCAATTGTTATGAGTAAACGGGTCAGCGCTCCCCCACCGGGACCAACTTCCAGCAAATGGGTGCCATTTGTTTCCCGCCAAACTTCTAACAACCGGCGACAAACCTGATCATCCTTAAGAAAATGCTGGCCCAATGATTTTTTGAGCGTGTATTCCATACATCAAAAATACAGCATTTGCCGTTGGAACTTTCGACAGTCCTCGTTGATAATCGTTGATATATGTAATTGCTGCTTCAGATTACGTATTTTTACCTAATAATTTTCGCTCATGAGCAATGAACAACAAAAACCAATTGTCGGCTTTACCACCGGAGACATCAATGGAATTGGCATTGAACTGCTGATCAAAACACTTTCCGACAGCCGGCTGACTGATTTTTGTACGCCGGTCATCTTTGGCAATAATAAAGTACTGAATTTTTATCGTAAATCACTTCCCGATCTGAACCTGAATTGTAGCAACCTGAAAGACCTGCATCGGCCTTTTCACAAGCAAGTGAACCTTTACAATTGTTGGGAAGAGGAAGTAGAAATCAAGCCCGGAGAATTGAATGCGACCGGAGGTAAATATGCACTGCTCTCCTTACAAACAGCCACCCAAGCATTGCTGGATAAAAAAATCAATGCCCTGGTAACTGCGCCCATTCATAAGAAAAATATTTACTCAGATGAGTTTCCTTTTACGGGCCATACACCTTATCTGAAAGCCATCTTTCAAGTGCAGGATGTATTGATGATGATGGTATCACCTAATATGCGGGTTGGCCTGTTGTCAGAACACATTCCCCTGCAGGATGCTTCCAAAGCAGTAACTCGTGAAGCACTTCGGTCTAAACTGAATATTTTCCACCAAAGCCTGCAGAAAGATTTCGGCATTGCTAAACCCAGACTGGCTGTACTCGGATTAAATCCACATGCTGGCGATAACGGACTTATCGGCAAGGAGGAAGAAAGTCTGATACAACCTTTGTTGAAAGAAGCCCGACAGCAAATGCTGGTCTTCGGTCCTTACTCAGCCGATTCATTTTTTGCCAGAGGCTATCATGAAAAATTCGACGGTGTACTGGCTATGTACCATGACCAGGGATTGATTCCTTTTAAGAGTCTTGCCATTGGCGAAGGGGTAAATTATACAGCGGGGTTACCTGCCATCCGAACCAGTCCCGACCACGGCACTGCCTTTGACATAGCCGGTAAGGGAAGGGCCGACCATAGTTCGATGCTGGCAGCAGCTTTTGAAGCCATTGAGATCTACAATAACCGCACAGGTCATGCTGAAATGAATAGTAATCCATTGAAAAAAATCAGTGCCCGTATGCTGGCGAATTCTGTCGATGAGCGCATCGAAGAGAATGAAAGGTAGTAATTCAGTTCCTCGTTATTTGAAAACAGCATCAGCGATGCCACGATTGATGGTATACGATGAATAAGTAATTTCGATTCGTCCCTTGCGACTCTTTAATTTTTCTGCCTCCGTCTTTGGCTTAGTCTCATCTGAAAATTCTAGTGTCACGCCCTTGGGGAGCTTGTAATCTTTTGTCTGGAAACTGATGAATACTTTATCGGGTAATGCATATTGCCGATAGTTACCATATTGCATTTCAATTTCATAAGTGCCATTGTCCCGGGTAGTAGAAATGGCTCTTTTGATGAGCAGTCCGGCTTCATCAATGTACAACGTGGTCAGCACCACATCACTGTTTTCTTCTGTCGGCAATAATTTAACAATGCGAAGTAGTTGGCCATTCGTAGTTATTGTACCGGCATCCAATGCAAGAAAACGATCGGTCGTCAGTAAAGAACGCATATTGATGCTGATGCCTCCTTTGGGTAAGATAGAAATACCGCCATCCTTCTGCAACTTGAAGAAATCAGGTTTTCGGAAAAACACTTTTATCTTGCCAATAGGTGCCTTAATAAAAGCCACATCTGTTTTCATTTTTCCTTCTGCCGTATAATCATTAACCAGATCAAGTTTTGCCTTTACGCGATTGACCAGCGCAGATACATCCTGCGCATGCACGGTCCGGATGAAGCAACAAAGTAGTATCACTAAAAATGTGCGCATCAGCTTAAAACATCTTTTCGTTTAAAAATAATGGCTGCAGCACCTACAAATATTAAAATATGTGTCAGCAAAATGATGGAAGAGTTTTTGATCTTCTCCGGAAAAGCCAAGGTACCCGGTATTGCTTCATTGAGTTCATTGACCTGCAAATCAAAAAATTCCTTCCAGGTGATCATGTGCGTAGTAAACAGGTAGGGCTTTATGAGATTAAACAGCGGAATATTCATGGTACTGAGTAGTGTACTCACAATGATTACACTCATAGTAGCAACGATGGGACCAATAGAATTTTCTGCAAAGAGCGACAGCAGGAAACCAAGGGCGGCAACGGTGGTCATGGCGAGGGCTGCAAAGCAGAAAGCACCCGCATAGCGCCAGAATACATCATCGGAGCGGATGAGCACCGCATAGCTGCTTTTCATAATGAACATATCATCAGTGCCAAAGATCAACATACTAAGGAATAGTGCCTGCAGGGCAACCCATACCAGTAAAAGAATGGTATATACCATCGAAGCCAGGTATTTTGCGAGTATGAACTCCAGCCGGCTAATGGGCTTGGTCATGAGTAAACGCAGGGTACCTGTATTGGCTTCGCCGGAAATCATATCGGCAGCGATGAGTGCAATCAGCAGTGGCACATGTATCAGCAGCAATTGCAGTACGATAAAACAAACGAAATATCCATTGAGCAGATTTCCCTCCAGTGCAAATGAGCTATTGAAATCAGCCATCACAAAGGAAGCGTATTCTTTACCGTCGACCTTAAGACCCAACTGAACCATACCGATCAATGCGGTAATAGCCGCAAACGCTATATAGGTTCGCGGTCGGCGAAAGATCTTAAACAGTTCAATTTGAAAAAGTGTCCACATAGTTTTTTCCTGCAGTTACCTGTAAAAAATAGTCTTCAAGGGAATGTTGTTGTTGCAGTGAGCGTACGTCAATCTCTAATTGCACCAAATCTCTGTTGAGTCGGGGAATATCGTTTTTATCCATTTGCAGTCGAATGTTGTCGTGTCCCGATGCCCTGAGATGGCTGCCCCAGCTGCTGGCTTGCAATTTGGTGCGGGCGGCTGCCACATCGGTCGTTTGTAACTCCACCAAAGTTTTAGAGGGATCAAATAATTGCTGCGCGCTTCCTTCTACCATTTTCTTTCCCTTATCGATAATGAGTAAGCGTGTGGCCACCTGTTCGATTTCACTCAGTAAATGAGAGGAGAGCAAAATGGTTTTCTTCTGCTCACGACTCAACCAAAGTAATAAGTTTCTGATATCGGCAATTCCTTGCGGATCGAGTCCATTGGTCGGTTCATCCAGTACAATCAGTTGTGGATTGTGAACGAGGGCTATACCGATACCCAGGCGTTGTTTCATTCCCTGGGAAAAGGTTGTCACCTTATCATGAGCCCGGTTGGCAAGTCCAACTTGCTCTAGTTGCTGCATATACTGGGTGCGGCTCAGTTTTACTCCACTTAAGCGGGCGAATAAGCGAAGATTGTCGTAGGCAGACAAATAAGGATACACTTCAGGTTTTTCTATTACTGCACCGGTTTGTCGCAGTATTTCCTTGCGGTGGGTGGAGAGGGGTAGATCAAAGATTCTGATCTCACCGGCAGTTGGCTCGATGAGTGTCATCAGCATTCTGATGGTAGTGCTCTTGCCTGCCCCGTTTTGGCCTAGGAATCCATATACATCGCCAGCTTCAACCGTAAATGATAGATCATTGACCGCGGTGAATCGACCAAATTGCTTAGTGAGCGAAGAAACTCGTATCAGCGGTTCCATACCTTCATAACATATAGCAAGAATAAGAGTTGCAGCACCAGGAAAAAAAACATTTCGCTAACATTTACTGCTACCCTGAAAAAGAAAAACCCCGAACGTCGTCCGCCTAAGGCGGTCAATCGTGCGGGGTCTATCGATGATCAGTTGTTATCCTGATGATTACTTGTAATGCGGCGTTAACCCACGGGCTAATTCAACCATCTCAGCCA
>Ga0208361_1000011_pt1 | contig 83834 bp, 61 predicted proteins | sample LakMenEpi05Aug10_FD_150670 | JGI IMG/M metagenome (GOLD analysis project Ga0208361, IMG submission 150670) | Freshwater microbial communities from Lake Mendota, WI - 05AUG2010 deep hole epilimnion (SPAdes) | ecosystem: Environmental > Aquatic > Freshwater > Lake > Epilimnion/Euphotic zone ... | reverse complement strand
AGGGCTTTTCGGACAGGCGGGGTACGGGCATTCCGGCGGGATGAACTTCTGCATCGGTGTCTCCAGTGCCGGGGGGGGACATGTGCCCCGGCACCCGTAGGGACGGCTCGGCCGCATGCGGCTCGCGCGGGAAAACCCATTCTCATAATCGATTCTGTCCCCGCTCGGGGAGCAGTATCGTTGGGGCCGCCCCGGCTGCTCCGAGCTCCTCCGCGGCCCTGCACCCGTCCTTCCAGATGACTGGCAAAGCGGGGAGCGATCCCCTATCCTCTTTGCCCTTACAACCCTGATTCTGCCTGACCCAACATGAAGCGCACTCGTCGTAGCGAAGAACAACGCATTGCCGAACTGGAAGCCAAGATCGCCCAAATCAAGGCACTGGCCGAGAAGAAGAAGGTGCAACGGGATCCTTCACTTCGCCACATCAAGCTGGCGATCCGCTCCTGTGACAAGGCGGCCAACGCGACGGATGACTCGACCATGCGCAGGGCGCTCGAGGAGGTGCGCGTCACGCTGAGCGGCCTGATGGCGCTCAGCGGCGGCGGAGGCGGCGGAGAAGCCACGATCACCCCGCGCGCCCGCGCATCCTCCGGCACGGGGGCGGCCCCCAGCGAGCACCAGCTGCTCGAGTACATCCAGCGTCATCCGGGCCAGCGCGGCGAGGAGATCGCGCGCGCCCTCAACTCCGAGACTCGCCTGATGCGTCCGGTGCTGCACCGGCTGATCGAGGCACGGCGCATCAAGACCAGCGGTCAGGCGCGCGCGACGGCCTACCATCCGCTCTGAGCGGCGCGCTGTAAGGACAGTTTTGCGAGTGCAGCCAAACCGCCTTTCGCAGGGCAGTCTGGCTGCGCTTCCTCGGAAGTTCAGCGCTGGAACCGCAGTTGGACTGTGCCGTAGCCAACTACAGGAGCAGAGCCATCCGGGCTTAGATAGATCATCGTCTCATCCGACTCGTCAATCGCTCCATCTCCGTCATCGTCAGCTTCGTTCGTTGCCGCATGGACTACATGAAAGGCAAAGCCAGCCCGTGTTTCGTAAGAGTGCAGCACCGACCAATCCGAGGGTGAGTGAACGACCGTCGTTTCCGACGAGGTACCGATAATGCTCACGGTGATGTCCTGTGCCGGATAGTAGTAGTTGCCTATCAACATGAACGTGTCATCTGTGCCGCCGAAGTTGTCGAGGCCGGCCGCCGCAAAAAAAAGGTACGGCATGTTGAAGAAGGCTGCATCAAAGAAGATCTCCGGAGAATCAACAAAGTAGGCGACGCTGCACTCGTCCACCCCGTCGGGGTCCTGCTCATCACCCAAGTTGTCTGCCCATTGATCGAGGTGCAGTACGGAGTTCTCGAATCCGAAAGCAGTCAGCTCTCCACCGAAGACAGTGACCGCTTCCACCTCGATGTTCCAGACACCGTCGTGGCCGTAAGCGCCGCATTGCTTTACCGGCGGGTCGCTCCATTCTTGACCGGACCCCCCACCACCGCAGCTAGACGCCAGGGTAAACGAGGCGGATGCCAAGATCATGCAGTGGAGACGTGCGTTCATGGTGCTTTCTCAAATGTGGGGGCAACGCCATCCTCACAGGGAACGCTTGAATAATCCGCTGGTCAGCTGCGCTGAATCGCCACCACGCTCGAACGCGGCGGGATCTTCGGGTCGAAGTCGGGAAAACGCGTCGGCGGGTTGTTGTAGTGCACGCCCTTCGATGAGCCCTTGGCATCCGCGTCGCCCGGATGCTGGACCGCGAGGAACAGCGTCGATCCATCCGGCGTGAAGCACGGGCCGCAGACCTCGGCCCCAATCGGCGCGCGGAAGAACAGTCGCGGCGTGCCGCGCCGCTCGCCCGCGAGGTCCACGGCGAACAGGCCATCGCAGTACTCGTTGCGCGCCATGCCGTCGGTGGAGATCCACAACCCGCCGGAGGGGTCGAAGGTGCAATTGTCCGGGCAGGAGAGCCACAGCCCTGCTTCGCGTTCCTTCTGCGGCGGACCGCCCTGCAGCAGGATCTCCCAGCGGAACGCATCCGCGGCATGGGAGTGGCCTCCGCTCTCGGCTTGCGGCGGGATCAGCTCGAGCACGTGGCCGTGCAGATTGCGGACCCGCGGGTTGGCCGGATCGGCTTCCTTTCGCAGCCGATTGTTGGTCAGCATCACATACACGCGTCCGCTGACCGGGTTCGTTTCCACGTCCTCAGGCCGATCCATCGGAGTTGCGCCCAGCAGCGTGGCTGCCGTGCGGGCTTCGATCAGTACGTCAGCCTGCGAGGCGAAGCCGTGCGCGGCATCGAGCGGCGCAGTTCCCTGAATCAGCGGCAGCCAGCGCAGCGATCCATCGGCTTCGAAGCGCGCCACCGAGAGGGTCCCCTCGTCGAGCAGCAGGGCGTTGCGCTCGGGCTGACTCGGTTCGTAACGCTCCCGCGAGACGTAGCGGTAGAGGAACTCGAACTCGTCGTCATCGCCCATGTAGACGACCACGCGTCCCGAGGCGTCGAGCGTCGTGGTCGCGCCCTCGTGCTTGAAGCGACCAAGCGCCGTGCGCTTCGTCGGTACGGATTGCGGGTCGTAGGGGTCGTATTCGACGACCCAGCCGTAGCGATTGGGCTCGCGCGGTTCCTTTTCGAGCTGGAAGCGCTCGTGGAAGCGATACCAGCCGTACTCCAGCTCGGTGCCGCAATCCATGCGCTGGTGATTGCGCGCTTCCGGGCCCTGGCCTGGATCGCCCTGAAAACGCTTGTTCACGTTCTCTTCGCCGATCAGCACCGTACCCCAGGGAGTCGTGCCGCCCGAGCAGCAGTCGAAGGTGCCGAGGACGCGACGACCTTCGGGATCGGAGCGGCTGCGCAGGCGCTCATGGCCCGCGGCGGGCCCTGAAAAGCGCATCGGCGTCAGCGCCGTCAGGCGACGGTTGCGCGGGCTTTGGCGCACGAGCTGCCATTGTCCTTCCACGCGCCGGATTTCGGCCACGCTGTGACCCTGCGCGGCAAGCTCGTGCTGAATCTCCTCGCGTGTGGCATTGTCCTTGTCGCACGCGCCTTCCGGACGCGGAAACAGCATCGCCAGTTCCGAGTACTCATGGTTGACGCACAGCAGGCCGTGCTCGGAGTTGGCCGAGCCGCGTGGCAGCGGGAGGAACGCGATGAAGTCGTTGTGCGTGCCGAATTGCATGGCCTGCGCCGCCGCATCGGGCACGCCCGGCCGGTAAGGCGACGCGTCGGGAAGCAGCGGATCGCCCGAGGACAGCAGCACCTGCGCGCGGAAGCCCCTCGCCACCGCCATGTTCGGATCCGCGGCCTGCGCGAGCGCTTCGAAATCGCTCCAGTTGGGGGACTTCGCTGGCAGCTCGGCCCGGACCCAGCGGGCGAGCAGAGTGCTGGCGCCGAGTGCGCCGAGCGTGCCCAGAGCCGCACGCCGTGAGATCCGCTGCTGGAGCACTTCGGAGAAGGGTGTGTTCATGTGTATCCAGACGGGCCGGGTTGTATCGTGTTGGCGTGAAGATCGTATCCGTCCAGCGCGCCGCCGAGTTGCTGCGTTCCGGAGGGCTGGTGGCCTTTCCGACGGAGACGGTCTACGGCTTGGGAGCGAATGCTCTCGATCCGGCCGCCGTGGGAAGGATCTTCGCCGCCAAGGGCCGCCCGCCGACCAACCCGCTGATCGTCCACATCCCTGATGCTGCGGCTGCACGGACCCTCGTGCGCAGCTGGCCGGCTGCGGCGCAGCGACTGGCGGATGCATTCTGGCCCGGGCCGCTGACGCTCGTGCTGCCCAAGCAGCCCCAGGTGCCTGACATCGTCACGGCGGGACTCGATGCCGTGGGCGTGCGGGTGCCGAGCCATCCGCTGGCGCAGGAACTGCTGCGTGCCACAGGCCTGCCGATCGCGGCACCCAGTGCCAACCGCTCGACCGAGCTTTCGCCCACGCGCGCGGAACATGTCGCGCGCAGCCTGGGGGATGCCGTTGACGGGATCGTCGACGGTGGGCCGACGAGCGTGGGACTGGAGTCCGCGGTGATCGACCTCACGGGTGCCGAGCCGCGTCTGTTGCGCCCGGGCAGTCTCGATCTCGAGCGGCTGCGCGAGGTGTGCGGCCCGTTGCGCTGGGAAAGCCACACGATCGCGCGCGAGGGAGCAGCGCAGTTGGCGCCCGGCATGATGGAGCGCCACTACGCACCGCACGCGCGGCTGGTGCTCGTCGACGGTGGCGATGCCGCCGCTGTTCAGGACATGGAGAAAGAATCGCAAGCGCAGCGCGCCCGCGGTCGCAAGGTGGGCTGCATCGGGTTTGGCGGGCTGCAGCTCGAGGCCGACTGGACCCACGAGTTCGATCCGCAGGATCCTGAAACGGTCGGCCGCGAGCTGTACGCTCGACTGCACGAGCTCGACGCATGCGGCGCGGATCTCATCTTCATGGAGCGTCCGCCGGCAGGCAACCGCTGGCTCGCGATCCGTGATCGCCTGCAGCGTGCGAGTGTCAAGGGCTGACAAAGAGACCCCCTCACAGGAGCTCGCAGATGCGGTTTGTGTGGGGTCTGCGTTAAGAGCTTCATCTGGAGCCCATCGGGCGTTAACCAATTCTTCGCGAAGCGCTCCTATCGTTCGCGCCCGTGTCGAGGCGATCCCCCCTGAGCTTCTGGCTGGCGCTGGCGCTGGCCATCTGGTGCCCCTCCTATGCCGCCGCGCAGGAACTGGGGACCATCCGCGGCGTGGTCAGCGACCAGGACTTCCAGGTCCCGCTGGGGGGTGCCAGCATCCTGCTGATCGAGACCGGCCAGAAGGCGGAGAGCGCTCCTGAGGGCAACTACAGCTTTCCGAATCTGGCACCGGGCAAGTACACGCTGGTCTTCTCCAAGGATGGTTACGTACGGTCGGTGCGCAGCGATGTGGTGGTGCTGCCGGGGCAGTTGACCGACCTCGATGTCGCGCTGACCGGGGACTTCACCGACCTCGAGGAATTCGTCGTACAGGATCTGCTCCAGACCACCGAGGCCGGCACGGAGGCGGCCGTCCTCGAGATGCGCTTTGAAGCTCCGGCCCTGATGGACGCCGTCAGCGCGGACCTGATGAGCAAGGCCGGCGCCAGCGATGCCGCCAGCGCGCTGCGGCTGGTCACCGGGGCGACCGTGCAGGACGGCAAGTACGCCGTCATCCGCGGCCTGCCGGACCGCTACGTCAGCTCGCAGATGAACGGCGTTCGTCTGCCTTCTGCTGACGAGGACAAGCGAGCAGTCGAGCTCGATCAGTTTCCCTCCACGGTCATCGAGACTCTCGACGTCGCGAAGACCTTCACCCCCGATCAGCAAGGCGATGCTTCCGGTGGTGCCGTGAATGTGCGGCTGAAGGGCATTCCCGAGGAGAGCACGTTCGAGGTCAAGGCGCAGTACAGCCTCAACACCCAGGTCGCGGGCAGTGACTTTCTGACCTACCGCGGCGGCGGAGTCGGCCTTTGGGGCCGTGACCGGGGCAGCCGCGACATCCAATTCGACAACCTGGGCGGAAACTGGACCGGAGCCACGGGAGCCAGCACTGGCGAGCCACCGGTCGACTGGAAGACCTCGATCACCCTCGGCGGGAAGACGGATCTCGGCGGTGGCTGGAGGATGGGAGGCTCCGTAAACCTCTTCTACGAGCGCGACAGCAGCTACTACAAGAACGGAAGAGACGACTCTTACTGGGTCGAGACCCCGGGAGCCCCGATGACCCCGGTCTATTCGCAGGGTACGCCCTCTCAAGGCGAATTCAAGACCTCGCTGTTCGACATCGCGCAGGGCTCCCAGCTGGTGCAGTGGGGGGGCTTGGGCACCTTTGGCATCGAGAACGACAACCATCGGCTCGGCCTGACCTACCTCTACACGCGCACGGCCGAAGACACCGCGACGCTGGCCATCGACACACGCGGCAAAGAGTACTTCTTCCCGGGCTACGACCGCGACGATCCGAACGGTCCCGGCAACACGCCGCAGACGGGGCGTGCAGCCCCTTATCTGCGCCTCGAGACGCTGGAGTATGTCGAGCGCACGACTTCGACCCTGCAGTTCAATGGCAAGCACAAGCTCCCGCTAGATCCGTTCCAATGGGGCGATCTGCAATTCCAGCAGCCGGAGCTGGATTGGACCGTCGCGCTGAGCAGCGCGAAACTCTACCAGCCCGACAAGCGCCAGTTTGGTTCCTACTGGCTGGCTGATTCGTTCAATCCGGGCTTCCCGCCCTTCATTCCGCCCTTCACGGAACCCGCAGCCTGGTATGGCTACGCACCGGCCGAGAATTTCACGCTCGGCAACCTGCAGCGCATCTGGAAGGAAATCGACGAGCAGAGCACGCAGTTCTCCGCGAACTACAAGCTGCCCTTCGAGCAGTGGAGCAAGGACGAAGGCTACGTCAAAGCGGGTGTCTTCGTCGATCGCGTGGATCGTCGATTCGACCAGGAGAGCTTCAGCAACTTTGCGGATCCCAGCCCGCCCTACGAGGCTGACTTCGACGAACCGTGGAGCGAGAACTTCCCCGATGAGGATCACCCGATCACGGGAAGCAATCAGGATGTCGACTACGAGGGCAGCATCGACCTCACCGCGTTCTACGCGATGGCGGACATGCCGCTGGACTCCAAGCTGAACCTCATCGGTGGATTCCGCATCGAGTCGACGCAGATCGGCATCATCAATGATCCCGAAGCCGACGCACTCTGGTATCCGCCGGGTGCCGTGGCTCCCGTGGATCTAAACCCTGGTGATGCGGATGTCGACTTCAGCGAGACGGATCTCCTGCCTTCGCTGGGCTTGAAGTACAAAGCGCGGGAGAACGTGACGGTCTATCTATCCGTCTCGCAGACCATCGCGCGGCAGACCTTCAAGGAGCTGACTCCCATCATCCAGCAGGAGTACCTCGGCGGACCGATCTTCATCGGAAACCCCGAGCTGGGGATGAGCTCGATCAACAACTACGACTTGCGCGTCGACTACACCCCCTACGAAGGCGGGCTGTTCTCCTTCTCGCTGTTCCACAAGGATCTCAAGGACCCGATCGAGTACGTGCAGCGTCTGGCCTCGGGTTTCGATTACACGACCGCCGTCAACTATCCCGAAGGCCGGCTGAGCGGAATCGAAGGGGAGGCCCGTCAGGATATGGGCGTCATCTGGCCGCACCTCAAGGGTTTCTCGGTCGGCGCCAACGCCACGCTGATCGACTCGAGCGTGAAGCTGCCAGCGGATGAGGCGGAAGACTTCACGGACCCGACCATTCTCGCGCCGATCACTTCGCGGGACATGACCAATGCGCCGGCGTATCTGCTGAATCTCTATGCAACCTACGAGTTCCCCAACGAGAAGACGCAGGTCGGGCTGTTCTACACCGTGACCGGCGACACGCTGGTCGCCGGTGCGGGCACGGTCCCGCCGAACTTCGTTCCCAGCGTCTACGCCAAGGAATTCGACAACCTCAACTTCAGCCTGACCCACACGATTGCGGATGGAGTGAAACTCCAGTTCCAGGTCAAGAACCTGACCAATCCCGCAATCGAGGAGGTCTATCGCTCGCCCTATATCGGCGAGGACGTCACCAAGACCTCTTACACCAAGGGCCTCGAATACTCGCTGGGCATCACCGGCAGCTTCTGAACCAGCAGAAGAAGGAAAGCACCATGAAACCCCAAGCAGAAAAGCAACCCATCATCGGAAAAACGACGCTGACGCTCGCCGTCGGCGGAGCCACGCTGCTGTGCGCGGCATCGCTTGCCGTGCGCGCCACGAGCGCCCCACAGGACTCCGCGCGAGTGGAATCGGCACGCGTGGCCCTCGAAAAGTGGGCGGATACGCGGCGGCTGATCTCCAAGGAGCGCAATGACTGGGTGCTCGGTAAGGAGCTGCTCAATGACCGCATTGCGCTGATCTCGCGTGAGATCGAGAGCTTGCGCACGCGCCTTCAGGAGGCATCGGGGAGCATCGTCGAAGCGGACCGCAAGGTCGCGGAGCTGGCCGCGGATGAGGCCAAGCTCAAGGAGGGCAGCGCCGCGCTCGTGAAGCTCGTCGAGGGCTTCGAAGAGCGCACGAAGACCCTGGTGAAGCGCCTGCCCGATCCCATTCGTGAACGCATCAAGCTGTTGAGCCAGCGGCTGCCGGACCCGGCCACGGCGAAGCTCTCGCTGTCCGAGCGCTTCCAGAACGTCGTCGGCATCCTCAACGAAGTGAACAAGTTCCAGCGTGACATCGCGGTCTTGAGCGAGGTGCGCACGCTGGCGGATGGCAGCTCCGCCGAGGTGACCACGGTCTACTTCGGGCTCGGACAGGCCTACTACGCCACCGCCAACGGCAAGGCTGCCGGGCGCGGTTCCGCCACCGCCGACGGTTGGGGCTGGGTGCCGGTCAACGAGGCCGCCGGCGAGATCTCGCGCATGATCGCGGTTCTCAAGAACGAACAAGTCGCGGCCTTCGTCCCCGTGCCTCTGCGGGTGGATGGCTGAGGAGGTGATCCCCATGAAGTCTAAGCTGCTGATCATTGCCCTGCTGTGCCTGACTGGCCTGGCTGCCAAGGCTCAGGAAACCGAAAAGCCCGCCACCCCGACGCTGGATGCCGCCGCCGCGCAGCTCGAAGCCCAATTGCAGGCCGCCATCGACGAGCTCAATCAGCTGCGCGAGCAACAGGCGGCCGAGAAGGTCCCGATGTCCCGCAAGCTGCGGGAACTCGAAGCGGACCTGGTCAAGCTGCGGCAGGAATTCCAGGCCACCAACCGCGTTCTGGAAGGCCGGACTCTGGACCTGACGAACACGCGCAACCGCATCAAGTCCCAGAAGGAGGAGGTGACCTATCTCTCGACGCTGCTGAACGAGTATGTCAACAGCTTCGACTCGCGCCTGCACATCGCAGAGGTCAACCGCTACAAGAAGGCAGTCGAGTACTCGAAGCTCGCTCCCGAGAACGACACGCTCAGCAACCAGCAGGTATTCGAGGCACAGGCCGCACTCCTCGGCGTATCGCTCGACCGCCTGCTCGACTGCGTCGGCGGCACGCGTTTCGAAGGCACTGCGGTCGACCCCAGTGGCGCAGTTCAGACCGGCTCCTTCATCATGATTGGTCCTTCCGCACTTTTTCGCTCCGCTGACGGTCAACAGATCGGCACCGTAGAGCAGCGGCTGGGATCGCTGGAGCCGAACATCGTCCCATTCCGGGATCCGCTGCTGGCCGGCAGCGCGTCACAGATCATCCTCGGCACCTCCAGCGTCTATCCGCTCGACCCGACGCTCGGGAATGCCCACAAAGTCGAGGCCACGGAAGAAACGCTCTGGGAACACATCAAGAAGGGCGGTCCGATCATGTGGCCGATTTTCGTGCTCGCCGGCGCGGCCCTGCTAGTCGTCCTCTACAAGTGGCTCTCCCTGACACTGTTCCTGCGCCGCCCAAAGAAAACGCAGGTAAGAGCTCTGATGGAAGCGATCGCAAAACAGGACGATGCCATGGCGCAGCGTGAGGTCAAGGACATGAAGGGCCCGATGGGAGCCATGCTGCGATCGGGCATCGCTCATCTGCGCGATCCTCGCGAACTGATGGAAGAGGTGATGTACGAGCAGGTGCTGTCCACCAAGCTCCGGCTCAACAGCTTCCTCCCCTTCGTCGCCATCAGCGCCTCCGCAGCCCCTCTGCTGGGCCTGCTGGGCACTGTGACCGGTATCATGAATACCTTCACGCTGATCACGGTGTTCGGAACCGGAGACGTGAAGACGCTTTCCAGCGGCATCTCCGAGGCTCTGATCACCACCGAATACGGTCTCATCGTCGCAATCCCATCACTGCTCCTGCATGCCCTGCTTTCGCGCAAGGCTCGCACCGTGATCGATGACATGGAGAAGACCGCCGTGACGCTCTTCAACGAGATTGGCAAGGCGCAGGCCGCAGCCTCTCGCGCTCAGGAGCCGCAGGGAGAGTGGCGCCCGGTATGAGTGCGTGGGGTGAGATTCAGTCCGGATTCCTCGAGATCTGGGCCAAGGCCGAGACCATCTGGGTCGCGGGCGGCTTCGCCATGACTCCGATCGCGATCGTCACGCTGGTGATGTTCGCCCTTGGAGTGCATGTCTGGCTGCGTCTGCGCGAAAAAGGCTTTGAATCCGTCCCTGAAAAACGCTGGCGCACTTGGATTCACGACAACAAGTCCCGCAAGGGTCCGATCGGATCGCTGATCGACGCCGTCAGCATCGCGCGCGACACTTCCGATCTCGACGATGTTTTCAACAAGGTGCAGGCCGCCGAGGTCAAGCCCTTTGAGCGCGACCTCAAGGTGATGAAGGTCTGCGTGGGGCTTGCTCCTCTGCTGGGGCTCTTCGGAACCGTGACGGGTATGCTCGCAACCTTCAATGCGCTGGCCGAGGGATCGGGCGGGGATCAGACCATGGCCATGATCGCCAAAGGCATCAGCGAGGCCCTGATCACGACCGAAGCCGGGCTCGTCGTGGCGCTGCCCGGCCTGTTCTTTCAGTACTTCCTCGCTCGCAAGTTCGAGCGCTACCGCGCCTTCCTGGCGCACCTCGAGACGGTCTGCACCCAGGCGCTCCACAAGCGCACGCTGGCCGTCGCCACCAACGACTAAGGAAAGACCGCATGGGACGCTTCCGCGATTCGGGATCCGATGAAGGCAACGAGGGCGGCATCGACATGTCGCCCATGATCGACTGCGTCTTCATCCTGCTGATCTTCTTCATCGTCACCACGACCTTCGTCGAGGAAACGGGCGTGCAGGTGGACAAGCCGCAGGCTGCTTCCGCCAGCCGGCTGGAGAAGACCAGCATCATGATCGCCTTGACCGCGAAGGGCGAGGTGGTCTACGGCGGTCGCGAGATCGGCGTCAGTGGCGTCCAGCCGCTCGTGCGCCGCATGCTGCAGAAGGAAGACCTGCCGGTGATCATCCAGGCCGACAGCGCGGTTCCGTCCGGGCTGATGGTGCGGATCGTGGATCAAGCCAAGCTCGGGGGAGCGGAGAAGGTGAGCATCGCCACCAGCGCTCATCGCGGAAGCTGACACCATGAAGCGCGAGCGTCTCATCGTCACCGTCCTGCGCGAGACCGTCCACCGGATCCTGGTGGTCGTGGGCGCCGTCACGCTGGCGGTTGGACTGTTCCTGACGCTGCCGCTAATGCAGGCGATCACACAACCTCCCGAGGCCGATCTGGTCGTTCGGGCTGTCGACACCGCCGACCTGCCCCCCCCTCCGCCGCCGCCGGAAGAAGAAAAGAAGGAAGAGGAAAAGCCGGAAGAGGAGCCTGAGCCGCCGAAGCTGATGGAGGAAAGTGCGCCGCTGGACCTGAGTCAGCTCGAACTGGCGCTGGATCTGGGAACCGGTGGAGGTTCTGATTCGATCGGCGACTTCGGAGTCAAGATCAACACCACGATCGCCGCCGCACAGTCTTCGAACAGCAATGCGGACGATCTGGTTTCGCTGTCCGACCTGGATCAGGAGCCGCGCCTCGTGCACAGCCCCGGTCCCAGCATGAACGACGGCCTGCGCAAGAAGGCGCCTGGCAAGGTCGTCGTCATCTTCATCGTCGACACCAGCGGGCGGGTGGAAAACCCAACCGTGCAGTCCGCGACGGATCCCGCCTTTGAGCGCCCTGCTCTTCAGGCCATCAAGCAATGGCGCTTTGAACCCGGCAAGCGCAAGGGCCAGCCTGTCCGCTTCCGGATGCGCCAATCGATCACCTTCCCGAAGTCGGGATGAGGACACCATGCGACTCCTTTTCAAGATTGTGCTGATCTGTGCTTCCCTGACGCCTCTCGCCACTGCCCGCGCGCAAGGCCCCGTCGGCGGACCCGAGTTGGCTCTGCTTCAGAGCCCGGAGTTCAAGCGCCGCTTCGTCGAGAGTTATCTGTCCGAAACGGACATCGAACCGAAGCTGAGCCAGATCGAGCGCGAGCAGATGCCCGCGATCATGGAGCTGATCAGCGCCGACAAGACCAGCGAAGCCATCGGAATGATCTTCCAGATCCGCAGTTCGCAGACCAGCGCGGCGCTGGACTTCACGCTGGCCAACCTCTTCTACCAGCGCGAACAGGTCGACGCGGCCATGGAGAACTACAAGCTCGCGGTCGAGAAGCATCCCAAGTTCCGCCGCGCGTGGAAGAACATGGCGATGATCCACTTGCGCGAACCGAACTACACGAAGGCCCTCGAGTGCCTCACGAAGGTGATCGAGTACGGCGGTGGTGATGGCATGATGTTCGGCCTGCTGGGCTACTGCTACTCGAGCCTCGAGAACCACATGTCGGCCGAGAGCGCTTTCCGCATGGCCAACATGCTGGATCCCAAGACGCTGGATTGGCGCATGGGCATGGCACGCTGCTTTTTCAAGCAGAAGCGCTTCGCGGACGCTGCGGCCCTGTGCGGCACGCTCATGGAGGAGTACCCGGCCCGCACGGATCTCTGGCTGCTGCAGGCCAACGCCTTCATCGGCATGGAGCAGCCGATGCGCGCCGCCGAGAACTACGAGATCGCCGATCGCATGGGCGCCTCGACTGCGGACAGCCTCAATATGCTGGGGGACATCTACATCAATGCCGAGTTCTACGAGGCTGCCGCGAGTGCCTACCTCCGGGCCCTCGACAGGAAGTCCGGTACTTCCCGTGCCATGCGGGCCGCCCGCATCATGACGTCGCGGGGCGCCTTGCCGGAAAGCAAGCGTCTGCTCGATCGCGTACAGGCGCTGACTCCCGGCGATGCCCCCGCTGCCGAGCGCAAGGACCTGCTCAAGCTGAGGGCGCGCCTTGCCATGGCGGAAGGCAGCGGCAAGGGCGAGGAGGTCGCGATCCTGCGCGAGATCGTCGAGCTCGATCCGCTCGATGGCGAGGCTTTGCTGCTTCTGGGTCAGAACAGCCAGCGCAGCGGGGATCCGGACAAGGCTGCTTTCTATTTCGAGCAGGCTGCCTCGATTGAGTCCTTCGAGGCCGATGCCAAGGTCCGCCACGCTCAGTTGCTCGTCAGCCAAGGCCGTTATGCGGAAGCGCTGCCCATGCTGCGCCGGGCCCAGCAACTCAAGCCGCGGGAGAACATCCAAGCCTATCTGGAGCAGATCGAGCGCGTCTCGGCCGCGCGCTAGGGATCGACCTGCGCGCCTGATCTGATCTTCATATTCGAGACCCTGCGGGGCCTTGATGCATTGGCGAAATCCCCCGGATTCTCGGGAGCTTTCGGTGCTCTTAACACAGGCCTGACAGTTCAAGCCCACCCTTCTGGCGCGGCGTTTCGTTCAGCCTGGAGAGAGCTTTCAGGCCGCCGCTCAGTACCCCAAATCACCCCCTCAGAGCCACAATCGTGAAGCCTACCCACCTCCTCTTGTCCTGCATGGCGAGCCTGTGCCTCGCCGGCGCGGCCAATGCGGCCGAGATCCTCGTCACGAGCAACATCGCGACGTCGACCACCTGGACCGCCAACAACACCTACAACCTTCAGCAGCAGATCTACGTGCTGCCCGGCGCCACCCTGACCATCGAGCCTGGCACGATCATCGCGAGCGACACCGGCATCGGTGGCAGCCTCGCTGTCTGCCGCGGCGCTCAGATCATCGCCGACGGCACCCAATCCGCTCCGATCATCTTTACCTCCAAGGCCGACGTCGCCACTTGGTCGGGCGGCAACCCGCAGACCGGGACCTGGCGCGCCGCCGCCAACGAGTGGGGCAACCTGACCATCATGGGCAGCGCCTACATCTCTGAGAACGTCATTGCTACCAACACGCCCGCGCCCAACGCAGCTAACTATGCTCCGATGGAAGGCCTCGTCGCCGCTTTCCCCGCTGACACCAACGTGGTGTACGGTGGTGGCAACGACGACGACGATAGCGGCACCCTGCGCTACTGCTCCTTCCGCTACGGCGGAAAGGTGATCGGGCTCAACAACGAGCTCAACGGTCTCTCGCTCGGCGGCATCGGCCGCGGCACCGAGATCGACCACGTTGAAATCATGAACAACGTTGATGACGGCATCGAGATCTGGGGTGGCACGGTCAACCTCAAGTACTTCTCGATCTGGAACATCGGTGATGACAGCCTGGATATCGACCAGGGCTGGCGCGGCAAGGGCCAGTTCGGTCTGATCGTTCAGGGCTACTCCGTGGTCGCCGCCCAGGGCTCGGGCATCGGCGACAACGCCATCGAAATGGACGGCGCAGAGCAGTCCGATTACCAGCCGGTCACCACTGGCACGCTCTACAACATGACCGTCATCGGTCAGCCGGTCGGCGGCGACCACGGCACCGCCTGGCGTGACAACTGCCGCATGCAGATCCGCAGCTCGATCTTCATGGATCTGGGCGAGCAACTGGTGCGCAACGACAACGTCGACGGTGACGGTGGCGCGGGCTACGGCTTCAACGGCACGCTCAGCTGGGCCAACACCTGGACCACGGCCTACAACGTGTTCTCCGCGGTCAACGCCCCGGCCAACCCGGCGGCGTTCTACACCGCCCAAGTGGATGGCAACCTCAACGAGCTGCGCGACAGCGTGTTCTTCCGCAACCAGAACGCCTCGGCCTACACCGAAGCGACCGCGCGCGGCGTGCTGCCCGCCAACGGCACCAACCTCAACGTGCAGATCGCCAGCATCCTCGATGCGGACGGTCCGATCCAATCGATCACCCGTGGTACCCCGGCCAGCTCGGGCACCACGCTGATGCTGCCGGTGATCGGTCTCGATCCGCGCGCCAAGAACGCCGCGACGACAAGCTCGCTCACGGCCCCCAACGACGGCTTCTTCACCCCGGTCAACTACCGTGGTGCCTTCCACCCCACGGCCCAGAGCTGGCTGTGCGGCTGGACGGCGTCGACGGCCTTCGGCTTCACGCCCAACTGCGATGTCGGCACGCCCTTCTGCTTCGGCGATGGCACGCTGGCTACCGCCTGCCCCTGCGGCAACAACGGTCTCGTCGGCCGCGGCTGTGAGAACTCGGCTTCGACCGGCGGCGCCGTGCTGAGCGCTTCGGGTCTGGTCGGCAACGACACGGTCGTCTTCACCAGCTCGGGCGAACTGCCGACCGCGCTGACCATCTTCCTGCAGGGCAACAACTCGAGCGCCGCGGGCGTCGTCTTCGGTGACGGCGTGCGCTGCACAGCGGGTTCGCTGAAGCGCCTGTACACCAAGAACGCCGTCAGCGGCGTGGCCACGGCTCCGACCGGCGCCAACCTCTCGGTTCAGGCTCAGTCGGCCGTTCTCGGTGACACGATCCTGCCCGGGACCACGCGCTGGTACCAGGCCTACTACCGTGACGCCAACCCGGGCTTCTGCCCCAACCCTCCGGGCAGCACCTTCAACATCTCCAGCGGCCTCGTGGTCGTCTGGTGATTCAAGCGGTCCTTAAGGACCGATAGCCTCCCAAGAAGTCCCCGGTGGGTGTCCAACGCTCACCGGGGACCTTTCGTAAGTAGACTGATCCAACATGGCACCCCTAGTGACTCTCTCTTTGCTCCTGTTGCTCGTCCAAGGTTTCCCTGATGCCGTTTCGCAGCAGGTCGCAGCTGCGGCCGTTGCCGAGCAGCCCAGAGATGCGGATGCGCTGCTGAAACTGGCCTTCGACGCCGGCGAGCGCATGCCGCTCCAGCCGCACGCGCGCAACAAGTCCAAGCTGCAGGGTGTCGTCGTGGATGCCTGCCTCAAGCTTGGTCAGCCGGAGCAGGCTCTCGCCTATGCCGAACGCATCGGCGACTGGCGTCTGGGTCTGGCACAGGCCTCCGTCGCCGCCCTGCATGCCGAGCACGGCAACGCCAAGGCCGCCAAGGAGTGCGTTTCCAAGGCGGAGGCCTTCCTCAAGGTGGCCGAGAAATCGGAGACAATCCAGGACTGGCAGCGCGATCGCATCCGCGCGCGCCTCGCCCAGACGCTCATCCAACTCGATGAGCTTGCCGAAGCCGCACGCTTCGAAGCAGGTCTCGGCGCCAACGAGCTCGCGCCCGTGCAGTCCGCCAAGGGCCGCAAGCTGAGCTCTGAGGAACTCAAGGACCGTCTCGAAGGCGTCGACACGGTCGTCCTCAACGGCGGTTTCGAGGAGATCAAGAGCACGCTGACCGCCTGCGCCAAGCTCTTCGAGCAATTCTACGAACAAACTGAGCTGCGCGATGCGATCCAGAACAAGATCACCTCATCCTGGGCGAAGCTGCCGCTGCAGGTGCGGGTTGAGATTCTGATGTCGATGTCCGAGTCCGCGCTGAAGGTCAAGGGCAACGCCAAGGCGCTCGAGCTCGTGACGCTGGCCCAGCAGCAGTTCACGATCGGTCAGTGGCTGCCCGAAAGCGAAGTAGCCTTCATCGGAGAGCTCGCCAAGCTGCGTGCGCGGGCGGGCGACATCGAGCGCGCGCGTCGCGAACTGGAAGCCGGGCTCAAGAAGTACGACGAGGCCGAAGCCAAGATCGTCGACATCTACCGAGCGACGGCGTTGCGTCCCGTGGCGGAGGCTTGGTTCGTCATCGGAGACCGCACCAAGGCCGCCGCGCTCTACGCCCGTGCGCTCGAAGCCGGCATGCAGAATCCCAATTCGCGTCCCCGTGCCGACGACCTGTCCGCGACGGCCTGCTCCATGGCCGTGATCGGCTTTCAGCCCGATGCCGCCCAGTTCGACCGCATGCGGAAGATCCTCGCGGGCTTGGGCGATCCGTGGTGAGGGCCTTGACTCGATCTTGATTCAAACGGGCTTGAGGCGTGCCCGGCAAGGGTCCGGATCCGCCGATCGGGAAGGTGCTCAACCCGCGGGCGATCCTTTCCGATCTAGGGCAGCATGAAGCGCTGTCTTTCGTCCGCCCTGCTCCTCTCCCTGTTCACCGGTTCCTGCGCCAGCAGCCTCAGTTCGCGGGCGGCAGAGGCGGATGCTGACGCTCAGTTCCTGAAGGCGCTCCAGGCCGAAGACGAGGGGCAGGACGCAGTGGCGGCCGAGTATTATCGCCTGGCCGCCGAGCAGGGTCATGCTGCCGCGCAGAACAACCTGGGCCTGATGCACTTCGAGGGTCGAGGAGTCTGGAAGTCCTACTCGGAAGCGGCCTGCTGGTACGAGGCGAGCGCGCATCAGGGCTTTGCCAAGGCCCAGTCCAATCTCGCGGTACTCAAGTACTTTGGCCTCGGGACGGAGCGCAATCCCGAGGAAGCCGCCACGCTGCTGATGCTGGCGCACGGCAAGGGCCATCAACAGGCAGCCTACTCGATGGCGATGTTCAATCTGGGGCCCAACCCGGAGCCGACCCTGGCTTCACAAGCGCTGGAGCAGAAGATGCGGGTCACGCTGATTCGTTGATCGGGCTCGCGGAGCCAGCTCGTTTTCTTCTTCACTGGCGTTCCGCGGAGCCGGCAGCCATGCCGGCGGCCATGCTGGCATGGGGAGTGATTTCTCCGGCGCGCTCCTCATCAGCGGCCGCTTTTCCGGGCTCGCTGGTGCGTAGCCAATCTCGCATGCGGCTGCTGGAGCCGAGTTGTTCGTAGACAAGAAAGGCACGCTTCATGGCCGCTTCCCGGCCCCAGCCGAAGTGGCCTTCCGCGAGGCACAGCTCTGCAGCCAAAGCCTGCTCCACAGTGCAGTCTCTCTGAAGAATGAGCTATATCGCCGATGCCAATCCGGTCCGGTCCGCGCCCTTCTCGCAATGGATCAGGATCGGCTTGGGCATGGTCGCCAACTCGTGAATCAAGGTCTTGAGCTGCGCCGGCGAGGGTATTTGCGTCGGGGTGAGGGGAACCTGCCGGTGGACCAGCCCGTTCCGCGCGCACCACTCGATCTCCTGTTGGTGACGCTCATCCGTCGTGTTCCGGGAACGAAGGCTCAGTACGGACTTGAGACCTGCCGAGCGGGCGAATGCAGCCAGATCCGGCGTGGCGAGTTGCGCGCTCCGATAAGCCTCCCCCTCGATGACCGCATGCGGCCGCTTCCAGTGGTTCAGAGTGACCATCGTCGCTGAGGCGAGCACGGCGATACCCGTCACGATGCAGACAGTCATGCGCATGCGCGCAGATTTGTCGACGCCGATCAAGAATTCATTGGGACCGGATCGGAAGCGTGTGAGCGAGTTCGACACTTAGAACTGCCAGGCCTCTACCCGCATGCGCCGGCCCTTGGGCAACAGGAAGCCCTCGACCGCCTGCACAGCGCGGGCGGATGTCGGCAGATCCACATACGAGACCTCGTGATCGGGCAGGAGCAGTAAGCCCTGCGGATGGGCGCGGATCCACGCCTTGAGTTCGGTGTGTGTCTCGAGGTCGGTGATCAGGCGCGGAAAGGCCGCGAAATCCAGGCTCGGCTCCCGGCAGCGCCACGTCGCTGTCGGCAGATCCTGCGGAAGCTCGCGCAGCATGTTCGCCATCCGCGGCGCCAGGGTCTCGCGCTCCATCGCCGGCAGCACGGTCCATGCGATCCACAGCCACAAGGCGGCGGCAACCGCGCCCGAGCGCTTCATGGCCTTCGACCATTCCGCGCGGCGCAACGCACGCCAGCTGACGCCGATCAGCAGGACGCACAGCAAGCTGCCGATCTCACACGAAATGCTCATCGCGGGTGCCTTGAGAACGGAGGGCAAGAACAGCAGGCCCGCGGCCAGTAGAGCGCAGCACACTGCGCTGATCCACGCGGCCGCGCGGGCACCTCGCGAGCGGGAGGGGCCCGAGTCCGCATGGAGCCAGCCAGCGATCAGCAGGCACAACCCGGGCCAGGCCGGCAGCACATAGTGGGGCAGCTTGGTCGCCACGATCGTCATGAAGAGCAGCGTGGGCACCGACCAGCCGATGAGCTTTGCGCGCTGCTCGCCGTGCGCCTCGGAACGCAGCCAGCTCCAGGCCGCGGGCAGGCAGGCCGACCAGGGGAAGAAGCCCAGCACCAGCACCGGAATGTAGTAAGGGAGCGAGAGCAGCCAGGCTCCGCCATGTCCTTCCATGGGGCTTGCGACGCGCTCGGCCACGTGCTTGCCAAGGCCCATGCGTGCGAACTCGCCGTCGGTGGCGAGGTTGGCGGGGATGGCCCACGCGAGGAAGAACGCGATCGCGAGCAGCTGCGCCGCCGACCAGCGCAGCGCAAAACCGGGCCGGCGGGAGGCGACGGGCAGCATCCAGCGCGTGGTCCATGCGGAAAGCGCGGGCAGCGCCAGGCCCACGGGGCCCTTGGTCAGCAGCGCCAGTCCCAGGCAGAGCCCCAGCAGCGTCGTCGTGCTCTTGCCCCTGCCGCGCATCGCCAACTCGATTCCAAAGGCTGTCGCCAGCAGCGTGAACAGCAGCAGCAGCGCATCCACCGTCGCGAGCGAAGCTTCGGCCATCGCGAGCGGAGAGAGCGCCAGCAGCCAGGCCGCCGTGCTGCCCACCTTGGCGGAGAACCAGCGGCGTCCGAGCCATGCCAGCGCAAAGCATGCGAGGGCAAAGGCACAGACGGAGGGCAACCGCGCAGCCCAGGCACTCGCCCCGAAGATGCGCATCGAGGCCTCCATCAGCCAATAGGCCAGCACGGGCTTGTCGGGCCGCAACTCGCCGCGGAAGGTGGGCACCAGCCACTCGGAGCGTGCCGCCATCTCCAGCGCCGCCGTGGCAAAACGCGGCTCATCCCGGTCGAAGAGGCTCGTCGCCTGAGCCAGGCAAGCAGCTAGGATCAGCGCCGCCAGGGCGGGCGCGCACAGGCTCACCCAGCCGCGGTGCATCCAGCTCATGGACTCCCATGCTTGCCGAGCGTGCAGCCCCTTCAAGGCTGTTATCCCCTTGCTAGCATCGGCTCATCATGACCGCCTTGAACGAAGCCGCACTGCAGCAACTCTTCTTCCACGCCCGCACAGCCAACAAGTTCCTCGACAAGCCCGTCGACGATGCGCTGCTGGTGCAGATCCATGATCTGATGCGCTGGGCACCCACCAGCGCCAACTGCAATCCGCTGCGGATCGTGTTCGTGCGCACACCACAAGCCAAGGCCCGGTTGCTGGCCTGCCTTCCACCGGGCAACGTGGCCAAGACCCAATCGGCGCCTGTCACGGCCATTCTGGCCATGGATCTGCGCTTCCATGACCAGCTTCCGAAGCTGTTTCCGCATGCCGATGCCAAGGCCTGGTTCGAAGGCAAGGAGCAGGCCATTCAGGAAACAGCCATGCGCAATAGCTCGCTCCAAGCGGCCTACTTCATGCTCGCGGCGCGCTCCTTGGGCCTTGATTGCGGCCCGATGTCGGGCTTCAACGCCGACATGGTTCAGCAGAGCTTCCTTGCCGGCACGACTTGGAAGGTCAACCTCCTCTGCAATCTCGGCCATGGCGATGCATCAGCACTGCATGCTCGTCTGCCTCGACTGCGCTTCGATGAAGCTTGCAAGCTGATCTGATGCAGCGCTTTCTTCCTTGGAAGGTGTTGACGAGCATGGAGTCATCGGTGATGCTCAGCGACGAACCTGGCTTGCAACGGCTCACATCGGGCTCGCATGCATGCTTGTGTGACACCCTTCTCATCGCATGTTGCAACTCAACACCACGCCGGAAGCCGCGCTTCGCACTTCCGTCGGCGTGATGCACGCGCACGGCGCGCTGCACATGATGGCCCTGGAGGCTTTTCAGCCCGGCCAACGCGTTCTCCAGCTCGAAGGCATCATCAGCTCGGAGCCCACGCGCCACACCATCCAGCTCTCGGAGACGGAGCACCTCCAGTCTCCCAGGAACGCGGGGCTCGAGCGCCGCATCGAGCGCCATCCTTGGCTGTTCCTCAACCATTCCTGCCGTCCCAACACGGCCGTGCGCGGCCGCGAACTGGTCTCCGTGCGCCCGATCGCCCGCTACGAGGAGCTCTCGTTCGACTACGAGACCACCGAATGGCAGATGGCCGAGCCTTTCACCTGCCGCTGCGGTCACTGCGGCGGTCGTTCGGTGCGCGGCTTCGCGTTCCTTTCTCCGGCCGAGCGCGAGCGGCGCCGGCCGTATCTCGCTCCGCATCTGCTCGCCCGCATGGGGCTTCATGAAGATCAGATGGCGTCCAGATAGGATGTAGATGAGCCCAAGCTCCCGAGCCGGCACGGTCCGGGAGGCTGCGCCCCTGCTGCTCCACGAGTTCTTCCTCGAGAGCGCGCGCCTCCACCCGGACACAACCGCGCTGGTGATTCCCGCCGGTGAGGGGCGGGCGCGTCTGGAATGGACGTACCGCGAACTGGAGGCCCGTTCGCGAGCGCTGGCAGAGGCGCTGATGCCGCTGGTGGAGCCCGACCAGCTCGTGGCGATCCGCATTGCGCGTGAAAACCCCGAGCTGTACCTCACGCAGTTGGCGGTGCTTCGCGCCGGCGCCGCATTCGTCAGCATCGATCCCACGCTGCCTCTGGAGTACGCGCGCCATCTGGTCAGCGACAGCGGCACGCAGTGCGTGCTGAGCGATGATGCCGGACTCGAACTCGCCGGGACGCTGGCACCGGCCCGCAGCGTTCGGGAACTGGCCCAGCAGGCGGGCCAGCCGCTGGTCGAGCGGGCCCAGCCGCATGGGCTCGCCTATTCGATCTACACCTCCGGCACGACGGGCAAGCCCAAGGGCGTGCTGATCGAGCATCATTCGATTGTCAATCTGGTCGCTTCCGATCGAGCGGAGTTCCAACTGGGCCCCGGGAACCGCTGCGCACAGGGCTCCTCGCCCGCCTACGACTCGTCCATCGAGGAGACCTGGCTGGCCTGGTCCTCTGGAGCGACGCTGGTGGTGCTCGATGACAAGAGCGTGCGCTCAGGGCCCGATCTGATCGCCTGGTTGCAACAGGAACGCATCAGCGTGTTCTGCCCACCGCCGACGCTGCTACGCGCCAGCGGCTGCAAGGATCCCGAGCGCGAGTTGCCGCTCCTCAAGCTCCTGTACGTCGGCGGCGAGGCCTTGCCGGAGGATGTCGCCGAGCTGTGGGGGCGCGGTCGTCGACTCGAGAACGGCTATGGTCCAACCGAGTGCAGCGTCACGGCGACGCGCACGCGCATCCAGCCGGGCCAGCCGATCACGATCGGCCGTCCGGTCCCCGGCAACCGTGCCTACCTGCTCGACGAGAACCTGCGCCAAGTTCCGTCCGGTGAAGTGGGGGAGCTGGTCATCGCCGGCGCGGGGCTTGCGCGCGGCTACCGCAATCTGCCGCAGTTGACCGCCGAACGCTTTCCGACAGTGGAGGGACTCGGCCGCGTGTACCGCACCGGCGATCTGGCGCGCTTCGACGAGCGCGGCGATCTGGTCTATCTGGGCCGCCGGGATACCCAGGTCAAGGTCCGCGGCCATCGCATCGAACTCGAGGCGATCGAAACGCGGCTCTCCGAATCTCCCGGCGTGCGCGCCGCCGCATGCAAGGTGCAGGGCGAAGGCTCGCGCAAGGTCGTCATGGCCTACATCGTGCCGGAGCAGCCGGCCGCGCCCCCGGACACCGATGCACTGCGCGCGCATCTGGCGGCGGAACTGCCTGCGCCGATGGTGCCGGCACGTATCGGCATCCTTGAACAGCTGCCGACCAGCGTCGGCGGCAAGCTGGATCGCAAGCGCCTGCCCGATCTCGATCTCTCGCAAGCGCAAGGCGCGCGGATCGCCGCGGAAACCGAGCTGGAACGCGAACTGGAGGCGCGCTTTCGCGCGGCTCTACGCCTGGGCGAGCCGGTCAGCGTCGAAGCGGACTTCTTCCTCGATCTCGGTGGCGATTCGCTGGCTGCGGCCGAGCTCGTCAGCGCGCTCCGCGAATCGCCCACGACGCAAGCCTGCACGGTGCGCATGCTCTACGACGCGCGGAACGTGCGGGCGCTGGCCGCGGCGCTGGAGCGTGCTCCAGAGCCGCCGAAGCTCGTCGCTGAGCGCGAACCACGCCTGGACGGGCCATCTGCGCACTGGGTCACCGCGGCCCAGGCCGCCTGGATCGTGCTGGAGCTGATCGGTGTCGCCTGGGTGCTGCAGGCCGCCGTCTTCGATTGGGTGCCTTGGTCGATCCAGAAGGTGGGCCTGCTCCCGCTGCTGTTCGGCTTGCCCTTCCTCGCTTTCGGGTTGGCGCTCCTGTGGGCGCCGATCGCGCTCGGTCTCACGCTGCTTGCCAAGCAACTCCTGATCGGCCGCTACACCGAGCGTCGCGCACCCGCCTGGAGCTCCTTCCACCTGCGGCAGTGGATCGTGGCGCGCCTCGCGCGCCGCATTCCCTGGTCGCTGCTCGCGCTGACGGGCCTGTGCAGCCCGGTCTTGCGCAGTCTGGGGGCTCGCATCGGCCGTCGCGTCCACCTTCACCATGGCATCCAGCTCAGCGCCGGCGGCTGGGATCTGCTGGAGATCGGGGATGATGCCATGCTCTCGCAGGATGCCGCGCTGCGGCTCGTCGATCTGGAAGACGGCGCCATTCGTGTCGCGCCCATCCGCATCGGAGCTCGCGCCACACTGGGCATTCGCGCAGGGATGGCGGGCGGATCGGAACTGGGCGAGGACAGCGAATTGGGCTCACTGTCCTTTCTCCAGCGCGGTACACGCACGGGAGCGGGTGAGCGCTGGGATGGAGTTCCAGCCGAGCGCATCGGTTCCGCCAGCCCCGCACCGATGCCCGTCGACTCCGCCGTTGCGCCCGCCCTGCACGGCGCCGCGCTGCTCTGCGCGCGTGCGTTGGCGAGTGCCGCCGTGCAATGGCCCTTTCTGGCGCTGCTGCTGCTCGCGCTGGGCCCCGGGGTTCTCGATGGCAGCGCACTGAGCGCCTGGCTGGCGGCTCCCCGTTTTGAGTGGAACTGGTTTGGCCTGATGATCCTCGTGCTGGTGGCTCGCCTGCCGGTCACGATCGTCTGCCAGGGCTTGCTGGTGCGCCTGCTCTCTCCCACGGAGCCGAAGGTCATCGCGCGCTACGGCTGGAGCTACCTGCGCGTGGTGATCGCCAAGGAGCAGGCCACTGCTGCCGGCGATTGGCTCAGCGGCACGGTCTTCTATCCCGCCTGGCTGCGCCTGGCGGGCATGCGCATCGGGCAGAACTGCGAGATCAGCACGCTGATCGACCTGTTGCCCGCGCTGGTCGAAATCAGCGACGAGTGTTTTTTCGCGGATGGCATCTACCTGGGCGGCCCCGAGCTCAAGGGCGGCACCGTGCGCCTCGCGCGCACCCGCTTCGGTCGCGACACCTTCCTCGGCAACCACTGCGTGATCCCGATCGGAGCGCAACTGCCCGACGGCATCCTGATCGGGGTCAGCACGGTGGCCGACGATCGGCGCATCGAACGGGGCAGCTCTTGGTTCGGGCATCCGGCCTTCGAACTGGCCCGCCCCGCGCAAACCGAGTTTGATCGCGAGTTCACCCACGACCCCTCGCTGCCGCGACGCATCTCGCGCTGGTTCTGGGAGGGGCTGCGTTTTGCGCTGCCGATCCCGCTGGCCGCGGTCTACTTCGTGTGGGTGCTGGTCGCGAGCCAGCCGCCCTGGCTTTTTGAGCACGGCAAGGGTGTGCTCGCGGGAGCGGCTGCGCTGGTGTTGGCCTCGTTCAGCGCCTATCTGTTCATCCTGGCGCTGAAATGGGCGCTGCTCGGCAAGGTCAAGCCCGGCGTGCACCCGCTGTGGTCGTGCTGGTGCAGCCGCTGGGACTTCCTGTATGTCGCGTGGACCCGCCTCGGCCGCAACGTGCTGGGCGAGGTCGAGGGCACGCTGCTGCTGAATGCCGGCATCCGGATGTTCGGCATGCGGATCGGCAAGCGCGCCTTGCTCGGCAGCGGCTTCGCGCAAGTCGTCGATCCGGACATGCTGATCTTCGAGGATGGGGTCACGGTGACGGGGAATTTTCAGGCCCACACCTTCGAGGACCGGGTGCTCAAGATCGGCGAACTGCACATTCGGGAAGGCGCCAGCGTGGGCTCGCAGACGGTGCTGTTCTATGGAGCCGATATCGGCGCCCGTGCGCGCGTCATGGCCCACTCCGTGGTGCTCAAGGGCGAGCGTCTGGCTCCTGACACCGAATACGCGGGCGTACCCACGCTAGCGTGTGCCGCGCGGAATGCTAGGATCGGAGCTCATGCGGGCAGCATTCGCCGCCAGTCTGTTGCTGATCAGCGCCTCGTGTTCGCTCCTGCCGACGCGGAGCTCAGCCGATCGCATCTGGTTCAACGGGCACATCCTGACCATGGAGGGGCCTGAACCGGCCTATGTCGAGGCCCTCGCCGTCGCCGATGGGAAGATCCTCGCCGCCGGTGATCTGACCACGGTGCTCGGCCTGCGGGGTGCCGACACCCAGGTCTGCGATCTCGGCGGGCGAGCGCTGCTGCCGGGCTTCATCGATCCGCATTCGCACATCGCGGCCTACACGCTCGGCTGGGGCTTGCCCGCGCTGCAGCCCCCGCCGGTGGGCAACGTCAACCGCATCGCCGACATCCAGCGCAGCTTGCGCGAATACATTCAAAAAGAGGCGCTTGCGCCCGGCCGGCTCGTGATGGGGCAGGGCTACGATGATTCCCTACTCGAGGAGCGGCGCCATCCGACCCGTCAGGAGCTGGATGCCGTCAGCACGGAGCACCCGATCATCGTGATCCACGCTTCCGGGCACCTCCTCGCGGCCAATACGGCGGCGCTGGCCAAGGTGGGCTACACGCGCGAGACGCCCGATCCCGAAGGCGGACTGATACGGCGCGAACCCGATGGCACTCCCAACGGAGTGGTCGAGGAAATCGCCGGCATTCCCTTTCTGGCTCTGATCCCGCCCGATCCGCTCGACAAGCAACTCGACAAGTTCGAAGCCGTGCAGCGCTACTACGTCAGCCTCGGCGTGACGACCGCTCAGGATGGCATCTCGATGAAGGGCGATCTGGCGCTGATGCGCGAGGCGGCACGCCGCCAGCGCCTGCTGATCGATATCCACGCCTATCCGCGCTGGGACGAGTATAATGAGGCGCTTGCCCGCAAGGACGTCGATCTGCTGCCCGTGGGCGAGCGCATCGGCCGCTTCTCCGTCTCCGGCATGAAGCTGACCGTCGATGGCTCGCCGCAGGGCAAGACGGCGTTCCTGACCCAGCCCTACGTCGTGCCTCCGGAAGGCCAGCCGGCGGACTACCGCGGCTATTCGACCATGACCCAGGCCGAGATGGACGCCTGGTTCGATTTCGCCTGGGATGAGAACTTCCAGCTGATCGTCCACTGCAACGGGGATGCCGCGGCTGACCAGATGCTCGCCGCCGTGCGCCATGCGGAGGCGACTCACCAACCCAAGGATCTGCGGCCGGTGATGATCCACGCGCAGATGATCCGCCCCGATCAGGTGGAGGCCATGGCCCAGCTCAGGATCATCCCGAGCTTCTTCACCGCGCATACCTTCTACTGGGGTGACTGGCACATCGAACAGACGGTCGGGCGGGAACGAGCCTTTCGCATGAGTCCGGCCAACACGGCGCGCAAGCTCGGCATTCCCTTCACCAATCACTCGGATGCCAGCGTCGTGCCCCCCGATCATCTCGACGTGATCTGGACCGCCGTCAACCGACTCAGCCGCAGCGGCGTGGTCGTCGGCCCCGAGGAGCGCATTCCGGTCTACTCGGCTCTGCAGGCCGTGACGATCCATGCCGCGCACCAATACTTCGAAGAAGGCCAAAAAGGCTCGCTCACCCCGGGCAAGCGGGCCGATCTGGTGATGCTGTCGGCTGATCCGCTGCGCGTCGATCCGCTGCAGATCCGCACGATCCGCGTGCTCGAGACGATCAAGGACGGCCAGACGATCTACCAGAACCCCAAGCCATGACGCTTGGGCGCGAGAGCCTCGAAGCAGCGTATCGCCGCACCGAATACCGGGTGCGCGCCCCCGAGGGCACGTTCACGATCCACATCGGCGCCCGCTGCGAGGTCCTCGAGGCGCTGCTGCGCGAGGTCGGCGCCCGCAGCTGGGCCTTCGTGACGGCCTGCAACCCCCGCTCGCAGCCGCTCAGCGACGAAGTGAATGCCCGCCGGCAGGCTCAATTGCTCGCCATGCTGAGCGAGCAGGAACGGGCGTTGATCCCGGGCGAAGGTGTCGACCCGGCCGGCGACTGGCCCGCCGAAGCGAGCGTGCTGATCCTCGACATCGAGCGCGACGAGGCTCTGAAGCTGGGTCGGTTGTGGGAGCAGAATGCAATAGTCTGCGGCGAGCGCGGTGGTGTGCCGCAGTTGCTCTGGTGCTACCCGGATGGAGCATGAAGTCCCGGGCAGGGATCACAGATCAGCGATTTTCCTGCCTTTGGCGTAGACGCCGCTTTGCACCGGATCGAGCTTGCCGTCGGCGTAGTACTTGCAGGGCCCATGCAGATCGCCGAACTCGTAGCTCAGTTCACTGGTGACCGCGCCAGCCGCTGAAAACTGCGTCCAGGCTCCGTACTTGCGGCCCAGGGAGAACTGCCCTCGGGACAGCACCTGGCCGTTGGGGTGGTAGGACTCATACTCGCCGTCCTGCTTGTCCTTCGAATAGTGGCCCCGGAATAGAGGCAGACCGTTCGCGAACCACTCCGCAGCCGGGCCTTCGCGCAGGTTGTCGAGAAAGGTGACCTCGCTCAAGAGCACCCCTTTTTCATCGTAGGTGCGCCACAGGCCCTGTCGCTTGCCGTCTCGTTCCACGCCAAAGGACGGATAGGAGGCCATGTCCGGGTCATCGAGACCCCCACGCTGCGACAGGCGTTCCACGCCCTGGGCAGCCCGCTCCGAGGGCTCCAACGGCCCTGCAGCAGGGCCAGGCGCGGGTTCCGGCGCAGGCGCCGAGGCCTCGCTGAAGTCCACGCGACTCTGGCCCGGGGCAGGGGCTTCCACAACCACAGGCGCCGGCTCCGCCTCAGGCGCCTTGGCGCCCAAGCGCAGGTTGCGACCTGAGTCGACCCGGGTCGTCCACCACGCAACCCACGCCGCGGCCGCCAGCACCAACAGCACGGTCGCCAACCACCAGCGAGGCTTCATGGCCTCGATCCTAGCAGCCGCTGGCGGCGCCGGTGGCCCAGGCTTCGCCCGTACTGCCCTTGAAGCGAACGTTGTTGCTGTTCGTGCCGCCGGAGTTCCACGTTGGCGTCACCGTGTTGCCATTCGTGTACGTGATGGTGGCGTTGCACCCACCACTCGTGAGCGTGCAGTTCCAGCGCGTGATCCCGGTCTCGGTGTTGATGATGGGGCCGGCCCAACAACCGCCCGAAACGCTGACGCTCTGGACACCGGCATAGGCTCCATCGCAGGGCAGCAGGTCCTCGCTGCCGGTGGTGAATGCAACCTGGTCTTGTCGATTGTGATCGATCAGGAAGCCATGTTCGCTCACATAGAACTCGCCCGATGCCGTTACGTCGAACTCCAGCGAGTTCGACCAATCATCAGAGCCAATTTCGGGCACGTGCACGCCACTGCCGAGGATCCGGTATCGATCGACACCAGGTTCCACGGTCTGGATTTCGAACTCGCCGTGGGCGAGGAACCAGTTGCCAGCCGTGCGCCACACGGTGGTGTAGTCTGGGTCGGCTGACGGCGATGATGCAGAGCAGAGAAACGGGGAAAGGAGCAGAGCGGAAGCGAGGATCATCGGGAAATCTCCTGCGAGGGAGGGAGACGGGAAAGAAAGGAACGAAAGAGAAAAGTCTCAAATCACACCCGATTCGTCAAGTGTCCCGCGATTGGATTTTCCCCAGAGCTTACCCCGCCGTAGGTACCCGATTCCAAAGCCCCTCCCGCTGGCGAGTGGGGGGCACCCCGTTTCGTGCGAGCCTTCTACAGAACCCGGGGATGGGCCTTGCCCGGTCTAGAAGATGCCGTCGATCTCGCCGTCCGCGAGCAGGCGGATCTTCTCCGCTGCCGGTTCCTTGGGCAAACCGGGCATGCTCATGATGTCGCCCGCCATCGCCACGACGAAACCCGCGCCCGCCGACAGGCGCAACTCGCGTATCGGCAACGTATGACCACTGGGTGCCCCCTTGGCATCCGGATCGGCCGAGAAGCTGTACTGCGTCTTGGCAATGCACACGGGCAGATTGCCGTGGCCCGCCGCCTGCAGCGACTGCGCGCGCTTCACGACCGCCGGCAGCGGAGCGATGCCGCTCGCGCGGTAGATGCGCTTGGCGATGGTCTCGATCTTCTCGAGCAACGGCATTTCGAGCGGATACAGCGGGGCAAAACGGGCGCGCTTGCTCTCGATGACGGCAACGGCTGCGCGCGCCAGCGCCTCGGCACCGGCACCGCCCTTCGCCCAGTGTTCGCAGAGGATCGCCTTCGCGCCGACCTTGGCGCAGCCGGCTTCCACCGCCGCCAACTCGGCTGCCGCGTCGCTCGTGAAGCGGTTGATCGCCACCAGCACCGGCAGGCCGAACAGCGCCAGGTTCTCGCAGTGCCGCTGCAGGTTCGCCATGCCGCGCTCGACCGCGCCGACATCTTCCGTGCCCAGTTCCTTGGCATGGGCGCCGCCGTGCAGCTTCAGCGCGCGCACGGTGGCGACGACCACGGCCAGTTCCGGCTGCAGACCCGCGGCGCGGCACTTGATGTCGAGGAACTTCTCGGCGCCCAGATCGGCGCCGAAGCCCGCCTCCGTCACGACATACTCGGCCAGCTTCAGCGCCGCCTGCGTCGCCGTGACCGAGTTGCAGCCGTGAGCGATGTTGGCAAAGGGCCCGCCGTGGATCAGCACCGGGTTGCCCTCCAGCGTCTGCACCAGGTTGGGCTTCATCGCGTCCTTCAGGATCACGGCCATGGCCTGCGCGGCCTTCAGATCGCCTGCGGTGATCGGCTTGCCCTCGCGCGTCTCAGCAACCACGATCCGCGCCAGCCGTGCTTCGAGGTCATTCAGATCGCGCGCCATGCAAAGGATCGCCATCACTTCCGAGGCCGTCGTGATGTCAAAGCGCCCTTCGCGCGGATAGCCGTTGGCCGTACCGCCCAGTCCGATCGTCATCTCGCGCAGCGCGCGGTCATTCATGTCCATCACGCGCGGCCAGTGCACGCGGCGGACATCGATGCCCAGCGCATTGCCCCAGTACATGTGGTTGTCGAGCATCGCGGCGAGCAGATTGTGCGCCGTCGTGATCGCATGGAAATCGCCCGTGAAGTGCAGGTTGATCTCGGCCATCGGGATCACCTGCGCATAACCGCCGCCCGTCGCGCCGCCCTTCATGCCGAAGCAGGGTCCCAGCGAAGGCTCGCGCAGCGCGATCGCCGTGCGCTTGCCGATCCGGTTGAGCGCATCACCAAGGCCGATCGTCGTCGTGGTCTTGCCCTCGCCCGCAGCCGTGGGGTTGATGGCGGTCACCAGGATCAGGTGGCCCTTGGGCTTGGCCGCGAGGCCCGGAACGGCGGCGAGGTCGAGCTTGGCCTTCGTGCGGCCGTAGGGCTCGAGCGCGGCATCGGGAACCCCGAGGCGGGCGGCAACCTCGCTCATCGGGCGGGGAGTGGTCTGGCGTGCGATCTCGATGTCGGTATTCATGTGGTCTCAGGTATCCGGGATCCGATCCTACGAGTCCCCCGGGTGAGCTTCCAGCACGGATGCCACCACGGTCAGTCCCAGCGAAATGGGTCCGCAACCCGCAGGGCTGCGGACCCACCCGAGTCGGTTGCAGATTCCGCGCCTACTGGCAGAACGTCACGCGCAACGCATCGGAGGCGTTGAAGCCTGCGCCGCCGGCACTCACATCCCGGTACCAGAACTGGAAGTAGCGAGTGCCGCCGGCCTGCACGCCGCCGTACGGGCCACTCTGGAAATTCTGCAACTGGGAAGCAAAGCCCGTGCTCGTGGATACGGTGGGTAGCCGCTTGATCGTTCCTCCGATGCAAAGCCGACCATTACCGAATGGTGTCCCCGGCAAGTTTTGCGCCGTCCCGAAGAAGAACAACCCCACGGTCGGCTGGGGCAGCTGTGCACACGTCAGCGTGGCATTGTTGATACTCAGGCTCGGCAAGCCGCTCATGCCGATCAGTGCCACGTCACCCGTTGAGTTGGGTAGCGGGATGCAGTAGTTGACCGCCGAGCACTCGCACGAATCCGGCACGCCGTTGTTGTTGGCATCGGCGGTACCCAGCGCGATGTCGCAGGAGTCAGGGATCGCGTTGCCATTGCAGTCCTGCGCGAAGCCGCTGGCTATGTCGCAGACATCCGGCACGCCGTTGTTGTTGCAGTCCGGCAGGCCGCCGCTGACGAGTTCGCACAGATCCGGGATCAGGTTGGCGTTGCAGTCCGCGGCACCGGCTGCCAGATCGCAGCTGTCGGGGATCTCATTGGCATTGCAGTCCTGCGCGAAGCCGCTGGCGATGTCGCAGGAGTCCGGCTTACCGTTCCCGTTGCAGTCGGGCGTGCCGGTGGCCAGGTCGCAGCTGTCGGGAATCCCGTTGGTATTGCAGTCCAGCGCGAAGCCACTGGCGATGTCGCAGGAGTCCGGCTTGCCGTTGGCATTGCAGTCCAGCGAGAAACCGCTGGCGATGTCACAGCTGTCAGGTGTGCCGTTGGCATTGCAATCCATCGTCAGGATGTCGCAGGAATCGGGGATCCCGTTGGCGTTGCAGTCGAGCGCAAAGTCGCTGGCGATGTCGCAGGAGTCAGGCTTGCTGTTGCCGTTGCAATCGGGCGTTCCCTTCGCCAGATCGCAGCTGTCGGGGACCAGGTTGGCGTTGCAGTCCTGAGAGAATCCGCTGGCGATGTCGCAGGAGTCAGGCTTGCTGTTGCCGTTGCAATCGGGCATTCCGTTCGCCAGATCACAGCTGTCGGGGATCAGGTTGGCATTGCAGTCCTGAGAGAATCCGCTGGCGATGTCGCAGGAGTCGGGCTTGCTGTTGCCGTTGCAGTCCACGGCAGAGCCTGTCGCCAGGTCGCAGGAGTCGGGGATCCCGTTGGCATTGCAGTCCAGCGACACGCCGCTGGCGATATCGCAGTTGTCCGGAACCCCATTGGCATTGCAGTCCGGGCTGAAGCCTGTCGCGATATCGCAGCTGTCCGGCTTGCCGTTGGCGTTGCAGTCGAGGCTTGTCCCGTCGGCGATGTCGCAGCTGTCTGGCTTGCCGTTGGCGTTGCAGTCAGGCACACTGCCTGCAGCGATCTCGCAGATGTCAAACTGCCCATTGTTGTTGCAGTCCGAGTTGGGGACACTCGCCAAGTCGCACTCGTCGGGGACGTTGTTGCTGTTGCAGTCCGCGCTCGTGCCGAAGGCAAGGTCGATGTAGTCGGGATAGCCGTTGTTGTTGCAGTCCGGCTTGCACTCATCGGGGTTGCCATCGTTGTTGAGGTCGAGCGAGAAGCCGCTGGCGATATCGCAGGCGTCGACGATCAGGTTGCCGTTGCAGTCGCGCAACTGCAGCTCGCAGCTGTCGATCACGCCGTTCGTGTCGCAGTCAAGGGATGGTGTCGCCGCAATGTCGCAGCTGTCGGGCTTGCCGTTGGTGTTGCAGTCCGCGCTGGTGCCGCTCGCGATATCACAGGTGTCAGGGACCGAGTTCGAGTTGCAGTCCGGGCTGTAGCCGTAGAAGAGCTCGATGAAGTCCGGGATGCTGTTTGTGTTGCAGTCCGGGTCGCACTCGTCGGGTACGGCGTTGTTGTTCAAGTCGAGGCTGGTTCCCGCGGTGATGTCACAAGCGTCGGCGATGGTGTTGTTGTTGCAGTCCGGTTCGCAGCTATCGGGCTTTCCGTTGTTGTTGCAGTCTGGGGCGCCATTGGCGATGTCGCAGATGTCCAGGATGCTGTTGTTGTTGCAGTCGCTGCCAGAAAGCTCGCAGGCGTCCAGAATGACGTTGTTGTTGCAGTCGTTGCCAGACAACTCGAGCCCATCAGAGATACCGTTCTGGTTGCAGTCGTTGACGCCGATCAGGAGGCGTGCACCCATGTCGGCGCGTGAACCATCGGGATCCAGCGGGGAGTTGGGGTCGCCGGCGTCGATGCAGGGGGAGTTCGGGAGCAGGTTGAAGTCACCGTTGGCAGGGTCGACGAAGAAGGGGTTGGTGTTGATGCTGCCGGTGCCGCCGAACGCTCCGCCTTGGATGTCGGAATAGGAAGCCTGAACACTTCCGCATACGCTTGTTGGATCAGTGTCGTCACCCCACACAATGGAGTCCTTGATTGTTCCGTAGAAACGAATCTGCTCCGTGTTGTATGAAAATGTGCATTTAGTGAATGACATGCAATGGCCGGATGAACCTTCATCCCACAGTGCGCCTCCTGATCCATTCGGTAGCTTGGGCCCATTGAAATCGAACACGCAGTTTGTAAAGGACGCTGGATAGCTGCAGCCGCAGCTGCCATAAGCTCTGAGGAGTACCGCGTTGCCGTTACTAGCTCGGTTCTGCGTGAAACGACTATCTTGAACTGAGAGTGAGCATTGATATGTGCAAAGAGCTCCGCCAAAAGATGGGGAGCTAGACGTGGGGAAGCTGGCCAAGTTGTTTGCAAGCCAAACCCGCTGAAGGGAAAGCGATCCAGAACTCGTCCAGATCCCAGCGCCTCCTGAATAGCTCTCCTGATTCGAGGTGGTGGTCACATTGAACGATATCAAGATGTCTGTTAGCGTGCAGTTGGTCGATGTCATGTACACACCGCCACCCTGAGTGATCGCCGTGTTGTCGTAGATACCGCCAGACGCGAACACGAGTGTGGTAGACGTACAGAAAAGTCCCGCCCCTTGTTTCGCGGTATTCGATAAGACAGTGCAAGTTGCCAGCGACGGTGCTCCACCGCTGAAGTACAAGCCTCCGCCGCCGTTGACCGCCGAGTTGTTGCGAATTGTACACCCGATGATCACTGCACTCGAGCTCGTTGCATGTATCCCACCCCCGTTCTGCGACGCCCCATCCCTGATCACACAATCCTGAATCGTTGGGCTCGCCTGAAAGATCTTGATCCCTGCACCTTGTCCGGCCAATCCACCCTTGATCGTGAATCCCTTGAGTTTCGACGCCAGGGTCTCATTCGCATCGAAGGTGACCGCAGGAAACGGCTGATTCGTCGCGTCGAGGATCGTAACCGCAGGCCCATCGACCGCGATCACCTCGATCTGCTTGCCGTTGTAGCGCAGGCCCGCGCTGTAGGTTCCTGCGTGCACCAGCACGCGATCGCCATTCACGGACGCGTTGATCGCGGCCTGGATACTGGAACCGGGGTAGACATGCCGATCGGTCGCCAGCGCGGCCGAGGACAGCAGACAAAGAACGCTCAGGGTGCGAATCATTCGAAAGAAGGCGCGGGAAAATTGCGGTTGTAGGGGAGCAAGACCCGCGAACACCCACTCCGCGCGCAAGAGCGGGAGCCCGTCGGGAAGTGCGATGCGAAGACTCCGGCAGTCTTCAGGTCTCGCGGACGGGTATCAAGAGCTTTTCCTGCCTGGCGAGGATGGGAATCGGTGAAGTTCCCCTGAATCTCCCGCAGCCTGGTGCGTAACCGCCCGCTCACTCCCATGAACCCCCGCGAACTCGAAGCCCTCACCGCCCTCTGCGTCATGGCCGCCATGGCCGACGGCTCCAAGCACGAATCCGAACGCGCTCGGATCCAAGCCATCTTCGACGGGCTCGCCCGTTCTGAGGACTCCCGCGCGCTTGCCAGCGCCTACGGCCGGGTGATGCTCAAGCAGACCAGCCTCGCGGATGAGGCCCGGGCGCTGGAGAGCAACGAGGCTCGGATACTCGCCTACGAGATGGCTGTCGCGGTGTGCGATGCCGACGGTGCTTGCACACCGGCGGAGAAGCAATTCCTGGCGGACCTGCAGCGGGCGCTCCAGATCCTTCCGGCCCAGGCGAGCGCGCTGAACGCGACGGCGGACGCGGTGGCCGAGGCCGGTCTGCCGCCGCCGCTGCCGACCGGGGCGGCTGCCGGCGCTCCGCGGGTGGCGGGTGTCGGCGGAACGGGAAGTTGGGCAGGAGCAGGTGCTGGCTCGGCTGCCGCTGCTGACGGGACTGCGGCTGGCGGGACTGCGGCTGCCGGCGGCGCCGGCGCAGGTTCTGCTTCGGCGGCGAACGCGGCCCGCGATGCCGAGGCCGACAGCTCGATCCTGAAGTACTCGATCCTGAATGGTGGATTGGAGTTGTTGCCGCAGGGCATCGCGACGATGGCGATCATCCCGCTGCAGATGAAGATGGTCTACGAGATAGGTAAGCGCCATGGGTACACGCTCGACCGCGGCCATGTGAAGGAGCTGATCGCCACGGTCGGCGTCGGCATGACCTCGCAGGTGGTCGAGAACTTCGCGCGTAATCTGCTCGGCGGGCTGGCGAAGAAGTATCTGGGCAAGGGTGCTGGCAAGCTGGTCGGCACGGCCACGGGCGCGATGATGAGCTTTGCCACCACGTACGCGCTGGGGCAGGTGGCGAAGCAGTACTACGCGGGCGCTCGGACGCTGTCGAACGTGGATCTCAAGTCGATCTTCACGCGCGAGGTGGAGCGGGCGAAGACTCTGTATCCGCAGCACCAGAGCGCGATCGAAACGAGTGCCCGCAACACGGATGTCGGCAGTCTGCTGGCGACCGTGCGCGACAGCTGAGGCTGCAGGAATCAGCCGCTGCAAACTTGCTGAAGCCGGCTGTGTGCAGGCACTGGAAGCGAGTCCGAGTCGAGCACTCGGATGAAAGTGCAAGTCTCAGCACTCGCGCTCGGACTTGGGCTGGCGATCCGTGTCGCTGCCAAGCGTCAGCATCACGCCGATGCGGGCATGCCGGCGATCCAAGCGGTGGGCCAGCCGAGCGCGGTCGACTGGGGCTTGGTGGCTTGGGCCCTCGATACCTGGCCGCTAAGGACTGCTGTACACGCCTTCGCGGCCGCGGTGGGTCTCGATGGCGGCCACGGCCAAAGCACGGATTCGTGCGGCCAACTCGGGTGCGATCTTGGCGGGCATCGCAGGCCCGTCTTGAGTGCCTGTGATCTTGTCGTCCTCAGGTGGAGTGTGCAAATCGAACCACTCGGGGTATTCCTCGCTTGTGAAACTGTAGATCCGGTCGCCGCGGGGATCGGCGTTGAGGAAATGGTCGATTCCGGGTACCGGGGGAGGGAAGAGTGGGCCACCGTTGGAGACCTTGTAATGTCCTTTCGCGTCCATATCGACGACAATATACCGCGTCATGACACTGCGCGCTGAAGTCCAATTGGGATCGCGATCATAGGCCTCGATTACTGTCTGCAACGGCGCCAAGCGAATGCGTGCAGTTCGGTTCAACTGCTCCTGCGATTGGGTTGCGATTGGCGCCGGCGTGGGATCCGGCGCCGTGGCGGGCGTAGAGCTTGGAACGGTCTCTCGATCCACAGCGGGAAGCTCCATTGCCGAGCTTGTAGCTGGTAGTAATTCGCCATTCACCGTGCGCTCCGGTTCCGGCGGGGTCGCGGCTGTGGGCGAGCTGAACAGGAACCAACCGGCGCCCAGCCCGAGCGCGAGCGCGAGTCGCGCGATGAGCCACAGGCTGCGTAGAGGGGAACGACCTGGAAAGTGTGTCATGAAAGGCTGACTTGCCTCGGGAAGCTGCTAGACACCTCTGAACCGGTGGTGTCATACGGAAGCGCCATGCGAAAGCGCTGAGCAAAGCATCTTATCCAACGAGTGTTCCGTCAAGCTACCCAACAGAACTCCATGCGAGCAAGCGGCGCGGTCCGTTCGCTTTTCCTAACAGATGGCGAAAACACTAGCATTGCTACCTCGCAGAAACGGCCGCGCGCAGCATCGAATCACGCGTGCTGCAACAGCAACTCAAGAAATCCGGAGCAGCATGAATACCCCCAGGCCAGAGTCTTTGCTCCCTATTGCCAGAGCGGAATGCTGCTGCACTTCCGAGCGCGCGCAGTGCGGATGTCGCCAGACTGCTAGCGACCGTGCGCGGCTGCTGAGCTTGACTCAGTCGGGAATCTCCGGCTCGACGAGCTTTGCGAGCAGCTCGAGCGATTCCTGCCAGCCGAGGTAACAGTACTCGGGCGGAATTAGCTCCGTGACGCCCTCCTGTGTGATCTCCAGCTCGGTTCCGACCTGCACCGGCTTCAGCCGGATCGCGACGCACATTTCACCTGCTAGCGTCGGATCATCGAAGCGGTCGGTGTAGCGGATCAGGGTGCTGGGGACGAGCTCGCGGTAGATGCCCCCGAAGGAGTGGGACTTGCCTGAGGAGAAGTTGGTGAACGACATGCGGTAGCCGCCGCCCACCTGCGCGTCGAGAAAGTCGACCTTGCCAGTGAATCCGTGGGGCGGGATCCACTTGACGAGCGCCTCTGGATCGAGGAAGGCGCGGTAGACGCGCTCGGGGGGCGCGCGGAGGACGCGGTGCAGTCGGATGGTGTGGGGCATGGCAGGAGAACGCGTGGTGAGTTGATGCCGATCAATGCGGGCAGGCGGAGAGGATAGAATGCGTGTCTCGTGGAAGAAACCGAGGCACAGAGGTCAGGTCCGGCGCGCACACTGCTGTGGAGCTTTGCCGTCCTGACGGTGCTCATCAGCGCTTGGGCCGTATTGCGGGCAGCAGTGGACGCGCCCCACAACTGGATGCCGTACACGCTGATCGGCCTGGTGGTGGGCGGGGTCTCGGTGGGCCTCGCCTGGGCTGCCACGCTCACCTGGGAGCGCATGTCCGCCGGGCTGTTGCGCGGAGTGCTGGTGCTCGTGCTGGCGTATCACGCGCTGTTCGGCGTGGTGCTGATGGCCGAGCGCGCGTGGAAGCTGCAGTCGAGCAACGAAGACCTGGCGATCGTGTTGTGGCCGCACATCGTGCGGGCGATCCACTCGCTGGAGTGAGCGGACGGGCGCCGGGCCCGGCTCAGCCCGTGTTGCCCCTGACGAGATCGGGATAGCGCGTGGCGATGCACGGTGGGCACAGGCTGCCCGTGGCCGTTTCCGGAACGCGCTCGATCCACTGCGGAACCCAATCCCACTCCTCGGCCTCGCCCGCGCGGCGCACGCGGCGGCAGTGGCTGCACTGCTGGATCAGGCCGTGCGGATCCTTCCAGGGCGTCGCATCCACGGGAGCGCGCACCGTGGTCTTGTCGTGGGGGCGCTGTTCGAGGCGCGTGTGCGTGATCAGCAGGCCTTCCCGGTTGCCCACGGTCTCCGCTTCCATCTGGTAGAGGCGGAACAGCGTGGGGCTGGAGCACTCGTACTCGCTCCTCCACGGCTGGGATTTGTGCAGCGCATCGAGCAAGTGCGTGCGGTAGTACTCGCGCAGCGGGCGGCCGACGCCGTCAAGGAATGAGGAACCCTCGCGCCAGTGCATGGAGAATCCCGGGTTGGCGCCGTTGTCCTTGGAGAAGCGCTCCCAGGCCGGGTTGACATAAGCGATTGTCAGATCCGGCCACAGGCCGCAGGCGCAGTCCCGGCGCTCGTGCAGTTCCTGCACACGCCCCGGATGAAGGAGTGCAAGGAAAGCCCTGGGAGCGCGGTTGGAGTCCGTGGCGATCATGCTGGTTGGAGTGGCCGGGCTTGAACCCGCGTTTGTGCAAATTACTTCGTGAGATTGTGGCCTGAGGCTTGCGTCCGCGGGCTGCGCACAAGGTCGTAGAGACCCTGCTCGGGAGTCGGTAGCCACCCTTGCCGACCCGGGGTTGGGAGCGGGGGGGGGCGCGCCCAGCAAGCACGACCAGTGGCGTGGTGCTGTTTGAGGCTCGGCTCGATCGCCTGCACAGCGACATCTCAACCGGCGAGACAACCGGCAAGCTCGATACCAATGCTGACCTAGACCCGCTGACGCTCACCGCGAGCGATCTCAAGGGCCGGGTGCAGATCAGTGCCTACTGGTACGACCGTGTCGAGCGTCAGGTGGACCGTGTGGAGTACGGGACCTATGGCGGTGCGACCTGGACGCGTCCTTCCACTGCTCCCGCGCGCTCGGATACCGCGCTGCGCAGCACCAACGCCTATGGAACCGATGGGCGCCTGGAGTCGGTGACCGACCCTCTCAACCTCGTACGCAAGTACGAGTACGACGCCCTCGGCCGGCGCACCAAGGAGATCCAAAACTATGTCGATGGGGTGCCCTCGGGTGCTGCAGACGATGTGGCGCTGATCACCAGCTACACCGACGGCTTGCGCACGGCGTTGACCGCGGACCTACCCAGCCCTGAGGCGGATCAGGTCACCACCTACAGCTTCGGTACGAGCAAGGGCAGCGGGGCTGGGGATTCGGCCATTGCCCGCAATGACCTTCCGGATACCGTCACCTACCCCGACTCCTCAGGCTCCAGCGATGTGGTCAGCTTTGCCTACAACGCCCAAGGCCAGGAGACCTGGAAGTCGGACCAGTCAGGGAATGTCTACGAGACGGAGTACGACAGCGCCGGTCGGATGGTGAAGAAGGTGGTCTCGACGCTTGCCTCGGGCTTTGATGGGGCGGTGCGGCGCCAGGGGTGGAGCTACGACGCACTTGGGCGCCTTGCCACTGCCGTGCAGTACGACGCCACCACCGCTGGGAACGCCACGGACGGGGTCAGGTACAGCTACGACGCTTGGGCCAACCTCGAGCGCTTTGAACAAGATCGAAATTCAGCCGTAGCCGCATCTGGGGGAGACGAGTACGATGTGAGCTATGCCTGGGTGAAAGCGACAAATGGTCGCAACACCCTGCGCAAGACGAACATGGTGCTTCCCAGCAGTCGTTCGATCTCCTACACCTACCGCACCTCAGGCGGTCTCCACGATGAGGAGGCCTCGCGGGTCTCGACGGTCGTGGATGATACGGGCAGTGGGGTGACGATTGCGCAGTACGACTACTTAGGCACCAGCACTCTGGTGCGCACGCGCTTGAACGCCATTGCGTGCTTTTCACGCGTGTACGATGGCTCGAACGCCATCGTGGATCTGGATCGCTTCAACCGCATCACCACCAATCGCTGGACCAAAGACCTCTCCACCGATCGCGATCTCTACCAGACGGTCATCACCTACGACCGCAACTCGAACATCACTTCGATCGAGGACAATGTCCACACCGGCCTCGATGTGAAGTACACGATGGACAACGTCAACCGCTTGATCCAAGCGGAAGAAGGTACACTCAGCTCGGGCTCGATCACCAGCAAGACGCGGGATCAGCAGTGGACCTTGAGCCACACGGGCAACTGGGCTCGGGAGAAGCTCGATCTGAATGGCGATGGTGACTTTAGCGACACCAGCGAGCATGACGACACCCGCACTCACAACGCGGTCAATGAACTGACGGCTAGGGACACCGATTCCAACGCCACGAACAACTTCACGCTCACCTACGACGCGGCGGGAAATCTGAGCGACGATGGCGAGCACTACGAGTACGAGTACGACGCCTTCTACCGCTTGCGCAAGGTCAAGAACACCTCTACCCAAGCGCTTGTTGCTGAGTACCGCTACAACGCCTTGAACCACCGCATCGGGGTGCATGAGGACAGCGACACCGATGGGGATGTCGATAGCAACGACAAGTGGTACTACGACGCGTTTGATGAGCGCTGGCGGATGCTCGCGAGATTTCGGGAGAGCGATACTGCCCCTAAGGAAGACTTCGTGCCGCACCAAGCGGGAGCCAGCGGCCAGGGCGGATCGAGCTACATCGATCTGGTCATCTGCAGGAACCGTGATGCGGACACCGCTTGGACGGCCGCGAGCGATGGCACGCTGGAAGAGCGCAACTACCTACTGCAAAACTGGCGCGCGGATGTGTCGGCGGTGGTGAGCGGTAACGGGCTGCTGAAGGAGTGGGTCAAGTACTCAAGCTACGGCATCCCGATCGGGCTGCCTGGTGGCGACACCGACTCCGATGGCGACTGCGACGCGACCGACATCACGCAGGTGCAGACCTGGATCACGGCCAGTGCTTACGATGTGCGCGGGGATGTCGATCTGGATGGTGATGTCGATGCGAGCGACAAGAGCGAGCTGCAGACGAACTACCAAGGAATCACGCTGGGTCGAGGCGTATTGAGCTCAAATGGGGTGGCTAGCCGCAAGGGCTATGCGGGATATGAAGGGTTGACGAACCTCGCTGGCAGCCAGTGGCTCGCACGCAATCGGGTGTTGATGGCGGAGCTGGGAAGGTGGGGGAGAAGGGATCCGCTACGTTGTTCAACTCAAATGTATACTCAGATGATTGCCAACTTCACTGAGGGCGCGTGGCCGACGGGAACCAGCCTTCTTACCTCCGAGCTCGATCATTCCATCGGTCGTCACGTTATGCGCCGCAGTAACGCTCCCCTTCGACCAATAACCAACGAGCACTCGGAGGAAACTGAAGGGGGCGGACCTACGGGGACGGGGGATTGTGCGTGTATATCGACATATTACATCTGGGGTCATACTTGGCCTGGACAGAAGGATCGGTGCGTGAAGTACATCAATGAAGATCCAATTCTTGTATGGGCCGATTTCGACGATATTCTAGTGTGCTGCCAGTGTGGTTCGACTCAAAGTTGTGCTTGGTATCCCATTCACTGGTATTACGCATGGTGGCATGCGAGCTGCAGTGAGCAGTGCACCCCTTATTTCTCTGGTAATGGATTCGAACAAAAACCAACAAGCACCCCATCTGCGGAGGATGTCGCGAAGTACACGAGAGATTGCAAGGTAAACCAATGAGCACCGTGATAAAGGTCTTGTTTGGCGCGCTGAGCATTTGCGCGATCGTTGTCATCCTTGATTCGTCGTATTCGGGAGCCTCGACGGCCGTCGACCGTGTGCGCTGGCACGAAACTCGCTGGCCATCAGGGGTACTCAAAGAGCAAGGTGGCGAATATCGAATAATCGATGTACAGACAGATTACCCGTTGTGGGGAAAGATCGGAGTCTGGAAACAATGGCATGAAAATGGAAGCCTTCAGAGTCAAGGTCAGTGGTGGCCGAGCCCCCCAAGTCTGAACCCGTCCTATCGTCGTGTTGGGCAGTGGCGCTACTACACGACGGATGGGCTGATCGAAAGATTGATTTCTTATTCAACCGATGTGCACCTAGCTCATACCGACGACGAAGTGTTCGATGGTCCACAGGTGTTCTGGACTTCACAACATGAAGTGAATAGAGAAGCTTCCGGAGTTTTCGCCTCCGGGGTTTTTCAGCGTAGGCTTCGTGAGGATGAATTGCGGTACTTTGAAGGACTCGGGCGAATATCAAGTGATTTCTGAATAACCGTTGCGCCACCTCGCGGGGACAACTGCGAGGTCCCGTACGCTTGGGTGAGAGCGACGAACCCTGCGCGAGACGAACATGGTCCTTTCCGGCAGTCGTTCGATCTCCTACACCTACCGCACCTCAGGCGGTCTCCATGATGATGAGGCCTCGCGGGTCTCGACGGTCGTGGAGGATACGGGCAGTGGGGTGACGATTGCGCAGTATGAATACTTGGGTGTTGGCACCCTAGTCCGTACGCGCTTGAACGCCATTGCGTGTTTCTCACGCGTGTACGATGGCACGAACGCCATCGTGGATCTGGATCGCTTCAACCGCATCACCACGAATCGCTGGACGAAGGATTTGGCGACCGACCGCGATCTCTACCAAACGGTCATCACCTACGACCGCAACTCGAACATCACTTCGATCGAGGACAATGTCCACACCGGCCTCGATGTGAAGTACACGATGGACAGTGTCAACCGCCGAAAGCTTGGAGCGGGCGACGGGGTTCGAACCCGCGACATTCAGCTTGGGAAACGCGCTCGGCTGGGCGGTGCAGCGAGGTCTAAGTTGTTGAACGCGCACGAACTTAGCGCGGTCGTGCGGCGGTTGCAACCCGTGGCAGCCGGTGGCCGCCGGACGCGCCCAGAGGCCGTAGTCCTGAGGGTTGTGCGTAGTGCTACGCAGTACCGCCGCGCGTTCAGTTCGGGCCGGTCCTCCACTTCCCGGAGCACCGCGCGCTACTCAAAGTTCTTGAGCAGACAAGCTCACAACTAAACGATCAGGCCGGATCGTTTCGCAGCGAGCTGCGGCGTCGGCTCGTCGGTCCACGCGACTTTGATCTCGCCCCTCGGCGGCCATTCGCGCCAGTAGCAGAGCGGCGTGGAGGCGATGACACCGGGCTTCAAGGGCCGTTCGGCTTCTGGGTGCAGCAGCCCGAGGACTCGCACGTCCGGGTACGTGCCGAACCCGCCTACGAGCATCGCGCTGACGTGCCTACGGGCGGGCTCCACGCTGTGCTTCCTCGTGAACGCGGCCGTCGCGAAATCGGTCACGTTCTCGACATCACCGACTGCGTCGCCGTTCTGGTCGATGAATCCACGAAGATGTGGGCGGGAGTGCAGCACCATCTCGACGTGTGGCCGCGAGCAGAGGAGCACGGACGCCTCGACGTGGAGCGTCGTGACGAAGACCACGTACGGGAGCTGGAGTCCCTGCCCCTGGCCTGCCTTGTCGCTGAGCACGCCCTTCAGGTGTCGATCCCAGGGGGCGTAGTTCTTCGGTCCGCTACCGGGCCGCACCGGATCGTCGAGGTTCGTCAGCTTCGTGACGTGGGCGCGCGACAGGTTCGTGACTTCGACGACGACGTCCCCGCTGCTGGTCGTGCAGAGGAAGTCGGGGGACCGAGCGGCACCGGGTTCGGGCCGGAAGCGACAGATGCGATCGACGCGGTTGCCGAGGTAGTCCCACGCGACCGCCTCCGCGACGGCACCCTCCACCGCAGGAGGATCAGCAGCGTTGATGCGGTGCTCCCACTCCCTGGCGTCGGCAGGGTGGTCGGCCATGATCCAATCCGCGTACCGCGTGATCGACGGGGACCAGCGGGAGAGATCGAGAGGCTGTGTAGTCGAAGTCATCCTGAGCGCCGCACGAGCCTACAGGATGGTCAGCCGGTGCTGGACGTCGGACGCAACAACTCCGGCAGACGGTCTCGGGATGGCACCGGCTGACCGCTCAGGCGTTGAGCGAGGACGTTCCCACCTGCTGCAGGTAGAGCCGGACTCCGACGTCGGTGCCGTAGTGCGGCTCACGCCATCGGTCGTGGTCGTACAGGGCCCAGGAACGCAGGTCCTGGGCAGCTTGGGGGAGAAGCGCGTCCATCGACGCGAGTTCATGATCGAACGAGATCAGCAGGAGCCCGATCGTGTTGGCGTCAGGCTGCCGCAAACGTTCGAGCTTTCGCAGATCATCGATCGTCTCATCGAAGAAGTAGGACTGGTGCCGACTCCAGACACGCGGCGACATCCCGCCGCCGCTCGCGGCGTCGAACACGACCGGCCACGCGCCCTTGACCTCCAGCCAGAGATCGAGCGTGCTGGAGAGCGAGACTCGCAGGTCACACTTCTGCCACCGCTTGCCAGCGGGAAGTGCGTACTGAGGGTAGCCGTTCCGCCCTCGACCTTCCGCCTGGGCTACCAGCCCGTCCGCGACAAGGAGCTGCCCAAGGCGCTGCGACCACGACTCCTCGCATCGCCTCTTGCCGCTGTTGATCCGTCGCCAATGGTGGTGGTACTGGCGCAGACCCGTGGGCCACGATCGCCCTGCTTCGACGAACGTGCTCGTCGCTTCAGCGTCCATCGCACGCAGCCCGGCGGTCGTGCATCGCCAGATGACGTACGGTTAGTTTCGCACTTTGGGTAGGCGAGTTGGTGGCCCTCGACCGGGTCGGGTAAACGAACGGTGCTTGAAACCGAACCCGAACCCAGACCGAGGACCACCGTGCAGAAGCAGGACTCTACCACCGAGACCCCGACCGGCAAGCTGATCCAGATCGACGAGTCGCGCGTTCGCGATCACCTCGCGGAGATCGTGCGCGGCTCAGTCGAAGAAACCCTGAACGCCATGCTGCAGAAAGAAGCCGACGAGCTGTGCCAGGCCAGGCGCTACGAGCGCAGCCAGGGCCGCGTGAGCACGCGCGCTGGCAGCTACAAGCGCAAGCTCGAGACGAAGGCCGGCGAGGTGACGCTGCGCATGCCTAAGCTGCGCTCGGTGCCGTTCGAGACGGCGATCATCGACCGCTACCGGCGCCGCGAGTCGTCCGTCGAGGAGGCGCTGATCGAGATGTACCTGGCCGGCGTGTCCGTGCGGCGCGTGGAGGACATCACCGAGGCCCTGTGGGGCACGCGCGTGAGCCCGAGCACGGTCAGCGAGCTCAACCAGAAGATCTACGCGACCATCGAAGCGTGGCGCGCCAGGCGCATCGATGCCGAGTACCCCTACGTCTTCCTCGACGGGATCTACCTCAAACGAAGTTGGGGCGGCGAGGTCCGCAACGTCTCGGTGCTGGTGGCGATCGGCGTGGGCACGGACGGCTTTCGCGAGGTCCTTGGTGTCGCGGAGGGCATCAAGGAGGACAAGGCGAGCTGGGAGAACTTCCTGCGCTCGCTCAAGGAGCGTGGGCTCGCCGGGGTGAAGCTCATCACGAGCGACCGCTGCCTGGGCCTGGTGGAGTCACTGGCCGACTTCTACCCCGACGCGCTGTGGCAACGCTGCGTGGTGCACTTCTACCGCAACGTCTTCTCGCTGGTGCCCTCGGGCAAAGTGCGCGAGGTCGCCACCATGCTGAAGGCGATCCACGCGCAGGAGGCTCGGGCGGAGGCACTTGCGAAGATCGAGCAGATCGCGGCCAAGCTCGAGGCGATGAAGCTCGGCAAAGCCGCGGAGCTCGTGCGCAGCGGCGCCGGCGAGACGCTCTCGTACTACGCCTTCCCCGACGAGCACTGGCGGAGAATCAGGACCAACAACCCGATGGAGCGGATCATGCGCGAGATCCGAAGACGGACGCGAGTCGTCGGCTGCTTCCCCGACGGGAGCTCGGCGCTGATGCTCGTCGGGGCCCGGCTGCGGCACATCGCGGGCACCAAGTGGGGCACGCGGGTGTACCTGGACATGAAGCACTTCCGACCGCTCGAGCAGCTCGCCCAGCAGGCGAACGCGGCCGGATGACCGACTTCCTCGCGGCCGCCCCTCGGGGCGGCCGCGAGGAACCCACCGCACCAGTCAGCTCAACCCCAACCTGAGACCCCCGACCTGAACGAGGACCACCGGCCCGCGAACCAAAGTGCGAAAGAAACTGGACACTACCCATCGCCAGAGTTGCGCGATCAACGGCTGCACGCCGTGGTTGGCTACGTCGGCCCCCAAGCCTTCATCCACGATCGTCCCGTGTGTGTCGCGAGGACCTTCGTTGCGACGCTTCGCTCGAACGAGATCGTCGCGATGTGATATGCCGTGAGCACGAGGTCCTGCAGCCGTTGATCGGCTTCCATGTCCTCGATTGTCACCCCCTGCTGGCGAGCTTCCTCGCGACCGATGCGGCGGCCGTGGCTCTTGTGCTTTCCCGCGTCGTTGAAGTGGTTTGCGATCTGCGGGCCAAGTGTGGCGCGGTCGGGTTTGCCAGCGAGCATGTAGCTTGCGAGCCACTTCCCGACCATCTCCTCGCCGTACTGGAGGGCGTACTGGGCCTGCACCAGGAGTGCGGGGCCGAGCGACTGGAGAACAGGTGCCCATGCGTGTGCGGCGCGTACGTCGCCGGGGATCCCAGCCTTCACATCGCCAAGAATCTCCGCCTTGGCTTTCTCGAACTGATCGACGATTGCGCGCGCCGAGACCATCGTGCCGCTTATGACGAGCTGGGGGTCGATCGGTCCGAGTTGGCTCTGCCTACCCATCACGATCCGGTTCGAGGAGAGCGCGATCATCGTCCCGGCGGACATCGCGTAGGTCGGCACGACGACCTCGACCTCGGCGAACTTCGAGCGGATGTACTCGACAATGGTCTCCGCAGCGTTCGTGACCCCTCCGGGCGTATGCAGCAGGAGCGTGAGCGGCTTGCTCCAGTTCATTCCGAAGATGACGGACATGAAGCCGTTGAGATCCTCCGAAGTGATCTGGATCGTCGGAGGGGGTGCCCCAGGCTTTTGCAGGAACGCCGAAGTGTAAAACACGACGTTCGAGTCGCCACGGAGCGAGCTGATGCTCTTGAGCGTTTCGGTCTGCTTATCTCGCAGCCATGTCGAGCGTTGCTGGTCGTCCGGGAGCTTCTGAAACTCTTCTACGAGTTCATTCCAAGAGGGCATGATGCCCCCAGGATTAGCTGACCGTCAGCGTAAGGGGAAGATCCGTCCGGGGTGGCGCGTCGTTCGGCCGTGGAGAGGTCAGCCTTGCCAAGCTGCCAATCTCGCTCGTCGCGAGGTACGTGCGGTACTGCTCCTGTGCCTTCTCGACGACCTCATAGGTCGCTCGATCCTCAGCACGAAGTGCCGGTCGGTCGCGGTCGGTGGGTTCCGTCGTCTCTCGGGGCATGGAGTAGCTCCTTCTCTCTTATACCCTCTATCGACCGGATCTGTTGGCGGGATGGGTCCGAGACCCGAACAGCGGCATCGGCTGGCCTCCGGACAGGTCCTCCTGCGGGATCGAGGGCTGGTGGCGGAACCTGTCCGTGGCCGGCGCAGGGAGTCTGACGTTCGACGGAGCGGCGTGGAACCCCGATGCCCAACTCTCGCTTCGGCGCGAGCTGCGCCGTGCCGGGAACTCTTTTCCAGGTCGGAACTTCGCGGCCCCGGTGATTCGTGGAACCAAGGGTTCCGTTGGTCCTGGATTCCCTCCGCCTGTGGCCGCACGCCGGGCGATGGTGTGGGTGCATGGTCGCCATCGGGTACATCCGGGTCTCGACGGAAGGGCAGGCCGAGGACGGGGTCAGCCTCGCCGCCCAGCGGGCCAAGATCGAGGCTTGGGCCAAGCTGCACGACGAGGTCGAGCTGCTGGTCTTCGAGGACGCTGGGCTCTCGGGTAGCTCGCTCGCACAGCGGATCGGGCTCCAGGACGCCCTGCAGGCCGCGTGTCAGCGCAAGGGCACGCTGGTCGTCTACTCGCTCAGCCGCCTCGCGCGCTCGACGAAGGACACGCTCACGATCAGCGACCGGCTCGCGAAGGCCGGGGCCGAGTTGGTCAGCCTCTCCGAGAAGATCGACACGAGTTCGGCGTCGGGGAAGATGGTGTTCCGCATGCTCGCCGTGCTCGCGGAATTCGAGAGAGACCAGATCAGCGAGCGAACGCGGACCGCGATGGCGCACATGCGGAAGGAGGGCAAGCGGATCTCTCGGTTTGCGCCCTACGGATGGAACCTCGACCCGAACGGCGGCGAGCTGCTGCCGAACTCGGCCGAGCAGAAGCACCTCGCGAAGATCAGGGCGCTGCGCGCGAGCGGGCTCTCCTACCGCGAAGTCGCTGCGGCCCTCGATCGGGTGGGCATACCGACCAAGACGGCCGCGAGCGGATGGACGGCGAAGGTCGTGCGCTCGATCCTCAGCCGAAAGAGCGCGTAGCTCGACGGCGGCCGACCCGGCTTGCCTGCCGCCCACGCGAATCGACCGGGGCAAGGCCGTGGAGGCCCACTCGCGCGTGACGCCGTGTCACGAGCTACTGCGACATCGTGGGAGGCGGCGGATCGCGCGGGCGAGCCTCCACGGGCATGCCTCACGGCCCCTTGGTCGACCCAGACGGCCAGAGTTCGGGGTACGGAACGACGACACGACCCGCTTCAGCGAGCAGTCGGCGGCGCTGGCGAAGGAAGTCGACCAGGGCGATGTGCCCGGAGAGCACCATCGTGAGGTCGTAGCCGTCGACGGCGAAGAAGTTGGCCTGCTTCCCTGTCGTGATTGCGATCCTCGCCTCTGCTGTGACGCCGTTGATCGCGATCAGGACGCCTCGCGAGAAGATCGACTTGCCTTCCACCTTGCCCCTGAAGACAAGGAGGTCGGCCTCCGGCAGTGGGCGCTTCTCCCACTTCGCCTCGACTAGGTAGGTCTCGTGGTCAAGGTCGAAGGAACCGTCGATCTGTTCGCCTGTGACACGGAAGGGCTCGCGGGGTGACAAGCCCTCAAGCGCGAACAGACGGTTTAGAATCCCTTCGAACAACAACCCGGCTTTCTGCCGGTCCTCGATGGTGTGCAAGAGGAAGAACTCGGCCTTGATCGCGTCTCGGTGCTTTACTGCCTCGGAGACACTCGACATGCGTGCCTTCGCTTCCTCGACGGCCTGACCGACCTTCTCTCTGGCGCGAGCGGCTCCGTCCACGCGCAACGCGGCCTGGAGTCCAGGGTCCCAAAGATCGGGAAACTTGAAGCCGACGCCGAGCAGGTGCCCGTTCAGCAGGTCGATGTCCTCCGGTCGGACTGGGTTGCCTTTCTTCAGTCTGTAGGCGATCCCCGCGTGGACGATCTCGATGATTAGGCGCTCGAACTTGCTCCGGTGCGATTCGAGCGTCGCCCGCAGCAGCTCGATCAGCATCGGCCGCTTGCTTCCAGGCTGCCAGTGCTGCCCGACCCCGACCTTTTCGGCAACCGATTTGAACGAGACATGACCCTGCCACTCCGGGCGTCCCGATCCCGGCAACCAATCGACCAGGAACTCGGCCAGGTCCTGGATCGCCGTGAGTTCCTTGAGCGTCAGCGCCACGACAGCCTCCATCCCAGTACACGTCGATTGGACATCGGCCTGGCCTCAGTCCACGAGCGCCTTGAACAGCGCGTCCGCGCCGTCGGCGTAGAACTCGATGCTGATCCGCGTCCACAGCTCGTCGGGGAGGTCGTTGAGCGCACGGCGAGCGGACACCGGCATCAAGATGGTCGCCGCGCGCTTCTCGATCGCGACCTCGACCAACGAGACCGGGTTCGGTAGCGACTGCACCGAGCCGCCGAGATTGAGCGAGCCGACCACGATGAGGCCGCCCTTCGTGCTGCGCTCCAGGAGCGAGCTGGAGAGCGCGATCAAGACCGGCAGCCCGAGGCCGAGCCCCGAGCGGTCGTTGTCGATCGCGCGCATCTGGATCGAGAACTCGTGCGCGCGCGGGTCGCGGTCGCCCACGAGCTTCTTCGCTTGCGTGAAGAGGTTCTGCTTGCCGACCTCGACGCTCTCGCGGAAGCCCGGAGGCACCGGCGAGTTCAGGATCTTCACCGCGCCGCCGGGGCCGACCGTGACCTCGATGCGGTACAGGCCCGGCCCCGCCTCGGGGCTACCGGGGCTGATCGCCCACACCTGACCCGGCGGCAAGGGATCGCCCTCGATCGCCTCGTCGCTGTGCAACTCGGGTGTCGACACGAACTGCTCGACGCCCTCGACGCCGAGCGTGTAGCTGAAGTGCGTGTTGCGGAACTCGCTCTTGAAGCACCGCTTCTGCTGCTCCTTCACGCGCCGCCGGGCTTCGAGCGCGATGCGCACGATCATCTCCAGGTCGACGTCGGCGATCGGCATCTCCGGGTCCGGGAACAGGAGCTTCGTCAGACCGCTGATCGTCTTGTTGACGGCCTCGATGTCGCGCCCGCTGAGCGCGCCACCGAAGTGGACCCGTCCCTGCAGCACCGACACGCGGCTGCCGGCGCGGAGCTTGTCCCAGCACTCGCTGAGGAAGTCGCTGACGAGGCCGAAGTGGTCCGTGAGGAACTCGGGCGCGAGCTTCGGGAACTCCCAGCCCGGCGCATAGGCGTGGATGCGGTCGTGGAACGCCGTGTCGTCGCGCATCTCGGGCGGCATCGGCGTCAGCAGGTGACCGACGCGCTGCTGCTGCTGCACGTCGACGTCGAAGTTGCCGACCATCACGAGGCTGCCCTCGGCGCGGATGCTCTCCTTGCCCCGGCTGAACTCACCCGAGGCCATGTAGCCCTTCATGATGTTCACGCCGTCCTTCTGGTCGAACGAGATGCCGCTCACCTCGTCGAAGCACACGACGTCGTACTGGCACACGAGCCCGCGCTGGCCGCTCGCGTTGTTCACGAACATCTTCGCGACGGTCGCCTTGCCGCCCGAGATCAGGTGCGAGTACGGAGAAATCTGCTGGAACAGGTGGCTCTTGCCCGTGCCGCGCGGACCCAGCTCGACGAAGTTGTAGTTGCGCTCGACGAACGGAACCATCCGCAGAAGAGTGACGACCTTCGCGCGGTCGCTGAGCTTCGAGGGCTCAAGCCCGATCGAGCGGATGAGCAGGTCGCGCCACTCCTCCAAATTCAGCTTCTGCCGACCCTTCGCGAGCACGTCTAGCACGTCTGACTTCGAGAGCTGGATCGGACGCAGCGCGTCGACCTGGAACGGACGTCCACCTTGCTGCTGCGCGATCACGGAGTCGTACCCGAGCGTGACCTCGGCGTAGAAGCCGTCGGTCAACATGCGCTCGTGGTCGCGAACGTCCTTGTCCTTGATGCGCACGTCGCGCAACGCGAGGCTTGGCAACTCGGCCAGGTAGCAGTCGTTCTTCGTGTCGAGCCGCGCACGGACGATGTCGATGATCTTGACCGAGCCCTTGTCGCGCGCGCGCGACTTGAACAGCTCTTCTTCGCCCGTGCGAACCGTGCGATCCTTGAGCTGCTGCTCGACGATCCGCAGACCTTCTTCGATCTCAGCCGGGTTGGTCGTGGCGCAGTACCGGCCGAGGAGGAACTCCACGACGTACGTCGGCACCGGGTACTGGCGCGCGTACTTGCGCACGAGGTCCTTGCGCACGAGGAAGCCGTCGAAGACGGTCGCCGAGAGCTTGTCGAGGGCGTCGAGTTCCAGGGTCTTCTGTCCGTTCGTTCCAGTAGTCATTGTTCGCCTCCGACGATCGTCGGTTCCTTCGCCACCACTCGGCCGCTCTCATCGAAGATCACGACGACTGCCGACGCGCCTTCCTGATCGGGGTCCTGGACCAACAGGTCGACCCGTCCGTCCGCGCCCAGCGTTCGGACCGATGCGGCGATCGAACTCGTCGCATCCGAGGGCTTCGTGCGGATGTCGCCCGTGAACGCAGGCGATCCGTGTTCGGTCTCGACCTTGCAGCGCAGCCGCTGCCACTGCACGCGCGTGATGCGCACCTGCGACACGGGCTTATCGCGCCGCGCCTGGATCACGAGATCGGGGATCAAGCACTCCTGCAGGCTGACGCCGCCGTGGGCGTAGTCGTGTCCACTGCTGAAGCAGGCGATGCCAGGCGCGGTCGCGAACTCCGACTGTCGGTTCCACGACCAGCCGAAGCGCGGCACGCTGACCTTCGACGCTCCCTTGATCGCCGCGCAGCGCGACCAACGCGACGCGACGAGGTAGCTCGGCAGCTCGTGCTTCGGCAGTCCACCGGGCGTGAGCAACCAGCCGTGATCCGTGACGACACGGACGGAGCGCCATCCGGCTTCGAGCAGCGCGGCGATGCGCTCGACGATGCGATCCAACTCGTCAGGGAGCTGGCGCACGAGGTCGATGCCGAGGTCATGTCCGCGTTCGTCGATCTGGCCGAACTCGCACCACGCGCGGTCCTTCGGGTCACGCGGCCCAACGGGCTCCTCAGCTCCGAGGATCTGGTAGCCAAGCTGGCCGAGCGTGCGACGGAAGCGGTCGATCGTGAGAGCCGCACCGTCTTCGCGCAGGCTCGGCGCGAAGTCCTCGGGCAGCTCGCCGCCAGTGAGAGAACCCGCGATCGGCGAGACTGCGGGTTTCCCCGTGGCCGTGACCGACGGGAGCGCGGACCAGCGGTGCGCGCTCGTGACGAGCAAGCCACGCTGCTCGCACTGCGCCGCCAGCCGAGTCGCGAGATCGAACCGAAGGCCATCCACGAACACGAGACATCCGCCCGGCGTCGCCTCGACGAGGTTGTCGGCGGGGCTCGTCTCGATCGGCTGGCGTGCGAGAAGCCCCTGGAGGAGCTTCGCCGACGCATCCGCCCAAGGCAGGTACATCGCGCGAACGGCCTCCTGCACGGCGCGCTCGTCCACCGCTGAACGGACGGAAGCGAGCGCATCGAGCACGGCAAGATCGACGCGATGGCCGTTCTCCACGTAGGCGCTCGCCATCTCCTTCGGCGACTCGCCGCCGAGCTGCGACGCGGTGCCGCGCGCGAGCGCCGCGAGCGGTTCGAGAGCCCGCGCCAGGGGGCTGCGTCCGAGCTTGGCCCAGACCCATTGCCGACGCGGGGCGTGCTCCGTCTCCGCCGCGAGCACACGCTTGCGCGCCACGTCCGCCGACACCGAACCCAGCCCGCTCAGGGTCGCGCGCAACGCCGACTCCGCCTTCTCGTTCTCGTCCGGCCACGCATCGGCGTCGAACGCGAACAGCCCAGATGGCTTCGAGCGCGTGAGAAGATCAGGGATGCCCGGATACAGTCCGGGCGACTCGCAGTACCGCTCCCAGAGCGCGCGCCACGACTTCTCCTTGCGCAGCCCCATCCGCTCGCCCGCGACCAGCTCGCCGTCGGTCTCGGGATCGAAGCTGTAGTCGCGCTTGCACTGCGAACGGAACGCCTGCCACCGCCCCGGCTCCCAACCTGACTTCGCCGTCGGGGGATCACTCATCCAGGTGAGCAGGTCGCGCGGCTGGTCACCGACCATCAGCCGGTCGAAGTGGTCGGCATCGAGCCGCTTGCCGACGAGGTAGGAGAGCGGCGTCTCGGCGAGCCGAGCGAGCGCGGCCATGAGCGACTGGCGAGTGCGAGCGTCGCGCGCGAGGTCGAGACCGAGGCCCTCCTCGGACATGAGGAACGCCTCGACGGTCCAGTCCTTTCCGTTGCGCTGCGTCCACACCGTGCCGGAGAACTGCAGTTCGACGAGCGGTTGGAGCAGGATCGGGCACTCCTCTCCGGCACGGAGTTCGTGTCGGCTCACGCCGGGGAGGTAGACGATCGGCGTCGTTCCCTTAGGGATTGCGGGCTCGCTCAGCTCGCCTGCGAGCACGGCGCGAATCCAGATCGCCGGGCCTTGCCGGATCGCCGGGTCGAACGCGCCGAGCGTGAGGAGCTGCGGCACGCGCCGTCGAAGGACGGGCAGTAGCGGCTGCCACTGCGCCTCGCCATCCGTCCAGAGCACGGCGACGGGTGAATCCTCGACCCCAGCCTGATGCGCCGCGCACCGACCGAGACCGCCCTCGACCGCCTCAAGCAGGGAGCCCGGCGACGAATCCGCTCGCCCCGCGCCTTGCGCGTTCGACTCGAACAGTTCTGCACGATCGGTTCGCATGGGATGCCGCCTAGTTGGCGCTGAGAACCTCTTCGGCCTTCATCAACGCACGGAGCTTCAGGTCAGCACCGGAACCGAACCACACTCGCTGGAGTCGGCCTTCATCGAACTCGTCACGCACCTGCCGGTAGTCTTCGAAGCGAGTGATCGCGTTGTAGGCCGCCCAGAGAGTTCCGTTCACGCCCGGCAAGCGGAGGTCGGGAAGCTCTTCGAGCAATCGCTCGACATGCACCCACTTGGGCGGGCGCTCGTCCTTTCGCTTCTGCGCGTCACTCTTGGGGAAGACGCGCTCCAGGTAGTCGGCGAGCCGCTCGCCGTTCATCTGCGTGGCGGCCATCCGGCGGAACAACTCTTCGGTTCGCTTGTAGACCTCCGTCGCCGCTGCAATCAGGTCTGCCGTGTCGCGCAGACGCATGGTGACGGAGCGGCTGTGTCGGACACGGAACTCTGCCTGCCCGTCTTCAAGCGCGAGCATGAGGGTGTTCTGGCATACCACGCGGACCGAGGTGAACTTGACGATCACCGACCCTCGGCCAGTGTGCGTGTTGGACAGCAACAGGTACTTGCAGCACTCGTCGCCGCGAACGACCTCGATTACATCTGGCATCTTGGCCATGACCCAGATGCGCTCACCTTCACCCAACGCCCCTGCTGTCTCGAAGAACGCGTCCTTCCGGTCGACGATCGGATCGAAGAAGTCGAACGCTTCACGGTTCTGAAGCGGCTCGTACTGATCGGAGACAATGCCGAGCGTGACCTCGCCGTCAGCGAGGCCGTTGCTCGGCTTTCGGACCAGCTCGTAGCGACTGAAGACGTCCTGGCCTCTCGAACGCCGCACGGGCTTGGCACCACGAGCTGGGCGCTTCTCGACCTCCCAGTCGAGACCCGCGCTGCGGATCATGTCCACCGCGCGAACCGTGTGAGGAACCTCGGTGCCGAGGTCGTGCCAGGGCTTCTTCCCTGCGTAGGCCATCGACTGGATGTTCGCGGGCATCAGACACCTCGCTTCTTCGCGGCATCGCGTGCGGCCCGCTTGAAGGCCGTCGTGTAGTGGAGGTCGTTGAACCGCTCGCCGGTGAACTTGGAGCCACCTGCGAAGTCCTCCGTGCGCTCGTCCCAGCCCCAGAACCAGGGGAACTCGACCTTCGGGCGTTGCGGCTCGCTGCCGCGATCCTTGGTCCACTTGATCTTGGGCGTGACACGGAGGATGTCGGCCTCGATGAACGGGCGGATGTTGATGCGGACGCCGTCGTTGATGTCGGGCTCCCAGCCGATCGGCTGCTGGGGGAGTGCCTTCCAGCGCGCGAAGATGTCGAAGGGCGGCTCGCCCTCCAGGATCTTGGTCAGCTTCTCCTGCAGCGACAGTGCGGCGGCAAGCCGCGCATCCGCGCCTTCCTGCCCGGAGCTAGCCTCGTCACGCTGGCGCGTGATCCAGTCCCCGAGGTAGCCGTGCGTGAGCTTCTCCAGGAGCCTACGGCCCGCGCCATTGGGCGCGACGAGGCGGTGGTAGTGAACGAGGACGCCGAAGCCGTCCCTCTTGCGACCATCCCAGATGTGCCAGACGAACGGGCGCTGCTGGAACAACGCGCAATGTTCCTCGAAGAAGCGATTGCGGAGCCAGTCGCCAAGGCTCGCGGCTGGCGACTTGCCGCCGTGTGCGCGAGCAGCATCGGCGAGCAGCGTCAACTCGCGTGAGCTTGACCACGCTTCTCCCAACGCAACTCGAAGAAGTTCACGCACGCGATCGTCAGCTGCAAGCTCGTTGCGCATCGGCGCGAGCGCGACAACACCATCATCATCGGCAAGGCGAGCTAGCTCACCACACCGCTCGGCCCAGGCGCGGGCGGCGGTGTCGAGACGCATGGTCGCATCCAACTCGGCGGGCCAGCGGTAGCCAGCAATCCGTGCAACCGCGACCTGCAACACGGTCGCGGAGTCGGGCTCTCGGCAGATCAGCGATGGGTGCCGGTCAGCCCCAACGGGATCCGCAATACCGAAAGGTGATGCACTGGCGGGGCCAGCAGCCAGCATTCCTGCGGGGTGTCCGTGAAACAAGAGCTGCCTTGGATCATTGCTCTGCGGCTCAGGCAACCCCTGGGGGTACGCGCTGGCGGCCACTTGCTGCCAGTGACCCCGGTCAAAGGGAACTTTCACCAGAGTCCCACAAGTGACGTAGAGCTTCTGGTCAATCCGGCGCACTGAATGGCGGAAATCACTCGAAGTGCAAAAGCACCAGACTGCTGCAAGCAGGGATTCGTCAGACGGGACAATGGCGGCCACGCCGTTTCGGAACAGGCCAGAGCCATAGAGCGCGGCGGGTAGATCGGCCATCATGCTGATACAGACACCTCGCTTGCCCCATGCGGGCTGTCCTTGCACGCGAGCCTGTGCATTGCTGCGATGGACCGCGCCGGAGTCTGGCCACCAAAGGACGTTCTCATGCCCGTCGAACGGCTTCGACATCGCGGTCGCGTTCTGCAGCGGTGCCCACTGCGCGTGCGGTAGCGAGAGCTCTACGTGCTCTCGGCGGAACGCCTCCCAGTCTCCAACGTGCAGGCCGATGAACGCGCGGGCCTGCAGTTCCAACAGGCTGTGTTTCCCAATCGATTGGAAGACAACTCGTGCGTCGGGGTTCTTGAACTGCTCACTCTGAGAGACCAGCGCCACCTCGCCGTTGGCAGCGGCATTGATATCAGCCGACATGTCAGCGCCGAACTCGCCGGGTGATGTGGCCGAAAGCGAAGTCGCCTCGACTACCGAGGGTTGCTCCTCCTGTAGCGGCTCCGGCTTCTCTCGGTCCATCGCCCCAGATGTCGCCGCGACGTTCACAGTCGTTGTGACACCTCGAAGCTGCTGCGCCTTGTCCTCAGGTCGTCTTGCCGTCGAAACATCGACCCCAGCGATTTCGTGGCCTGGCGAAGGCGTGGGCGATGAGAGGATCGCGAGGATCGTGTTGAAATCCCACATGGGCGTCTGAAAGCCCTTGGGGCCAAGACGTGCAATCAGGTTCCATGTTTTGTTGCGGAGGAGGCGCTCGCGCAATTCGCGGTAGCTAGTCAGGAAGATCCAGTTCTGCGGAGTCACTGCCGCAACGGTGCCGCCCTCCCCGATCCATCGCAGCATCCTGGAGACGAACAGCGTTGAAAGATCGTTCTTTGCGTCTTGGTCGTGAGCCGTAGCCCAGTCTTTCAGGTCCTCACTGTGACTCTTCCGCCCAAGGTAGGGCACGTTGGTAACGACGAGCGTGTAGGAGCCTGCGAGCAATTCTGCGGCGAGCGCGAGGCCGCGGGCGGCCACGCCGAGTTCGAGTTGCTCCGCGTTGTTCCGAACGCCCGCGCGCTCCAGCGCGGCCTTCAGCACGGGGAGCACCTTTGCGAAGTCGAGGGCGAAGCGAAGCGCTCCAACTCCTTCTCGCGGATCGAGCAGCGAACCGAGTTCGGGAGCGAGAGCAAACTTGTCGTGGAGGACTTCGAGGGTGTCCCGCAGAATGTGATCCGCGCCCGCCAAGGTCGCCCACTCGCTCTTCTCCCCGTGGACCCCAGCACCCGAACATGCGATACGCAGTGGCGGTAGCTCGCGGGCACGGCCGATCCGCTTCCACGCGGCGAAAGCGAGCGCAAAGGCGGCGATCTGAGTGCAGCGCAGGTCAAGTTCGAGACCGAACACATTCGCTTCGAGAACTGCGAGAGCTGCACCCTCGCGGGTCAAACCCTCCTCGCGCTCGCGAAGCCTCGTAAGCAGGTCGAAGGCGGCGACCAGGAAGTGCCCGCTCCCGCAGCATGGGTCGAGGACCCGAAGCTCGCGCGCTTCGCGCGGCCACGAATCGAACGCACCGGCGGCGGGTCGCCATCGCTTCGTGCCGTCGTCACGAACGAGCCTGAGGTACTCGAACTCGTACTCGGGCAAGGACACGGCTCGACGGACGGCGAACTCGTCCGCGCATGCGGCGTGCTGCTCGTCGGTCCACGTCGCCATCTGCTTCGCGGCCCACCATGCTCCGATGGTGTTGTGAAGCAGGAAGAGCACCATGTAGTGCTCGGTGAAGAGCTGCGTGACCGCAGGCAACGTCCGCCCCGTGATCTTCTCCCCAGCCTTCGCGCGCTCGTTGACGCGGTCCTTCTCGGCCGACTGCCAGAACTGATAGGTCCATCCCAGGCTGTCGTCCGCGAGGAGCACCTCGCGCGGCAGAGAGGCGAGCAGCTCTTCCAGTTCGAGCCGCGTCTCCGGCGAGAGCGCCACCTGGAGCACCGGGTCGTCCGTGCGGAAGACCTGGGGCAGCATCCGCTGGGCAAAGCTCCCGGCGACCTCCCAAGCGTCGCGACCCGTTCCCTTGGCGAGTTCAGCGCACTCGTCGAGCGTGACGGCTGCTCCGCTCTCCGGCTCGATCAGCAGGTCGTTCTCCGCGAGGAAGCGCGCGAAGAGCATTCGGTGCCAGTTCTCGTAGGCGCACTCGGCGACAAGCCTGTCGATCTGCTGCCCGCCCTTGCGTTCGTCGCGCTCGTCCCCGAGCTGTCGACCGTGCGCGCGAAGCCGAGCCCGAAGCTCTCGCTGCGCGGGCGTCATCGACGAGTGCGGCTCGTGGTGATGTACGGCGAGGCCTTCCAGAGCCGCGCGCGCACCTTGCTCGGCGACATCTCGCGCGTCCTTGACGACCTTCTCCAGCGCCCGGCGTCGATCGCTTTGAAGTGCAGCCATGTGAGCCTCAGGCCACCACGATCGGGCCGTTCGAGAGTTGCGCGAGGAGGGACTTCTCCTGTTCGCCGAGCCAAGCGCGGACATCCGCCTCGGTCTTGAGCGTGCCGCTGCTCAGATGCACGCGCTGCACCTTGGGCTCCAGGAGCCGCGCGGCCTTCGTAGCGGCGTTCGCAAAACGGCCGTCCAAGGCGTCCGTCCTGTCCTTCCACGACTGGAGGCTGGCGACGTCGAGCGCGCCGAGCAGATCCTCGTCGCTCGTGACCTGGACGCTCGGCACCTTCTCGATGCCCTCCTCGATGAGGATGCGCTGGCGATCCGTCTCGCCGATCTTCTGCCACGCCGTGTTCGCTTCCAGCGCCGCCAGGTGTCGAGCGTGCGAGTCGGTGAACGCGCGGTGCGAATCGAGCAGCGCGGCGCGCAGCGCGGAGGCGGCCTGCTTCGCCAGGGGCGAGGCTCGGTCGGTGGAGTCGAGCAGCAGTCGCTGGTCGCGGATCGCGTCGGCGGCCGAGCGAACGTCGCTCAGGGCGGCGACGCCGTCACCGTGCCTCAGCATTCGAGCCAGCCGCTCCCACGTAGGCAGCCGCCGACCGGCGAGTTCGCTCCGCTCGCGAGAGTCCTTGACGACTGTCTTCAGCGTGTCGCGGCTCGCGAGCATGCGGGCGAGGCGCTCGTTCCCGGCGAGCGAGCGCAGCTCCTCCAAGAGCTTCGTGTTCGGCGGTTCCGGCAACGGGGCGGGTCCACCCGCCGTCGCGGCCAGCGCACCGAGCTTCTCCAGGAACTCGGAGGACTTGGCGACGAGGTCATCGCTCGTTCGCACGGTGAGCCCGGCGTCCTGGAACAGCCCGCGCAGGTGCAGCTTGTCCTGGGCCGTCAACGTCACGGACTCGGTGCGGAACTCGGTCTTCGGGATCTTCGCTTGGTCGAGCTGACCGGCACCGAGGCTCGTCCCACCTTGCGAAGCGAGCAGGTGACCGCCCGCGTGCAACGCGATCAGCCCGCCGTCGATCGCATCCTGCGGCCAGCCGTAGGGGCTTTCGGCGAGCGCCTTGCGCACGGCGCGACCATCCTTGCCCGAGCCGATGAACTGCAGGATTTCGCGACACACCGGGTGATCGGTCATCGCTGCGGTCCAGCCCAGCGGCTCCAGCGGCGAGTCGTCGCCGTTGCGCGCGCGGCCGATCACGACCGGCCAGTTCTTGTGGTCGGCGAGGCGGAACTGCGGGAACAGTCGATCGAGCGCGGCCTCGACGGCATCGCGCACCTTCTCTTCGAGAGTGAGGTTGTGCAGCTCCTGGCCTCCGCCCTTCAGCACGCGCGCGCTGTCGATCAGCTCGCGCACGAGCTTGGCGCGCGTGGCCTCCGCGTGCTCCAGCCGGGTCTGCATCGCGTTCTTGGCCTCGCGACCGGCGTCCGTAGCGGGCACGCCCTTCTCGTTGAGCACGTCCTGCGCGGCCTTCACCTGGGTGATCGCCCGGTTCAGGTCCTCCGCGCCCTTCTTCGGGACGAACACGAACACCGTCGGGCTGTCTTGCCCGGCGCTGCGCGCGGAGTCGAGCACGGCCTTCTCGCTCACCGACCATCCGTCGCGGACCCAGACCTGGACGTCCGTGCCGCCGGGCGGCGGCGGGTCGTCGCTGTAGTGGATCGCGATCTGGCGCGGCGTCTTGCTCAGGCCCTGGTTCACCTTGACGCCACGGATCGCTTGCTGGAGCCCGTCACGAAGGAGGGCATCGCGTTGCTGCGCGACATCGTGCTCGCTCGCTTGGATGCGCGTGACCCGGTTGCGGTAGTCCTTCTCCCACTCGCTCGACTCGCGCGTCTGGAGGTTGAACTCGCCGTGGTCTTCGAGGAGCACGCCGTCGTCGACGAGCTTCTTCAGGATGCGCGGCACGTCGCGGCGCAGGCGCGGGCCGTCGGAGGAGAGGTCTCGAACGAGCAGGTCCGCGAGCATGTCGGCGGTAGCGCGCACACCGATGTCGGCGCGGCCTTCGCGCGGGAGCTTCCTAACGAGGAAGACGAGGCCGCACAGGCGGCGCGCGAGGCGACCGTCGTCAGTGCCGTCGTCGAGCTTGCGGATGCGCTCGTCGAGTTCGCGGAGCAGGACGCCCTGCTGGACCATGCCCGGCTGGAGCTGGTCGAAGATGAAGTCGGCGGGGACGACGCAGCCGACGGCATCACCGGCCAGGTCACGCAGACCGTCGTGGATGATGCGGAGCTGGGCGCGCAACATCGCGCTCGTGCCGCTGGGGTCGACGGCGCGCAGTGCGTGCTCCCAGAAGCGGCGTCGCACCGGGAGGATCGGGTAGTCGTCGACCCAGAGGGAGCGGTCGCTGCTGCGGTTCGCGATGGCGGTCGACGCGAGCTGTCGCTCGATTTCTCCGGCGAGGGCTTCGAGCGACTTTCGCAGCGGCTCGACCTTGTCGGCCTTCTTCGCGAGCAGGACCTTCCGCGTGACCGTCTCGACGTCCTGGTCGGAGAGTTCGACGGCGATCGTGAAGCGGTCGCGTAGCTTGCCGAACTGCGCGGTCTGCGCGCCGAGCGCGTTCTGACCGGCACCGACGAGCAGGACGCGGGAGTCCATCTGCTTCGACAACGCTTCGGCGACTTCGACGACTTGCGTCGCGCGGTCGGAGCTGTCGGCGATGTACTGCTGGACCTCGTCGAGCACGAGGATCGTCAGCGGGAGTTGGCCCTTCGGACCGGCGAGCACTTCGCGCGCGACGCGGATGAGGTCGGCGGTGGAGATATCCGTGGGTTGCGTGAACTCGCGCTTGAGGATGTCGCGCACCGCGTTGGCGTCGCCGAGCGCCGGGTCGACGGCGATCAGGGCTTCGCGCAGCACGGGGCTGACGTACATGTCGTTCAGCTCGCGCGTGAAGCTCTTGCCCTTGCCCGAGACGTGTTTGACCACGCGGTCGAGGAAACCGTTGTTCTTCAGGTACAGGCAGAGGCGCGCTTGCGCGTAGGACTCGGGCAAACCCTTCGAGCGCAGGATGATCCCGAGGATCGTGAGACGGACGCTCGTCGTGCCGCCGGACGGAAGCGTGCCTGACGCGGCGTGAACTCCGCCGACCTGACGGCCGCGCGTGTCGAGTTCCTTGAACGCGGCCTCGATGTCGTGCGGGAGCGCGGGAACGAGAGCGCGCGCGGCGACACCTTGGTTAGGGAACTGCGTGTTCTGCCAGAGATGGCCGAGCATCTTCAGCAGGTGGGACTTTCCGCTGCCGTAGAAGCCGCTGACCCACGCGGCGGGCTGGTTCGTCGACGAGAGGTGAGAGAGGAACGAGTCGAGGATGCGCTGCATCCCCTCGGCGTACTGACCCTCGCAGACGAAGTGGCTCAGCTCCTCGCGCAGCGTGTCGTACTCTTGTTCGGTCGACCCGACGTCGAGTCGAGCCTGACCGTTGTTCATCAACTGCGCGGTTGCGAGATCGCGCTGGAACAAGTCCTTGTTCATCATGCTTCCACCTCTCCCTGGTGGGCCGTGATCGCCACGGCCAAGTAGCTCCAACCGTCTCGGGCGTCGAGCAGACGGTAGTTGTTGCCTTCCTTGCCGCCGGGGAAGAACACGGTGAGCCGTCCCCGGATGTCCGCCTCGACCTTGCCGAGGACGTGCGAGAGCCGCGTGAGTCCGTACAGGCTGCCCGCGCCGAAGACGGCGACGACCGTGTCATCCTTGACCTCGGTGCTCGTGAGCGCGCGGCGCAGCTCCTCGGCGCAGAACGCGGTGAAGTCCGTTTCGAGCTTCATCGCCATGTCCTCGGGCGCGGCGAAATACTCCTCGCGGTACTCCTGCGCCGACATCCACGCGCCGAAGCAGCGCGCGAAGTCGAACTCGATCCAGCCGTGCCCAGCGGCGCGCGTGCGGTTCTCGAAGTCCTTGCGCTTCGCGCGCAGGCGGCGCTCGTCGGTCTTGTCGTAGACGACGAAGATGATCCGTTGTGCCCCCGCGAGGTTGCGTGCCCACGGCGTCGAGATGTGCTGGCCGTAGCGTTCGGCGAGGTCCTCAATCCGTCCCACGGCTCTCCGTCCTTTCCGCTGCGGTGAGGAGTTGCGGGAAGTGGATCTCGACGACGTCGCCGGAGACCTTCATGTCGAGCAGGCCCTGACGCTTCGCGGCAGCAGCGTGGGCTTGGAGCTGGTCGGGGGTCGCGTCGAGGGCCGACGCCCAGAGCGAACGGAGCAGACGCTGCCCGCGCAAGCCGAGCAGGTAGCCGAGCACGAGGGCGAAGGCCGTCGATGTCGGGCGTGCAGCGACGGCGCGCCGGAACTTGCGCGTGCGACCTTCGAGGTGCCCGGACTGTGCCCACGAGGACGACGTGTTGCGCACGACCTTGTCGAGGGTGGAGTCGCTCAGCCGGTCGCCGACCGCTGTGCGCAGCGCATCGGTCATCGACTGGCGGGATAGCTCCTGGTCCGCGCGCATGCTCAGGACCGGAGCGGCCGTAGCGCGCAGCAGCGGGTCTCGGGCCAGCGCGCAGAGCAGCGCGAGCTGTGGCTCCGCCTGGGCATCGAGCGGCCAGAGTTGACGGAGCACACGGAACAGGGGCACGCGCGTGTCGAGCGCATACAGCTCACCGAGTCGCTGGTCGGTCAGGCGGCGCGTGGCCTCGGTCTGCTTGCCGAGCGCGTTGTGGTCGACGATCGCCTCGGTGTAGTCCGCGCGGTCGGCGTCGGCCGGGAGCTGGGTCAGGAGGCTGCGCAGCTCCTCCAGCATGATCGTCCGGCTCGTGTGGGTGCCGATGTCCCCCTCGCGGAAGCCGAATTGCCGGGCTGACGGCGGGACCGTAGTCGGCGGGATCGGGCCGGTGGAGGGAGGGTCTCTGGGGATCTGTCTCGTCACGCCGGCAAGTTTGCCGGCGCGATTGACGGTCTGTCAAGGGTCAGGCTGTGGCTTTCTGAGGGTGCGCGCCCTGTTGGCCCCCAGGGCGGGGCCTGACGGCACTCCGGGGATGCCAGGGCGGGGCGGGCCGGGTTCATTCCGGCCAAGGCTCCAGTTGCTGCCCTCGGGATGCCGTGGCTGTGTGTGCAGGAAAGGAGATCGCTTTCATGTCCTGGATCATCGACCCCCGCGTGGGGCTCATCTCGTGCGTCGTCGCGGACGACCCCGTCACCGGCAAGCCGTCCACCAAACTCATCATGCTTCGCGCCCGCCGTAGGCAGCATCTGGAGAACCTCCGGCGGCTCTGCCCGATTCTGGCTGGGGTGGAGATCACGGCCGTCCGCAAGGAACTCGACTACCCCGTGAGGATGGTCGTGGACCGCGACACCTTCGTCGCGGTGATGGCGGAGCTGGCGAAGACGCTCGACTACCGGAACGTGAAGCAGTCGGCTCACCAGCACGAGGCGGAACTCGGAGCCGACTTCGTGGCGCTGATGCACCGGGTGCATGCGGTCCTCGCGCAGCTGAGCGAGTAGCTCGAAGAAAGACGAGGGGAAGCAGCGGGCGTGGTCGTCCGTGCCGTCCGGTCGTCCGAGCCTCCCATGTCGCGGGGAACGGCCAAGGGCGCAGCATCTGCTCCGAGTGGGCGTTAGCTTCCGATCGTTCCCGTTCTCAGGCGCGGCATGTCTGCCAGCTCGCCTCCGCCGTGACATCGCAGGGATAGGTGTCCGTGACCTGCTGTCAGCGGCACGCGCACGGACGCCCGGACGGATCGGACACACGACGAGCCGGGTCCTACCCCCGTGGGACAAACTCGTCGTGCGCCGGGTGTCCGCTCCCTTTCGGCACCCCTACCCCTCCTACAACTCGTGCGTGGGGGAGAAGTCGCGCCAGTTCGAGTCGAAGTAGGAGAGGTGCTCCAGCATCCGCAGGTCCTGCTTCGCGATCGTGTGCCGGGTCGACTCCATGAGCGAGCGAAGAGTGCCGTGACGATCTCGTCGGCGGCGACGGCGGTGCGCGTCCAGGGTGCGGTTGCAGGCCCGATCAGATTCGCAGTTCCAGAGAACGTGGTTTTTCAGCAACGGGCTCGCCTGGAATCGGGGCACGCAATGCGCGCCGTTGTTCGTCTCCACGAGGTACGGCCCGACCACGAACATGCCGGGCCACCGGAAGACCTGACCGGAGGAGAGGACATCGGCAATCGCCTCGCCGAGATGCGTCATGAGGATGCCGACGGTCATTTCGTCAGCACGCATCTCTCGCGCGACGTAGCGCACCACACCCTCGAAGGGAGCGGCCTCCCGCGCCTGGAGGTAGGGAACCTTGAACACGCCGAGGTCCTTCCGCTGGTCCTCCTTCCGACGGCGAACGGGCTTTCGCCGTGCCATCTTCACCTGGAGGTCGACGACCTCCTGGAGGTTCTCGGCGACCTGCGTGCCGAGAGCCTTGCACGCGCTGACGACGAACTCGCTGAGCGTGAGCCCTCGCGAGCGGGCGAGCGCGTGCAGTGCGGCCTTCTCCGCCGCCGTCACTCGAACAGAGAGCTTCCCGAGCTTGGCGTAGGGCTTGCTCACGACGCACCACCCAGCTTCTTGAGCCGGTTCTTCATGCCGCTGGGAGTTCCCTGCGCAACCCCCGCCTTCTTGAGGGGCGTGTTCGCCGTGGGAACCTCCGCGCGCTTGACCGGCGACTTGCTTTCGCGGAGTTCGAGGCGGAGCCCCCGAGTGCGTGCCCGATTCGCCGCGCGCTGGAGTTCGGTGACGTAAACCCCGACCGACTCCAAGCCTCGACGATGACGCCGCAGAAGGGACGAGAGACCACCGGGCGTGCGCGGCCAGCCCTGGCCGTACCGCGAACCGTCGAGTGCGGGCGTCCGCAGCGAGTTGAGCTTGCCGAGGAGCGCGAGCGCCGTGCCCTCCCAGACCCCCTTGTTGGCCTTGAGGAACAGCCGGAGCGGCGTCAGCACGACGAGGTCGTCGAGTCCGATGCGCAGGAGAGTTGCGCGGTTGTTCCCGTACGCTCGAAGGAAGGAGCCGGGCTCGTAGCCGAGGTACTGTTCCAGCGCGGTTCCCCAACGCGCGAAGTCGGCCATGCGCGGCGGCGACTGCAACTTCACGTCGGGGAGGCGCTTCAGCACTCCGCTGAGCGCGTCCAGGAGAGCCCCGAAGATCCGCGCACGCTTCACTTCGAGCCGGGCCTTGAACTCGGCCGTCGGGATGCGGTTCTCATCTCGAATCGGCGGGAGCCAGATGCAGGCAACGCGGTCGATCAGGTCGGGTCGCTCCAGAACGTCCGGAATCGCGTTGATCACGACCGGTCGCTTGGCCTCGATCAGGTACTCCTCCTCGTTCGTGAAGTACTTGCGGCCGGAGAAGCAGGTCCCAGTCGCCAAGCGACAGAAGGAGTCCGCCAGCCACTCCGGGATGACCGAGAGATTGTCGTAGGCCATCGTTCGGCTGTTCTTCGCGGTAGCGGCCAAGTCATCCGGGCTCGTCGGAGCGGGGCGCGCATTGGCGATCCCCGGATCGGTGAACTCCTTGGCAAGCCGGGCGACCGTGCTCTTGGCGCTGTCGTGTTCACCGAAGATCGTCAGAATCACGAAGTCCGACTGCGACTGAAACGTGTAGATCAGCCACGCCTGGAACAACAACCAGTCGTCGTTGGTGCCGATGTTGACAAACTCGCGCAGGTCGTCGAGGGTCCCGCCGCGTTCGGGAAGGGGGAAAGGGAGCATTCCGCGCGGTCGGAAGAACCGGACCGGAGGGGCGCTGCGGAGCTTCCAACCGTCCGGGGTCACATGGACGGAGTTGCGGTCCTCTTCGCCGATGTCGATGTGGATCTCCTGCTCGTTGCCGGAGACGCGCAACTCGACCGGGATCGCAGGACCCTCGTGAATCGCCCGTGCTTCCAGCGTCGCCAGGGCGTTCTCCCAGGCGGCCGGGTTGCCCGTCCGGCGGTGAACCCGCCAGAGCCGTGCGTTGAGGAGCGACCGGAACTGCGAACTGCGCAGACGGAAAGTGCTCCGGCGACCACCACTCAGCGCGGAGGCCCAGCCCTCGGAGTCGTCGCCCGGCAAATGGAACAGCTCCAGGTCGTCGGCCAACTCAAGGATGATCGAGGCGAGAGCCTGCGACGCGGAGGATTCCGTGCAGCCGTCCGAGCCGCCCGCTGCGTCCACAGCTCGCCCCCCGCTCGCCTGGGCGAGCCACTTTCGCAGGAGCTTGTAGCTCGCATCGCCGAAGTGCTCTTTCACTCGCCCGCCAGACACGATGGGTTCGTTGGCGGCGATGCGCGCGCGAGTCGTGGCGATGGCAGCTTCGCGATCTTCGGCCTGCTCATCCCCACCTCGCGCCGCTGCCGCCAGGAGGACCCGCTTCGCGTCGCCGTCGGGAAGGCCAGCCTGGAGCAGCATGCCTGCAACGCCAAGCGTCGCGTCATGCCGGTTGCCCTCCGAAGGCCAGTGTCGGCCGAGCGTCATCGCGCACGCGAACAGCGCGCAGTGGCGCTTCAGCTCCTCCGCCTGGGTCGTCGCAGCAGGTCCCTGCCCGTACCACACGACGCGATCGCCGTTCTCGTGGACGGACGGCGGAACGAGCGTCTGCACGCCATCCGCTCGAAGCTCGACGATCATTCCCAGCTCGTCCTTCCACGCGGTCGTCTTCGCGCCCGGTGCGATGTACCAGTAGTGCGACGGACCCTGGCCTTCGCGTCCGCTGGTCATCGCCGTGGTCGGCAGGAGCAGCTCGGCGAGTTCGAGAGCCTCCTTGTCGTCGACGTCAACGTCGACGTGGTCGCCGGACTTCGGTCCCGTGCGGATGCCGACGTTGCCGTCGACATCGAAGAGATCTGACACGGTGTCATTCGTCACGACCCTGTCCAGCCAGCCGCTGTCGATCGGTCCCTTCTTGCCTTTCGGGATGGGAACGGGCGCAAGCCCACGGGGCAGGTACTCGCGCACGGCGTCGGGCGTGGGGAGGGGCGGTTTCGACGATTTCGGGTGCGCGGCTTCCTTGCTCGGCCGGAGCGTCTTCTTGTGCGACTGGGTTTGGTGATTCTGGGGATGCGTGCCACTCTTGGTGGGCGCGCCCTTGGGCTTCTTCTTGATCATGGAGTCGTAGTCGTTCGGGGACACGGGCGGGTGTTGGACTGGAGAGGCCCGTCAGCCCGTGCTACGCTCCAAGCGTTGCGGGGCCAGACATGGCCGTGCGGCATGTGCGAGCGCCTTTCGACCTTCTCACGGGTGAGGCGCTCGCGTCGTTCATGGCGGTCACAGCAGGTCAGGCGGTGCGCGGCTGGGAGGCTGCGGCAGCAGCGGCAACTTCAGCCGGGAATCGCGAGGGCGCTGCGGCAGGCACGGCGGCGCACGCACCGGAGGGCAGCGGGGACGCGACGTCGTAGCGAGGTGCGTCGACGCGCAGGGCGACAGGATGCGCCGCCCTTGACCGGAGATCCGACAAGCCATCACAGGCCCGCATCCTTGATGATCTCGGCGGTGCGCTGGCTGCTCTTGCCGCGTCGGGCCGCGAGCGGCTCACGGTAGACCGGGCACGGATCGCTCAGCGCCTCGAAGAACCGCTGGAGAGCCTCGACGCTCGTGATTTTTCCGCCCGGTGTTTGAAGCGTTTCGAGGACGATCCCTCGGCGACCGGACTTCGCCCATCGGTAGATCGTGCAGCGATCGAACTTCCGGCCGTGGCGCAGGTGCGGGAGGTACGTGGGAGCGTCTCGCAGGGAGAACGTCTGCTCGGTCTTGATGTTGATCGGCATGGTTGCGTGCGCTCGCGTGGAGCTGCTCGCAACCTAGACGCACTCCCCGCCGCTCGCTGCAACGACGCGACTTCATGAGTGCACAAGAGTGCATGCGACGGTCGGCCGTCGATCGGCTCGACCGACTGTTGCTGGGACTACCTGGCGCGGAACCGTAGGGCCCGCGCGCCTCTCTCCGTGATGCAGTACCCGCTGCGGGCCTTGTTCCTCGCCAGTCCAAGCGTGCAGAGTTGTGCCAGGATGCGCTTCAGCTTCCGGTCCCTGAACGTCACGTCTGCCACGATGTCCGAGTACGTGGCATAGGCTGGGGGTGCGGACAGCAACTCCAGCACGGCTGCGGCGTCTGCGTGGAGCCTCCATTCAGAATCAAAGATGGCGGCCCGTGCTGATGTCCGTGCGCGTCGCTCCTTGACCTGCTGTGGCGTGAGGACCTGAGGGCCGCTCAGGCGAACAAGCTCCTGAAGTGCGTGGGTCGCGATGTCGTTGGCTAGCGCGCCGGTCAAGGTGTGCTGTGCCCACGCGACGGCATTCGCGTACGTGTGGCGTGACCATGTGAGCCGGGGCGACAAGACTGACGACCCGTGCACAAGGGACCGTCCGCCATCGCGGGCCCGTCTCAACGCACCAAGAGCCTGCTCGCCAAGGTCCACGTATGCAGCGATGCCACTCAGCGTGCCCATGCTGCCGACGGGCCCCACAGACTCAACCATCGAACGGCGAACCTGATCGGCGTAGTCGTCCCAGATGACGTCGAGCGCGAGCGCAATTCGGACACAGGCTGCTTCGAGCCTTGCACGAGGGGAAGGGCCACGTCGGGGCGAGTCGGCGGACACTGGCAGGCTGAGCAGAACCCGTAGGCAGTTGTCGATTGCGCCGAGTTGTTCAGCGAGTCGCGCAACGCGCGTGCCCCCAAGCACGAGCTGAGCCGAAGGCGACTTCCACGGGTTCTGCATCATCCCGACTGCTCCATGAGCTTCAGCATCGACTCGCGGTCGGCTTCGGCATAAATCTCGGTCGTCGTGATGCTGCTGTGGCCCAGCACGCCACGCACCGCTTCGATGCCGTACTCCTTGCGGAGGCGCGTCGCCGCCGTGTGCCGGAGCTGGTTCGCAGTCCACCGCTCGATGCCTGCCTTCTCGCAGCCGCGAGCGATCGCTCGGCCGTAGGTCATCACGGAGTAGCGGTCGTTGAACACGCGCTCCGGTTGTTCCATCGCCTCCCGATGGCGATGGCGCTGCGACGGCGAGACCTTCGACTTCCGAGCGCGCGCCATCCCGTCACGGTGCTCGACGTCGGCGTCGCGGGGGTCGAACAGGAACGCCTCGCGGTCGAGCTTGAAGAACCCGCGCAGGATGGCCCGTCCCTGCGGTCCGATCCCGATGAAGCGGTCCTTGCCCAGGTGCTTCGTCTTGTGCTGCGTCGGGATGTAGACCCAGGGCGTCTCGTTCATGTCAATGTCGGCCATGCGCATGATCACGACCTCGCCCGGACGCATCCCCGTTAGCTCCTGCAGGCGGATCATCGCGGCCACCTGCCGCGAGACGTGCGGCAGCACGGCGTCGATGTCCGCCTTGACTACTGCGACGACGTCCTCGGTCTCCTTCGCTCCGCCACGACCGAAGGGCAGGTTCTTGACGGACGAGAGCGCGTAGCCGACCTCGGGTCGCAGCTTCGACTCGCTGACCGCCCAGTTGAAGACGCGCCGCACGACGCTCACCTGCTGGTTGACGACACCACGCGACAGCCCGTGCGTTACGCGCCCGTCGCGGTACGCCTTGAGCTGAGCGGGGCCGAACTGGTCGACCGGAAGGCCCCCGTACAGTGCGCGCAGGGGCCGGAGCGCGTAGCGGATGTTCCGCAGCTCGTCGGTCGGCGTCCCGTCGAGCCGCCGATACCACGTCTTCGCGTGGACCCAGTAGTCCGCGAGCAGGTCCTCGATCAGGTACTCGTTAGCCCGCGCGGTCGGCGGGGCCGCTCGCCCACGGGAGATCCACTCCTGGACGAGTCGGTCGTACTCGCGCTGGGACTCCGGCGAGCCACAGATCCCGGTGTAGAGCGCCTTGCCGTTGAGCCGGACGTACCCTTGCCCGGTCGGCTTGTGGTGGCAGTGCTGGGGGATGTACCCGGTGGGCTTGGACATGGTGCAGACTCCTGTTGTGCGTAGTGCTACGCACTACCACATGGGGTTTGGAGCTGCGCCGCCCAGCCGGGCGGGTTCCGCAAGTAGTTGCGGTCAGCGCGAGTTACGTTTGGAGCGGGCGACGAGGTTCGAACTCGCGACATTCAGCTTGGGAAGCTGACACTCTACCAACTGAGTTACGCCCGCAACTGCGCGGAATCCTAGCACAATCCCCGTTGCGGACCAACCTGGCCTCAAGCTGCGGCCCACTGGCTGCGCAGGATTCCCGGACCCTTTCCCGCCCGCCAAAAAGGTGCGCGCCGCACGCTCAGTGCGGTCTTGCCGGGTGCGGACTCGTGGCCACGCCCGCCTGCTCCTCTTGAGCGGTACGCGCGAGGGCCTCGCGCACGAGTGCCCTCGTCAACTCCTCCTCGCTGAGGAGCACCAGCGTGCTCGGTCTTGCGGCCAGGGTCTCGCGCTCCGACTCGCTCTGCGTGCGCACGATCGTGGGGAGGTCGGGGGCCTGCTCGGTGGCCGCCTCGAGCACCATGCGTGTGGTCAGCGGATCGCTGATCGAGATCACGAGCAGGGAAGCCTTGTCGAGGCCCGCCCGCCGCAGCGTGCCCGGTCGGCTGGCGTCGCCGTAGTGCGCCTCGATGCCGCGCGCACGCAGGCGTTCGATCTCCTCGCGGCGCGCATCGACGACGAGCAGCGGGACATTGGCCGCATGCAGCGCATCGACGAGCGGTGCGCCGATGCGGCCGTGCCCGACGAGGACGACATGCGGACGGGTGCCTTGGGGGGAAGCTGGCTGAGTGTCGGGGGGATAGAGCCGCGTGAAGCCGGGGATGCGCGCGAGCAGCTTCTCGATCGCAGGCAGGCTCCTGAAGACGAATGGGTTCAGGGTGATCGAGAGCAGCGCGCCGGCGACGATCAGGTTCTGGGCCTCCATGGGAACGAGTTGTAGCTCGATGCCGAGGCCCACGAGGATGAAGGAGAGCTCGCCCACCTGGGCGAGGGCTGCAGGCACGGTCAGCGCCACGCTCAGGGGGTAGCGCAGCAGCGTGATGATCAGGAAGGCGAAGAGGGACTTGCCAAGCTGGATGGTCAGCAGGACTGCGAGCACATGTAAGGGGTCCTCGACGAGCACGCGCGGGTCGAAGAGCATGCCCACGGCCACGAAGAACAGCACACCGAAGGCTTCCTGGAGCGGAAGAGCGTCCTCAGCGGCGCGCTGGCTCAGCTCGGTCTCGCCAACCACGATGCCGGCGGCGAAGGCACCCAGCGCCAGCGAGACATCGAAAATCGCAGCGGCTCCGAAGGCGATGCCGAGCGAGACGGCGAGGATGCCAAGCGTAAAGAGCTCGCGTGAGCCGCTGCGGATCACCTGGCGGAGGATCCACGGCACCAATCGGCGGCCGGCGAAGAACATCACGAGCGTGAAGCCGAGGAGCTTGAGCAGCGTCGAGCCGATTCCAAGCGCGATGGCCTGCCAGCCGGCTTCGTCGCCGGTGGTCTGCGGGTCGTCCGACGTTGCGAAGAGCGGCAGGACCACCAGTACGAGCACCACGAAGAGGTCCTCGATGATCAGCCAGCCGACGGAGATGCGTCCCTCGCTGGTATGCAGGCGATTCTGGTCCTCGAGCGCGCGCAGCAGGACCACAGTGCTCGCCACGGCGAGGCACATGCCGAAGATGATCCCCGCGGTCCAGCTCCAGCCCCACCAATGCGCCAGCAGAGCACCGAGCAGGGTTGAGCCCGCGATCTGCAGCAAGGCACCCGGGATGGCGATCTTGCGGACGGCCAGGAGATCGCGCGGCGAGAAGTGGATGCCCACGCCGAACATCAGCAGGATCACGCCGATCTCGGAAAGTTGTGCGGCGAGGCCCGTGTCGGCCGTGGGGCCCGGTGTGAACGGACCGATCGCGATACCTGCGAGCAGGTAGCCGACGAGGGGCGGGAGTCCGACGCGTGCCGCCAGCAGGCCCAGCACGAAGGCGAGTCCCAGTCCGCCGGCGAGCAGCGCGATCAGTGCGGTTTCGTGCGGCATGGTGGCCTGGCTGGAAGCGGGGAGGCGGGGAAGCGGGGAGGATGGCTCTGGGTGCTTGGCGCTGGGTGCTCTTCGTCCGCTGGGGGGCTCCTACTTGCCCGTCGCCTTCTCGAAGGCTGCGCGGCCACCGATGACGGGCAACTCGAGCAGCGTGCCGTCGAGGTCGATGCTGAGCTCCGTGCCCGGCTCGGGCCACAGCGTGAAGTCGCGGTCGCTCGAGAAGATCATCAGGCCGATGCGCTCGCCCGCGGCGATCACCTGGTCGTCAGGCTGCAGGTCGAAGCTGAGGTCGACGTACTTGCCGGGCTTGAGCGGCTCACCCTTCTCGAGGCTAGCGTGGTTCTGGGGATCGGCCCAGCCGCGCGTGATCACGTTGTCGGTGATCTTCGCCTTCTCCGTCCAGGGCAGTGAGACCAGCCACACGGAGAGGTTGGCGGCGGGCTTGCTGCTGGCGACGCGGATCGTGAGCCGCGCCGTGCCGGAGATGTGCAGCGGCGCAGTCAGTGCCGGCGTGGCGTACAGCAGGCGATTCGGTGAGGCATCCGCCATGGCAAGTATTGCGCCGGCCTGGTTGACATCGTCGACGAGCTTCTCGCGCGTGGACTTGGAAACGCCCTTCAGGTCGAGTCCGCCGAGCTTGCTGCCGCCGGGCGTCGGGCTCAGCGCCACCATGCTGGCATCGGGGTGCGGGTAGTCGGGGTAGGTGGTGGGATCCTTCGACTTGTCTTGTTCGCGCACGATGTACGAGCGCGGACCCTTCTCGACGCCGTTCTCGACGCCCAGGAGGAATCGCGTGAACCAGCGGTTGACCAGGCTCAGCGGCGGCGGCCCGCCGTGTCCGCCCTGGTGGTAGTAGATGATGCTCGGGACACCGTTTTTCTTGAGCGCCTGGTAGATGCGGTTGGAGTGTTCCGGCATCACGTTCCAGTCATTGAAGCCGTGCGACATCAGCGTCGCGGCCTTCATGGGGCCGAGATCGAGCAGGTAGTCGCGGCCGGCCCAGAACTCGTTCCAATCGCCGTGCTGGCGATCGAACTTGGCCTTGAGCTCCTTCTCGCGCACGGTCTCGTTGCAGTGCTCGCGCATCGCCGGATCACCGGAGTGGATGAAGTCGTACAGCACATCGATGTCTTCACCGAGGTAGCCGCCGGGATGGCGCACGAGGCCGTGCGAGCGGTAGTAGTGGTAGTAGGAGGTGTTCGGCGCGATCGGGACGATGGCCTCAAGGCCCTCGACGCCGGTGGTGGCGGCGGCGAGCGGCAGCGTGCCGTTGTAGGAGGTGCCGATCATGCCGACCTTGCCCGTGCACCAATCGGCCTTGAGCTCCTCCATGCCGCGCTGCGTCGTGTAGCCCTTGGCGCGCCCGCACAGCCAGTCGATCACGGCCTTGGGCGCGAGCGACTCGTTGTCCGCGCCCACGCTCGGGCAGCCATCGGAGTAGCCCGTGCCCGGCGAGCAGGAGTGGACGACAGCGAAGCCGCGCGGCACCCAGGTGCGCACTTCGGACTGCGCGATCATGCCCGGCTTGTCCGGCCGCTTGACGTCCGGCATCGGCTTGCGAGCGGGCGGAGGTGCGCCGACCTCCTGTTTCGCGTCCCAGAAGAACTCCAGACCGTTCGGACCGGTGCCCGAGAAGTACGGGCTCGTCTCGTAGATCACGGGCACCTTGAGGCCTTCCGTGGCGGTCTGCTTCGGTCGCGTGACATCGACATGCATGCGGTCGAGCTTGCCGTCGCCGTCGGAGTCGAAGCTGGTCTCGACCCACAGGAACTCGCGGATCCACTCCTTCTGGTCCTTGAAGGCCTCGACGACCTGCGCCTCGCCTTCGACAATCGTGATCACGGCCTTGGGGACTTCGGTGGCTTTGGGATCCTCGGCGGCGCTCGGGGCGAGGACCGTCGCCAGCAGACAGAACAGATCGGAAGGCATCGTCATGCCAAAGAGCCTAACAAGCTGGGGGCGCCCCACCCCCCGGTGGGACGCCCCCTTTGGATCACCTGATTCCCACATCAGGTGCCGACCGGATGGCGCAGAGGATCCTCTGCGCCGGTCCTGCCTCGAGTTGGCTCAGGTGCCGATGCGACCGCCGTCGGTGCGGCGGATCACCACGGTCGCCGGGCGCGGGCGGCCGCCGTACGGCCAGCTGCTGACCGTGGAGGGGTTGGCGTTCGTGGGCGTGCCGTTGAGGCCGTTCCAGTAGGTCGTCGACTCGCCGGGGTGCTGCACGTTGATGAACATCGTGCGGCGGTCCGGGGTGATGATCACGCCCGTGATCTCGCAGCCACGCGGGCCTGTGAGGAAGCGCTTGAGCGTGCCGGTGTTGGTGTCCGCAACCAGCATCTGGTTGTTGGCGATGCGGTCGTAACCGCGGTCGGCGCGCATCTGCGACGAGTTGGAGATGTCCGTCTGGATCCAGAGCAGACCGTCGTCGTCGCACCACAGGCCGTCCGGCGAGCCGAAGATGCTCTGGGTTGCGGGGACGGTCGGGTCGTAGAAGTTGTCGCCAGCGAGGAGGTAGATGTCCCAGCTGAAGGTGGTCAGGCGGTGATCGCCATTGGGCTCGCGCAGGCGGACGATGTGACCGTAGGGGTTGGGGTCACGGTTGGAGTTCACCGGCGAGTTGTTGCCCGTGCCGTTGGTGAAGGCGATGAACACATCCTGGGAGTTCTTGTTCTCCGCCACCCACTCGGGGCGGTGGCACTTCGTAGCGCCGAGCGCGTCGGCGGCCTGGCGGGTGCGGAAGAGCACGTCGGCCTGATCCGCCCAGCCGTTGGCGACGGTCAGCGGGCCGTTGCCGTGCTCGAGCAGCAGCCACGAGCCGGTGCCGTCCGCGTTGAACTTGGCGACGTACAGCTTGCCGAAGTCCAGCGGGTGCTGGCCGTTGGCAAACATCTGGGCCCAGGGGCCGCTGCTGACGTACTTGTAGACGTAATCGCCGTTCTCGTCGTCGCCGGAGTAGACGCAGACGTGGCCAGCCGACTCGGTGCAGGTGGCACCCTCATGCTTGAAGCGGCCCAGCGCGGTGCGCTTGACGGGCACCGAGGTGGGGTTGAAGGGATCGATCTCCACGACCCAGCCGAAGCGGTAGGGCTCGTTGCGGTTGGCGTTGAGGTCGAAACGCGGCTCGGCGATGTGCCAGTTGTAGCCGAAGCCCGAAGACGTGATGCCGTAGCGGCTTTCGATCGGCTGGGCCGTGAAGGCACCGTTGGCGCCGAAGTAGCCGTTGAAGTTCTCCTCGCAGGCGAGGTAGGTGTTCCAAGGGGTGTAGCCGCTGCCGCAGTTGTTGAGCGTGCCCAGCGGAGCGGGCGTCACGGTCGACTGCAGCAGCGGGTGGCTGCTGGTGATCGGACCCGAGAAGGTCACCGGGGTATTGCCCGTGATGCGGCGGTTGAAGGGCGAGCCCTGCAGTCCGCGGTAGCTGCTGTTGTTGTCGCGGCGCAGTTCAAACACCGTGACGCCGTGCGCTTCCACCGCCTTGCGAACCTTTTCGCGGCCAGCGGCGTCGTTGGTGATCGTGGAGCCCTGCGCTGCGGTGTAGATCTGGCTGGCGTCGGTGTACTCGTGGTTCATCACCAGCAGAGCGCGGCGGTTTTCCAGACCGGGGAAGCCGAAGTAGTGGATGCCGTCGTGGTTGAAGCCCACTTGTTCGGCTTGATCCGCCGCGGTGTTGGATGCGTCTTCCTGGAAGGCCGGTCCGCTGCCGGATAGGGGCGTTCCCCAAGGCAGGATCACCTTGAAGGTGTAGCCGGCCGGCACCACGATGGTGTCCGCACTGCTGGGCGGGACCTCGGTGAAGCCGAGGAAGCCCGAGCCACCGGGGCCGGCGCTGCTCGAAGAGCTGGCGCCCGCGCGGTTGCTCAGCAGGCTGCCGCCGAAGAAGGAGACGGCGCCGGCGCCGAGCGTACCGACGAGCACGCTGCGGCGGCTCATCTGCTGTTCGATCATTTCCGGCAGGGAGGGGTTGGAAGTGGGGTTCGATCCGTTCGGATTCTCGTCGAGAAGCATGGTTGGGAGTCCTTGGTTGAGACTCGGTGCGGATGCATCCGAGGCAGTGGCGAATGCGTGCAGGTCGCGTACCCGCACGTGGCGCAGAGAGTTGCCGTGCTTTGCAAGGAGAACCCGAAGGACGCGATCAAGAGCGCGTCAAAGCGCATGCGAAGCTCTCGCATGCAAGTAAACACCATGGAAAGAAATCTTCAGCGCGTCTTGATCCGGCGCGCGCGTCGCCGACGCGGCTGCTGTTCCTGGAACAGCGGATGTCGGGGCCCCAGCGACTGGAAATGCAGCGACATGTCGTTCTGCAGGACATCGCAGTCGGGCAGCTCGGCCGCGAGTTCGAGCTGCATGCCGAAATGCTCGGCGAGCGGCGCGAGCGCTGCGTGGAGTTGCCTGCGTCGGACGCGCAGGCGCTCGGGGAAGCGCTGCAGCTGCTCGATCCAGTGGAGCAACGCAGCCTGCGCCTCGGCCCAGCGATTTCCGCAGTGCAGCAGCTCCTGGAACAGGATCATGCCGCTCTCCGGGTCGAGCAGGGCGAACATGACCATGAATTCATCGTGGTGCCGGCCCCGCTCGCGCCAGGGGATCGGCAGGAAGAAGACATCGCAGTCGAGCGTGCCCTCAAAGGAGCAGCAGTAGGCGCCCAGATACTCCAGATGCTCCGGATCCGGCTGCGCCACCGGGATCGGATCGGGGGTGGGCGTCGAGATGCGCGTGTCGTGCCAGACGAGTCCTCCGCTCGTCGCTTCGGGGACGCGCACCAGCCAGCCCTCGGGATGCTGGGCGTCGAGCAGTCCGGGGGTCACGCGTAGGCGGGGGCTGAGCTCGAGCAACTGTTCCAGCACGCCCGCCATGCGCTCGACGTCCTGCGCCTGTGGGGCCCCGGCAGGGCAGCCGGGGCGCTGGTGGAGCAGCAGCGCAGGCGCGGCGCCGTCCTTGGAATCCGGCTTTCGGACGGTCGGCCGGGTCGGTTCCGCCAGCTTCATCCGGGGGTCGGGATCGAGCATCAGGATCAGCTGATCGCTGTCGTGCAACTCGTCCTCATGCTGGAGCTCGCCCGCCCGGCGACGCAGGAGTTGTTCGTGGCTCGCGTCCCCGAGGAAAGCCGACACGCCGGGGCAGGAACCGGCATGGACCTGCACCCAGGCGCGCTGGCCGCTGGAGGGGTCCTGCACGCCAAAGATCTGCGCTGGCGTCATCCAGTTCCAGGGTGCGAGCTCTCGCAAGGACAGGGCCAGTCGATCGACTCGCTCGAGATCGAGCGTGGACGGAGCGGGCTTGGGGCGGCGTTGGTTGGGCTTGCGCTTGTGCGGCATGGCGGATTCGGGGCTGCGTGCGTGCAGGGTGGGAACAGAGTGGGGGCAGCGTGGGGCTGGAGAGGGATGAAAGGTCCCTCCACCCGAAAGGACGCTGCCGTGCTCCGCGGAGCGCGCGCCGAATCCAGAAAAAAGTGGCTTGGCTACCAGCGCAGGATCACGCCGTTGGAAACATTCCAGCTGTTGCCCGGCGGGGCTGCGCAGAACGTGAGGTTGGGATCGCGGTAGTAGACCTGATAGCCCCGCGTCGAGCCCGGGGCAATCACATCGCCCAGCAGGGCTGACTGCGCGCTGATCGAGTTGTCCCCGGCGGCCGGCGCGGTCACGACGCCGCCGACCGCGTTCTTCACGTAGAGGCGCTTGAGCGACCCGCCGACGCAGCGCGCGCCATCGCCGAAGACGGTCGGGCCAGGCAGCAGGCTGCTGCCCTGCAGGACGATCGACAGCGCGGTGGGCAGCGTGCCATCGCAGCTCAGGACGGCGCTGTCAGGGAACAAAGCGCCGCTGAAGCTGAGTTTGGCCCCGCCGGTTCCTGCGGAGTTTTCGCAACCGCGACGGCAGGTGCCGAAGTTGCCGCAGGGGCAGGGTGTGGAGAGGATCCCGTCGCCGAAGCAGAACTCGCTCGCGCCCCGCCCAAGCAGGCCCGTGGTCGAGATCCCGCGCACGTCCCCGATCGCCGTCTGCAGCGTTTCGTCGTAGACGGCCGTGAATTCCAGCGCCGAAATCAGTCCGTCGCAGTTCTCGTCGAACAGCCGCACGATACGGTCGGGGGTCTGTGTCTCGCAGGCCAGCATGGCGCCGTCCGAGGTGAAGCAGAAGTCCCAGATCAGGCTGGAGTTGGCCGGTCCGGTCCACCAGATGACGCTCTCACCGGCATCCATGGCATCGCCGTCGCCGTTCTGGTCCTTGACCTTCCAGATCTGCTCGAAAGCCACGTCGCCCAGGTAGCAGAAGCCATTGGAATCAAAGGCGAGGTTCCAGTGGAAGTTGTTGTTCGTCGGCCCGGGCGTGGGGAGGAAGAAGGCCGCGGACTCCCCGGCGGCGTCGATCACGCCGTTGCCGTTGAGGTCGTTGAGCCGGTAGACGCCCTTCACCAGCGCCGCGTCGTTGCCGTTCTCGGTGTAGTACAGCTTGCCATCCAGTCCCTGGGCCACCGCGTTGGGGATCCAGGCCCCCGTCGAGGCCCCCGGGCTGATCGTGTAGTACTCCGCAGCTTCGCCCAGATCATTGGCGTCACCATCGCTGTTGTTGTCCTGCAGGCGCAGGATGGCGTCGTTGCCTCCGCCGCTGGTGTTCGCGGTCGCCACCCAGGCCACGCTGTTGGCGTCGACGAACAGGTTGTTCGAGGAAGCCATCACGACGCCGGAGGCGTTGCCCCCGGGAGTTCCGTTGAACCAGACGGTCGCTTCACCGGCATCGTTGCCGTCTCCGTCGGTGTTGAGATCGCGGATGCGCAGCACGATGTCGATGGTGCTGTCGCAGACATACACAGAACCATCCGGAGCGACCTTGACACCGGAGTTGTTGCTGAGGTCGATCGCACCCGCCAGCGTATCGTCGTAGAACTTGGTGAGCTCTCCGGCGTCGTTGTAGTCGCCGTCACCGTTGAGGTCTTCGAGCTTCCAGACCGCCTCGTTGGCGGAGGTCGCGTTGTCGGTCACGTAGACCGGATCGGAGGCCAGCAGGGTCGGGGTCAGCAGCAGGATGGGGGCGAAGCGCAGCATGTCACGAGCTTACCCGGAATCCTCGAGCATCGGGGCTCACCAGCTGTCGCTGCGAAAGGGTGACGCCGGCAACCCGGCCTGGTTGTACAAGTTGGCCCGGTCGGGGTTGCTGGAGAAGGCGTAGCGGGCGGCCACTGGTTCTGGGATATCGGGGTGGGAGAGGACCAGCTCGGAGCCTTCGATGCGTGCCTTGGCCCATTTCCAGCGCTGGTCGGAGCCGGCGATCGCAAAACCCCGCACGATGCCCTTGGGATCCGGCTGTACCGCTTCGCGACCGGCTTTCCTGCCCGCCATCAGCCCGCTTTCGGCATGGTCGAAGAGCACGCGCAGTGCGCCTGCTTCGCGTACCAACTCGCGGAACAGCGGGCCACTGACCTCCTGCTGCCTCCCGTAGCGATCACGCAGCGCCCACAGCGCGAGCCGCTCGCCGACATCGAACTTGTTCTTGGGGTGGATGTCGACCTCATCTCCGATGTCGATCGCGACCGCCATGCCCGAGTTGGGCAGCACAGCCAGAGTCCGCCGCTGCCCCTCGCGCAGGAAGGCCCAGCTGTCCGTGTTGCCGGGTTCGTAATTGGTGTACTGCCAGGCGGCCAGTTGCACGAAGTAGAAGGGCAAGTCGGGCTGTTCGAAACGCCGACGCCAGTCCTCGGCCAGGATGCGTAGCTTGTGCGTGTACTGCTCAGCGTCGAGCGCTGTTCCTGCGTTGTTCTCTCCCTGGTACCAGAGGATGCCCGCGATCCGGAAGGGCAACAGCGGGTGGATCATGCCGTTGTAGAGCGTCACGCAGCGCGGGTCGCTGCGCCGCTCGCCGAAGGGATGCTCAGGCCATTCAGGCTCCGGAGGCAGTGGCTTTCCCTGGGACTGCGCAGCCCGCACTGCCTTGGTCCACTCTTCGATGCGCGGATGGACCTGCTTGAGCTCCTCCTCGTGCGTTGCGAGCGAAGCGCGCATCCATTTCGAGAAGGGCTCGAGTTCAGGCGCGCCCAGCAGCGTGTCCTGAGCAATCCACAGCTCGATGCCGGTTCCGCCGACGCAGGCTTTCAGGATGCCGATCGGAACGCCGGTCTCGAGGTGGACGCGGCGGGCGAAGGCGAAGGCCACGGCGCTGAATGCACCGGCGGTCGCCGGGCTGCACACGGACCATTGACCCTTGACCTCCCGTTGCGGGGTGGTGGCAAAGCGCGCTTCGACCGCGAACTGCCGGATCTGGGCGAACTGAGCCGTTTCGATGTCCTTCGGCGAGTCGCAGGCGCTCAGCGGGAACTCCATGTTGGACTGGCCGCCAGCCAGCCACACATCTCCCAGCAGGATGTCCCGGGCATGCGCGCGCCCGGAAGCCGCGCTGGCGATCAGCGTCAGCGGCTCGGCGCTCATCGGCTGCGCAGCCAACCGGACGACGAAGCGGCCCTCTGCATCGGCACTCGTTTCGGCGCTGCTTGCGCCCAATTGAACCTCGACGCGTTCGCCCGGCTGTGCCCTGCCGAAGACGCACAGCTCCTTGTCTCGCTGCAGCACCGCATGGTCGGCGAACAGGGGATGCAGAGTCACCTGTGGCAGCGCACCGCCTGGCAGTCCCAGCGCATCAATCGCCAACAGCGATAAAACGGTCGATTTCCAGCGCCAGACGCTCCGGATGAGTGAACAGCATCGCATGACCGGCTCCTTCGATGGCGATCAGCTTGGCATGCGGCGCGTCGGACTCCAAACGCTTGCTGTGGATGTGGTACCCGACCACTCGATCGAGCGGCGCAGCGATCAGCAGCGTGCGCGCCTCGAGAGCGGGGTAGCGGATCTCCTGCGCGGCCAAGAAGTCGTCCAGGACGCAAAAATCCTCGGCATTGGCGAGAAAACGCTGCGGTGTCAGCGCCAGGGCTGCAGGGGAAGCTGCAAAGCTCTCGGTCGGCTGCGCGGGTGCGAAGACCCGCTCGACCGAGCCCGCCTGTGCCCACGTCCCGAGCGGCACTGCCAGCGTGTGACGGAAAAAGGCTCCGACTACAGGCCAGCGGGCCATCCAGTAGACCGGGCTGGTGCCCGTGCCCCAGCCGTAGGAAGGTGTGTTGATCAGGATCAGCCGGCGGACCAGTCGAGGTTCACGCAAGGCGAGCGTCAGGGCGACCGAACCGCCGTAGCTGAAGCCCACCAGATTGACTCGCTCCAAGTCCAATGCGCGCAGAGCCTGGCAAATCGCATCCGCCTGGACGGCGGGATCGTTGGTCACGCCCCGCACGCGGTCGCTCCAGCCGTGGCCGGGGCGGTCGAAGGCGATCACGCGGTGTGTCCCGCTGAGTCGCGGCATCAGCGTGGCCTCGAAGTCTTCCACGCCGCCGAAGGCGCCATGCAGCAGCACGATCGGCTCGCCCTGACCCTGCTCCACGTAGCGCAGTTGCGCCGCATTCGTGCCTGGCTCAGCCGCCACGCGCTGCCCACGCATAGGGAAGCGCTCTTCCGCACGGCGCACCGCCACGCGCGTCCATACCCAGCCAGCCGCCAGCGGCGCCAGCAGCAGTGCGATGGCCGCCATCGTGACGCGGCGCACGGGCTCAGCCCTGAGCTGCCCGCGCTTCCTTGCGAGCGTGCTTCTTGCGCTCGACCTGCGAGAGATAGCGCTTGCGCAGGCGCAGCGACTTCGGCGTCACCTCGAGCAGCTCATCGTCCTCGATGTACTCGAGCGACTCCTCCAGCGACATGTTATGCGCCGGCGGGAGCTTGACGTTTTCGTCCTTGCCGGCAGAGCGCACGTTGGTCAGCTTTTTTTCGCGGCAGACGTTGACGTCAAGGTCGTTGTCCTTGTTGTTCTCGCCGATGATCATGCCTTCGTAGACCGGCGTGCCGGGATCCACGAAGAAGGTTCCCCGATCCAGCAAGCTGAACATCGCGTAGGGCACCGATTCACCAGTGCGGTCGGCGATCAGCACGCCGTTGATGCGGGTGGGGATCGTGCCGCCGTCGGCACGCCACTGGTCGAAGACGTGGCTCAGCACCGCCATGCCCTGCGTCATCGTGAGCAGCGCGGTGCGCGCGCCGATCAGTCCGCGCGAAGGCACCAGGAACTCCAGCCGCGTCTGCAGGCCGACGGGCTCCATGTGCGTCATCTCGCCGCGTCGACGGCCAAAATACTCGATCACCTTGCCCGCGTGCTCGGTCGGAACGTCGATCACGGCGCGCTCGTACGGCTCGCAGCTGACGCCGTCGACGTTCTTGAGGATCACGCGCGGCTTTCCGACCGAAAACTCGTAGCCCTCGCGGCGCATGTTCTCGATCAGCACGCCCAGGTGCATCACGCCGCGGCCCTTGAGTTCGAAGCCATCCGAGGCTTCCGGGTTGCCCAGCTGCAGCGCGACGTCGCGCAGGCACGCCTTCTCGATGCGTCCGAGCACTTGGCGGCTGGTGACGAACTGGCCTTCCTGGCCCGCGAAGGGCGAGTTGGAGACGAAGAACTCCATCGAGATCGTCGGCTCGTCCAGCTTGATCGTCGGAAGCGGATCGGGGTGTTCCAGCGGGCAGAGCGTGTCGCCGATCATGATCCCCTCGATGCCGGCCACGACAGCGATGTCGCCTGCGCGAACCTCATCGACCGGCACGCGATTGAGGCCCTCGTAGCGCAACAGACCCTTGATCGGGAACACAGGCGTCTTCTCGCGCCCCGGGTGGCACAGCGCATAGCGCGCACCGTTCTTGATCACGCCGCGCGCGACGCGTCCGACGGCGATGCGGCCGAGGAAGTCGTCGTGGTCCAGCGTCGCGGCCTGGAACTGCGCAGGCGCGTCGTAATCGAGTTCCGGCTGCGGAGCGTGGTCCAGGATCATGCGGAACAAGGGCTCGAGATCTACCGGCTCGTTTTCGGGGTTGTCGACGGCCCAGCCCGCGCGGCCCGAGCCGTACACGACCGGGAAGTCGAGCTGCTCGTTCTGAGCGCCCAGTTCCAGGAACAGATCGAAAACCATATCCAGGACCTCGGGAGCACGCGCATCGGGGCGGTCGATCTTGTTGATCATCACCATCGCCTTGAGCCCGTTCTCGAAAGCCTTCTTCAGCACGAAGCGCGTCTGGGGCATCGGGCCCTCAGCCGCGTCGACGAGCAGCAAGACCGCATCCGCCATGCGCAGCGTGCGCTCGACCTGACCGCCGAAGTCGGCGTGGCCTGGGGTGTCGACGATGTTGATGCGCGTGCCGTGGTACTCGATGGCCGTATTCTTGGCGAGGATCGTGATGCCCCGCTCACGCTCCTGCGCATCGGAGTCCATGGCGCGCTCCTGCACCTGCTGGTTCACCCGGAAGGTGCCGGCGAACTTGAACATCGCGTCGACAAGCGTGGTCTTGCCGTGGTCGACGTGAGCGACGATGGCGATGTTGCGAATGGGCTTCTTCTTGGTATGCGACATGGTGGGGCTGGCGTTGCCGGGCGGAATTTGAGGCGGAATAGTGTAGTCCCGTGATCAAGATCCCGCAAACATGGATACTGCTCCCCGAGCGGGGACAGAATCGATACTGGGAAGCGGATTTTCCGCGCGATCCACCCTCGGCTGAGCCGTCTTCATGGGTGCCGGGGCGCATGTTCTCCCCAGCACTGGAGACACCGATGCAGAAGTTCATCCCGCCGGAATGCCCGTACCCCGCCTGCCCCCGCCGACCCTTTC